>Ga0074044_10001633_pt1 | contig 20102 bp, 21 predicted proteins | sample BogForMeECP23OM1_FD_94443 | JGI IMG/M metagenome (GOLD analysis project Ga0074044, IMG submission 94443) | Bog forest soil microbial communities from Calvert Island, British Columbia, Canada - Bog Forest MetaG ECP23OM1 | ecosystem: Environmental > Terrestrial > Soil > Wetlands ...
CGAAAGGCGCCCAATGTTCGGACCGGGTCAAGAAACTGCTTGCTCTCCCCGCACCGGCTGCGGCCGCTACGGTTGCCTAGCGCCTGACCTCGGGATAAGTCGATTAGTCCTAGTGTGGAGAGACGGGCATCTTGCCCAGTCAAGCAGTTTGGCGGCCGGGCGACCACCCGGCACTCCACCAGCACTACAGGAGATAAGTCTGTGATTGAGCCGAGCGCCAGTCCGCGCGCCATGATTGAGTACATCGCCAAGGCGATCGTCGAGGCCAAGGGCGAGGTTTTTGTGGACGAGTACGAGGACGGGGATGAAACCGTTATCGAGCTTGAAGTGGCGGAGTCCGATCTGGGCAAAGTGATTGGGCGCTCCGGTCGCGTCGCCCGCGCGTTGCGCAACGTGCTGACGGCGGCGGGCTCGAAGCTGGATAAGCGCTACGCTTTGGAAATCATCGAGTAATAAGCACTGAGTGACAGAGTATTGCGCGGTAGATTGACGAACAGGTCGTGAGGGCGAAGGTCGTCCGACAGAAGATCAGCAAATGGCGGCACCGGACGCTAGCGGCGAATGGATTACCCTGGCCGTGGTCATCAAGACGCAGGGACGCCGCGGGGAGGTCGCCGTTGAATTGCACACCGCTGTTCCGGGACGCTTCCGGCGAGAGTTGCGGCTGTGGGCGCTGGCAAAAGATGGCGAGCGCCGCGAAGTTACGGTCGAGGACTTGTGGCCGCATAAGAATTTTCTGGTGCTGAAGTTTCAGGGCGTCGAGACGATCAACGATGCCGAGCCGCTGGTGGGCGCCGAACTTCAGGTTCCGCGAAAAGAACGCGCGCAGTTGGAGCCGGGCTGGACGTACCTGAGCGATCTGGTCGGTTGCACGGTGTTCGATGGGCCGCGCGAGATTGGCACGATTGAGGATGTGCAGTTTGGCGCGGGAGAAGCGCCTCTGCTGGTGGTTTGGGACAAAGAAAAAGACAAGCGGAGTAAGCTCCCCTACGAGATTCCTTTCGCGGATGCGTATCTCGAAAAGCTGGATCTGGAGCGGAAACAAGTTCGGATGAAGTTGCCGGAGGGGTTGCTGGAAGTGAACGCTCCGCTGGCGAAGGAAGAAAAAAGTCGTTAGTTGATGGTCGTTCGCGCCCGCACGGCCGTGCCCGGTACTGAATGTTTTGCTCGGCATCTCGGCGGCCAGGAAAGAGCGTCATTTGCGCTCGATTTGACGAGCGACCAACGACTAACGACCAACGACCGGGTCCCGCGCATGAAGATCGACATTCTCACGATCTTTCCCGACTTCTTTCGCGGACCTTTGGATTACGGAATCGTGCGCCGGGCGCGGGAAACGGGCCTGGTCGAGATTGCGATTCACGATCTGCGGGCGTTTACGAAAGACAAGCACCGCACCGTGGATGACCGCCCGTTTGGCGGCGGCGAGGGCATGGTCCTGAAGCCGGAACCGATCTTTGAATGTTTGGAGTCGTTGGGCGACGTGGCTTCGCGTGAGATGCGTTTGCGCGCGGGCGCGCCGCAGTCGGTGATTTTGCTTTCTGCGCAGGGTCGCAGGCTCGACCAGACTTTGGCGGCGGAACTCTCGGCGCTGAGTCAGACCGGGAAGGGGCGCATCGTGCTGATTTGCGGACGCTACGAAGGCGTGGACGAACGCATCAGCGAGCATCTGGCGGATCGCGAAGTTTCGATTGGCGACTATGTGCTCAGCGGTGGCGAACTGGGCGCGGCGGTGATTGTGGATACGGTGACGCGTCTGATTCCGGGCGCGGTCGGGAATCAGAATTCGACGCGGCAGGAATCGTTCACGGAGTCGTGCAGCGGACAAACGGAGTTGGCTGGTGACGGGCCGAGTTCGACTTGTGTTTCCGGCGGATTACTGGACTATCCGCATTACACGCGGCCCGCGGAGTATCGCGGGATGGAAGTGCCGGAGGTTTTGGTGAACGGCAACCACGAGCAGATTCGCAGCTGGCGCCGCAAAACGGCTTTGGCAAAAACGCTGCGCAATCGTCCGGATTTATTGCAGCGCGTTCGGCTTACGGCGGAAGACGAAGAGTTCTTAGCCCAGATCAAGCTGGATCAGGGCACTGACAGAGACGAGGCTAGGCCCGTTTCTACGAAAGATTAGAATCAGGAAGGGAAACTTATGCGCAATCCAATTATCGAAAAATTGCTGGCGAAATCGCGGCGTACGGATATTCCGAAGTTTGGGCCCGGCGATACCATCAAGGTGCTGGTGAAGATCAGAGAAGGCGAAAAAGAGCGCCTGCAGGCGTTTGAAGGCGTCGTGATTTCGCGGACGCGTGGCGCGCAACCGAGCTTCACGGTGCGCAAAATCAGTTTTGGCCAGGGTGTGGAGCGTATTTTCCCCATCGATTCCAAGGTCATCGACAAGATCGACGTGATTCGATCGGCCAAGGTCCGTCGCGCCAAGCTTTACTACCTGCGCGGACTGAAGGGCAAAGCCGCTCGGCTGAAGGAAGTCGAACAGCAGTAGGCTTCGTGTGGGGACGGGGCGTCGCTTATCCTGAGCGCAGCGCCGCTTCCACACAAACACGTCAAACTTCTGCGCTTGCTTCTCACCAATTCTTCGGCGAAGATGCTTAGCAGATTCCGTGTCCAAGTCCGCACGAACCGCGAAGACTTCCAGCGCAGATAAACTTTCTGCTTCGGCCGCGAAGTTGCGCTTGTTGAAAAAACTGCGCTGCACACTTAAATTTGAAAAACTAGCCTGGGCAGCGGGCGCAACGCTGGTTGCCGGAGTCGATGAAGTGGGCCGGGGGTCGCTGTTTGGCCCGGTCGTGGCTGCTGCAGTGATTCTCGATCCGCGGTACCGCATTCGCGGATTGCGCGATTCGAAACTGATTCCGGCCGAGCGCCGCGAACATCTCACGCTCCAGATCCGCCGGCACTCGATCGCGTGGGCCGTGGCCGCCGTGGATTCGGCCCGCATCGATCAAATCAACATTTACCAGGCTTCGCGACTTGCCATGCTGCGCGCCGTGCAGCAACTGGCACCGGCTGCGAGTTATCTTCTGGTCGATGCTGTGAAGCTCGATTGCGAACTTCCGCAGCAGGCGATCATCCACGGCGACGCGCTTTCTGCTTCTATCGCCGCAGCATCGATCATTGCGAAGGTGGAACGGGATCGCATGATCTCCGCCTGGGACCCGGTGTTTCCCATGTACGGCCTCGCTTCGAACAAGGGATACTGCACGCCGCACCACCTCGCGGCTTTGCGTGAGCATGGGCCGTCGCCGCTGCATCGGCAGTCGTTTTCGCCGGTGTGGAGCGCACCGATTCCGCAGGAAGTTCTCGGTTTTATGCTCGACGAATCGGCTTCCGAAGTTGCGTCGAGTGAGAATGAGCAATTCGCGGCCATATCGGAACGCTAGCTGTCTTGGACGGCGAGGGCGACCGTCCCTACGTGAGGCTCGCCTGCTATCATCTCCGACGTGGTCGCTCGTGGAAAATTCATTACTTTCGAAGGGCTCGATGGCAGCGGCAAGAGCACACAGGCCGAGAAGTTGGCGCGCTCGCTGCGCGCGCACGGTCTTGCCGTCACGGTAACCCGCGAACCCGGCGGAACTGCTGCGGGCGAAAAGATTCGCGAAGTCCTGCTGCACTCCGCGACTTCGGGACTTTCTCCGATGACAGAGATGGCGCTCATGTTCGCCTCGCGCGCACAGCATATTCACGAGGTCATTCTGCCTGCGCTTGCCGAAGGGCGCATCGTGCTTTGCGATCGCTTCACCGATTCGACCGAGGCTTACCAAGGCGGGGGACGCAAGCTGGGTTCGAAGGCAGTGCTCGAGTTGCACAAAATACTCTGCGGCAATCTGCAGCCCGACCTGACGATTCTGCTCGATAATGACTTGGCTTTCAGCATCGAGCGCGCGCGGCGGCGCAATCAAAAGCACAAGAGCGGGCGGGCAGAAAAGGGATCGGGAAAAGACGAGAACCGTTTTGAACAGGAAAATCGAGCTTTTTTCGGGCGCGTCCGCCACGCGTATCTGGCCATCGCACACCGCGAGCCGGGGCGCGTGCACGTGGTGAATGCTCGCGGCACGCCCAGCGAAACGCACGTGGATATCATGGAACTGGTGCGGAAGAAACTGAAAATCTGAGCAGGCTCTTGGCTTTTAGCTAATAGCTAACAGCCAATAGCCAGCAGCGCATTTATGCCCTTTTCCGATTTTGCCGGCAACCCGGAAACCATTCATCGGCTGCGCGAGATGCTGGCGCGCCAGCGCCTTCCGCACGCCGTCATTCTTTCTGGGGCGCAGGGATCGGGCAAGTACACGCTGGCGCTTATGCTTGCCCGTGCGATGAACTGCCTGGCGCCGCCTGACGGCGACGGCTTACCCGACTTCTGCGGACGCTGCTCGAACTGTGCTCGCATCGCGCAATCCGCGGACCTTGACGCTCGCTTTGCCGAAGCCGTCGAAGCTCGCGAAAATCTGCGCGACACCGACAAGAAGGAAACCCGGCTCTTCGTTCAGACCCACCCCGACGTGCTCATCATCCCGCCCGATCCGCCGCAAATGATGATCAAGGTTGATCAGGTGCGGCACGTGATTGAGACCATTTACTATCGGCCGGCGGAAGCTCGCGAGCGCGTCTACATCTTTACCAGTTCGGCGTTCATGAAAGAGGCGGCCAATTCGCTGCTCAAGGTTCTGGAAGAGCCGCCTGAGTTTGCCAGCATTTTTTTGCTCACCGAGAACGCCGGAGAATTTCTGCCCACGATTCGTTCCCGTTCCATGACCTTCAATCTGGGTGCGCTTCCTTTTCCGGAGATCGAGAGTCGGCTCGGCCAGCTTCGTCCCGATTGGAATGTACGGCAGCGGGCGCTGGTCGCCCGGCTCAGCGAGGGCGCGATTGGACGCGCTTTGTCTTTCAACCTCGAAAGCTATGTGGCTGCTCGCAGCCACGCGCTCGTCGTGCTGAAGCTCGCCCTGGGAGCCGGCGATCACACCGAACTATTCAAAGTGACTGAGAGTTACCGTGCTGGTGCTGAGGGCCGCGAGAAGATCGAGAGCCTTCTGCGCACGCTTTACTCGCTGCTGGAAGACATGATGTTTTTGCAAGCGGGTGCGGGGCAGTTGGTTCGCAATACCGACATTCTGGGCGAGTTGAAGAAAATGTCGGAAACCGCCGATTTCGCCTGGGTGCAGCGGGCCGCGGAGGGCCTGGGCGAGGTCGAGCGCGGACTACGCCGCAATCTGTTGCGGTCGCTCTCGCTCGATGCGTTTGCGACCGCGCTGGAGCGGGTTTCGTAGCAGGGGCGCTGTTCGCCATAAGGTCCTGCAGCGTACAGAGTCGACGGGGTAAGCCTCCTCCGCCGGCGAAATGTGGGGGCTAGTCGGGCGGCTGCCAGAAAGACACTGCACTGATTATTGTCATCCCCGGCGTGCTGTGATACCGTACCTTCAGTTCACACCTCTGGACCACAATTACAGGCTCGAGTGTTGTGGCTTATTCTGCCCGCCCAGCGCGCAGGTGGTGCGATTTGAAAGATACGCTCGACTCCATACCAGCCGAACAAACCGCTGATCAAGAGAGCTTTGCCAATCGCAAGCTGATCCGCCCCACCCTTAACCACACGCCCAATAACCATGGGCACAATCATGCTCCGGCCGAACGCAGAGACAGAGATAGGGACAGGGACAGAGATAGGGACCGTCCCTCGGGCGCTCCGGCCAGGAAAGTCGCGCCCAGCGAGCAGACCAACGCCGAGAATTACTACTATCAGAAACAGATGCAGTCCAAGACGCCCATGGTCATCGTGTTGCGCGATGGCGAAGAAGTTCACGGCTACATCGAGTGGTACGACAAGAACTGCATCAAACTGAACCGCAACGGCGCCGCCAACCTGATGATCTACAAGCCCGCCATCAAGTACATGTTTAAGGAAGGCGAGAACGGGCGGAAGTAGCTCTCAGCCGTCAGTTCTCAGCTATCAGTTTCGAAACTGAATTCCGGGGCCGCGCTATCAACCCCGCCATTGATCCACAGGCCGCTCCCGTGGAACAACTCCCTCATCGTCGTTCTGTTAGCTGGCGTTTTATCTATTTCCTGGCATCTTTCTACGTCGCGGGCAACGTCGTTGGCGGCATCGCATTGGGTTGGAGTGCGTTACATTCCGCTAGCGCGCCAATTCGACCTTATGAGGAACGCAATGCGCGCGCCGCTGCGCTGGCGAAATCGGTGGAATTTCGCGACGTCGAGATCACAACCCCAGATGGCGTGGTCCTGCGCGCCTGGTATATGCGTCCGCAGGAGGCGAACGGCGATGGCGTGATCCTGCTGCACAGTATCAGCGGCAATCGGGTGGAGATGTACGATTACGGCAACTGGCTGCTGGAGAATCACTACAGCGTCCTGCTGCCCGACGAGCGCCATCATGGCGACAGCGGAGGGTTAACGACGTACGGAGTCAAAGAAGCGGACGACATTCACCGCTGGGTGGATTGGATCGAGACCAATGAGCTGGCGCGGTGCGTGTATGGACTGGGCGAATCCACGGGAGCGGCGGAATTGCTGGAATCGCTACCGCTCGAGTCAAGGTTCTGCGCGGTGGTGGGGGAATCGGCGAATGCCACATTTCGCGAGGAGGAATACACGCGGTTGGGTCGTCTGTTTCATGCCGGGCCGTGGTTGGGTAAAACGTTCTTCCGTCCGACTGTCGATGTTGGATTTCTCTTCGTTCGTCTGCTATACGGCATTAATTTGGAGGCAGCATCTCCCGAGCAGGCGGTGGTGGGAATTAAAACTCCGATCCTGCTGATCCACGGGCTCGATGACGCCTATATACCGCCGTATAACTCGGATTTGATCCAGGCGAAGAATCCGGCGATTGTGGTTTGGAAAGTGCCCGGTGCCGTTCACGTCGGAGCGCACGCCGCCGCGCCGCAAGAGTTCGAACACCGGGTGCTGGAATGGTTTGCGGAGCACTCGGTGGCGGCCAAACCAGCGGGTGCTCGAATCCAAAACTGATAGCTGACGGTTGAGAGCTGAGAGCTGAGAGCTGTTCTTACAGTTTCGGCAGCACGATCCCCTTCTGCGCCTGGTATTTGCCTTTGCGATCTTTGTAGCTGGTTTCGCAAACCTCGTCGGATTGGAAGAAGAGAATCTGGCAGAGGCCTTCGTTGGCATATATTTTGGCCGGCAGCGGCGTGGTATTCGAAATCTCCAGCGTGACGAAACCTTCCCACTCCGGCTCGAAGGGCGTGACGTTTACGATGATGCCGCAACGGGCGTAGGTCGACTTGCCCACACAGATGGTGAGCACATCGCGCGGAATCTTGAAGTACTCGACTGACCGCGCCAGCGCAAATGAGTTCGGCGGCACGATCGCGACATCGGCGTTCACGGTTACGAACGAGCGCTCGTCGAAATGCTTGGGGTCGACGATCGTACTGTTGACATTGGTAAAAATCTTGAACTCGTCAGCTACGCGTAAGTCGTATCCGTAGCTCGACACACCGTAGGAAATCACTCCCGCGCTCACCTGCTTTTCCGAGTACGGATTAATCATGTCGTGCTCTTGCGCCATGCGCCGGATCCAGCGGTCACTCTTGATCATGAAACTCCTTGGGAATTGGTAATTGGGTAATTTTGTAATTTGGCAATTTAAAAGCGGATCGCGCGAGAGGGAATTACGGACGCGACGGTTTTCAAATTACAAAATTATCAGATTACAAAATTACGAAATCTCTCTCGGCTGGTGCTGTCATCTTACGAGACAACAGGCCCGGTTGACAATCCGCCCTATCTCCCTTAGCATCAATAACTTGAGGAACGCTAATCCTCGGGAGACGGGGGCGACCCTTGATTAAGCTCGACATCATCAACGAAGTGGTGAACCGCACCGGGATCACTAAGACCAAGGCGGAGCTGGCCGTCGAAACCGTCTTTGAGAGCATGAAGAAGGCGCTCTCGACCGGCGACCGCATTGAACTGCGCGGCTTTGGCGTGTTCAACGTGCGTCCGCGTAAGACCGGCATCGGACGGAACCCGCGCACCGGCGCCGAAGTTTCCATTCCGCCGGGCAAAGCCGTCCGCTTCAAACCGGGCAAGGAACTGCAATCGATTGACTAACCGCTGTCGCGAGGTCAGAAGTCGAGGTCGGATGGCAGAGGTGAACACCCGCAACGAGTTTTTCGCCTCTGCAATTTGACCTCGAATTTCTGACCTCAGGTTCCTATGTCCGAACCCACGTCCTCTTTCCCGACCGCCCTTGAATGGGAGCAGCAGGTTCAGCCGCGGGTCTGGGTTACCCGGCCGCCGCGCGAGCGTTGGTGGTTGCACATTCTGCTGCTGGCCGCGACCTTTGTTAGCACTCTGGTCGTGGGAGCGCGTATCTACGCCAATTTCGCGCTTCACCAGCCCGCCTTCTCCTTCAACGATGAGAACATTCCTCTGTTTCCGATCGAGTGGATGTGGCAGGCTCCGGCGCGGCTGATGCATGGGCTCTCGTTTTCACTTACGTTGATGTTCATCCTGCTGGCGCACGAGATGGGGCATTACCTCTACGCCCGGCATTATCGCGTGTATGCCACGCCTCCATTCTTCATTCCGTTTCCGAGCTTGATCGGCACGCTGGGAGCTTTCATTCGCATTAAAGGGGTCATTCCCACGCGGGCGGCATTGTTTGATATCGGGATTGCGGGTCCGATTGCGGGCTTTATTCCATCATGCGTGGCTGTAATAACCGGCCTCTCGTTGTCGCATCCGCTCATGTTCAGAAGCGCCCAACTTGACAGTGAACCGGGATTTCCGCTGGCCTTTCATCTGGCGGCGCGGCTGTTGCGCCTAGACGTGCCGCTGAACACGCTATCCCTGCATCCGATCGCCGTCGCTGGCTGGGTGGGAATGTTTGCGACGGCACTGAACCTGCTGCCCGGCGGTCAACTGGATGGTGGGCACATTCTGTTTTCGGTGTTTCCAAAATTGCACAAGTGGATTTCGCTGGCGGTGGTGCTTGCGCTGCTCCCACTGGCGAAATACTGCTGGATCGGCTGGGTGCTTTGGGCTGTCGTACTGTGGCTGACCAGCCAGCATCCATCGATTCCGAGTCGTCCAGAGCTTTCCACGGCGCGAAAATGGTTTGCCGTTCTTGCGATTGCAATGTTGGGATTGGCGTTCACCCCCACGCCGCTCACTGGTGCTTCGGGAAGGGAGAAGTGGCCGGCCATCCGCGACTTCCTACGCGACGAGGGCATGCAAGGTGTGCACTTCCTCCGCGACGAGGTGCGCCACCTGCTACATCGAAAGTAACTGCTGCCAGCAGTCGTTCGACGGACCAAGAGCGCCTCCATCTTCGGCGCTTCGCGAACGACTACCGACCAGAGCGACCAACCACCAACGACCAACGATCAACGACGAACGACCGCTCTTACATCAGCCACACCGCATCGACATCGACAATCACCTGTGTGCGCGGAATTTTCCGCGCCGCCGCTTCCGCCAGCATCGACCGCAACAGCGTATTCATCTTCTCGCGGCTGGGCGACTTCAGAATGAAGTGATAGCGGTAATCGCGCTTCAGGCGCGTGATGGGCGCAGCCGCCGGGCCGAGCACGCGAATGCCTTCGTGGCGCGTCCTCTCGAACCACCGGCCCAGCTCGCCCGACCATGTTAGGGCTTCATCTAATTTCTCGCTGCGGATGAGTACATTGGCAATTGCGCTGTACGGCGGGTAGTGCATCCAGGCGCGGAATTGCAGTTCTTTTTCGTAGAACCCGGCAAAATCGTGACGCGCCGCGAACTGCACGGCATAGTGATCCTGAAAATATGTTTGCAGCACAACTTTTCCGGGAGACTGTCCCCGACCCGCGCGTCCGGCTACTTGTGTAAGCAGCTGAAAGGTTCTTTCCGCAGCGCGGAAATCGGGCAAGCCCAGCGCCATGTCCGCCCCCACCACGCCGACAAGCGTCACGCCGTGGATGTCGTGGCCTTTCGCAATCATCTGCGTGCCCACCAGCATGTCGAGCGCGCCTTCATTCAGTGCGTTCAGCGCATGTTCGAAATCTTCACGCCCGCGCACGGTATCGCGATCGAGGCGCCCGATTCTTGCTTGAGGAAACATGCCGTGCAGTAATTCCTCAAGCTTCTCCGATCCCGTCCCGACAAAATACACGTACTCGCTGCCGCAGAGCGCGCACTTATCGGGGATGCGCTCGACGTGGCCGCAGTAGTGGCATTCCATCTTGTGCTCGCGCTTGTGGTGGGTCATGGAGACGGCGCAGTTCTTGCATTGCAGCGTCTTACCGCAGGCGCGGCACAAAACGACAGGAGAATATCCGCGCCGGTTGAGCAGCACCATGACCTGCTCTTTTTTCTCCAGCCGTTCGCGGATTTCCTGCGCCAACTTGCGCGAGATCACCTGCTCCTGCCCCGTCTCCTGGAATTCCTGCCGCATGTCGACAATCTCGACTTCGGGCAGCGGGCGCATTTCCACGCGGTCGGGCAATTCCACGAGCGCGTATTTATTTTTCTTAGCGTTGTAATACGACTCGAGCGAAGGCGTAGCAGAACCGAGAACGACGACTGCCCCCGCCATCTTCGCGCGCATCACCGCGACATCGCGCGCGTTATAGCGCGGCGTCTCTTCCTGCTTGTACGACGAATCCTGCTCCTCGTCGACGATGACCAGGGCAAGGTCGCTCACAGGCGCGAATACGGCCGACCGTGTCCCTGCGACCACCCGCGCTTCTCCGCGACGGATACGATGCCACTGCTCGGCCCGCTCCGCGTCCGACAAGCCCGAATGCAGAATCGCAACTTCATCACCGAACACCTGGTGCAGATCCGCCGCCACCGCCGGAGTCAAGCCAATTTCAGGAACCAGCAGAATCGACGACCGGCCTTGCTCCAGCACCTTGCGCATGCAGGCGAGATAGACCGCGGTCTTTCCCGAGCCTGTGATGCCGTGCAGCAACAGACCGGCGAACTTGCGCGACGCCACGGCGGCGTCAATCTTGGAGAGCGCTTCTTTCTGCGCCGCGCTGAACTCAAACTCAAAGGGAGACGGCCGCGGTTTGAGCCTGGAAGTGGTAAAGTCCCGAGGCTCGTCCACGACTTCGATCAACCCGCGGCGCACCAATGTACCAAGGGTGGTGCGCGGGACATCCAATCCGCGTAAGGCTTCGACGGGCACTCTGCCACCTGCCGCTGCGAGCGTTTCGACCAGAGTGCGCTGGTTCGCGTTGAGCTTCTTCGAGGGGCTGGCCGTGCCCGTGTGGTGACGGGCCTCTGGCCCGTCCTGCCGGGCGGGGACGTCCGGTGCTCCATCGGCAGATTCTCCGGGTTGGGACACGCCAGTCTCCACGCTCCGCAGAACGGCTACCTTCACCAGGCGCGCCGCATCGCGCGCCGCCGATACATCTTCGCGCGCAATCCACTTTTTTCGCACCATGCCGCTCAACAGCGACTTTCCAACCCGCGTCGCCCCGCGCAAATTTGGTTCCCGGACGCTCTCCCGCTCCGCCAGATAATCGAGCACTCGAAACTCGACCAGTTGCTGTTCCGGCGTGCGCTTCGACCGTGCCGGAGACCCCGACATCCCCGCCAGATGCAGCGCCATTCGCCCTTCATCGGTGATGCGGTACGCGATTGAGCGTTTAAACTCGGCAGAGAGCGGCAGCATGGTGCGAAACACTTCTCCCAGCGGGGCGAGATAATAATCGGCAATCCACTTTCCAAGTTTCAGCAAATGCTCGTCGAGAACCGGCGCCAGATCGAGCGCTTCGATCACCTTTTTGATTTTTACGGGGGAAGTGTTGCCCTGCGGCGGACGGTCGTGCAACTCAACCACAACGCCCGACATGCGTTGCTGCCGGAACGGCACCAGCACTCGCCCGCCAACCACCGGCTCCATACCCACCGGGATGGCATAGGTGAATACCGTGTCGAGAGGCACGGCTAGAGCGACGTCGCAGAAGAGGGACATGTCTGGGAACTGATCAAATCCTACCGCATTTGCGAATACTGCTGCTTGACAGTACTACCGCAACGCGTTAGCATTCAATCAGAATGATTCTGAGTTTCCGGGACAAGGAAACAGAAAGACTGTGGCAGTCAGGCCGATGCCGCCGTCTGCCGGCAGCTTTGCAGCGGCGGGCCTTTAAGAAACTCGCCATTCTGAACGCGGCGGTTACGCTCGGCAATTTGAAGGTGCCGCCAGGCAATCAGTTGGAAGTGCTTCGCGGTGGCCGCGTAGGACAACACAGCATACGAATCAACGACCAATATCGTGTGTGTTTCGTATGGCGGGATGGAAATGCATTCGAAGCAGAAATCGTTGATTACCACTGAAGGGGGCGGAGCGGGCATGGTCAAATCGAGGAAGGTATTTGCGGTTCACCCGGGAGAAATTCTTAAGACCGAGTTCATGGAACCGATGGGCATAAGTGCCTATGCGCTAGCCAAGGCTCTCAATTTTCCTGGCATCTATGAAGTCGTCCGTGGAGACCGGGCCATCAGTGCCGACACGGCCATTCGCCTCGGAAAGTACTTCGACCTGCCGGCACAGTTCTGGCTCAACCTTCAAAACGATTACGATCTGAGAATCGCGGAAGGCGGAGGAATCGGCAAAGAAATTCGGCCCTGCAGAGTTGCCCACGATACCGAACCCGCTAACATGCGGTAGACGTAGTGCTACGCTGGCATTTTGTTGATCGGTAGCCCGACAAGGCGAGGCCAGCATTATTTGCCCGTGTAAAGTTCCGGAAACTCTTGCCGCAGGTGAGCGACTTTGGGCGCGTCGTTATAGACGATATACGGGTTGTCGGGATGACGGGCCGCGTAATCCTGATGATAGGCCTCGGCGGCATGAAAGGCCTTCAACGGGACCAACTGGGTGACGATCGGACGCGGGAACACTTTCGCTTTTTCCAGTTGTGCAATATATGCCTCGGCGATTCGCTTCTGCTCATCGTTGCCGTAGAAAATGGCAGACCGGTATTGGCTGCCTGTGTCAGGTCCCTGACGATTCAACTCGGTGGGATCATGTGCGACAGAGAAGAACACGCGCAGCAGTTGCCCATAGGTGATCTGCGAAGGATCGTAAACGATCTTCACCGATTCCGCGTGGCCGGTGTCACCGTTGCTAACGAGTTCGTACTCCGCAGTGTTGGCCGCGCCCCCGGAATACCCCGACGTGGCGCTGATCACTCCCTTGACATGCTGGAAAACGGCTTGAATGCCCCAGAAGCAGCCACCGGAGACCACGGCGGTTTGCTCCGCCTTAGTCGTGGCCAGCGCGGCGTCTAGGGCAGGGCTCGGAACCGCGGTAATGGCGCGCTCGCCGGCATTGCATGCGACTACGCCCGCGAGAGTGATCATTGAGAGCACAGCGAATACACGCGAGGAAAAATTGCACATTCTCATAACAAACTCCTTCAAACGCCTGGGTCAGCTCATTCCAGTTGCCTCTTCAATAGAGTCGGCAGCGCAGGAAAAGTTACGGATCTTTCGCTGAAGGTTGATGCGATTGACCGCGGCGCAGCCCGCCACGGGTGAGATCGGCTAACACTTTTGTGCCATTCGGGCCCGATTCTCCACAGCTTCCACTGGGTTGCCACTTGCATTTCCGCACAGAAGTTCCGGATAATCAGGGCGAGAGTAGAACAGCGTGTATCGCTACAGCCGGGCAGATTTACTGCGTATTCTTCGGCTCGTTCCTCGCCAGCTTCAAACCTGGGAGAAGGCGGGACTAGTCACAGTCAGCGAAGACTATTCTTTTTTCGATCTGGTACAAATCAAAAAAGTGCGCGACCTGTGCGCGCAGCGGGTTCGCCCAGCCGTGATTCGGCAATCGCTCGAAGCCATGCAGAAGCAGGTTGCGGGCATGGAGAATCCGCTGCTCGAAGCCGGCGCTTATCGGAATGGGCGTCGGGTTGCCTTCCGCCACCAGGGACGGCTGCTGGAGCCCATCGCCGGACAGTTCATGTTCGATTTCTCGTCCGCAGAAAATAAAGTCGTAGCCAGCCCGCAGCGCAATGGACCGGAACTGGTGGTTACCGAGGTTGCCGACTTGTTTGCGCGCGGCATCGTGCTGGAAGAAAATCCCTCGACCCAGAGCGACGCAATCACAACTTATTTGAAGGTTCTTGATATGGACCCCATGCACGCTGCCGCCCACATCAACCTTGGCACGCTTTACTACAACCGTCAGGAATACGCGCTGGCGGAAAGACACTACCGTTCGGCAATTCAGATCGATCCGCGCTACGCCTTGGCTTATTTCGACCTGGGCAACGTGCTCGACGAGACGGGACGCGTCGAGGAAGCCATCAATACGTACAAGGCCGCGATTCAACTGGCGCCAACCTATGCGGACGCGCACTACAACATCGCGCTGGCCTATGAAAAGATGCGCGCGCCACGCAAAGCGCTGCAACACTGGCGTGCCTATGTGAAACTCGACACGGCCGGCCCCTGGACCGTTCACGCCAAACATCAGATCCAGCGCATTCTGCAGAGCGACACCCTGAAATTGGTGCACTCGCGCAAGGCGAACTGAAAAACATGTGCAACGGGCCGGTTTAGCCGCAACTCAGGGAGAGTCGTCTCCGTTGGTATACTTCAATCTCACTTTCCTAATGCAGGGGAACATGACATGAAGCTCTATCGGTGGATTTTGACGCTGACTCTCGCGACCGCGATGGCCGCAGCCAGCGCCGTCTGCTTTGCCCAGTCGGTTAAAAAAGAAAAGGAAATCTACAACGAAACCGCCGACGCGCGCGCCGAAATCAAAGAGGCTCTGGAGAAGGCCACAGAGGAACACAAGCGCGTCATTGTCGTGTTTGGAGCTAACTGGTGCTTTGACTGCCATGTGCTCGATAAGGCTTTTCATAGTTCGGACCTGGCGCCGATAATCGCCGCCAACTATGAGGTTGTGCATGTCGACACCGGAAAAAAGGGAGAAAAGAACCAGGACCTGATGACGAAGTATGAGGTTCCGATAAAGCGTGGCATTCCCGGGCTGGCCGTGCTCGATGCCGATGGGAAGTTGGTTTACAGCCAGAAGAACGGCGAGTTCGAGAATGCGCGAGCGCTCAACCCGGAGGATTTTCTGGCATTCCTGAACAAGTGGAAACCCGGAACTGCGAGCCGGTGAGAATCCAGATCCTTACGTGCTCTGGATAGAAAAAAAAGGCGCGGCCTGCGCCGCGCCCCCAGAAAGAAGTCACCGCCATCGTTCGTTTATTCGTCAGTCGTTACCTGTCAGTCGTTAGTCGTCACTCGTTTAATTCACGCCGGTTAGTCCACCTGTAGCTTGTTCTCAACGCTGAACGCGCCCGGCACGCCACTCGCGCGCATCCCGGCAATATTCTTGTCCATCGCGCTCTCGACCGTTCCGTAGAGCGTCACATGTCCGTTGTCGACGACGATGCGGATCGGTTTGACCGGGTCAATTGCGTAGCGGCTGAGGACGGAGTCGCGATAAATGGCGCGAGCTGTGAGCCTCCGAATGGAATCGTCAAACCCGGAAACCGGCAGCACGTTGACGTCATTCACTACGTCCTTGACGCCAGGTGTACGCGCTACGATGTTGAGCGCGGAGTCCTCTGGCACGTCGTATAAGACGTCGCCGCTCAGGGTTACGACGCCGTCTTTCACATTGAGCGCAATGTAGTTAAATGCGTTGTCGTAATACCCGACACGGTCAAAGTCCACCTTCTTTGCCAGTTGCTTCTGAAGTTCTTCGTCGGGAACGGATTTACCCGCGACCACGATGTTATTGCGAACGCCGCTGACATTGGACGTTTTCTTCGCTTTTTTGGCGGCGTCCAGTTTGTCTTGATAAAGGTCGACCGTGCCGGTCAGGGTCACGATGCCATCTTCGACGCTGGCGTTCACGCCCTGCAGCTGCCTTGCGTCACGAATCTTATGGCTGACCGCCTGCTGGATCTGCTGATCGTACTGGCTGGTTGCCGCCAGCGCACTCACGCTCAGCAGTACGACGAACGCGAGAGTTAACGCCAGTGCATGTTTCTTTATTATGTTTAGCTTCCTCATAGTTACCCATCCTTACTGGAATTCCCCACGGGAATTCCGTTTCCTCACGTATTAACCGCTTGGTTAAATAGATGCGCCGCGGCATTCTCGGGATGCGCACAGTGGGCGGTTTTACAAACTATTACAAACGATGAGTTTGGCCAATGTCACAGAGGTTTGACAGATAGTTGTCATGACGACTAATGTCGCCGGCATTCCCGGTGGAATCCGATGCAGCATCTATCGCGCAATCAGGGGCTCTGGGGAGCGTGATTCTTTTTGAATCGAAAGGCAGGTACAATATTGGCATGACTACTGACGAACGCCTCGACCGGCTGACCGAAAGACATGAAGCGTTGGCTGAGAGTCTGCAGTTGCTCACGGTGGACGTGCAGAGTCTGGCGCAATCGGTGAAAGAACATGACCGGATCCTTCATGGGCACGCCGACCTCATCGGCGATCTTGCGAGAATCGCGTCCGGACACGAACAGCGCATTCAGAAACTGGAAGGCCGCCAGGGCTGAACTGGGACGAGCGCGCCGCGAGTTTGACAGTTGCTCGTTATAACAACTAACCTCCATCCATGCCACGGGGTCTGCAGGCGGAACTCAAACAGAAAATCCCCTTTTCCAGCCGGGAACAGGAAGCCTACCTTTCCTTGTTGCGTACGGTCGATGCGCTGCAGACCCAGATCGAAGCTCGGCTCAAAGAGTTTGGACTCACAGGCACGCAGTACAACGCGCTGCGGATCTTGCGCGGGGCGGGCGCCGACGGCTTGGCGTGCCGCGAGATCGGCGAACGCATGATCACGCACGATCCGGACATTACGCGTTTGCTCAATCGTCTGGAAGATCGCGGCCTGGTCGAGCGCACGCGCGGCCGCCACGATCGCCGAGTCATTTATGCGAAGATCACCGCCGCCGGGCTAAAGCTGCTGCGCAATATGGATCAGCCCGTCGAAAGGCAAAGCCGCGAAATGCTTCGTCACGTGGGGAAAGGAAAACTAAAGCAGTTGATTAAGTTGCTGGAGTTGGTACGGGCGTAGGACTTCTCACCGCCGAGACGCCGAGAGCGCCGAGTAGGCTCTAGCGTTATCTTCGTTTCGCAGCCTTTTTCGTTGATGGCGCTGGGTTCTCCTTACCCGCGTTGTTCGGAAATACGCGCGCGAAAATCTTATCGATGTTCCTGAGTTGACGCTGCAGATCGAAAGCGCGGTCGATTTTTGCTCGCGGCACTCGTCGGCGAATTTCCGGATCGTTCAGGATCAGTTCGTGGAAGTCCAAGTCTTCTTTCCACGCCCGCATGGCATGACTCTGCACCAGGCGATAAGCATCCTCGCGAGAAACGCCGCTTTCGACGAGGTCGAGCAATAATTGCCCGCTGAAAACGAGACCCCGCGTGCTTTCGAGATTCGCCATCATGCGCTTCGGGTAAACGAACATGGTCTCGATGAGGGTCGCGGTTTTGTTCAACAGGTAATCGGCGAGCGTCGTCGAGTCAGGAATGATGACGCGCTCCGCCGAGGAATGCGAAATATCGCGCTCGTGCCAGAGGGCCACGTTTTCGAATCCTGCTTGCGCGTTCGACCGCACCACGCGCGACAATCCGCTGATCTGTTCGCAGGTCACGGGATTGCGCTTGTGGGGCATGGCCGATGAGCCCTTCTGTTTCTCGCTGAAAAATTCTTCGGCCTCGCGAACTTCGGTGCGCTGCAGATGTCGAATTTCGGTGGCGATCTTGTCGAGCGTCGACGCGATCGTGGCCAGAGTGGCCAGGTACTGTGCATGGCGGTCGCGCTGAATCACCTGCGATGACACGGCGGCAGCCTTCAATCCCAGGCGCGCGCAAATCTGCTCTTCGAGCTCTGGAGTCAGATGGGCGAACGTTCCCACCGCGCCTGAGAACTTGCCCACGCGCAAATCCTCGGCGGCAGCCTGAAAACGCGCAATGTTGCGCTGCGTTTCCGAATACCAGTTGACAATTTTGAATCCGAAGGTGATGGGTTCAGCGTGAATGCCATGAGTGCGGCCGATCATGGGCGTGTCTTTGAACTCCCATGCCCGGTGCTCGAGCACTTCGGCGAGGCGCTCCAGATCGCCCGCAATCTGTGACGAAGCCTGCTGGATGAGCAGCGCCTGGGCAGTATCCACCACGTCATTCGACGTCAGGCCATAGTGGAACCATCGCGCGTGCGGACCGACGATCTCAGCCACCGCAGTGGTGAAGGCGATCACGTCATGTTTGACCTCAGCTTCAATCTGGAAGATGCGGTCGACGCTGAAATCGGCCCGCGCTCGGATCGCCTTGGCGGCATCCTTCGGAACGATGCCGGCGGCGGCCAGCGTTTCCGTCGCTGCGACTTCGACTGCGAGCCAGGTGCGGAAGCGGTTTTCGTCACTCCAAATGCGGGCCATCTCGGGCCGGGTGTAGCGTGGGATCACGGCGCTGTCTCCTGAAGGGGAACTGGGGATTGTAAATCCTATGCTCTGTTCGGTCGAGCTGAGGGCGCTCCGACGAGAGCAACTAAACCCAACCCATTCACAATAAAACTAGTTAGGCAGAACAGCAGCTTGGCGCTGCGTCATCGCGTCTGCCGCAGTTTTGGTGCGATTTGGCGGAATCGTGCCCAAATCGTGCCCGAAGGTCTGGGTAAGCGTTAACGGAGCCGATCTAGCCGACGCTGCCAGCAGACTCGACACGAAGCAAAACACCGCGGCATTGGAACCAATGTCTGGGCGGCGAACCGGAAAAGCAACAGTGTCAGCAAGATTCCAGCCTTCTAATATTTATGAGAAGAACGGATAGCGAAGATGGGACGCCCAGTTGGGAGCGCACTCAGCCTCGATCGTTGGCGATAAATTGCGATTAATTATCCGGAGTATAAGAAGGTGCCCACTTTTGACAAGTTTCCGCCTTTTTCCGCGGCGGATTCGGCACAAGTTCTCGGCCTAGCTTCTCCGGCGCTGCCCGCCAGAATTTCAACGGCTGGAGCCTCCCTCCGCAATTTGCAGATCGAGGGCCACGCGCTCGCCATTGATCAGTATTGTTCCCGCGTCCAGCAGTTGCTGTCCCGTGCAATCGTACTTCTCATAGCAGCGCAAAGAGGAAAGCGGGAAGAAGAATTCCACAGCTTCAGCGGCGCCGCCGGACGACTTGCCGGCAACGTGAAGGTTGGTACTGAAGCCGATCCCGTCAAAATCCTGCGCATCCTTGAAATAAGCCAGCAGCGGGCGGATGAGGTGGGCAATATGATCGTCAAAAGCGGTGGCTGCCAACTTATATCGCGAGCCTGCGGCCGAAGCCGGCAAATCCGAATTCACTGACAGCTCCAAATAAATCCCCTGCCGGAAAGCCACGAATTTCGGCGGCGCATAAGCCACGAAGTGGGCCTGCGGCTCCTGCTCTTTTATAAGCTGATCGAGCACTGCCTGGTCGGAGTTCTGCAAGGCAGCGAGCGCCTGGGACGAGGTATCGCGCGGCGGGGGCGGAGGTGGTTCCTTCGGTTTTGCCGGGCTGGCGGTCTCGGGTGCAGCGCTGGAGGAAGAATCCTCGTCGTGATTATTACTACTAACATTGGCATCAGGATCGGCAGCCGGCGGAAGTGCCTTATCGTTGAGCCAGATTGAAATCGGTTGCGCGTTAAGGAATAACTCCCCTTGCAAGAGCGCCGCCTGCTGCGCCGTTTCATCCTTCTTGGCGGAAAGCAGCTTGATCGCGCCGCTGCGCGGCAGAAACACCATCAGGTTCTCCGGATGCTCCATGGAGACGCCCATTACCTTTCCCATAATGTGATGGGAAATCTCGATGGCGAACCCTTCCACATGCTGATTGTTCTGAAAGCGCGGCACTACGGCTTTGAGGATGGGCATGACCACGTTGAGGAAAGTGCTCCGCGCCCGTTGTCCGGGGCTGATCTTCTGCACCGAATAAGCGGCATAGTAGTTACCCGTGATGGCGAGCACCGTTTTGCCGTTATAGCTGTCAAATCGAATCGACGATTGATCCGCGAGTTGCTGCTTTGCCTGGTCGAGGTCGAGCTTGCGGCTGAGATAGAACGGATAATCAAACTGGATCGCCAGAACATCAGCCCC
>Ga0074044_10001634_pt1 | contig 20101 bp, 13 predicted proteins | sample BogForMeECP23OM1_FD_94443 | JGI IMG/M metagenome (GOLD analysis project Ga0074044, IMG submission 94443) | Bog forest soil microbial communities from Calvert Island, British Columbia, Canada - Bog Forest MetaG ECP23OM1 | ecosystem: Environmental > Terrestrial > Soil > Wetlands ...
AGCTTGGGCAGTGATCCACGACCGAGCGGCGCTGCAGTTCGAACTGCCGTCAAAAAATATACGGGCGGATGTGTTGAGCGGTTACATCGACACCCATAACGCGACGAAGCCGGACATTTGGGCCGCGAGAGAAGTCACGCTCAACGCGAAAGAGAACCTGACGCCGGTTTTGGTCGGAATCTGGGACTCAGGCGTTGACGTCTCGATATTCGGAGACCAGGTATTCACCGACCCTCATCCTACCGCTAGCGGGACTCACGGATTGGCGTTCGCGGACGATGGTAGCCCGTCGACCTCGTGGCTTCAACCTCTTCCTCCCGCGCAGCAACTGCAATACCCTGACGCTCGCGCCCAACTCAAGGGCAGTAGCGACCTGAGCAATGCCATCGATTCACCAGAGGCGGGCGCGCTGCGGCTGAAGTTCAGCACTTTGAGCTCGGATCAAATCAATGAGCTATCCAATCTGTATAAGGCTCTCGATCCCGTTAGCATCTACTGTTGCAGCGTGCCTGGTAGTGGTAATGCATGTTTGAAGTTTCTCGAGGATTCTTTCGCGCTGGGTCACAGGGCAAGAGCTATCTTGACAACTCAGAACATGTTGCAGAACGCGCAGGACATCTAATCGTCCCGCCTGTGTAGACGTTGGAGAGGACGCGACGATTCTGGGCGGTTTGTCGGCGATCCGGAAGTAATCCAGATCGGGGCCAGGAGGATCATTACAGACAAGTCGGGCTTCTCGACTCCAACTTCTTGCCCGCCAAGCCGAATATCTTCCGCTGCCGCTCACGAATCAAGGCGCATGCGCGCAAGCAGGTCCCGAAAGCGCGGCTCACCTCGCAGCCCATCGAGCCGGGGGTGCACCTTTAGCCACACCAGTGTTCCATCGCGCTCGGAGTAAGCCCTCTCCAGCCAATCGAGCGCGCGGTCATTGTCCCCGATCACAGCGTAGTACGAAGCGATGCCATAGGGCGAGACGAACTGCTTCTGTGCCAGCGCCTGCACTTCTTCCAGGGTGGCGCGAGCATCGTCCAGCCGCCCGGCTCGGGCGTAGAGGATCGCCAGTCCGGACGAGGGCCGCGGCAAGCCATCAGGCCCCGCGGTCCCTCGCACAAACTCTTCGATAGCTTCGTCGGCGCGCCCCACTTGCTCCAGCGAGCGCGCAAGATCAGTGTGGGCCGCTCCAAAGGTCGGGTCCAGTTCGAGGCATTTCCGGTATGACGCTACAGAGCGATCAAAGCGGCGCGCGTAGAAAAGAGTATCTCCCACTACAGTGTGGGTGAGCAGATTCAGCGGATCGAGCTCGTGCGCCCGCTGGGCCTCGGCAATGGCTTCCTCGTGGCGCCCCATCCCCGACAACAGTAGCGCATATCGGCTGCGTCCGAAAGCATAGCCGGGATTGAGTTGCACCGCGCGCATGGACTCGCGCTCGGCGGCCGGCCAATCCCAGTCGAAAAGACGATGAATCCAACCGAGGGAGGTATGGAGCTCGGCTAGCGACTCATCGAGTAAGAGCCCCCGCTCGGCGGCCCTACGCCCCAACGAGTAGCCTTCACGCGGCGGGAGAATGTGGTGGTTTGCGAGCATGATATAGCTATCGGCGAGACCAGCGTAGGCGGCCGCATAGTTGGGATCGATCGCGAGCGCCTCCTCGTAGCGCCGGATCGCCTCTTTCACTGATTCGCCGGTGAACCGGTTCCAGAGGAACGATCCCTGTAGATAGGCGACGTGTGCCGCAGGGTTGACCGCCCCCTTGGATCGCATTCGCGCTCGTTCGTCGGGTGTCACTTGGATCCGAATCTCGTCGGCGATCGCGTGCGCGACCTCACTCTGGAGGGCAAGGATGTCAGTAAGACCGCGCTCGTAACTCTTCGCCCACAAGCTACGGTCGCTTGCCACATCGACCAACTGCACTGTGATGCGCACTCGGTCGCCGACCCGCAGCGCCGAGCCCTCGACTACTCCATCCACGCGCAAGTCCCGCGCCAGTTCGGACAATGGCGGATGGATCCCCTTGAACCGCATTGCCGAAGTGCGCGAGATGACTCGTAGCGCCGCGATCTGCGCGAGGTCGGCGATCAGCGCGTCGGTCATCCCGTCGGCAAAAAACTCCTGGGTCGGGTCGCCCGAGCGATTCTCGAACGGCAGCACCACCAGCGATTGAATGCCCCTCTCCGGACCGGACTCAGGAGCCCCGCCTGCAAACGACGAGGCTTGGGTGGGCAATCCCCGACCGTCGTCTGAGGATTCGCCACGCAGCGCGCGAAGCAGGGCGCCCGCATCTGAAAAGCGGCGCAGCGGTGCCTTTTCGAGGCAGCGAGCGACCACCGCCTCGAGCTCGACCGAGAGCCCCGGGCGCACAATGCGTAGCAGAGGTGCCGGCTCGTGTGCAATCTGGTAGAGAAGCGAGAGGACGTCCTCGCTGCTGAACGGGCGCCTCCCCGTCGTCATCTCGAACAGGACCGCGCCCAGCGCGTAGAGATCAGTGCGGGCATCGACCGGGTCATCTCGTACCTGTTCGGGCGACATGTAGGGTACGGTGCCAACCAGCGCAGAAGCGCCGCTGATGGGGGCCGACTGCGTGAGGCTCGCGGCTCCGGGCATGACGCGGGCTAGGCCGAAGTCGAGCACCTTAGCGCGTCCCCGCGGCGTGATGACGATATTCCCGGGCTTGAGGTCGCGATGGACGATGCCCTTCTCGTGCGCTGACTGGAGGCCCTCGGCGACATCGAGTGCGATCGCGCGGGCTCGGGTCTCGGGGAGCGGACCGTTCGCCAGCGTGCGGGCCAGCGACTCACCGGGCACAAACTCTAGAACAAGGAAATCGACACCTCGGTCCGAGTCGAAATCAAACAGCGTCGCGATGTTGGGGTGGAGCAGTTGCGAAAGAGCGCGCGCTTCAAGTCTGAACCTGCGCTTCGAATCTTCGTCGTGAAGCGCGTCCTGCTTTACTACCTTGAGCGCCACGTCGCGCTCGAGTCGCGGATCCTTGGCGCGGAACACCACGCCCATACCACCCTCGCCCAGGCGTTCGACGATCTGGTACCGGCCGAGCGTTTGACCGATCATAACGGCTGCGGGATGAGGTGGGGTAACCAATGTTCCCGAAGTTTATTCCGTGCGACGGCACCGGGCAAGTCGGCGGACGTTGAGCATGACATTTCCGGGGTTGAGATCGTGGTGCCCTGGCAGATGCGACTATTCCGGATGGATGGGTGGATGACCGGAAGCTATACAGAAACGGGCTTCCGGGAGATCGATCCTTTGCGTCTTACCTGGGTTCGACAGATGTCCTCGAAGCCGACTTCTGGACCGCAATAACTTCCGTATTGCCCGTCATCCGCCAGGATTCTCTACGAACCTTAATGGAAATTGCTTGTTTCTGCTCATGCGCCGATTTCTGGAATCACGAGTGCAATAGTGCAATGGCGGAGTTATGGGAAAAAGTACCACTGTCGCTATCGCGGTAATCCAACTTTGCGCACCAATTCGACGTAACGCGGGTCGGAGCGTAGGGGATCCATCAAGAAATCGGTCCGAAGAGAAATTATGCTGATATCGTGTTCTTGAAATGCGGTGTTGAGCCATTCGAAAGCGTGGTCCTTGTCGCCCAAATCGGCATATAGCTGTGCGATTGCGTATGGAGAAACGTAACCGGTCTTGGCTTTGCGTTGCGCGAGTGAAACTTCGATGTTTTTGCGTAGAGCGCCCGGCCAGCCGCCGGCGCGGAAACCCGTCTCCGAAGCGGCAGCGTCCTCAGCGTAATTCTTGTCCCCCTCTAATTGAGAGCCGGTCAGCCATTCCTGAATTGCTTCTGGATATTTATGCGCACCCCAATACGCATAGGCTAGCTCACCGTGCGCTCTGCCAAAAGTTGGATTGTCAGCAATAACCTTCTTGAATATCTCTATCGCCTTATCAAATTGACGGTCATAGGTATAAGCCTGACCTTGCTGTGCGCTTATGATCGGGGAGAGGGGATCGAGTTGATGCGCCCGGTTGCCTTCATCAATCGCCTCCTGCGCCCGGCCACCGATCTCGCAAAGACCCTCGGAAAGCCACTGACGGGCGGTGGCATCGCTGGGATCGAGTTCGAGGGCTTTCTTGAACTCGGCCTCGCCGCCGGTAAAATCCCAACTGTATTCGAACTCGATGCCCCCCAGAACGGCATGCGGGTGGGCGAGTGTGGGATCGAGTTCCAGGGCCTTCGCGGCGGCCGCACTCGCCTTGGGTGTGACGTCGTTGGGGTCCTCGCCATAACTGCCGAGCACGTTGTAAGCATCCGCCAGTCCAGAGTATGCCAGTGCATAACTGGGGTCTTTATCGATAGCCTGATTGAAGTAGGAGATTGCCGTCTTGATGTCGGCATTGGTACGCTTGTTCCAGTAATAGCGGCCTTTGACGTAGAGCTGATAGGCGTCGGCGTTCTGTGTGCCCTGCTTGGCAACCTGCTGCTTCTCCGGCCCACTCAATTTCGAGCGCAGCTTGCCCGCGATATCGCCCGCGATTAGCTGCTGTAAGGAAATAATGTCCGCGGCTTTGCTCTCATATTGCCCACCCCAGATTTCCGTATTGTCCTGCACGTTGGTGAGGTCGGCACTGACCTGGATCGTGTCTCCGTGCTGCACCACTCTGCCGGTCAGCAAGGCATCGACGGTCAACTCCTTCCCAACTTTCTGGACGTCAACCTCTTTGCCCTTGTAGCGGAAGACGGAGTTGCGCGATTTCACTTTCAAGTCGGGTACGTGAGCAAGGCTGGCGATTAGCGATTCGGTGAGGCCATCTACAAGGAAATCGGTGTCCCCATTGCCGCCCACGTTGGCGAATGGAATCACCGCAACGGATTCAATCTGCGCGGCGCTTGCCTTCGAGCGCCAGTACCAAATCCCAGCCGCCAGCCCGATGAGCAAAACCGCCAGCACGATGGGAAGCACAATGCTCCAGACCTTCCCCTGATCCGCTGGCGGAGCTTCAGCTACTCTGACTGCGCTCGACGATGATGGAGATGGAGAAAGGACTGGGGAGGCGCTGGATGCTGATGACAGTTGTCGGGCTGTAACCTGAGCGCCGCTTTCCTGCGTGGCCGCCACGGCCCCCGAACCGATTGCGTCAGAAGGCCTCGATTCCGCTTCCCGCTTCAGCCGCTTGAGGTCGGCGCGCATGTCCGCGGCGTGCTGGTAGCGCAGTTCGCGGTCTTTCTCCAGCGCTTTGTTCATGATGTCCTCAAGCTTCGGAGGGAGGTCGGGGTTCAGCCGGATCGGCGGGGTCGGGGCTCGATCAAGGATCGCCTGAAAAATCAGCGCTGACGTGTCCCCGCGAAACGGCACCATGCCCGTGGCCATTTCATAGAGCACAGCGCCAAATGAAAACAGGTCGGTACGCGAATCGAGTTCCTTTCCCTTCGCCTGCTCGGGAGACATGTAGGCGACCGTTCCAATGGCCGAGCCGGGGCTGGTGAGGTGCTCCTCGGCGATCGTGGCCTCCACTGTCACCCCGGACGGCTCCGACAGCCGCGTGGCGGGCTGCGTGACCTTAGCCAGGCCGAAATCCAGGATCTTCGCATGGCCTCGCCTGGTCACAAAAATGTTCGCGGGTTTGATATCGCGATGGACAATGCCCTGCGCGTGGGCGGCATCCAGCCCATCGGCAATTTCGGTGCCCAACGAGAGCAGTGAGTCCAGTTCCATCGGACGGCTGCCAATGATGTGCTTCAGGGTCGCGCCGTCGAGATACTCCATTACGATGAACGCCTTGCCGTCTTGCTCGCCGATGTCGTGAATGGTACAGATATTCGGATGGTTGAGCGCCGAAGCGGCTTTGGCCTCGCGACGGAACCTCTCCAGGGATTGCCGGTCCTGGGACACATTTTCAGGCAGGAACTTCAAGGCGACGAAGCGGTCAAGGCGGGTGTCCTCGGCCTTGTAAACGACGCCCATACCGCCGCCGCCCAGTTTCTCGACGATGCGATAATGCGAGATGGTCTGGCCGATCACTATGAGATGCCCGGCTTTCAGGTCGATTCATCTTACGGACGCGGCATCCGCTAGTCAACGAATGATGGCTCTGGCGGAAGCGCGCTGAGCCCCGAGCACCTGCTTTGTGAAGGGATAACTGTGGGGGCCGCGAGATGACTCCCGGTTTGTCGGCAAACCGGAAAACTGTCCAGAAGCGGGCTTGGAGGAGATCAAATGACAATCCCCTCGAAGCACGCCCGGAATGCTCCAGAAGGCTGTTCGTGCAAGAGAGAGCTAGACGGAGCCGACGGCGTTACCTTTGAGGAATTTGGTGTCGGCAGCGATACCGAAGGCTTCCAGCAAGCTGGCTTGCACTTTCCTCGAGAGGGCGTTGATCTCGTCAACACCGAAGCTTGAGGCGCCAACCAAATATCTGAGCTGCCTTTTGCCCGCGGGAGTTTCAAGAATCCGAAGAACGGCGTCGGCGACCTCTTGAGCGTTGCCGGCCGCGGATAAGAGTGCGCCGCTTAACTTCGCCGGGAACTCCCTGGCAGGGCCGTAGGTATCGGTGCGAGCCACATCGGCAGCGGCTGCGCTGTTGCCGAAGACAGCCGTTTCATAAGCGCCGGGTTCGACAATCACGGATTCAATTCCCTGGGCGGCAAGTTCGTAGCCGTATGACTCGGCCAGTGCCTCGAGTGCAAATTTACTGGCGCAATAGAAACCCGCGGAAGGAAGAACCACGCGGCCGGCTCCGCTGCTGATGTGCATGAGCAGGCCGCTGCGTTGGCGCCGCATGTGCGGAAGCACTGCCCGATTTACGCGGACCGGGCCAAGAAAATTCGTGTCCATCTGGCGCCGCGCTTGTTCGGTGGTGACCGCTTCGGCCAGCCCCCCCAAGTAATAGCCAGCGTTGTTGATAGCCACATCGATGCGTCCTGCCTTGGCGACGGCGGCATCCACGGCCCGCCCCACCGAAGCATCATCGGTCACGTCTAATTCAAGGACGTGGATTGGCAGTGAGTCCTTTTGCGCAAGCGTGCGTATTTCGGCGGCATTCTTGGCATTCCGCCCTCCGGGATCACGCATCGTGGCGAAAACAGTATGCCCCTTCCGCGCCAGGGTTTCCGTGAACAGTCGGCCGAAGCCAGTGCTGGCGCCGGTGATGAGAACCACTTGGCTGAAGTTCATGCTTATTACTCCTCGCCTGTTGTGACGATATCGTGCTGCAACCAATTCGATGCCGGAAGCAAAGTTTGGATACAGAAATGAATCCAGCAGATTGCTTACTGGGCAAAATGAAACGCAGGCGGTTCATAGGTCCATTGGGCGCTTATCGTTTATCTACTGCGTTTCGAAGCAGTGCCGGAGCTTATTCTGACGGCTTGTCGGCGAATTGTCGGCTGCTCTGAAGTTATCCAGAAACGGGCTTCGGGGACATCAATGGCGATCTCCCCCAGATTGTCCGTTCCTTCAGTTTCGCCAGTGTTTTTGTTTTTCAGGGGAACGGCTTACGACACAACCTGCCAACGTTCTTTCGAATCCCTGCGGCTTACTTCTTGTAGATCACGCCGCCCTTCATCACGAAGCTGACGTTCTGCAGAGTTCCAATATCCTGCAACGGGTCGCCCGTCACCGCGATTACATCTGCGAGATAGCCAGACTCCAGCGCTCCAATCTGCCCGTCCCAGCCCAGCAGTTTTCGCCGTTCACAAGATCTGCCTGTAGCACCGCCAGCGGCGACAGGATGCGACGATGACGCCGAACTCTGGCCCATAGCGGTGACACGGAATCCGAGCAGCAGGAGTGAAACGTACACAGAAGCACATCGCCGTCTCATCATTCGGAATATCCTTGTTGACTCAAAAATTGTCGCCATTTTACGCCTGCTTCGTCGATTCTCGACATTGTGAAACAAGTAATAAAACGGAAGCAACATGTGTCGAACTCAACAAGATGCAGGAAGAATGGACGACCGTCTTTGCGAACACTTGAGTATTAAACCAAGAAAACTAGTTTCGGTCCCGCTTGACGACTCGGCCAGGCTTCGCGCCTGTGTGCTCTCCGTTGTGAACTACCTCCACGCCGTTGACGAAAACTTCCGAGACGCCGGTCGCCAGTTGGCGGGGCTTCTCAAAAGTGGCGTGGTCCTGGATGGTGCTGGGATCGAAGACCGCAATGTCCGCAAAGTATCCCTGTCGCAGCAGACCGCGATTGGCAATGCCGAGGTTGGATGCAGGGAGACCGGTCATCTTGCGAACGGCTTCCGCCAGGGTTATGATTTTTTCATCGCGGACATAACGGGCATAGACGCGAGCAAAATTTCCGAACGTGCGCGGATGCGCGCTGAATTTCAGGAAGACCCCATCGATGCCCTCGGGGTCAGCGTCCGCACCAAAACTCACCCAGGGAAGCGCGATCTGTTTCCGGATATTATCCTCGCTCATCAGGAAATAAACCGTCTCGATGCGATAGCCTCTGGAGTCGCCTCCCTTGGCTCAGCCCGTCATTCGCGGGCCTTGGCCGTCGGTCCAAGGGACTTCAGCAGCCTATCTCCTCGATGCTGAGGGGAAGTTACAGCGAAGCTGAACTTCCGAACCTAACGGAGTGAGTCTTACCCCTGGAGGCCTTCCGGCGGCCCGTGACGACCGATGTCGAGATGCAGGCGCGTGCGCGTGGCCTACGATATATTGACTCATGCAGCAGAACGTCACTGGCGCTCCAAGAGGCTGGTGTGCAATGGGGATTTGCGAGTTGCGGGTCGAAATCCAAAGAGGGTAACTTATCCCGGAACGGCAAATGAGCGAACAGGCTCCAAGCGAACTTGATTATGAAGGGTTGGCCGAACGAATTGGGACGGGCGACCGTTCAGCCGAGGAACTGCTCGTCTCAGAGCTTCAGCCAGGTGTTTTTGCCGTACTCATGGCGAGGACACGCGATCGTGAACTGGCGCTCGACCTGCTGCAAGAAACCCTGTGGGAAACCATTGCCGCCTTGCGAAAAAGAGCCTTGCGAGAGCCGGCTAAATTACCGGCCTTCGTTCTAGGAATCGCTCGCAATCTGGCGAACAAGCAATTCCGCACATCGCAGCGACGGCCACCGATGGTGGAGTTGCCTGCCGATGTGCCTGCGGCAATCATCCATCCCACTTTTGATGAAGAGCGGGAAAGAATGGCTACTCTGGCGACCGCCTTGCGCGAGATCAATGCTGAGGATTGCCAGATTTTACAAGAGATCTTGGTAAACGGCGCGACCCCGGCTGAGATTGCCGTGCGTCAGGGGTTGAACCCCGAAATCGTACGAAAGCGAAAATCACGGGCCCTAAGCCGATTGCGAAGGGCGTTGCTGGCCGGTAGCGCGCAGCGAGGGACTCGATCATGAAGAGTAAGTGAGTCTTACTTCGGTTCGAAGAAAATCTGACAGATTCGGGTCACGTTTTCGCCTAGCCGATCACTTATATTGTAGAGAACGTTTCACTGAAGCGGAAAGATGGATCACCTAACAGATCAATACGAACTCTACGCGGAGCAGTATGTATCAGGAACGCTGCCCGCGAATTTGCAGAATGAATTTGAGGAGCATTTTCTCATCTGCAAAATCTGCCGCGAGGAAGTGCTGTTCTTGCAGGCCGTGCGGCAAGGAGTGGGAGAGCGTCCGCAAGAACTGTTCAAACGAGCGGCCGCTCCGTCCTCCCGCTGGCGGCTATTTTCCTGGCAAGCGGTGTTGACCTTTGCGACGCTGGTATTAGGAGCGGTGGCAGTTTGGCATTGGCTGCCGCGGCCCGCAAACCAGCCGGTGGCCCTCGTCAAACCGAACAGCGCATCCGTAGCAGCGCCCGCGACTCAGCGGACTCCACCGGAAAACACGCTGGCTCAGCTTGATTTGCCGCCCTATGTTCGAGTCATTTTGCGCGGTTCTTCTTCCTCGGATGCAGGTTTCGAACAGGGCATGGAGGCGTATCAATCGGGAGATTGCGCTGTGGCTTCGCAGCAACTTAACCGCGTAAGGCCCTCGTCTTCACACCGCGTGGCGGCGCAGTTCTACAGGGGTGCATGCCTCTTGAAGGTTGGGGACGCTGCTGGAGCAGCCTCCGCTCTGGAAGAAGGGACACGCCCTGGCTCGCCGTATCAGCAAGCGGCACGCTTCTATCTGGCGCTAGCCGATCATGCTTTAGGCAAGGAGGCGGAAGCCCGGAATCTCCTGCAAAAGGCCGCATCTCAAGAAGGCGACTACGCCGAGCGCGCCCAATCGGAATTACGGAAACTGCAGTCCCAACCTTCTGACTAGTCCCTAATCATCAACAGTCAAACTGCGCTCGAAAAAAAACCTTCATAGACCGGTCACGTTTCTTTTCCTGTGGGCACTTCTACTCAGCAGCTGGAACACGGCGCGTCGGTACGACGCAAACGCCCTGCCGACTCACTTTGGGGAATTGGAAGATCCAGGAGAAAATCATGAAGCGCTCACAAAACTTTACGTTGGCCTTACTGTCCTTGCTGCTGATCTTGGGCACGGCCTATGGGCAGATCACACCGCTGGGCGATGCCTACACCGACAGTACCATGCCCGCCAAGAACAACGGCAGCGCCACCACGCTGGCCGTCGATGGGACCAAGTACACCACCTACATTCAATTCAATCTGGGCTCGATTCCTTCGGGAGCCACTGTCAGTCAGGCCACGCTGAAGCTCTACGCGGACTCGGTCGCAACCGGCGGCAGTTTCAACGTCGACTACGTGTCTAGCGCGTGGGCAGAGAACACGATTGATTTCAGCAATGCTCCACCCCTGGGAGCGGCGATTGCTTCGAACGTGGACGTCAGCACGGCACAGAAGAACCAATTCATTCTGATCAACGTCACCTCGGCACTACAGGCGTGGCTGAACGGCAGCGAGGCGAATAACGGCTTGGCGCTTGTGGCAAACGCGAATTTTAGCGCCACCTTCGACAGCAAGGAGAGCACGAAAACCAGCCACGGGCCAGAGCTGGACGTTGTGTTTGACGGCAGCGGCGGGGGCACGATCACTGGAGTGCTGACCGCGTCCGGCAGCGGCCTGACCGGCGGCGGCACGAGCGGGACGCTCAACTTGAGCCTGATTGAAAGCTGCGCGAGCGGACAAACGCTGTCATGGAACGGGAGCGCGTGGGGCTGCGCCAACGCCAGTGGCGGCGGGACGATCACCGGCGTCACGGCCGGCATCGACCTGACCGGCGGCGGCACGAGCGGCAACGTCACCCTGAACCTCGACACGACGAGAGTGCCGCAGTTGGCGGCGGCCAACACCTTCACGGGCAATCAGACGGTCAACGGCAATGTGATCGCTACGGGAGTAGTTACCGGCAGCGCCTTCCAAATCGGCAGCAACCTGTTTGGCTTTGGCAACCTGAACAACTTCAACGCGTTCGTGGGATTTGGCGGGAACAGTACGATGACGGGCACGTTTAATACGGCTGCCGGCGTCGAAGCGCTCTTAAGCAACACCTCGGGTGGCTACAACACCGCGGTTGGCGCCGAGGCGCTCTTCTCCAACACGACGGGCGTCGGCAATACTGCCACGGGTTTCAGTTCGCTCGGCAACAACACCACAGGAGCCGGCAACACCGCCGCCGGTGTCAACTCGCTCGGCAGCAACACCACGGGTAACGACAACACAGCCTACGGCGGGAATGCGCTACTTGGCAACACCACCGGCGCAAACAATACAGCCGTGGGCCTTTTGGCGTTGGAGAGTAACTTAACCTCCACCGACAACACTGCGGTAGGCTACACCGCGCTTCAATACAGCATCGGCTTTTCCGGCAATGCTGGTTTCAATACGGCGATAGGATCCCAATCCCTGGCCGGTAATACCACGGGCTTTGCCAACACCGCCAGCGGTTACCAGGCGCTCTCCGCCAATACTACCGGCACGGGAAACACAGCCAGCGGCTATCTTGCGCTCGTTGAGAACACCACCGGCAGCGGCAACACTGCTATCGGTGACATTACGCTGCAGACAAACACCACGGGCCTGGCAAACACCGCCCTCGGCTCGAACGCAGGCAGCACGGCGGACTTCTCATTCATCACCGGCTCGAACAACACTTTCCTGGGCTATAACACTGGCCCCAGCACCGGCTCGCTGACCAATGCCACGGCCATCGGCGCTTTGACCCAGGTATGGCAAAGCAACACGCTCGTGCTCGGCGCCACCAACGGCGTGAACGGCGCCACCTCCGATACCAGGGTAGGCATCGCCGACAACACACCGACGAATCTCCTCACTCTCGGCCAGGGACACGGTAAGGCTCTCGCCGACGGCTGGAGCACCTACAGCTCGCGTCGCTGGAAGACCAACATCCAGACGCTGCCCGACGCGCTGGCGAAAGTCGAGAAGCTGCGCGGCGTGAGCTACGACCTGAAAGAAAACGGTCAACACGAAATTGGCGTGATTGCCGAGGAAGTGGGCGCAGTGGTGCCAGAAGTGGTGACGTTCGAAAACAACGGAAAGGATGCGCGCAGCGTGGACTACAGCCGCCTGACTGCGCTGCTGATTGAAGCTGTAAAAGCACAGCAGAAACAGATCGCTGAGCAGCAGCAGGCAAACAAGAAACAGCAGGCATTGATTCATGCCCAGCAGGCGCAGATCAGCCAACTCAGCCAACAGGTGCGAGCTGTGCAGACGACGCTAAAAGGGCGCAGCGGTGCCAAGGCAGCCGTGCAGTTGACGAAAATGGAGGCACAGGCCACTCGCCAGTAGGATCCCCGTCCGATAAATGCCGTAACAGCCACGACTATCCAATCTTGGAGGTTGATTATGAAAACAACATGCCTGATGAAGTATGAAAGACCAACCCCAATGCTTGCGGCCGCGGCGTTCGTGGTTTTCCTGGTTGCAGCTACGAACGCGGCTTCCGCCCAGCAGATCCCTTTGACGCTGATCGACAGCTGGACGGGCGCACCGTTTGGCACGAACCCTGCATCGGTCGAACTTGACGACGGCGTCGTCCGTTTCCGCGGCGCGATCGCGGGCGGTATCAACGATTTCGCTTTCGACATGCCGGCGCGCCTTTACCCGTCAGACGGCGTTCCCTACATGCCTCTCGATCTATGCGATGCCACCTACGGTGTGCTGAGCGCGATCAACGTAGGCGTTATCGTCTCGGAAAACAACGACTTCAACGACGAGCAGTGCTTCTCCTCGCTCGATGGGGTCTCCATGTTGTTGCACAAGGGCTCACAGCCGTTGACGCTCATCAATGGCTGGATGACCTCGCAGCTCGGGGTTATTAGCCCGTCCGCCAGACTGATCGGCGCGATTGTGCACTTAAGGGGAAGCATACAGGGGGGAACCACTGCGAATCCGTTTGTAATGCCTGCGTCACTCCGTCCGGCAGCGACCGTCTTCATTCCTGTGGTGCTGGGGTGCAACATCCCCGGCAATGGCCGCCTCCAGATCAATCCCGATGGCACGGTGACCATCGAAGCGGAAAGCGGCATGCTGGAGGACGCCACATGCTTTACCTCCCTCGACGGCGCCTGGTACGCGAAAAACGCGTCCGGATTCACGCCGCTGCAGCTGATCAATGGCTGGACGAACGCGCCTTACAGCACGAGCAACGCGGAAGTCAAGATGATTAACGGTGTCGTGATGTTTAAGGGAGCGATCGCCTTGGGGACGACGGCGGAGCCGTTTGTTCTGCCGCAGGCGTTCTGGCCGAAAGCCAATGTCTATCTGCACACAGACCTTTGCATGACGACCAATGGCCGCCTGTTTATTCAGCCCAACGGCACTGTGACCATTCAGGAAGAAAACGACGACTTCGCCAATGCACAGTGCTTCACTTCGCTCGATGGTGTTTCGTTTGTGCAATAGGCAACCGCAGGCTTGCAACGAAAAGGAGGAAGTTTATGACGTGGCAACGGTTCAACTCATTCGTGATTTCGTGCGTGCTTCTCAGCCTGATGCTGAGTTCATCGGGCCAGGCACAGAGCAACTTCAACATCCGGCGACCGGGCGGGTTGCCGACGCAGCCGGCGACGGCAAAGCAAAATGCCAGCCTGACCCAGCCCGAAACTTCCTACACCTACACACTGTTTGATTTTCCCGGTACGCTTTCCACTTTCAGCGCGGGCACGGAAGTCAGCGGGAAGGCGTCGAAGCTGGCAGTCGTCGGCTGTTACGAAGGGACAGCCGGTGAGCAGCCGGCGAGCAACTTTCTGATGCGCTATACCGTGGGAAAAACCAAGACGACCGAATCCTATGAGAGCATCGCCGTTCCCGGCGCAGAGCAAGGAGCCTTCCAATGCGCGACCAGTGTGAACAAAAGTGGAACTATCGTAGGCCTGTATACAGACGCCAGCGGGAATTATGAGGGCTGGGAGTTGATCGGAACCACGTTCAGCTCGATCAATGTCCCGTTTCAGGGTGCCGTCTCAACCTGGCCTAGCAATATCAACGATTCCGGCGAGATCGCCGGAGACTGGTTTAACGGCGACAGTTACGCACAAGGGTTCACACTGGTCAACGGTACCTATACCTCCATCAACTACCCCGGCGCCGTGTACACGGATGTTTGGGCCGTGAATAACAAGGGTGACTTAGCGGGGGATTACTTCGATTCTCCAAGCGGAGTCAACCATGGAATGACCGACATCGGAGGCGTCTTCACCACCCTCGATCCTCCGGGTTCTATCTATACATTCATACAGGGACTGGATGACCACGACAACGCCGTGGGATGGTTCTGCACGACCACGGAATGCGAACACGCTGGCGGCGGCGGTGAGCAGGGGTTCCTATACAGCGGTGGGAACTTCACCATCTTCAATTTCCCCGGGGCGGTTTCAACTTATCTGCTGGGAATCAGCAACGCAGGCGTTCTTGTAGGTTATTACCAAGATGTCGCGGGGAATTTCCACGGGTTTCTGGCGACGCCGTAGGTAAACCGCTGAAGGTTTTACATTTGAGCGCGCGCGGCAAACCAGCCGCGCGCTATTCTCCCCAAGACAGACCGAGCGCTCGGCCGAGTAGGTCATTTTGGCAGGACGGTGGTAGAATCCTTCTGCCTCGGTCGTGGTGTCTTATGCGCCGCTCCTGCATTGCATCCGCTCTTCTCCTTGTCAGTTCACTAGGTCTTTGTCTCCGCGCGGCCGCGCAACAAGACCAGGCAAGACTGCTCGATGGAGACCGCGCCAGGATTATTCAGGCAGAGAAGGACCACGGACCGAAAAGTAAGGAACTCGCGGATGCGCTCACGACCTTCGTCATTGACGCGATAGATTCCGATATCAGACCCATAACTCCTGAATTCCTACAGGCAGCGGAACGCTCTATCGAAGTCAATGCTGCCGCCTACGGAGAAGGCAGCGGAAAACATGTCGACGCAGTGGAATTAGCCAGTTCCATATCTGCCGATCGCCCAGAAGGGGCTGATCTCGCCCGGCAGGCGGTCGAACTGGCTCGCCATCTTAGCCCGCCTGATCCCCATGTTCTCTCCCGAGCTGTGGTTTGGCTCGGCACTCTCTGCGCGCGCATCGGCGACTATCCTTGCGCGCTGAAGGCCTATAGAGAAGGAGAAATTGCGGAGCGGGAATCGGACAAACCGGAACCAGAGCAGCTGGGAAAAATTCTAAATAACCGGGCCAAGCTCTATACCAAGCTGGGCCGTAACGAAGAGGCGCTGGCGGATCTCCGACAGGCCTATCCACTGGTAGAAAAGGAAGTGGGAGTCGAAACCATAGCTTTTGGCCAGGTAAACAAGAACCTGGGCAACGCGCTGATTGCGGTGGGAAAACCGGACGAAGCTTTGCCTTACTTGGAGCAGGCCCTCCGTATTTTTTCCAAAAAGTTTGGTCCAACCAAAATTCACGCCGCGCAGGCGCGCGCCGCGCTGGGCCGAGCCTACTCGGTCATGGGCAAGTTCGACCAGGCTCTGCCGCTATTGCAGGAAGCGGTTGGCCAGTACCGCGCTGCTTATTCTCCCGTTCACTATGAAGTCGCTTCGGTCCTGCGCATGCAGGCGCAGGCTTTGGCTGCCGCCGGGAAATTGGACCAGGCGCTCCAAGTCTCACTGGAATCGGAACGGGTGAGCCGTGAGTATTTTCTGATCACTGCTGCGTCGCTCCCGGAACGGCAGGCACTCGATTACGCCAAATCGCGCGAGCATGGCCTGGATGTAGCGCTCAGCATTCTGGCGGCCACGCCGGAACTGGCAGGCGAGACCACGTATGAAGAAGTGGTGCGCTCTCGTGCCCTGGTGGCCGATGGTATGGCCTGGCGAAATCAGGAGATAGTGCAATCGCAGAACGGCGAAGCCAAGGCGCTGGCCGCCTCTCTTGCGGAGAAGCGCGTGGATCTTGCCAAACTCGCCACCGCGACAAATCCAAACGGGCCCGATTTTGCAGACCGGCTCACGACGGCGCGCGAACAGGCCGAGGAAATCGAACGCAAACTAGCGGCCTATGTCCCAGCCTTTCAGCGGGAACAACAAGAGCGGGCCATTGGCCTTAAGGATTTGATTGCCGTGTTGCCCGCAGGAGGGGCCTTGGTCTCGTATATGCGCTATCGCCAATACGAAGTCCAGCGGGTGGATCCCAAACAGGAATTCATCGAGAGTTATGCCGCGTTTGTGCTGAAGCCAGGGCAGGCGCCGCGCTTTGTGGCTCTGGGGCCCGCCAAACCCATCGACGATCTCGTGGCTTCGCTGCGTGCCTTGATCGATCAGGAATCGGACGCGCCGGGAATTTCGCCGACTACATCATTGCGGCAATACGAGAAGGTGGGGGCCAAATTGCGCCGCGCCATCTGGGATCCGGTAGTCAGTTCTGCGGACAAGAGTACGAACACGAAGATGTATCTCCTGGTGCCGGATGGAATGCTTCACTTCGTGAATGTGGCGGCACTCCCGGCACAAGCCGGTGGCTACCTCATCGAACACGTCGCACCCATCCATCGGCTAACTGCCGAGCGCGATCTGCTGGCCGGCGCGCCACCTGCATCGTCGGGACTTCTGGCGGTCGGCGCGGCTGATTTCGGCTTTGGCAGTTCGGCAAAGCCGGCGCGCCGCGGCTTGAGGCTCTCCTGTTCCGATATCACGAAGGTCGAATTTCCGGCTCTTCCGGGTACTGCAGGGGAAATCCATGATGTTGCTGACGTTTATCGCAAATCAAACGCGGGTGCGCCGGTCTTCGAGTTGACGGGCAACAATGCGAATAAGCAGGAATTCTTGAGTAAGGCGGAATCGCAGAGCGTTCTGCATCTGGCTACCCACGCGTATTTCGTTCCGGCCGCCTGCTCAGCGGAAGACGCGGCGTCAGGAAAGAAAGTGGAGTCAGCCGGCTTGCCCAGTGAAAATCCTCTGCTGCGAACCGGTCTTGTTTTTTCCGGATCAGCAACAGAACGTTTACTGACTGGTCAAGAAATTTCCGGGCTTTCACTTTCCGGTTCCCGCTGGGCTGTACTCTCGGCCTGTGATTCTGGCATTGGAGACGTGCAGGACGGTGAAGGAGTTCTCGGGCTGCAACGCGCTTTTCGCGTGGCCGGAGTGCGCACTGTGATCATCAGTTTGTGGCCGGTGGACGACGAAAGCACGCGCCGGTTTATGGACAGCCTCTATCAAGAGCGTTTCGGCATGAACAATTCGACGGCAAGTGCGATCCAAAAGGCCACACTGCATTCGCTTCGACAACTGCGTGCGAAAAAGCGATCCACCCACCCTTTTTACTGGGCAGGATTCGTGGCCGCCGGCGATTGGAGATAGAGTTCTGGCAACAAAGACTCGTTTCCAGACATCACGCGCCTTACAAATGGCTAAGTCATCTGATCGACCACGCGTCTTTCCGTCTCGGGGCGGGGCTGCGCCGCTTGCATCGTTCCAGGTTGGGGTTTTGCCGATTTATCCGTGGAACGATTGACGGGTTCGCCGGGGGCTCTGTCCTTGCAGCAGGGGGGCATCATTGATATCGCTTCCGTTACCGGATTCGCAGGACGATATCTGCGCATCACTAACAGGCGGATATCTACCATGTCCTCAAGGGGCAGCGTGTGCTTCTGCTGGGCGGATAGCGGAACGCCGCTCCGGAGAATGGGTTGAAGGGGCGCAGAACGAGCAACACTGGTCAGGTGTCATGACCCGGAGACAGGCGAATGGCCAGCGATTCTCAGGCCGAAGGAAATGCGAATCAGTGGCGCATTTCCCACACCAGAAATGGTTAGCAGAGACTGCCTGCGTACCGTGCAGTCAGAGTTCGAACTATTATCCGCTCATTCCGGACAAAAAACCGAACTTCTCGCTAATACGCTCAACTTCCTCGAAGCCCGTTTCTGGCCAATCAACAAACCTTGGTAGCCACAAATCCGTTCGCCGGGACTTATCCGGCGGTTTAGGAACATTTCGATTGATCTCAAACTAGTGTGCGGTTCGTTCCGCAGCAGATGCTCATCAATTGTTTTTCGGAAGGACCAGGCCGCTGCACGCGTGTTTCATGGGGTACTAAGGAACTTCGGCAGGTTTTCTGCTGCGCGGCCCAGGGAGCGAGCAAGGCTTAGTTTGGCGACGTTGTGGGAGAATACGCTGTTGATATAGTCAAGCTCCGCACCCGCCAGCGCTTCCTGGGATTGAACCAGTTCAACACTGTCGGCCACGCCAGCCTCCACTCGCTGTCGCGTGAGGTCGAGAGTCTCCTTAGCGACTCGCGCATTCCTCTGCGCCACCTCCACCTCGCTCGTTGCCGCCTCTAAGTCGAGATAGACTTTTCGAATGTCGCCCTCTACTTGCAACTTGAAATCTTCGAGTTCGGCGCGTCTTTGCGTTAAGGTGGCATCGGCCTGCTCGATATCGCCACCCGTCCGGCCGCCCTGCCAGATGGGGGAAGCTGAGCGTTCCCGTAACCGAGAACGTACCGTGAGAGTGGTCCGGAGTGGTCCCGATCACTCCATAATCGGCCTTCACCCCAAGAGAGGGCAGTAGTTCAGCCCGTGCGCCGGATCGCGCGAGTTCGGCGGCCCGGACTTGAGCCGCGGCTGCCTTTAGATCCGGGCGTTGCTCGAAAGCCTGTCTGAACGCCTCCTCCATGGTAATCGGCGGTGCCGTCGAGAAAGGGACGTCATCCGAGAGGTCGTACTGGTCGTTGGGCGGCAACCCGGTCATCCGCGCCAGGTTGATCTTCTGCTTCGCGAGATCATTCTGCAGTGAAGTTACTCGCTGCTGTTGAGTGAGAGCTTGCACTTGGCTTCGATCGACATCCACTTGAGCCATTACGCCCACAGCTCTTTGCTGTGCTGCCTGTTGATAGAGAGCGTTAGCTGTGTCGAGTTGAGCAAGAGCTGATTGCACTCTGGCTTTGTCGGCAATGACCAAAAGATAAGCTCCACCAACGGCTAATACCACGAGATCGCGAGAATCTTGAGCCGAAAGTTGGTTTGCACGGAAGCTTTCATCGGCCGATTTGTAGTTTTTCCACGCTGTGAGATCCACTACGGTTTGCGTGAGACGGGCCCGCAAATCAATGTAGTTGTAGGGCCCCAAAACCGATGGCAAATTGAATCCCGGTATCTTCAGCTTCAAGCCCTCGGCCGCCAGGCTGGTCTGCTGGACGGTTTCGGCCAGGTCGCCGGTGAGGTTCGGGAGTAGTACGCTGCGTGCCACACGCGTTTGCCCATGCGCCTGACGCACGGCTTGGGCGAGTCCAACTGCTCCCAGATTGTACTCAAGGCCGCGGCGGATGGCGTCTCGCAAAGACAGTTTGCCGGAGAACGGCGCGTTGGAAATACCGGATATACTTCCCGAGTAAGCCCCTTGAACTTGAACCGTGGGATTGAGAGTATTGACCGTGCTCGCTACCCCCGGAGTGGTTGACTGCGTGGCCGTCACTGAGCCGCTCTGACTGCTTCGGCCCGACAGCGGCAACTGCGTTGCTTGCGTGCCCTGGGATTGGGACGGCGCTGTCTGGGCATAGGCTTTCCCGCCTGCAATGCAAATGCTCAGCAGGGTCAATGTGGCAATCGTCTTCAGGCGACTCGGCAGCGTATTCAGTTTCGTCTTCGTCATAGACAACTGACCATGGACAATTGACCGTGCCTTTCTTTCCTAACTGAGTTGCTTGCCAAATCGCCAGACGCTGAGCGAAACCAGGACGATAGTAAAAATCAACAAGGCCAGGAAATTGG
>Ga0074044_10001635_pt1 | contig 20090 bp, 13 predicted proteins | sample BogForMeECP23OM1_FD_94443 | JGI IMG/M metagenome (GOLD analysis project Ga0074044, IMG submission 94443) | Bog forest soil microbial communities from Calvert Island, British Columbia, Canada - Bog Forest MetaG ECP23OM1 | ecosystem: Environmental > Terrestrial > Soil > Wetlands ...
CCGAAGCTCGATTCGCGGGGCTTGGCCTCGCTAACCTTGATGTTCCTGCCCTTCAGATCCGTATCATTCAGGGTCTGTATTGCCTTGGAAGCATCTTCCGCATTCGCCATCTCGACGAAGCCGAAGCCCTTCGATTGGCCGGAAAATTTATCCGTGATTACCGCCACACTCTGAACCTGGCCTGCTTGTGAAAACAGTTCTTCCAGGTCGCTGTTAGACACCGAGTAGGCCAGATTGCCTACGTACAATTTGCTGGGCATATTTGCCCTCCGTAAGTATTTGCCGGGAAGCTCTCGTACAGAAAACCCGGGCTAATTCCCGGGCTTAGAGAAAGGAACAATCCGTGGCGTTTAGAACATCACAATACGCTATTCTCGTGGGTAAAGCTAGGGGGGGTCTAAACGCGTTGCCAGCACAATGTTAACACCGGCGACAGGAGGGCGTTATCCAGACTTTTTTGCCGGTTGCGGCCTCAGCCGTCCCACGGATACGTATCGAACGGGTACGCCGTGACACCCGCACATCGTCCAGCCTCACCCTTTCCGTTCTTCGATGGCGGAGCACCGCGGCGCCCGCGCTGGCGCGCACGCAGATTGGGTGCGCAACGACTGGCCCATCCGCTGCAACTCGCGCAGCGCAGCTACGTATTCCAAGAAGTTTTGCGGGCAGGTGTCGCGCGCCTCGCGCAGCATCGCCGCGGCCTGGCCGCTATCATGCCGAGTCAGGGCGTATTCGCCGAGATAGAAGTCAGCCTGACAGTCTTGATCGTGCTGCGTTTTCGCATCGCCCTTGGCTGCCGCCACCATTACCTGTGCGAAGGTTGCCTGCCCGGCGTACAACGCCACTATCGGGCCGGGCCATTTGGCAAGGTCAATTCTTGCGGCGTTGCCGCGAAGCTCGGCAGCGTCATCCTGCCCGGTCCTGATGCGCGAGAGATGAAGCAACAGAACGCCGAACCCCTCGAACTCCTGCTGCGGGTCTATATCCAGGGCGCGCTGGAAGTCCCATTCAGCATTGTCGAAATTGTCTGTAAGGAACCTCGCGCGCCCGCGGTTGTAGTGGGCGCTAGCGGAATTCGGCGTCAGGCGAATGGCGGTATCGAGGTCGGCGATCGCCTTGCCGTATTCGCCCTTGTCCTGGTACGCGTTCCCACGGTTGTTGTAGGCGGGGGCGATATCCGGGTTGAGCCGGATGGCGGCATCGAAGTCGGCGATTGCCTTGTCGAATTCGCGCTTGCCCTGGTACGCGAGGCCCCGATTGTTGTAGGCCATCGCGTATTTCGGGTTCAGCCGGATGGCGGAATCGCCGTCGGCGATCGCCTTGTCGTAGTCGCCCATCGCGGCGTATGCGTTCCCGCGGTTGCTGTAGCTCGACGCGTAATCGGGCAGCAGGCTGATTGAGGCGTTGTAGTCGGCGATCGCCTTGGCATATTCGCCCTTGTTGTAGTACGCGGCTCCACGATCCATATACGCGAGCGCCTGATCGCGGGTTGACAGATCGCCGGAGTTCAGGGCGCGAGTCAAATCGCGGATCGCCTCGTCATTGTTCCCACGAGCCAGCGCCACCAGCCCGGCGTTGCCGGTGGACACGCTGGCCGGCTGCATGGAGGCGCATGCCGCGGCCATGAAGATCAGCGGCACAAGAATATGTCGCGGCATGATTTTCCTGATATCAGAGAGCGCTTCCATCGCCTTCGTTCGGGCTCCATTCAGAGCTTCGGCGCAGAGCCGGCCCTGGGCCGAAGCCCTGAGCCCTTTGGCATCGCTCAGGGTAAACTCCGCCGAAGGGGGGCGCTGGATCATAGGAAATTATTTACGCAGGTATCAATAAATAGTTTAAGACGTTTAAAGTGAGCCTCCTACACACAGCATGGCTCAAATTACGCCACTACCGTCCCTTGCGGAATCCCGTGGCTGTCAAATGTGGCTGTCAAACGCGCCCGGGCCGCCGTCGATCGCAGAAAAACCATTGATTTGGTTGGTGATCCCAGCGGGAGTCGAACCCGCGTTCCCGACGTGAGAGAACGAAGACAGCACGAAATCGGGGGAGCGCAGGGAGAAAAACCGAACATCACCCAGTGCGATTGACGCAACTCCGCGTAGGGGAATCTGCGATGCGACCCGGAAGCGTTCGCACAAGGAGCGACACCGAAAATCACGCAGAAAGACAGAAATTTGGCACCTATTTGGCACCGGCATTTTGGGACTGCGGCCCGTTGTTCGGCCGGCGACACACTCTGGGGTGCCGAATGAATTGCCCGCGCGGATGCCGAGTTTCCTGGCGTTTTCTCTCTGCTCCGCAGATCGGGAGTCCGAGACTCTCTGCTCCGAGCCTCTAGTCATGCTCTAATGATTTATGAAAATTCATTGTGCCCTTGAATTTGTGCCCTTGAATTTGGAATCTGGTGCTCAGCCGCACGGGTTGAGGGGAAAAAAGGCTTTGACGGGAGCAGGTCGATGATTGCCAAAACGGCCGGCGGGACAGGAACCCTATCACCGCGTTTGAATGCCGCCCTGCAATTACCTGACGGGGCGCGCTTCTACCGTTGCGCCTTGCAGGTGAATCCGTTCGCGTACTTGGGGAGGCACAGCAAGCGGACTTCGTTCCGAACGGAGGCGCAATATAACGAGGCGATCATCGCAGCTTGCCTGGATCTCGAAATCGAGATTATCGGCGTCACGGATCATTACCGGGTTGAGGAATCGAAAGGCCTGGTACGAGCAGCGCGCGCTGCTGGGCTGTTCGCATTTAGCGGCTTCGAAGCGGTCACCAAGGACGGGGTGCACTTGCTGTGTCTGTTCGATCCGGACAAGGACAATGTGTTGGAACGGTTCATTGGTGAATGCGGCGTCCATGACACCGATGCGGCTTCACCGACTGGCGATTTGGACTCTGGCGAACTGCTTGCGTGTGCCAGAAAATGGGGATCTGTCTGCATCGCCGCGCACGTTGCCGCCGAAGGCGGACTTTTGACCAAACTCTCCGGCCAGTCCCGCGTCAACGCGTGGAGATCGCCGGAGCTTCTTGCCTGTGCTCTTGCCGGGCCGATTTCGGCCGCGCCGGAAAACATCCGACCGATCCTCGAAAACAGGGATGGAGAGCACAAACGCAACCGCGCTGTAGCGGTGATAAACGCCTCGGATGTAAATGGTCCGGATGATCTGGAAAAGAACAGCGCATCGTGTTTCATCAAGATGTCGAACGTCTCAGTCGAAGCCTTCCGGCAGGCCTTCCTTGATCCTGAGTCCCGCATCCGTCTGAATAGCGACCCACAGCCGGAGCCACATGCCGAATTTCTGGCGGTAACTTGGGAAGGCGGGTTTCTGGACGGAACGTCCGTTCACTTCAACGGCAATCTTAATGTTCTTGTCGGCGGAAGAGGAACTGGCAAATCGACCATGATCGAGAGTATGCGCTACGCGCTCGGCCTCGATCCGCTCGGAGAAGAGGCGCGCAAGGCTCATGAAGGTGTTGTCCGGTACGTGCTTCGCTCTGGCACAAAAGTCTCCTTGCTGGTGCGCTCGCACAAGCCTTCCGCACGCTCGTACGTCATCGAGCGGTCGGTGCCTAATCCGCCGATCGTGAAAGACGAAAACGGGGAAGTTCTGACGCTCTCGCCGAAAGACGTGATGCCGGGTGTAGAAGTGTTTGGGCAACATGAAATCTCTGAACTCACGAAAAGCCGGGAAAAGCTCACACTGCTGCTGGAGCGGTTCGTTGACCACGATCCAACCCTTTCAGGACGGAAGTCCAAACTAAAGCTAGAGCTGGAACGCTCGCGGAGTCGTGTGGTCGATGTCCGCCGCGAAATGAAAGCTCTCGACGAGCGGCTTGCGGCGCTCCCTGGCCTTGAAGAGACGCAAAAACGCTTCAAGGAAGCGGGACTTGAGGAGCGTTTGAGGGAGAAAAGCCTTCTAATTCGAGAAGAACGTATATTTGCAAATGTCGCTGAACGGCTCGATCCCGTCCGCACCTTTCACAATGAGTTGAAAGAAGCACTTCCCCTGGACACAGCCTTCGTTTCTGCAAAGGCTTTGGAGGGCCTTCCGAACGCAGCCATCCTCGCGGAGATCGGAAAAGTTCTAGACACGCTCAGTACGAAACTCAAGGCGGTCGCTGACCAGCTTGCCAAGGCGTTGGATGAAGCAGACGCCTCGGTCGCAGGCACAAAAGCCCGATGGGAGGAGAAACGCAAAGTCATCGAAGAAACGTACGAGAAGCTCCTGCGCGAGCTTCAGAAATCGAAGATCGATGGCGCGGAGTTCATTCGTCTGCGGAAGCAGATTGAAGAGCTGCGCCCGCTGAGGGACAGGAAGGAGAGCCTGAAGCGCGACCTGGCCACTCATGAAGCTCACCGCCGCAAGCTGCTTGCGGAATGGGAAGACATTAAAGCCGGCGAATATCGAGAGATTCAGAAGGCGGCAGGAAAGGTTTCTCGTAAGCTCCGTGATCGTGTCAAGGTGGAAGTCACGATGGCTGGAAATCGTGCTCCCCTGGAGCAATTGCTGAGAGAGGTCGGCGGAAACTTGAATGCTGCCTTGGACCGATTGCGATCGTTGGAACAGCTTTCGCTACCCGATTTTGCTCAGCGTTGCCGCGAGGGAAAAGACGCACTCATGCAACACTACGGATTGCCGGCAGGCTCGGCCGAGCGAATTGCGCAGGCGGACCTCGACCTGTTTATGAGAATCGAAGAGCTTGACCTTCCGGCAACAACCAGCATCGAGCTGAACACAGCGCCTGACGGCGATCATCCTGAATGGCAGACGCTCGAAGCGCTATCCACCGGACAAAAGGCAACGGCAGTGCTGCTGCTTCTCTTGCTGGAATCCGAAGCCCCCCTCGTGGTCGATCAGCCGGAAGACGACCTCGACAACCGGTTTATTACCGAGGGAGTCGTGCCGATCATGCGGCAGGAAAAGCGCCACCGCCAATTCCTCTTCTCGACGCACAACGCGAACATTCCGGTCTTGGGTGACGCTGAGCTGATCCTCGGGTTGGCTGCATCCGGAGAGGCCAAGGAAGGGCATGCCAAAATTGCCACTCAGCACATGGGGTCGATCGATTCCAAACCTGTCCGCGAGTTGGTTGAAGAAATCCTTGAAGGCGGGAAAGATGCTTTCGAGATGCGCCGCTCCAAGTATGGATTCTGAAGTATGATGACACGCACCGAGCTTCTCGAAATCATCAACAACGGAGAGAACTCCGGGGTCGAATTCAAGCGGGATGTGCTCCAGAACTACGATCTCGCAAAGGAGCTTGTCGCATTCTCTAACCTTAGCGGGGGTATGGTGCTGCTTGGCGTGGAAGATGACGGCAGCATATCAGGCGTCACCAGAGCTAATATCGAAGAATGGGTGATGACCACATGCCGAGACAAAATTCGGCCTGCGATCATTCCGTTTTTCGAGGAAGTCCGCGAAGCGGCACCGGGCAAGAACGTAGCTATTATCCGCGTCACAGGCGGTTTCAATGTCCACAGCCTCTGGCACAACAACAGCAACAGGTACTACATTCGCGTGGGTACCCAAAGCAGAGAGGCGACCCCAGAAGAGCTAGCGCGGCTGTTCCAACAGCGCCGTGCAATCCGTGCCGAATTGCAGCCGGTTTCAGGAGCCACGCTTGCAGACCTGGACCGCAGACGGCTTAACAACTACTTCACTAATATCCGCGGACAAACAGCGCCGCCTGATGCGGATGACGCAGCCTGGCGAAAGCTGCTTATTAACACCGATATCATGACTGACGATGGCGTCACCGTGGGCGGTATGCTTCTGTTCGGCAATACGCCCAGCCATTTTCTCCCGCAGAGCGGCATTGAAGCGGCGGCATTTCCCGGAACCGAAAAAGACTATGCTACACGCGAACGCGCCGGATTACGCGGTCCATTGACACGGTTATTCGGTGCCGATGGCGTGCTGGTTGAGAATGGCCTGGTGGAACAGGCTGTTGATTTCGTGCGGCGAAACACCCCGGTGACCGCCTCCGTTGAAAATGGCAGGAGGATCGACAGATCGGCGTACCCGCACGAAGTAGTGCGTGAGGGCATCGTGAACGCGCTTGTTCACCGCGACTACCTGCTATCCAGCACGGACATCGAATTGGCTGTCTACAGCAATCGCCTCGAAATCATTTCGCCTGGGCGCCTTACAAACGGGATTACACCAGACCGGATGCGTGCCGGCTGCCGGACGGCCCGAAATCAGCTACTCAGAGATGTCATGAGGGACTATAGCTATCTGGAGAACATGGGGATGGGCGTTCCTTTCAAGATTATAAAAGGAATGCTGGCACACAACGGGAAAGAGCCAGACCTTATCGCTGAAGACGAGCGTTTCACTCTTCGATTGTGGGCCTAGCTGTTCGCTTGCTGCTGCTAAAGGAGATGTCCCACACGGATGTCGTAGCCAGATGCCTCCATCCAAACGAACCCGCGTAGGTGTCGCGACCAGTCAGTCTGTCTACGAGAGACCAAGCGTAACTAAGACGCCGTGCTGCGGCGCTGGCGACGACAAAGCAAGCAACCGAATACAGTGGAATCAGCCGGCCGGAAGCGGAGCAGAACTGCGAAGATGGAACCGGCGCAGTGTGGGCGCGGCCCAGCGATCACCAGCGTAAGCGAGGGCCTCTTGTACGCCGAAAGGCCGCGTGCTGTTGCCAACGCGAATGTATAATTTTCCACCGCCTTCTTCCGTGAGGAAAACCGGCTCACTGGCCGGCGCGACGGTCACGATGCAAATATCCTTCCCTTGCAACGAGCAAAACCGAAGCTTTATCCATCGCGCGCAATGCCGCTCTCCAACGATGTTTATCAGGATCTGGCGGAGCACCTGTTCAAATACATCGCGGTCGGAGCGCGCGGCGGGCTTTCTACCAGTCGGTCGAAGATCGAGCTTTGCGCTTTTAAACGTCAAATAGTCAAGGTCTAAACCGAGTACCTCCTTACGATCACTGATGCCAATAATCAGCGTGCCGCCATTCTCGGAATTGAGAAATCCCACGACCGCTTTAGCAACCGTCCTCTCTGCCTCCTTCGTAGTCCTCTGCTGGACGTAATCCCACCGGAGCGACGACTTGAACTCGACCGTCTCGCTTTCCTCTAGGAAAGGAATCTGCGCACAAGAGATTTGCGAGGGTCTTGCGCGCTTGAAGTACATCGATACCGCGCCCACCGTCAGACTCCAAAGAACAACGGCGATGATTACGTTGAACAGCAGCGACTGATGAAGAACGCGTTGCTCGTCAGTCACATCCTCGAATACTCGAATCAGGCCAACCTTTTGACCTGACTTGCTTGTCACAGGTTCGATGAATGACGAATAGAGGTTTCCGTTGAGAAGCTGAACAGGAGTAAGCATCGCGCGGTCCGGGATATTGGGGGCTGCTGTTTTCAGAGGTATCCCGCTGATGCCCCATCGGAGTGTTCCGTCGCTGTCGATGATCGCGAAATCGAAGGCCTCGTCGATCGCTCTCTCCGGAGTCTTTGTAGCGTCCGCCGCGCTGCTTCCAAAACGGGCGGCACTTTTGGCGAATCGCTCGTTAATGTTCGGTGGCGTCATTGCTTCGCGCACACCGAGAATTACGAGTCCATCGCGAAGGCGGTGAACATAAAGATTCCACTTTTCCCCGATGTCAGAAGTGAATTGAAACGGTCGGTCATATTCGAACCTGAAGGGGAAGGAGACTTTCGGAAGCATACCCTGGTAGCCATGGAGATCGACCAGCGTGCCGTTGGAAGTTAGAACGAAGTAAATTTCTGGAGCGCTCGTGATTCGACGGTAGCCTTCAAGGTTCCACGCGTCGGAAAAGGCTATGTCGTCCCTCAGGTCCTCCGACATGGTCTTCAAATCGTCGGTCGTTTGTTGGCGCAGTTGATGGCTGAGGAACCAATACTGGCCGGCCGCTACGGCGGTAAATAAAACCGCTGAAATCAGGGCGACAATCCCAACAAGCGATCTAAAGCCCCTCGACATGGCTCCCTCCGTTCCGTTTTCGCAGGTATCGCGTGGCTTTCTCGGTTAATCCGATTTACTGCTTTGGCCGCCGACTAACAAGCAGTCACCGAACATCGCTCGTTTTGGCACATCCTGACTGTCTGGGCTGCGTTTGAAACGCGTTTGATCTATTATTCGGCTGTTTTCGCGAGGGTGACTTCAAGTGGCCCCAAACGGAGATGGTCAGATCCAAAAGCGATCGACAAGATTATCGGCGCGTCGGTGCCAGAAAAGCAGTGATTGAATGTCAGAGACTCCCGAACAGAAAGCGCGCCGCGAGATCGATGCGCAGCTGACAGCAGCGGGCTGGCTCGTGCAGGACCGCGACAACCTCGATCTGACCGCAGGCCGCGGCATCGTTGTCCGCAACTTCACAATGAAGTCCGGCTTCGGATTCGCGGACTACCTGCTCTATCTTGATCGCAAGGCCGTGGGTGCGGTCGAGGCGAAAGCCGAAGGCACGCTCACCGGCGTTGAGGCGCAGTCCGCGAAATACGCATCCGGGCTGCCGGACAATCTGCCCGCCCACAAGCGCCCGCTCCCGTTCCTGTTCGAGTCAAACGGCTCCGTCACTTACTTCACCAACGGTCTCGACCCGATACCCCGTAGTCGCCAAGTTTTCAACTTTCCCCGGCCGGAGACGCTTGCCGAATGGGTCGGACAGCCGGCGCAACTGCGCGCCCGTCTGAAAAGCTTCCCGCCGCTCGACGACACGGCGCTCTGGAAGGTTCAGTCCAGGGCCATTCGCAATCTTGAACAATCCTTCACTAAGGCTGATACGCGCGCCCTCATCCAGATGGCCAGCGGCTCGGGCAAGACCTTCACCGCAGTCAACGTCGCGTATCGCCTGCTGAAGTTCGGCGGCGCCAAACGCATCCTGTTTCTTGTGGACCGCGGCAACTTGGGCAAGCAGACTGAGGACGAGTTTGCCAACTTCGAGCCGCCCGACGACCCGCGCAAATTCCCGACGCTCTACACCGTCCAGCGGCTCAAAACGAACTCCATCAACCCGGCCGCCAAGGTCGTCATCACAACCATCCAACGGCTCTACTCGATGCTAAAGGGCGACGCCGAGTTTGATCCCGCTAACGAGGAAGGGTCAGGCTTCGATGCGGCCAAACCGTGGAAAGGTGAACCGCCCGAGGTGGCCTACGAACCCGGCATTCCGCCGGAGTTTTTCGACTTCATCATTGTGGATGAGTGCCACCGCTCCATCTATGAGTTGTGGAGCCAAGTGCTGCTCTACTTCGATTCCTTTCTGATCGGTCTCACGGCTACGCCCGCCGGCAAGACCATCGGCTTCTTCAAGCAGAACCTCGTCATGCAGTACGGGCATGACGAAGCGGTGACCGACGGTGTGAACGTGGACTTCGATGTCTACCGCATCCGCACGAAGGTCACCGAGCAGGGCGCCACCATTGTTGCGGGCGACACCGGCGTTTATGTGGACAAGCGCCACAAGCTCACCCGTGCCGAGCGACTCGAACTGCTCCAGCAGGACTTGACCTACACCGCCAATCAACTCGACCGCGATGTCGTCTCCGAAAGCCAGATTCGCACCGTCCTCCAGCAGTTCCGCGAAAAGGTGCTCCCCGACGCCTTCCCCGGCCGCACGGAGGTGCCCAAGACCCTTATCTTCGCCAAGGACGATTCCCACGCCGACGACATTGTGCGCATCGCCCGCGAGGTCTTCGCGCAAGGCAATGACTTCTGCCAGAAGATCACCTATCGCACCGGATTCATGAAGGTCACCAAGAAGGTAATGAACGACGACGGCACGGAATCCGAAGAAACAAATTGGGAGAAGACCTCCAACCTGACCCCGGACGAGATTCTGACCAACTTCCGCACCAGCTTTTTTCCGCGAATCGCCGTCACCGTGGACATGATCTCGACCGGCACCGACGTTAAGCCGATCGAGTGCGTCTTCTTCCTACGCAACGTGAAGTCGGCCGGGTTCTTCGAGCAGATGAAGGGCCGAGGCGTGCGCGTTCTCTCGGCGGACAAGCTCAGGGAAGTCACGCCCAGCGCCAAAACGAAGGAGCGGTTCATCATCGTGGACGCCGTCGGCGTCTGCGAGCAGGACAAGACAGATTCCCAAACCTTGAACCGCAACCCGTCGGCGACGTTACAGGAATTGCTCGAATATGTTGCGCAAGGCGGGACCGACCCGGATGCACTCATCACGCTGGCCGCTCGGCTCGCTCGCCTGCAACACGAATTCAACTCCGCGCAGCTCACGGAAATGAAGGAACTCGCCAGCGGCAAATCGTTTCCCGACTTGTCGCACGACCTGCTCAACGCTTGCGATCCGGACGCGCAGATCGAGGCCGCCAAAGGGCTGCCAGGTGTCACCGGAGAGCCGAGCGAGGATCAGATCAAAACTGCCACCGAGCAGCTCGCGCAGGCCGCCGTCACACCTTTCCTCAAGGCCGCGTTCCGCCGACGCATTCTCGAAATCCGCCAGCAGAACGAACAGACGATGGACCGGCACACTATCGACGAAGTGCTCTATGCCGGGTTTGACGCCGCGGCGATAGAGAAGGCGCAGGTCAAAGTCAAGGACTTCCGCGCTTGGATCGCCGAACACCACGACGAACTCACCGCCCTGCAAGTGCTCTACGCGGGCACGCGCCCGCTCGAGCTTTCGCTCAAGGACCTTCGGCAATTGAAGGACGCGCTTGCCAGCCCGCCACTTGCCGCCACGCCAACGCAACTCTGGCGCGCTTTCCAGGCGGTGGAGGCGGACAAAGTCAAAGGCAGCGGCGGCGCGCAACTTGCCGACCTCGTTAGCCTCGTGCGCCACGCGCTTATTCCCGCTCAGACCCTTGTGCCCTATCGGGACGAATTGCGCGAGCGCTATCAAGCGTGGCTAAAAGAACGCGATGCCGACCATGCTTTCACGCCCGAGCAGCACGAATGGCTCGACCGGATGGCCGAGCATATCGCCACCAGCCTAGCGATCGAGCCGGAAGACTTCGAGGTCGGCTGGTTTGGCCAACACGGCAGCTTGGGTCACGCCCATGCGCTCTTCGGTGACAAACTCAAGCCGCTGATGGCGGAACTCAATGAAAGGCTTGCGGCATGAACAATCCTGTGTCGGCGCTGCCACGCGGCTGGGCCGAAGCCGCCATCGAGGATCTACTTGCACCACTTGAGGACGGCCGGACACTGCACCAAGGCTGGAGTCCGCAGTGTGAGAGCACACCGTCCGAATCCGAAGATGATTGGGGCGTTCTCAAGACCACTGCGATTCAGGCGGGCTCGTTTTTACCAGAGCAAAACAAACGGCTCCCGCCGAATTTGGCCCCGCGCCCGCTGATTGAAGTGAAGGCGGGGGATATTCTCATTACCTGCGCCGGACCTAGGGCTAGGTGCGGCGTAGCCTGTCTCGTCAGGAATACTCGCCGTCGCCTAATGTTGTCGGGAAAGATGTACCGATTTCGGACTCCGCCTGAATACATGGACGCACGCTACTTGGAGGCTTATCTTCAGACCGCATGCGCTCAAGACGCGATTGATCGCATGAAGACCGGAGGTAGCGACAGCGGTCTAAATCTAACTCACGATCGCTTTCGGCCCTTGGCAGTTCCAGTCGCTCCGTTCAACGAACAGCGCCGCATCATAGAAGCTTACGAAGAGCTTGCTTCCGACCTCGACGCCGGCGTGGCGGCGATGGAACGGGTACGCACGAAGCTTGGGCACTATCGCTCGGCTGTGTTGAAGGCGGCGGTGGAGGGAACACTCACTGCCGAATGGCGGCGGCAGCATCCTGGCACCGAGCCAGCGTCGGAATTGCTCAAGCGCATCCTCGCCGAACGCCGCCGCTGCTGGGAGGAAGAGCAGCTTCGCAAATTCAAGGAAGCGGGCAAAGAACCGCCCAAAGGCTGGAAAGCGAAATACAAGGAACCCGTCGCGCCGGACACCGCGAACCTGCCGCAGTTGCCGGAAGGGTGGTGTTGGGCGACAGTGGACCAGCTTACATGGTCAGCGGGCTATGGAACATCTCAGAAGTGCAGCGAGACAAACGCGGGCGTGGCTGTTGCGCGTATTCCCAACATCATCGGCGGAAGGCTCGACCTGACGGGTCTCAAGTATGCGCCTCCGGAGTATTCCCGGAGCGACGAAGACCTCGTCAGGGTCGGTGATCTGCTGGTGGTGCGGACTAATGGCAGCCGAACTCTTATCGGGCGCGGCGCGGTTGTCCGAGAGACACCAGCCCTGCAGCTCTCATTTGCCTCTTATCTGATTCGACTGCGGTTGATTCCACTGCCGTATTTGCTGAATTGGATTTCTTCCCTCTGGGAAAGCTCGCATGTCCGGCGCTGGATTGAGGTGCGCGCAGCCACTTCCGCAGGGCAATTCAACATCAGTCTGGCTGTCTTGAATACGCTTGTGATCCCGATCCCACCGAGCGCAGAGCAAGAGGCCATCGCCGAGAATGTCGAGGACCAAGTTTCGGTCGTCGATCACCTTGGCAGCGACCTTGAAGCCAAGCTTAAGAGCGCTCAGGCGTTGCGGCAATCCATCCTCCGTCACGCCTTCACCGGCCAGCTTGTGCCGCAGGACCCGAACGACGAACCGGCCTCGGAACTGCTAATTCGCATCGCGAGCGAGCGCGAAGCTTGCGTCCGCGAAGCCACGGCCAAGCGTGTCATCAAGAAATCAATCGCGCCGAGAGCCACTCGGAAACCGCGCGCTGCAATGAACGCGCTGAATCGAGGCGACTAATGGACGCATCCCAGATCGGCAAAAGGGCGTGGGGCTATGCCGGCGTCTTGCAGGACGCGGGCCTCTCCTGCTTCGAGTATGTCGAGCAACTCACATTGCTGCTCTTCCTCAAAATGGCCGACCAGCTCACCGAGGAGCCGTACAATAGGCCCCCTATCGTGCCGCCGACACTGGGCTGGAAGGCTCTGTTACCGCTCGACGGTGCACCTCTGGAGGACAAGTATCGCGAGATCCTCGAAAAGCTCGGAGTGGCTCGCGGCATGCTCGGCGTCATCTTCAAGAGCGCCCGCTGCGAAATCCACAACCCTGCGCTGCTCAAGCAGCTCATCGTCAATCTGATCGACAAGGTGGACTGGCTAAGCCTGTCCGTGGACGTAAAGGGGACTGTTTACGAAGAGTTGCTTCAGCGATCGGCCGCGGAATCCGCTCGTGGCGCGGGCCAATACTTCACAACGCGAGCGGTGATTCAAACCATGTGCGAGGTGATGCAGCCGACCCCGGATGATCGTATCTGCGATCCGGCGGCGGGCACCGGCGGCTTCTTGTTCAACGCCTACAACTATGTGCTTGAACGCTTCGAGAAAGAACTCGACCGCGACCAAAAGCATGCACTGCGCGAAGAATTGGTCGAGGGAATGGAACTCTCGCCCAAAGTCGGCCGCATGTGCGCAATGAATCTCTTCCTGCACGGCATCGGAGGCGACAAGGTTGTCGTCCACTCCGGGCATGACAGCCTCGCCGCGCCCTGGAGCAAAGAGTATTCGATGGTCCTCGCCAATCCGCCGTTCGGCAAAAAGCAAAGCCTGCTCTTCGTGAACGAAGAAGGAGATACCGAGAGAGAGGATCAAGTCATCGTGCGCGAGGACTTCTGGACCTCGACCAGTAACAAGCAACTCAACTTCGTGCAGCACATCTTCACGCTGCTCAAGATTAACGGCCGGGCGGCCGTGGTGGTGCCTGACAATGTGCTCTTCGAGGGCGGCGCGGGAGAGAAGGTGCGCCGCAACCTGCTCCAGAAATGCCGCGTTCACACCTTGCTCCGTCTCCCAACCGGCATCTGGTATTCGCCTGGAGTGAAGGCCAACGTGATCTTCTTCGAGAAGAAAGAGGGCCGCGCCGAAGCATGGACCGACAAGCTCTGGGTCTATGATTTGCGGACGAACATGCACTTCACGCTCAAGCAGTCTCCGATCCAGCGGAAGGACTTCGACGAGTTCGTCGCGTGCTACAAGCCGGGCAAGCTGCATGAACGCACGCCCACTTGGAGCGAAGGCAACCCCGAAGGCCGATGGCGTTCGTTCGACTACGAAGAACTGCTAAAGCGCGACAAGCTCAGCCTCGATCTTTTTTGGATCAAAGATCAGAGCCTGACCGACACGGATTCATTGCCCGCGCCTGACATCCTTGCAACGGAGATCGCGGACGATTTGGAAACGGCATTGGAACAGTTCACGAAGATCGCCGCAAGACTGAACAGCGCGGCCCGATAGCCTAAGAGGTCAGCCTCGTAAAAGCATGAATGGCGACATTGTCGAAACCCTTCTGGAGATGCATTACCATCCGGCGATCATCCAAATGTTTGCACAAACGTTTGGGGCTCGTTTCTTGCGCCTGTTTAAGCCGTCAACCCGCGCCGAAACGTGGGTGGGTTTCGACCAAGGATGGGTCCTTGCTCCTTCTATAACTAATGAGCAGTTGTACGACAGACTGAGTCAGGCGATAAAGGTGGGTGACAGCACAGTCCAAGGGTTCTACGTCGGGTACTTCTTGCAATTTAAGGTGCTTCGCGAAATGGTACGTAGGAGCCGCTACGCTCCAACCTATGGGGCGCCTTATCTAAGAAGCGAATTATCGTTAATCCCTAATCCCTCCAGTGGACTCTCTCAACACGAAACGCTCTTGCGTCTGTCTCAAGTCCAGAATGCCTTCGTCTACTATGCATGCCCGCGCCTGTTCGACCTAGACCAAATCTACGACCCTCCCGACCTGGACACGATCGAGATTGTTGACGTGAGTCAAGCGCCCGGTGGCTGGTTACCCGCAGACCGTCACTTTCTGGCGTTTCAGAAAAGCTTGGTTGCCTCGTCTCAGTGGTTGAGCGAGCCGGTCGAAGCGAAAAGCTTCGCCTGCTCGGAGTGGGTTAGAAACCGAAATCTATCGCCGCATAGAAGATCGGGGGCTGAAATCACAACTCTTATCGAAGATTGCGCTAGTGCTCTCTCAGTTGGCCGTGATCTTGATGTTCATCAACTTCGCAAGATTCCTCAAAGCTTTACTATCCTTGAGTTTGCAGCGTTGTAAGATGGCAGCAGCGCTTGGGCGGCCTGACGAAATTATCCCGATGGCGACGGAATTGAAGCAGGTCGCGAAAAAAAATCAGCGCTACGGACACGCAAAGGGGGGCGCGCCACGACGCCCGGCCACCCTCCGTTTTGGGGTCCCCGCCCCCTGTCGCGGCCGAAAAGCATGCTTTCAAATTCATCGGCCGCGCCGATCGTCGATCCGCCCGCGCTCGCGGCTCGCCGCGCCGCTCGCCGTCTTCTCAGGTCGGTAACGCCGGATCGGACTCCCACTGGCGTCGCCAATGAAATCAACTACTTGCCGGCTTCGCCCGTCTGCCTTCAGGACAGTGGTGCCAAATAGGTGCCATTTTTCTGGGCTTCCCGGCCTTTTGCGCACGTCATCGACAACGCCACATTCTCCTTCACGGTCGTTCTCCCTGGTCAAACGTTGAATCATCCGCCGCCGCCAAGGGATGCACACCCTCGCGCCCCGCGCGCGATCTCTCATACACCGGCTTTGGCCTTCCTATCCGCCCGCGGGTCTCACGTCTCTCCTCTGCAAAATCAAACGTCGATCGAGCGCCCACCGCCACGCGACGCGCACCGCCGCGCGCCCCCGCGTCTCCCCCGTTCGACGGGTCGCGCGCGACCGCGCTAACGGCCGGCGCCGCATCCTATAGCGGGAAGTCACCACCTCGCCGGCTGCCGATCACGTCGGACAGCTCGCCCTCGCCGCGTTCACACATGAGTCGCTTTAGCTGATCTACAAAGAAAGCGCCGGGTCCCTTGCGAATCCTCCCCTCGCTCTTGGCCTGGCGAGTTTCCGAGAGCGCCGCGCGGACCGTCTCTTCGCGCACCAGTCGCGCCACCTTGCGGTAAAGCCAAATTGACTTCCGGTCCTCGCACACTTCGAGAATTTCATCCACGAGGTCTGCCACCCGGATCTCCTCGTCGCTCGGCGGTTTGGTTTTTCTCGACTCCGAACCAGCCTGATACTTCTGAGGATCGTTAACGTTAAACGTTTCTGATCTTTCTCTGATCTGATCCCCGACCATTTTGGCTGCTGGCCCGGCGTTCAAATTGGCCGGTTGTCCGGATTGACTACCGGCCATTTTGGCCGCTGGCTCGAACGGCGCGCCGGCAAGCGCGTACAGGTCGCTGTCACGCGTCCCGTCCGCCTTCCATCGCGGCGTCCGCTCGATGAGCCGGCGGTCTTCTAGATATTTAAGGTGACGCCTCACAGTGCGTTCCGCTAATTCGGTAATGCGCACAAGCGTCAGTTGCGCTGGATAACAGGTACCGTCGAACCCGGTAAGCGCCGCGAGCACCACGAGAACGCTTTTGGCGCCGGCGCGCCCGACTTTCTGCTTAAAGGCCCATGCGATGGCCCTGAAGTTGACCCAATCGGTTGCACTCGGCCCGTCTAGCGCGCCGGTCCCCCGCTCGCCCGTGGGCCCCACTCATCGCGTCTCGGGGCGCGGCGGAACGGTCCCGCGGTTGCGTATAGAGCGTTGCAAAGCGGCCGGAGCCTTGCCCGCCGAGTCCATGTGTGCGCCTTCGACGCTTCGACCGCCGCGCACGCCTGTCACCGTTTGGCGACTCGTGAGGTATCGCTCAAGCTCGGTCCGCATGAGCACTATCCGTCTGCCGAGGCGAGTCGCGTTGAGGTTGCCGCGCGCGATCTCAAGGCGCATAAATGCTGTACTCACGCCAATCAGAGCCGCGGCTTCAGTCACCCGGAAAGCCAACCGCCCCGCCAGTATCTCGCCACTAGCAACACTTCCTGTGGTCACCGCCTGACACCTCCTCCGCGTTGATATTCGATTCACCTTTCGTCCCCGCGCTCCCGTTCGCGCTCGCGAGCGTGTGCGTTCTCCGTCTCTTCATCCGACCACGCACGCTCCTTTCGGGACACAAGTAGTACTAGCGAGCGCGATCGGGGGTTGACAATACTAATACCTAATGTCAGTGTGACAATATGGATGTGCCAAAATTGAATACTAGCGCCGAGACTGGCGGTGATGACAAAAGCGGCGGCCGGCGCGCGTATCGCAGAAGACCAGACCCAAAAGAGATGGAGCGCGGGCGCCGAGAGAACATCGCTTTCATGCTCACAATGAGCCAGACCGAGCCGCAAACCTTGCTGGCGGCAAACCAGCCCTGGGACTTGCTGAAACTCTGCGCCGGCTTGCGCAGTCGAGGGTTTTGTTGGGGGCCGTCCAAGACAACGCGGCGCGGGGCTGAGTGGTTGGCTCAGGAAAGTGAGCGGCTTGCTCAAAACTTTCGTGCCGAGCCGGACGCTTTAAAAGAGCTTATTGAAGAACTGCGCAAATTCTTTGACGCAGTGGCCGATGGCGGAGATTGCACCATAGTGTTTGGGCGCGGCTCGAAGTTCGTTCTCAAGGCGGCTGCGCCCGAGACGCCCCGCGAGAGAACATTTAGTTTCGAGACCCCGCCTACACGCGACGGCTTCATTCAGAGCGTTGTCTTTGGCGCGGCACTCTATGTGTGCTGGAGTCCAGAGGCCATGGTGCGGCGATGTGAGCGGGGTTCCTGTCAACGCATCTTTCTCGCCACGAGGCCGAAGCAGATTTTTTGCAGCCGGCGATGCGCGAGCGCCGCCGTTTTCGAGCGCTACAAAAAGAAGCTTGGTGAGGAAAACTATCGAGCGAGACACACGGCGCTCGCAGCTAAGAACCGACAACGCAAGGCGGATCGCGAAGCTTTGAGGAGAACAGGAAAATGAGCAGAGTTTTTGAACGCGAGAAAGGCGAATGGTGGATCGACTTTAAGGACGCGCGAGGCATCCGCCGGCGGCGCAAGATTGGGCCGTCAAAGCGGGTCGCCAAGGAAGTCTTGGACGGCCTGCTCGGCAACGTCGCCCGCCGGGTTCACCTTGGCGTCATCGAGGAATCGGCAATCAGCTTTGCCGACTTCGCGAAAATATGGCGCGAGCGAGTCACGCCGATGCTCAAGACGCGTTCGCGCGAACGCTGGTTCGGCATTCTGGACAAGTATCTCATCCCTGCTTTTCCCGGCACATTGCGGGGCATCACGGCGGCAGACGCCGAGGCGTATTTGCGGCGGCGGCGGACGCCTGAGAAGTGTCCTCGATGCGATGGCAAGGGGAAGGTTTCAACCGGCCGGCGTTATGAACGCGAAGCGCTGGCGTGTCCAAGGTGCAAGGGAGCCAAGGAAATCGCCCCGTCGCCCTCAACGCTCAACCGCGAAATGACCGTGCTCAAGCACATGATGCGGCGCGCTGTTGTGTGGGAATATCTGAGCCGCAACCCGTTCCTTGATTCGCAAGGCGGGGTGTTGGCCGGCCTAAAGGCGCTACGGGAGCCGACAGGCCGCACGCGCTTTCTGAGCCTCGATGAAATCGATCACCTGCTCGCCGCGTGCGAGGCATCCGAATCGGCTTACCTAAAGCCGTTCGCCATTGTGGCGATGAATACCGGGATGCGGCGCAATGAAATCCTGAGCCTCACCCGCAAGTCTATCGATTGGCGGAACCGCGCCGCCCTGCTCTCCGAAACCAAGAACGGCGACGCGCGTCATGTCCATCTGAACGATGCAGCCCTTGAGGCGTTGAAGGCGCTCCCGCCGCGCATCGACGGCCGGCTGTTCCCGCTAGGCCCAAATCAAACCACGATGCTGTTTGTGCGTGCCGCCAAGCGTGCCAGCCTCGACGATTGCCGCTTGCACGATTTGCGGCACACGTTCGCAAGCTATCAGGCAATGGCAGGCGTCGCGGGGCGCGGCCTGCAAGTTCTGCTCGGCCACAAGGACGCCCGGATGACCATGCGCTACAGCCATCTCTCGGACGCCTACCTCAAAGCGGCCGTCGATGGTGTCGTGCTTGGGCGCTCGAACACGGATAGAGCAGAGGACGCATCGAACTTGGCGGTAAGCTGATGGCGGGATTTAACCTCGAATCAGAGTGATTTCTGACGATTTGGTACGATAGTCGGGGAGACTCAAGTATGTCTGCTGCGTCAGAGGACGTTCGGTAGTCATCGCAACGATCCTGTATTTCGAGCCCTTCCTGGTGGCGTCGTTACCAAGGTGAATCTTCGTCACTTTCGTGCCGGGCTTTATTGGTGATTGACGCCACCATTTCCCATCGAGCGCGAATACCAACACCTCTACAGTGCGGCGGGCAGGCTGGGCTAACAGCTGCACGTCAGAGATTCTTGGAAATGTCTTACCGTTCGCCCCGCGATTTATTTTCGGCTCTTCGAGCGTTTTGAGAAACCCATCGATCATATCGCAGCCTTGCAGCATCGTCTGTTTCCATTGCCAGGGGTTCATCTTGGCCATCGGTACGAGATCGCCGAGGGTCATTGCCTGGAAACGCGTGATTTCCTTGTACCGCTTGATGTCGCAAGGTTCGAGATAAGCCCAAACGATCATGAGTCCACGAGACTGGTGAGCTCGAAGCAGATAAGGCAGTTCCTTCTCGACGATATAGTCTGAGGCGAGGAAGTTATCGCTCACGAGCAGGACCGCGGCGACTGCTTCCTTCATCGCTGCTTCGATCTGCCGCTCCCATTCGCCTGCCTTGATGTCGCGATCGGACCAAAATCGCATCGACTCGGCGCGGGCCAGCGGCTTCGAGATGGTCTCGAAATGCTTCCGCCAAGCCTCATCTCGGTGACTGTAGCTGACGAAAATCATCGCCCTACCGCGTTAGCGCGTTTCCTCAAACCTCGACCAGAGTGCCCTTACTAAACCAGCACGGAATCCTGCACCGTGCCAGATCAACACCTCGAAATAGTGAAAAGATGGCACCTATTTGGCACCAGTGCATCGGGGGCGAAACGCGCGGGCCCCGTAAGCGCTTGATTTCCTTGGTGATCCCAGCGGGAGTCGAACCCGCGTTCCCGACGTGAGAGGCCGGTGTCCTAACCACTAGACGATGGGACCATCGCCGCGCGCCGGCGACAGCGCGCGCGCGCTTTGCAAAAATCGTTGGCTGAGGAGGCAGGACTCGAACCTGCAATCGCCTGATCCAGAGTCAGGTGCCTTACCAATTTGGCCACTCCTCAGCGCAGCCCTGAAATATATCCAACGGCCATCA
>Ga0074044_10001636_pt1 | contig 20084 bp, 21 predicted proteins | sample BogForMeECP23OM1_FD_94443 | JGI IMG/M metagenome (GOLD analysis project Ga0074044, IMG submission 94443) | Bog forest soil microbial communities from Calvert Island, British Columbia, Canada - Bog Forest MetaG ECP23OM1 | ecosystem: Environmental > Terrestrial > Soil > Wetlands ...
GCCCGCTTCATCCACGAACGCGGCCCTCGCCGCGACGCGCCCTATCAAAAAATTGATTGCGCCAGCCTCCCGCCCGAACTCGTCGAATCCGAGCTCTTCGGCCACGAACGCGGCGCGTTTACCGGCGCCCACGAAGCCAAGCGCGGGCGCCTCGAAATCGCCGGCCGTGGCACTCTCGTCCTCGATGAAGTTGCCGCGCTCATCCTCCCCGTTCAGGCCAAACTCCTGCGCGTGCTCGATGAACGCCGCTTCGAGCACCTGGGCGGCACGGAACCTCTGCGCATGGAGGCGCGCGTCATCGCCCTCACCAACGCCAATCTCGAGCGCGCCGTCGCGGAACATCGCTTCCGCGAAGACCTGTTCTTCCGCCTCAACGTCCTGACCATTGAGGTGCCGCCCCTCCGCGATCGCCCGGCCGACATCCTGCCGCTCGCCGCCCACCTGCTCCTCCGGCTCGGGCCCGTCCATGGCCGCGCCGAGGCACGACTCGACGCAGAAGCGCAGGGCGCGCTCAGCGCTTATCCTTGGCCCGGCAACGTCCGCGAGCTCAAAAACGCTCTCGAACGCGCCCTGGTCTTCGCCCAGCACGACGTGCTCGGCATCGCCGACCTGCCCGAATCCGCTCGCGCCGCAGCCGGCCCGGGCCGCGGCGCCGCTCCCGGTAATCTCCGCTCCCTCGAAGAAATCGAGAAGGAAGCCATTGCCGCCACGCTCGAAGCCACGCGCTACAAGATCTCCCGCGCTGCTGAAATCCTCGGCATCAGCCGCAAAACCCTCCTCGAAAAGCGCAAGAAGTATGGGTTGCTCTGACCGCAATTGTCGCTGCCGGCCGTGTTCGCGGCATCGCGCCTCATCGCGTCCATTGCCATGACCCTCCACTTTCTCTTTCTCGGCCGCACGCGCCGCCCCGAATGCCGCTCCCTCTTCGAGGATTACGCCGCCCGCATCCGCCGCTCCGCCGACGTCCGCTTCACCGAACTCCGCGAACCCACTGAATCTGCGCTCGCCCGTGTGAAAACCGATTCCGCCGCCCGCTGGATCCTCCTGGACGCCGTTGGCCACCAGTACTCCTCACCGGAATTCGCCCGCTGGCTCGGCAAATTGCGCGACCGCGGCGCCCGCGAACTGATCTTCCTGTGCGGCGGCGACACCGGCTTTCCGGAATCCTTCCGCGCACGCGCCCACGAATCTCTTTCTCTCTCTCCGCTCACCATGCCCCACGAGCTGGCCCGCGTTGTCCTGGCCGAACAGCTCTACCGTGCCTTCGCCATCCTCTCCCATCATCCCTACGCCAAATAGCTGGCACTGGTAGCCACGGTCAGCGCTCTTCTGACCGTGGGTCTTTCCGAAATGCATGGCAAAATACCCCCACCGTGTCCGTCAAAATCACTCCCGACACAAACACCCCCACCGCCTCCCTCGAACTCGGCATCACCCTCCCTCTCCCCGACTACGACCTCGACGGAGTCGAAAAGACCACGCCACGCCAAATTGACGAAATCCTGGTCTCCCAGGGTTTTCGCGATCTCGTGGACGACGCCCGCGCCGCGCTGCAAGCGGCCCTCGCCGATTCCGGCCTCTCCATCCTGCAATTCACCGGCGCGATCTGCCCCGCCGCTGGCGTTTTCCGCCCCGGCCTGTGGATCGTCCTCCAGGAAGCAGCCGCCACCCACGGCGCCCCGATGTCTCCAGCCGCGTGCGAGCGCGTTACCCAGCTCGCCGAAATGCTCCGCGGCCGTTTCGGCCTCTCCTGAACTCGTAGCACAGACAATCGTGCCTGCCCTGAGGAACGAAGGGTCTGTGCTCTTCGCGCCACCAGCAAACGCATGCCATGAGAGACGACGCAACGCACAGGCGCACGCTCCTGTTTGCCCGAACAAACAAGGGAATCGAGCTAAACTGCTACTCCACACCCAGGCCAATCTGTTGCCACGGGGATTGAGCGATGAGTCGAACCGTCACTTTCGGCATCGTGGGTGGCTACGGCGCCACCGGCAGGATCGTTGCCTCCGAGCTCGTGAAGACCTGCCAAGGAAAGATTCTGCTCGGTGGCCGCGACCTGGCCCGAGGAAAGGCCCTGGCCGCGGAGCTTGGCAGCAACGTATCCGCCGCGGATCTGGACGTCCTCGATGCCCACTCCCTCGACGACTTTTGCAGCCGGTGCTCGATCATTGTCAACTGCGCGGGGCCCGTGATGGTCTTGCAGGATCGCGTCGCCCAAGCCGCCTTTCGGCAGCGGTGTCACTACGTCGACGCGGCAGACGTGACCTTTGTGAGGGAACGCATGCTTCCCCACAGCCGGGAGTTGGAAGATTTGGGATTGTCGTTCGTGATCTCGGCCGGGTGGATGCCCGGCCTCAGTGAACTCGTGCCCCTTTACGCCCATGCGCAGGCCGGGGCCAGCATGGACTCGATCGAATCCTTGAGCGTGTACTTTGCCGATTCCGGCGAGTGGTCCGCCAATGCCTTGCGCGACGCTGCCTGGTTTATCCATCACACGGGACTCCGCAGCGCCGGCTACTTTCGCAAGGGCGAGTGGGTCCGCGCCAAACCGTCGGAGACTATCCGCCGGGCCAATCTGGGTGACCCCATCGGCTCCGGCCGCTTCATTCTGTATTCCACTCCCGAACTGGCTGAAGTAGGCCGCCGTCTCAAGGACTGCGACTTCTTTATTTGCCCCTACCTCTCGGGTATTCGGTCCGCCATCGCCACCACTTTGATGGCTCTGGTCCCTCTTCCCGAAAGATTGAGCCTTCGTTTGATCCGAAACGTGTTTCGCAGAAACCGTCTGCCCGTGGACGGTTTTGTCGCCGCTCGGATTCTTGGACGATCCCACGGACGCAAGCAGGCCCTGACCGTGCAGGTCGTTTACAAGGACCGCCGCGATTACTGGATCCACGGGCTCATGATGGCTACCGTCGCCCGCAAAGTTTCCGAGGGGAACGGCATCCGGCCTGGCGTCCATTTCCTGGCGGATGCCGTGGATCCGATTCCCTTCATGGCCGATCTGCGAAATGCCGGCGTCGAGCTGCTCGAGGAATTCAAACCACTCGCTGAATGAACACAGGCAGGATTGCCTGTGCTACGCTCCTAACTCCGAGAATCACCGATGCCTGAAGGAAAAGGACTGCTCATCGTCTATACCGGCCCCGGCAAGGGCAAAACCACCTGCGCGCTGGGCACCTCCTTCCGCGCCGTGGGCCAGGGCTTGCGCGTCCTGATGGTGCAATTCATCAAAGGCTCGTGGCACTACGGCGAACTCGATGCCGCAAAACTCCTGGGCGACGACAAATTCGAAATCCGCCCCATGGGCCGTGGCTTCGTCAAAGTGGGCGGCGCGGCGACCGATCCCGAAGACGTGCGCCTGTGCGAACAGGCCTGGCAGTTCGGCCTCGACCAAATCTCGAGCGGCCGCTACGATCTCGTGGTCCTCGACGAGATCAACTACGTGATCAACTACGGCATGCTCGACCCCGAAAAAGTCGCCGCCGCGCTCGCCGCGCGCCCCGAGCACGTCCACGTGATCTGCACCGGCCGCAACGCTCATCCCAGGCTCGTCGAGCTGGCCGACCTGGTGACCGAGATGCGCGAGGTGAAACATCCGTACACGAAAGGCATTTTGGCCCAGCGCGGGATAGACTATTGATCGGGCCCCGGTAGCGCCGGCCTTCAGGCCGGCATCTTTCTCTTGCTGAGGTGCCCGGCTGCCGTTTTTCGCATTTCGTTTTCTAGGTTTTTTTATGGCCTGGTTTAAGCGCGACAAAGATTCCATCCAATCCCCCGTCCCGCCCGAGGAGCGCCGCGTCCGCACCGAGGGCATGTGGGAGAAGTGTCCCGGCTGCCGCAAGATCATCTGGCGCAAGGATCTGGAATCCAACTGGCACGTCTGTCCTAAGTGCGATCACCACTTCAAGCTCGGCGCCACCAAGCGCCTCGAACTTCTGCTCGACGACGCCCGCTGGACCGAACACGACGCCGAGCTGGCCTCGAGCGATCCGCTTCATTTCACCGACACGCGCCCCTACCGGCAGCGGCTCCGCGAAGCCCGCCAGAAACTCGGCATGAACGATGCCGTGATCACCGCCGAGGGACAACTCGCCGGGCGTCCCCTCATGTGCTGCGCCATGGAATTCGGCTTCATCGGCGGCTCCATGGGCGCCGTCGTCGGTGAAAAAGTCACCCGCGCCATCGAGCGCTCCATCGCCCACAAGCTCCCGCTCATCATCGTCTCCTGCTCCGGCGGCGCGCGCATGATGGAGGGCACCATCAGCCTCATGCAGCTCGCCAAAGTTTCCGGCGCTCTCGCCCGCCTGGACGACGCCCGCATCCCCTACATCTCCGTGCTCACCGACCCCACCACCGGCGGCGTCACCGCCAGTTACGCCATGCTCGGCGATCTGAACATCGCGGAACCCGGCGCCCTCATCGGCTTCGCCGGCCCCCGCGTGATCGAGCAGACCATCCGGCAGAAACTCCCGGAAGGCTTCCAGCGCGCCGAATTCCTGCTTCAGCACGGCTTCCTCGACGCGGTGGTCTCGCGCAACTCTCTGAAGACCTATATCGCCACCGCGCTCGATTTTTTCATGGCCTAGCGCCGCGTTGAATTCAGGCCGCGATTCAGAAATGTCCAAACAGACGCAGCCTCTGGCTAACCGCCCGCCGCTCACCGAGGAGCAGATCCGCTCTCACACCATCGGAGATCTGCAGCCATTGTCCGGCCGGATTCTTGTCGTGGATTACGATCCTCAGTGGCCCGAACTGTTCGAGCGTGAGGCCGGCAGAATCCGTCTCGCGCTCGGGGATCGCGCGTTGCGGGTGGAGCATACCGGCTCGACGTCCGTCCCGGGCCTGCCCTCCAAGCCCGTCATTGACGTGCTCCTGGTGGTTGCCGACTCGAGGGATGAGGCCGCCTACGTGCCCGACCTGGAATCCGCCGGCTACGTCCTTCGCATCCGCGAGGCCAACTGGCACGAGCATCGGATGTTGAACGGGCGGGACACCGACATCAATCTCCATGTGTTCTCCGCCGGCTGCCCGGAAATCGATCGCATGCTTACGTTCCGTGACTGGCTGCGCAACCATGCCGCGGACCGCGATCTCTACGCCCGCGCCAAACTGGCCCTGGCCCGCGAGGATTGGAAACATGTCCAGAATTACGCCGATGCCAAGTCCGCCGTCGTTGAGGAGATTCTTGCGCGAGCCCTCGCCGCTCGGAGATGAATCGAGCCGCGAGCGAGCATGTAAAGGACACCCATGCCACCAGCAACTTCCGTCAAGTCCCTTCAGCAGCTACTCAACGCCACGCCTTTCAATCGCTTCTACCGCTTTCGCGTCGCGTCGGCAGCGCGCGGTAGATGCCTCATCCGCACTCCCTATCGCCCGGAATTCGCCCGCCCCGACGGCATCATCGCCGGCATCATCTTTATCGCTGCCGCAGACGTGGCCATGTGGCTGGCCATTGCCACCCGCATCGGCACGCACGAGCGGGCCGTCACCGTGGAAATGAAGACCAATTTCCTGCGCAGCGCCCGCAAAGAAGGCTTCCTCTGCCGCGCCCGCGTCATGAAGCTCGGCCGCCAGCTCGTCTACGGCACGGCGGAGTGCTACACCCCCGGCCGCGGCGTCCTTTCCCACCACACACTCACCTACATCCGCCTCCCCGGCACGCAGGTCCAATGAGATCTTCCGCGGCACTGTAGAGGCGGGTTTGTCCCGCCATCTTTCCCGCTGCCGGTTTATCCCGCCATCTTTCCCGCCCGGATTTTCCGTTCCCTCCCTGTATGACTCAACAAATCAGCCGAAATACCTGGAATCCCCACTCTCTCAGACTTCCCCGAATGCCGCATAATAGCTGCGCCACGACGTACAGCGACGAGTTGATCGAATGAACTACGACGACGCAGTCCGTTATCTTCTGGCGCTGGGCAAAGAGCTTTCCGCGCCCCGCCAGGCCCGCGTCCAGAAGTTCGACCTCCACAACATCACCCGCCTCGCCGAGCGTCTCGGCTCCCCGCACCGCGCCATCCCCTGCGTCCACATCGCCGGCACCAACGGCAAAGGCTCGACCGCCGCAATCCTCGAATCCATCCTCTACGCCTCTGGCGCCCGTACCGGCCTCTACACCTCGCCGCACCTCGAGCGCATCAACGAGCGCATCCGCGTCAACGGCCTGGAGATTTACGACCACGACTTCGCCTCCGCCTTCACCCGCGTCCAGGCGCTCATCGAGCAGTTGCTGGCCTCGGGCGAACTCGCCGCCCATCCCACCTTCTTCGAATGCCTCACCGCCATGGCCTTCGACCATTTCGTCCGCGCCAAGGTCGAATTCTCCGTCTACGAAGTCGGCCTCGGCGGCCGTCTGGACGCTACCAACATCGTCCAGCCGGAAGTTGCCGCGATCACCGCCATTGATTTCGACCACGAGGAATTCCTCGGCCATTCCATCGAAGAAATCGCCTCGGAAAAAGCCGGCATCCTCAAACCCGGCGTCACCGTGGTCTGCGCCGCGGAGCGTCCCGAAGCAGTCGCTGTCGTTCTCCGCCGCGCCGCCGAACTCGGCATCGGCCCCGCCGATTTTGTGGACGTCTCCGCCGACTATCACCTCGAGCGCGTCGAGTCGGGCCTCCAGGGATCTCGCGCGCGCGTCGAATGCCTCCGCGACGGGTGGCAACTCGACTTCTCCATCCCCCTCCCCGGCCGCTTCCAGCTCCGCAACGCCCTCACCGCCATCGCCACCGCCCGCGCACTCCACGCCCGCCGCTTCCCCCTGGTGGACGACGCCATCTACAGCGGCCTCGCCGCCGTCCGCTGGCCCGGCCGCCTCGAGCGCATCGCCGAGCGCCCCGGCATCTATCTCGACGGCACCCACAACCCCGCCGGCGCTCGCGAGCTCGCCGCCTTCTGGCAGCAGCATCTTGCCGGCTGCCCCATCCATCTGGTCTTCGGCGCCGTGCGCGACAAACCCGTGGATGAAGTCGCCGGCCTGCTTTTCCCCCACGCCGCCTCCGTCATCCTCACCGCCGCGCGCACCTCCCGCGCCATTTCTCCGCCCGCGCTCGCCGACCTCGCCGCGCATCACGCCGCCAATGTGGAAGTTGTCGCCGAGCCCGAGCTGGCCTTCGAGCGCGCCCTCGAACGCGCCCATCCCGGCGACGCCGTCTTTGTCACCGGCTCGCTGTATCTCGTCGGCGATATTCGCCGCTGGTGGCGCTCACGCCATCCCGCAGGCGCCAACTTGGACGGCGCTCCGGGCAGCCCGGAGCGGAGCCGCTAGCGGTGCCCGTGCTGCGCGCTGTGAGTGAACTGCTGGGCTATCTGCGCTCGCTCGTCCTCACCATCCCGCTCATCTACCTGCTCACAATTTTCTGGGGCACCCTTTCCGCCTTTGCCGCGCTCGCCGACGGAACAGGACGCCTGCAGCATGCCTGCGCCCGCTGGTGGGCGCGCTGCCTGCTCTTCCTCTGCGGCGTGCGCGTCCGCGTCCGCGGCGCGGAGCACCTGGAAGCAGGCCGCACCTACGTCTGGACCGCGAATCATCAGAGCTATCTCGATATCCCCGTCGTCTTCGCCTGGCTCCCCGCCGACTTCCGCATCATGGCCAAGGCCTCGCTCTTCCATATCCCGTTTCTCGGCTGGCACCTGCGCCGTTCCGGCCACATGCCCGTGGAACGAAATAATCCCGCGCGCGCCGCGCGCAGCCTGCTGGCCGCCGCGAGTCACGTCCGTCGCGGCACCGCCGTCTTCATTTTCCCCGAGGGCGGACGCTCGCCCGACGGCCGCCTCCGCGAATTCAAATCTGGAGCTTTTCTCCTGGCCATCAAGGCGGAAACTCCGGTCGTCCCCGTCACCATCAGCGGCACCCACGCCGCTCTTCCCATGCACTCCTGGAACGTCCGCCCCGCCCGCGTCGAATTGCTGCTCCACGCCCCCATCCCCACAGCCGACATGACTGGCAAATCCTCGGATGCCCTCGCCGCCCAGGTCCGCGAAGTCATCGCCTATGACCTCGACGAAATAGAGGCTCAGCGCGGCGGGTAGTCACCGAACGCAAACCCTCGCGTCGTCCTCTCGGGGCACTCCGCCCCGAAGTCTACCCGCCGGTAGTCTTGGCGGGCGCCTTTTCGAGGAACTCCTTTTCCCCCCTGCGTGGGCCTGATGGATTTGCCGGCTTGCCGACGGGCTAGGTGTGGAGCGTGGAACTGACTGGGGCCTTTGTCTCGTCCAGGAATCGCGGGCAGGGACATTCGCTGCAACGGCCACTGTTGTGAGCTGCGATGCTGTGGCCACAATTGCAATATTTGATGCGAGGCTTCAGTTTGAGCTGGCTGGCGTGGACTCTCCGAATTCCGTCATCATCACGGCTCAGCCTCTTATCCATCACCACCTGATACATGTCATCTCCAGCGGCCGCAGAAACCACCATTCCGTGCTCTTCTTTCCATTTTTCTCTTCGCCCGGCCGTGAGAACGACGCGCTGTCCTTCCTTGAACCGTCTGTACTTGGTCATCTGGAGCCCGGTCCTTTCCTGAGCCAGATGCTCAAACCGTCATCCTAACACCCCCTTGGGTTGACAGCGTTCCCGCTCCCTCTTTGCGGCCTTTGCTGCTCTGCGCCTTCGCGAGAAACTCCTTCCTGCGCCGAGGAAATCGTGTAACCCCCGCCCCCCGCGCGTCATCCATACCGTTCACAGGAGGACCCACCCATGCCGCTGCCCACGGACCCCAAGGCGCTCGCACTCGGTAAAGATCTGGTTCAGGTGCTCGACGATCTGAACGGAGTTCACCCCGGCTACCGTCCCGCCCACGCCAAAGGCATCCTGTTCTCGGGGGTTTTCACGCCATCCCGTGAGGCCTCCTCTCTCACCCGTGCGCTTCACGCACAGCAGGCCTCCACGCCGGTCACCGTCCGCTTCTCGGACTCCGCGGGCTTCCCCACCGTGGCCGATAACGATCCGCAGTTCGCCAGTCCGCGGGGCATTGCCATTCGATTCCATCTGGCCGAACACGTGCACACGGACATCATCGCTCACTCGACCGACGGTTTCCCGGTCAGAACGGCGGAAGAATTCCTCGTGTTCCTGCGCGCGCTCCAAACCAGCGGCCCCTCTGCCCCCAGGCCCACTCCTATCGAGTCCTTCCTCGCCACGCATCCGCGAGCGTTGCAGTTCGTGCAGACTCCCAAGCCGATTCCCTCGAGCTTCGCGCGGGAATCGTATTACGGCGTCAACGCATTCAAATTTACGAATCGAGAGGGAGCCAGCCGCTTCGGCCGCTATCGCATCCGCACCGAGGCCGGAAACGACCCTCTCGACGCCGCAGCCGCGGCCGCCAAGGGCCCCAATTTCCTGTTCGATGAGATCACCGCGCGAGTCGCGGCCGGCCCGGTCAAATTCAATATTTTCGTTCAGATGGCGGCAGCCGGTGATGTCGTGGACGATGCCAGCATCCACTGGCCCGACGACCGTCCCCAGCTTCCCTTCGGCACCATCGCCCTCACGCAGCACGTCGCGGACGACCCGAGCGAGCAGCGCAAAATCATTTTCGACCCCATCCCCCGCACCGACGGCATCGAGCCGTCGGGCGACCCGCTGCTCGAGCCCCGCGCCACCGTCTATCTGCTCAGCGGACGCCGCCGCCGCGCTGCTGGCGCATAGTAGCGCTCCGCCGCGCCTTGGCGAGAAACTCCCTTCCCCGCTGGGGACTCGCCCTCCGGCTGATCGGAAGAGGCTGCTCCCGCCGCCTTCTTCACCTCCCCGGATGTGACAAGAGTCAGTCACACTTGTGACGCCGCTCACAGTTTGCGCCCCAAGGTCCCTCTATGATTTGCTTCTAGCTCTGATTGCGAAGGATGCTCCGGCACGAAAGGTGCCGGTCTTTCCCTCTGAAGAAACAGACCGTGGCGTAGCTCGACTTCGACGCATTTGGTTTGACCATCTGGTTCCTCCGGCAGTGCATGAATCGAGGCCTTGTGGGTATGCATCCGGCCATCATTCAAGGCGGCATGGGAGTTGGGATATCTTGTTGGCGGCTGGCGCGGGCTGTCTCCCAACTCGGCCAGCTCGGAGTCGTTTCCGGTACCGCCCTGGATCAGGTCCTGGCCAGGCGCCTGCAGGACGGCGATCCCGGCGGGCACATGCGCCGCGGCCTCGACCGTTTTCCCTTCCCCAGGATGGCGGAACGTATTTGGGAAAAGTACTACATCGCGGGCGGCAAGCCGGAAAGCCAGCCCTACATGAGCCTGCCCAAGCATGCCAAGGAGAGTCCTCGCGAACTGGTCGAGCTCTGTATTGTGGCCAACTTCGTGGAAGTCACTCTCGCCCGCGAAGGTCATGAGAATCCAGTCGGAATCAACTATCTGGAAAAAATTCAGATTCCCCACCTGCCTTCCCTTTACGGCGCCATGCTCGCCGGCGTTGCCTACGTGCTGATGGGCGCGGGCATCCCGCTGAAGATTCCCGGTGTGATCGACCTTCTGGCCAATCACGAGCCCGCCAGCTACACACTGCAGGTCGCGGGCGCCCAGGAAGGTGACGACATCACGATCGCGTTCGTGCCGCGGGATTTCACCGGGTGCGATCTTCCGCCGCTCCTCCGCCCCCACTTTCTTGCCATCGTTTCCTCCAATACTCTGGCCCTGGCCTTGCAGAAGAAGGCCAACGGCAGGGTGGATGGATTCGTCGTGGAAGGGCCCACCGCCGGCGGTCACAACGCGCCGCCTCGTGGAAAGCTGCAGCTCAACGAAGCCGGTGAACCCATCTATGGAGACCGCGACGCTGTTGATCTGGGAAAATTGCGGGAACTCGGCCTGCCCTTCTGGCTCGCCGGAGGGTGTGGCGCCACTGAAAAGCTCCGGGAAGCCCTGGCGGCCGGCGCCGCCGGCGTGCAGGTAGGAACTGCATTTGCCTTCTGCGCCGAATCCGGCTTGCGCGAAGATTACAAGCAGGCGCTTCTGAAAAAGGCGGTTTCCGGCCAGGCCTCCGTATTCACGGATCCTCTGGCTTCTCCCACGTCTTTTCCCTTCAAGGTCGCGCAGTTGGAAGGCACGATTTCGGAGCGCGAAGAGTACCTGGCCAGGCCTCGCGTGTGTGACGTCGGTTATCTCCGCGAGGCCTACAGGGCGGCGGACGGCGCCATTGATTACCGCTGCGCTGCGGAGCCGGTAACCGTGTACCTCTCCAAGCAGGGAAAGGCCGAGGACACAGTTGGCCGGAAGTGCCTGTGCAACGCGCTGCTGGCAAACATCGGACATCCTCAAGCGCGCGGCGGCAAGTATTCGGAAAAGGGTCTGGTTACCTCCGGGGACGACCTGAGCAAAATTCCGTCCTTTCTCCCTCCCGGCAAGACCATGTACTCCGCCGCGGATGTGATTGCAAAACTCCTCAACGGATGAAACTCGCCCTTGCGCGAAACCGTCCCCCGCGTCCTCGCCATAGCGCCATCGACGCCGCCCGACCACTCCCCTAGTGGGCGCGTATTTCCCATCCCCTTCGCGATCTCCGCCTCTTTGCGCCGTTGCGAGAAACTCTTTTTCCCCCTGTGTGCAGCATGAGGGAAATCGACTCGAGGGATCTGCCTTCCCGCGTTTCGCTGAGAGAGGTAGTTTCTGCTGTGACGACGATGACTCCATCAAGAAACCTAAGGCAGGCACAGCCGTCATTTTTGCTTCTGCCAGGTCATTTCCACTCGGATGGGAATTTCGTTCTTCACGGGAATTGCCAGGAGCGACGGCGGGTCGATTTTGAAATCCGAGAGGGTCGCCGGAATGGTTCCAGTGATCCGGACCTCGTTTCCCGTGGTCACCTGCTCAAAGGCAACTTGCTTGTACTTGGCGGTCTGGCCGGCAAACTGGATCTCCAGATCGGCGTGAAGCGTTGCGGAACCGGAAGCCTCTTCGGGCAGCCGAGTACGCACGCTCACCATCGGAAACTGCCCGCCGCGCGTCACTTGCAGCATGTGGAGATCGCGATTGCTGTCTCCCGAATCAAACGACTTCACAGGTACCGCAATCAGAAAATCGCATTGCCCCGCGTGGCACACGCCCTTGCCCCTCGCTGCGTGGCTTACTCCCTCGGTCTGGTGCAACGGGTGCGACACGTGATAGGCGAGCGTGGATTGTGCCAGCGCCCACTGGCTATCCGTCTGCGCAAGCGTGGGAACCCCGGCAACCAGACAGACCATCAGAATCGTTTTCTTCATCAGCAGCCCTCAGAACTTTATGGATACCGACAAAATGGATACTCCATACGCCGCGGCCGTCACGATGGCCACCGCTCCATGAGCGCTCGCGACCCCGTGGACCTTTTCCCCTCGATTCTTCTGATCGAATGCAATCGCCCCTAGAATCGGCGTCAGGATCATCCCCGGGCCGTGAACCCAAGCCAGGATCTTGTGCAGCTTGATGGGCCCGCGCGTTTCGGTTCCCGGGATCTTCGGCGCGCGGATGGCATAGTAAGCACTGATCCCGTACAAGTCCCCCGCCACCGAGCCCAGAGCAACATGCAGGTCGCGGTTTGTCGAACTGGTGCTCTTGCCACCCGCAAATGTGCCGCTGATCACCGAAGCGAAGATCGGAACGGTCGCGATCAACCCAACCCGTTGATGGACTTTCAGCATATGCGACCTCTTATCCAGCCTCGCCTGGTCCACGGCGCTCCCCTTGGTCTGATCCGGAGAGAAGCCCAGGTCCCCCAGCGAAAGCACCCCGCCCACAGTCAAGTCCGTCGTTTGTTGTGCCCCTGCGGTGATCGTCACTTTCGCTACGTTTGTGCTGAACCCTTCCGCCGAGACGGAAACTTCGTAATCCCCGGGCGCGAGGTTGGCTACGTTGTAGAGGCCGGCCGGATCGCTCTGTGTTTCCGCGGTTTGCCCCGTGACCACATTCTTGACAGAGATCTTGGCGTTGGGAACCACGGCTCCGGATGCATTCGTTACGGTGCCGGAAAGCGTGGCGCCGGCCACCTGCGCACGCAATGGAATTGTGAGCTGAGAACAAACTACGAAAATCACAGCTCCAACGACCAGCTTCGCCGCTTTCGCATTCACTGGAGGTCCTCCTCTCGATTTGCCACGCCTGTTGAACATCATCAACCCAGAGATTCCGCGGCCGCCATCGAAGTTTTGCGGGCGAGTTACACTCAAAATTACATTTTCTTCAATTGGGCTTTGAAGCTCTCGCCGGATTCAGCATGAAATGCTATCAGCCGGGGATGAAGCGGCAGTATCCTGTGGATGACAAATTGTTCATTTTCCTTTCGTTCTGGCACAGAGGCCGCTTGAGGCCATGCCGCCTTCAAAGCCTGACCGGTCCGATGTCTTGTACCAAGTGAAATGTCAGTTTGGCCGCAAGACCCGCCCCAGCAGATCAAGTCAACTCAGGCATGGGCGGCGCTTGAAACAATCGCAGGCAGGGCTTTGCCAGCCATCGCGCCCATCGATTGGCACGGCTGGCGCGCGCGCTGTCGGTGGCAATTCCGGTGTTCGCGTACATTTGCCGATAGAGTTTCGAGATGAAAACGAATGCAAGGCGGCTGCGTAAAGACTTCACACAGCTTGCACGCTTCCAAATCGATCGCAACGAATAGAAACGGTCCCAGACATCCTGGCTCCGCCAGCGGATCTCCTCGGCCGACATGAGCGGATGGGACATGTAAACCTTAGGTCTGAGAGCCTGGGGAATGAGCCAGTATCGGGTCAGAGGAATCCCTTCAATCCGTGTCGGATCGCTCTCCATCAGCTTTTCCCATCGCTGGAAGTCCACCGTGCCGGGAAAAGGCGTCAACAGGACGAACTGCGCAAAGGTCAATTCAGCCTCCGCTGCCAGCGCGGCGGTAGTCTGAAAGGTATCCGGTCGGTCCGTCGGAAGTCCAAAGATGAATGAGCCAAGCACATGCACGCCATGCTGCCGGAAAGCGCGCAGCCGATTCACCAGATGATGGCCCGCGGAATTGAACTCCTTGAATATGGCCTTCAGTCCTTCTGGAGTGACCGATTCGATTCCGACCAAGGCTCCCTTGATCCTGGCCCTGCGCATGGCCTCCAGGAATTCGGGGTCTTCTGCCACTTCCATGGTGATTTGCGTGAAGAACACCGTGTCCTCAGGCAGCTCGGCCAGGCGTGCCATCAGCTCGAATCGCTCGTCCCGTATGGCCTGCAGTTGCTCGACTCGCTGTTGCGCATTTTGACGCCTGGCCAAATCTAAGTCTTCCAGCGTCACTGGGTAGAAATTGTCATCCGCCAGCGCGATGAATCGAAATCCCATTCGGCGCAATTCAATAATTTCGCGGATGATCCCGTCGGACGCACGCTGGCGAGGTCGCTGGCCGTCCGTGCGCCACACGGAGCAAAACGAACAGTGCTTAGGACATCCACGCACGGTCTGCACCGACGCCCACATGTAGCTGTCGGGCGGCATCAGCTCCCACCGCGCCGGGAGAAACTGCTCGGCTTCGATGCGCCCGCCTTCGTAGACTTGTTGGAGAGATCCTTTGCCGCAATCGGCTAGAACTGTGGCCCAAATAACATCTCCATCGCCTTTCACCACCGCATGGGCGCCGCCTCGCTCAAACGCTTCCTCCGGGTACAGACTGGTGTGAATACCCCCGAAGATCACATGGGCTCCGCGCTCCCGGGCCGCGCGCCCTATTTCATAGCCGCGCAGGCAATTGCCACTATGGATTCCGATGCCGATCACATCACCCTGTTGAACCTGTGTGCTGTCCATTGGCGCAAGAGTTTCGTCCACAAGCACGGGGTCGCCAAAGCAACGGGGAGTAGCCGCGGCAATTACATAAAGCCATCGCGGCGTAATGACGCCGACGCCAAACGACAAGTGATTCGGATTGACGAGATGCACGCGCATCAGACGCTTTCCTTCCGAGGATGCGCTTTCATACGATTCAGTGGTGTCACGATAGAGAACATTCCTACGGGCCGCGACATCCTCAGTGGCCGTGCTTCCGGGGATCACTGGTCAGGAAGGCCGAAACGCAGAGAACGACCAACAGCACAAGCACACCGATCAACAGCCATGCAATCATCGCACTCCCGCCGAACCAGCACATCCATTGGGGAAACGGCTCCCGTCGCCGGTTGACCCTGCGTTATCGCAGGATGCTCTGCTCACTCGGTATATGGGTTCACCGTATTAGGATTTGCAAAGAATTCGTTCCGTCCGTCACACGGCTTCACGGTCGTCTGAAATACTCGCACGTATCATTCGATGCGGGAACGTATCAAACAAGAATGAAAAAGCAGTGGCCGGGAGATGACGAGTTGTTCATCTCCATTGCGACTGCGGCTCACCATGCAGCCAAACCGCAATGGACAGCTCAGTTTTGCCCTCGTTCTTTGCTGCCATTCGCCATCTACTCATTGCTCCCGGTTTTCTTCTTTGTTCCTTTGCTGTGATGGGCCAGCAACCGCCACCCCTGCCGGATGCTCCAAAGCCGACCCAGACTCAGCCTCCTGAGCAGAATGACCGGCAAAATGAGCCAAGCAAGAATCATATCCTTTGGGTGATCCCCAACTATCGATCCGATGAGAACCCGGCAACAATCAAACCACTGACGCCGGGCGCAAAGATGAGAGTTGCCTTCCACGATTCCTTTGACCCCTCGGCGTTTCTTGTGGCCGGCGTGTTTGCCAGGGTGGCTATGGCCCAGCGTCAGTACACTTCCTTCGGCCAAGCCGCGCAGGGCTTCGGCAAATACTACGGAGGGGCGTTCGCCGATCAAGCGATCGGCAACCTGATGAGCGATGGGCTCTTCCCGCTCGCGCTCCACCAGGATCCTCGATATTTCGTGAGAGGACAGGGCGGGTTTTGGAAACGAACCGGATACGCCCTCAGCTGGAATTCATCACCCGCGGCGACGATGGCCGCGATCACTTCAACACTTCCGAACTGGCTGGAAATGCCGCAGCCGCAGGTATCCCCAACCTCTACTACCCGGCTGCCGACCGGTCGTTGGCGAACACAGCAAACAAGTGGGGACAACAAATCGCCCTGGGTACCTTCTTCAATGTGGCAAAAGAGTTCTGGCCGGACGTGCCCAATAAATTGTTCAGACGGCAAAACAGGTCGAATGGCGCCGCGGACAGATGATTCGGCATCGCAGTTCCGGGCGCGATTGCCGGCAATCCTTCAGGTTAAGACAGGCTGGAGAATGATTGCAGGCAGCGAGAGCGTGATGACCGCTCCGCCTGCGGGACGCTCGGAGATCTGCACAGCCCCGCCGTGCGCTTTTACGACCGCATCAACAAAAGCGAGGCCGAGCCCGTGGCCCGGCGACTGATTGCCCTTCACATATCGCTCAAACGCCCGGCTGGCGATCTCCGGCGGGAACCCCGGACCGTTGTCTTCGATCACTAACTCTGCCGACCCTTGCTGGGAACGCAGCCGAATGTGGATGCAACATCCGGGCGGCAGGTGGGCCAGTTCGTTCTCCAGTAAATTGCTTACCATCCGGCTGAGTAGAGACAAATCTACGTTCACTACCATGTGGGCTTCGAGGTCTGCAACCACTTCGTGATGACGTTCGTCCATAGCTGGCTGGTAGAGATCGAGGAATTTTCTGATGATCCCGGCAAGCTCAACCGGCCCGCGATCCAGCCGAAGTGCGCCCGCTTCCGCCTCAGCCAGATCGAGCGTCGTGTTCAGCAGGCTCAAGAGCCGGTCCAGATTTTCGATTGCTTCGCCCACAGAGTCGCGCCACTTTTCGTTGGGCTCACAGCAAAGCGCCGATTCGAGAGTCCCGCGAATTGAAGTGACCGGGCTCTTGAGATCGTGCGCCACCGCGTCCGTTACCGAGCGAAGCTGATTCACAGAGGATTGGATCCGGTCCAGCATGAGATTGAAAGTCTGCGCCAATCGCGAGATCTCGTCCCGGTTCGTGGATTCAGGCAATCGCTTGCCTAAGTCCTCGCTGCCAATTCGCGCCACGGTTTCCGTGATGTGCTCCACGCGCAGAAGTGTGCGTCGCGCGCTCGTGTAGGAGATCAGAAACCCCAACAGTGCGGTACCACCCCAGAGTTGAAGAAATCGGCCAGTCAAATTGTGAAGCACGTGCATGTCCGCTTGATTGGAAAGCCCCAGATAAATGGTTGTTTCTCTTCCCTCTATGGGTCGTGCAACGACTCGGAATGGCGTCGGCCAGCCTTCCACGTTTATGGACCGCGGAGTACCTTGGCCAAGATTGGCTCCCTGAATGGCCTTGCGAAAAACTTCGCTTGAGCCCGGTCCAACCCACAGGGGACTTTCATTTCCATCCAGGCGCTCGGCCAGGAAGAATACGGAATTTAGCCTTTGCCCTTGCGAGTTGCGCTCATCCGGCAATTCCCGGGTCGCAAGCTCTGCGACCTCTCCAACAATTCTGCTGTACAAGTGGTCGTTGGGAGTATCTGCTGAGACCTGCGCAAGAACTTCAGCTTCGCCGCTAAGCCATGCGTCACTGCGTTCCCGAATGGTCTGGGCCACAAGCAGGTAAACGATGGCGAACGCCAGGCCTGTACCTAGCGCGAACGCCAGCGTTGTCCAAATCGAGATGCGCCAAGCCGCCGTCGTCCGTAACATCTCAGGCTTTCTCGAGCATATATCCGACGCCACGAATAGTTTGAATCAGCGGTGCGTGGCCAACGGGGTCTATCTTGCTTCGCAGACGATAAATGTGCACATCCACAACATTCGTTGCAGGATCGACTCGCATGCGCCACACGTGATCCAGGATCATCGTGCGTGTGACGACACGCCCCGCATTGCGGCATAGGTATTCCAGCAGCGAAAACTCCTGGGGAGTCAGTTGGAGCAGTTGATCGCCGCGTCGCGCTTCATGGCGCACCAGATCAAGCTGCAAATCGGCGGCTTCCAGCCGCACCGGGTCGTTGTGGGCCGGCGATGGCCTCCGTAGCAGATTTCTCAGCCTCGCAAGGAGTTCAGCGAGAGCGAATGGCTTCGTGAGATAGTCATCGCCCCCTTGCTCCAATCCTTTCACTCGCTCGTCCACGGAACGCCGCGCGGATAGGATTAACACTGGGGCGGAACCGCCTTGGGCGCGGCACCTCGCAATCAAATTCAAACCATCCATGTCGGGGAGTCCGAGATCAATGATGAAGGCATCGTAGATGCCTTCCAGGGCCATCAGTTCTCCCCCGGTAGCATCCTTGGCCGTATCCACCTGGTACCCGGCCTCCGAAAGTGCCCGTTCGAGAAATCCCCGAATGGCCACGTCATCCTCTACGATCAGTAACCGCATGGGAGCTTCCTGCCTTTTCGAGACTGTACACCCGAACCTAGGATGCGAGGAACCTCTTTGGAGTTGGAAAGCGCTGGGCGCACGCATTGTCCCGACGCATGGCGGTTCCACAGGCGGAAAGGCCGATTTTTCGCCCTCCCTTCCGGCTTCGACTTTCCAAGCGCTCCCCTGTAAACTGTTGTTTTGATATGTAGAGGAGCGTCCGCATGACCGATGTCCGTTACCCCGTTGGAAAATTCGAGTGGAACGGCCCGGCCACTCCCGAGCAACGCAGGCGCTTCATCGCCCAGATCGCCGCGACCCCGTCAAAACTCCGCGCCGCCGTCGCCGGCCTCACCCCCAAACAGCTCGACACGCCCTACCGCCCCGGCGGCTGGACCATCCGCCAGGTGGTGCATCACGTCCCCGACAGCCACCTGAACGCCTACATTCGCTGCAAGCTCGCGCTCACCGAAGACGCCCCCACCGTCAAACCCTACGATCAGGACCGCTGGGCCGCGCTCACCGATGCCGAGGACACGCCCATCGAAATCTCCCTCGCGCTGCTCGACGCGCTCCATCAGCGCTGGGTGGTCCTCCTGCGCGGTCTCGAGCCCGAGGATTTCGCCCGCGTCCTTGTCCATCCCGAACACGTCGCTCCGCTCTCGCTCGACAAGGTGTTGGCCCACTACGCCTGGCATGGCGCCCACCACACCGCGCACATCACCGGCCTGCGCGAACGCATGGGTTGGAACGCGCCGAAGAAGGCCAAGCGTCGAAAGGCAAAGGCGAGGAGTCGAAGGCCAAAGCGGTAGCCGCGCTTGATTCGTCCTCGATAAGGATGACGGCATACCCGGGCCGCCGCGATTCGGTAATGATTGGGCTTCGGCGCGAATCCGAGTTCGACTCCGCGGGGCCCTCGGCAGCCCTACCCATTGTTTTCCTTCACGGCTCGTCGGAAACACGGCAGATGTGGGACCCGCAAGTGCTCGCCCTATCGGATTTCTTTCACACGGTGGCCCCCGACCTGCCAGCGCACGGCGCACTCGCAAACGTGCCTTTCCGCATGGAGGGCGTCGTCGAGTGGCTCGCGAATCTGATTGATCAGGAAGCGGGCGGACGGGCGATCCTGGCCGGAGTCTCGCTCGGCGGCTATGTGGCTATGGAATTCGCTGCGCGCCACCCCGAAAGGACCGCCGGACTGGTTCTTCTAAGCTGCACCGCTGAACCCACTGGCCCGGGTGCGGCGCTCTATTGGGCCCTCACCTGGATCATGACCATCGCCCCGCTGAAATGGCTCGCCGCCTTCAAAAGACTCGTGGGGCGAATTCAGTATTCGCCTGAGTACGCTCACCTGTTGACCGGATATCACTTTCGCGGCGGCGCGCAGGGTGTCCGCTCGGTTCTTTGGAAGAGTTACGTCGAAAAAGTGCGCCGGTACCCCGGGCCAATCCTGTTTATCAATGGCAACCGCGACCTTCCCTTTCGTTCCAGTGAGCGCCGTTTCCTGGCTGCGGCCCGGGGCGGCCGCCTGGAGGTGATTCCCCGCGCCTATCACGTGTGTAACCTCGACGATCCCCCCCGCGTCACCGCGGCAATCCGCCTTTTTGCTGAATCTCTGGCGTCTGGTCGCGCCTGACCTCATTCTTCGTCCGGGCCCCTCTGCGTTCTCTGCGCCTCTGCGTTATCCTTATTCTTTCTCCGCAGCTATTTACGGTAAACTTTCGCCCATGACGAATCCTGCGAAGCCCCTCGTGGGCATCCTCATGGGCTCGAAATCGGACTGGGAAACCATGGAGCACGCCTCGAAAACGCTCGACGAGCTCGGCGTGGCCCACGAGGTCCGCATCCTCTCCGCGCA
>Ga0074044_10001637_pt1 | contig 20081 bp, 20 predicted proteins | sample BogForMeECP23OM1_FD_94443 | JGI IMG/M metagenome (GOLD analysis project Ga0074044, IMG submission 94443) | Bog forest soil microbial communities from Calvert Island, British Columbia, Canada - Bog Forest MetaG ECP23OM1 | ecosystem: Environmental > Terrestrial > Soil > Wetlands ...
ATCGGCTCCTCGAGCTCGTTCCCCGGCTCCCCATCCAGACGGCGTTCAAGGTAGCGGATTCGGTCCTGGCCCGTGCGATCCGCGGGATCACCGAGATCATCACGCGACCCGGGCTCGTCAACCTCGATTTCAACGACCTGAGGACGATCATGAAAGGGGGCGGGGTCGCCCTCATCGGGATCGGGGAGTCTGAGAGCGAGAACCGGGCGGAGGATGCCGTGCTCGAGGCGATCAACTCCCCGCTCCTCCACGTCGACATCGCGGGCGCGACCGGCGCCCTCATCAACGTCACGGGCGGGCCCGACATGACGGTCGCCGAGGCTCAGAAGGCCGCGGAGGTCGTCCAGAAGACGGTCAGCCCGACCGCGCGCATCATCTGGGGCGCGGCGGTCGACCCTACGATGCAGAGCACGATCCGCGTGATGCTCGTCGTGACGGGGGTTAAGTCCCCGCAGATTTACGCGGGGTCGGCAGGCCGAGCTCCCCCCCGAAAGACCGGTCCCGAGCTCGACGTCGTCCACTAGGAAAGGAACCGATGGCATTCCTCGATCGCGCGCGCCATGTCCAGGACGAGGTCGACGCGCGCCTGCGCAACGTCGGCCACGGCAAGTACGGGCGCATCCTTAGGATGGCCCGGCGCCCGACCTCCGAGGAGTACGTCAAGGTCCTCGGGGTCACCGCCCTGGGAGCGGTCCTGATCGGGATGACGGGGTTCGCGATCTACATCTTCTTCACGCAGGCGGGTCCGTGGGTGTGGAACGCCCTGGCGCACCTTTGAGCCAGCTCGGGCGAGGGGCCATGGTCGGGGAAGGGAACGAGGACGGCATCGGGTTACTGTCGGGGACGCCGCCCCCGGCGCACAAGGCCGCGCCCGCGGCCCCGTCGGTCGTCCTGACGCCCGTCGCTCCGGCACCCGTGCCCGTCTCGAAGCCGGTGGCGGCGCGCCTCCTCTCCATCCAGGCCGCGGACGACACGACCCGCGAGGTCACCGCGGGGACCGTCACGACGCTGTCCGCCGTCCTCACCAGCCGTTCGCCCGAGCCGCTCGACGCGACGCTGTCGGTCGAGGTCGGCTTCCGTTCCACCTATCCCGGCGAAGGGGCCGAGTGGCCCGTGAGTTGGTCGCCGCCCGGAAAGCGGGGCCGGACCGAGCTGTTCCCGCGCAAGGAGCGCCACAACGTCCACGTCGCGGCGAATGCCGGGCTCCCGCTCTCCTTCCAGATCACCGCCCCCGTCGGCGTTCGGTACGGCGACCGGGTCGAGGTCCGCCTCGAGATCGAATCGCCGGACAGCGGCGCGAACCCGAAGCTCACGCTCGCGTGCGTGGCGCGCCAGGCCGTGCTCGCGATCAAGACCTCGCGCGGCTACGAGCGGGAGGTCGCGGACACGCTGCTTGCCCGGACGGAGGAGAAGCCGGACGTCGTGTTCTCGCTGCTCGTCCCGTCCGCCATCCGCGGCTACGTCTTTGCCGAGGGAATGAGCTTCGAGGGCGTGCGCGAGATGCTGAAGGGGATCCGCAAGGCGCGCGGCCTCGTGGAGGGGGAGACGACCCTCAAGGAGGTCGAACCGCTCCTCGTCCCGAAGATCACGGTCGAGGGTTTCGTCGAGGGAGCGATCGTCGAGCTCATCTCGGGACCGTTCAAGGGAGAGAAAGCACGCGTGAAGAAGATCGACCAGGCGAAGGAGGAGATCACCGTGGAGCTTATCGAGGCGGTCGTCCCGATACCGGTCACGGTGCGGGGCGACCACGTGCGCATGCTAGAGAAGGGGGGTGGGAAGTCTGGCGGATGAGGTGAGCCTGCTGGTCGAGGGCGGCAAGGCGTCCGCGGGACCGCCGCTCGGACCCGCGCTCGGCCCGCTCGGGGTCAACGTCGGCCAGGTGGTCGCGAAGATCAACGAGGAGACGAAGCAGTTCGCGGGAATGCGCGTGCCGGTCGTCGTGCGGGTTGACCCGGCGACCCGGTCGTTCACGCTGGTCGTGGGCCGCCCGCCCGTGGCCGCGCTGCTCCTCAAGGAGGCCGGCAAGGAGAAGGGCTCCGGCAAGCCGAAGACCGAGGTCGTCGGGGACGTCCCGCTGGACGCGGTGAAGCGGATCGCCGAGGCGAAGGGGGAGGACCTCTTTGGCCGGACGATCGAGGAGAAAATGAACCAGGTCATCGGCACCTGCGTCTCGCTCGGGCTCACCGTCGACGGAGAGGACCCGAGAAGCCTCCTCAAGACGCGAATCGAAGCGCGGGGGCCCCGATGATGGGACCCCCGGGCGGACCGCCGCCCGATCTTTCGAACGCGGAGATCGTCGACTACACGATCATCGAGGGCGACGGCCGCGTGCGGCTGAAGCTCAAGGATGGGTCCGTGATCGAGGTTCGCCTCGAGATCATGAACGTGCTCCGGGCCGGCAACGACCCGACCACCGGCCTGCCCACGTACGTCGTCCAGTCCGCGCCCCTCATCCGGCTCGTCGAGGCGGCAAAGGAACTGCGGAAGGCCCCCTTGCGGCAAGGGGGCGGGCGCGACTCGAAGGCACTCCCCGGTTTCGGCTGAATCCCCCCCGCTCTCGGGCGGGTAGGGCACCCCGGGGCCGCCTTAGACCCCGGGGCCGGGACGAGTGACGTCCCTACGGGACGGGTACTTTGATCTCTTCGAGCGAGGCGGTCGGGTGCTCCTTCGGCAGTTCGAGCTCGAGCACCCCGTTCTCGACCTTGGCCCTCGCCTGCGAGGCCAGTACGGGCTCGGGGAGCTCGAACGAGCGTTGGTAGCCTGCGTACGCCCGCTCGCGGTGGATGTACTCGGTTCCCTTCTCCTCGGTCTCCTTCACGCTCTCGCCCCGGATCTCCACGCTCGTCCCGCGGACGCGGATGTCGAGCTTCTCCTTCGGGATCCCCGGAACCTCGGCCACGATCCGGAACGTCTTGCCGGTGTCGGTGACGTCGGTCCGGGCCGGTCGGAAGAACGCGAGGTCGCTCGGCTCGGCGGTCGCGTGCGGGAACCCGAACGGTACGAAACCGAAGTTGTCGTAGAACCGCTCGCGGAGGGAGTCGAGGGCTCGGTCGAAGTCGGTCGGTGGGTCGGTCGGCGCACTGGTATTCTGGGTCTCCTTCGTCATCGATTCACCCCGGGTTTGTCGAGTATAGTAAGTTTACAATTGTATATAACATAGTGACATCACTTACCTCGAGGAAACCCGCGCACCTGAGGCTCACCCGCGATCGGGGCGGCCACGCCCGCGCGGACGGGGCCACGAGCGCCGAAGAGACTAAAAACGACGTGCGGGTCGGTCCGGCGTGGTCGACCTCCAGGAGACCCCGGCCGTTCCGCCGTTCGACCCGAAGGGGGACGAGCGGCTCGGCTACTTCATCGCGGGAGGCCTCCTCACCTTCCTCGGCTGGGGGATGGGGATCGTCGTGAACGTCCTCCTTCACGTTCTCTCGCCGAAGGGCGGACGACACCTCTTCGGGCTCTACTTCGGGCAAACCCTCGGGGTCTACGCCTGGGCGACGCTCGCCCTCGGGGTCGCCACGGGCGCGATGGGCATCGTTCTCATCGCCCTGGCCCGAGAATCGCCCAAGGGAGCGCTCGCGCTCCCCGGGTCCGACTACTGAGCCGCTGGCTCACTGGGTCCGACCGGGGACCGGCGGACGCCGGGCCATCCGACGCGACGGAGGGGACCGGATCTCGATCGGGCTCTTCGCCCTCTTCTGGATGGCGACGCAGTCCGCGCAGATCCGCTCGTCCGAGTCGAGGTGCTCCCGGCAGAACGTCCGCCCGCAAATCGTGCATCCGAGCGTCGCCGGGGCCCCGCACCGCGCGCACTGGCCGACGAGCATGTACTTCCCCCGGTGGGAACGCTCAGCCGAGGAGGTGACCCGCCTTAAGCCCTTCGACAAATCCCTCGGAAAAGTCCGCCCGGGTGACGTACCGGGCGGCGGCCCGCGCCCGCGGGCTGCCCGACGGAAAGCTGACCCCGAACCCTGCTGCCCGGAGCATTCCCACGTCGTTGTCCCCGTCGCCGAGCACGACGCAATCCGAGGGTCGCAGCCCGAGCGGTAGGAGCGCCCGTCGCAGCGCAGGGAGCTTGCCGGCCCCCGCTTCCATGAGATGGATCGCGTACCCCGTCGACTCGACCGCGACCTTCCGATTCCCGAGGGCACGTCGCACCGCCGCGACGCTGACCGTCGGTTCGATCGCCACTTCGGTCTCTCGCCATCGGTCCGTGAACAGCTTCCGGGCCGGTACGCCCGCCCGCAGCACGGCGCGGAACGCCGAACGGGCGACCCGGGGGTCGGCGAGATGCTCCACGACCTCTCGGTCCCCGTCATGGCGGTAGAGGACCCCTCCGTTCTCGGCGACGATGGGACCCGAGAGCCCGAGGAAGCGGTGGAGAGCGAGGGAGATTGGAAGGACGTTGCCGGTGGCGAGGATGACCGGTACACCGTTCGCCTCGAGACGGCGGACCGCAGCGATCGCCCGCGGGTCGAGCCGACGACAGGAATCGGTCAGCGTACCGTCGACGTCCGTCACCACGGCGCGGAACAATCCCGCCGCGCCCGCGATCGCTTTCGCCCTGTCCGGGGACCGGCCCATTAGGCGCCCCCGGCAGGTTCGCCGCCGGTGGTTCCGCCCGAAACACGCTCGATCGCCCGGCGGAGCTCCTCCGCGACCTCTCGACCGTCGCGCCGTCCGCGAACCTCGCGCATGACGTCCCCCATCAGCGGCATGAACGCCTCCGTGCCGCGCTCCCGGATCAAGGGGGTCTGGGCGCGGACGATTCGGTCCACGAGGGCGGCCAGGGCGTCGGCGGTGAGTCCCTCGAGCCCGGTGGCGGCGATCGCTGCGTCCACGTTCGGCGCGCCGCGGGCGAGGGCCTCGAGGACGCGCGGGATCCCTTCCTTGCCGAACCGGCCCGCGTTCGCGGCCGTGAGGACCTGGTCGAGACGCTCGACCGACGGCTCGAACGCCGACCCGTCCGGACCGACGGCTATCGCGGGAACGTCCTGCACGAGGAGGCGTACGACGAGCGCCGGCGAGTGGCCCCGGGCCGTGAGTGCCTCGAAGGTGTCCGCGAACCCACCGTAGACGACCTGGCGAACGAGCTCGCGATTCAGCCCGTACTGGCGCCCAAGCCGTTCCATCCGGGCAGTGGGCCGCTCCGGGAGCGAGGCCTGGAGTCGCTCGAGCCGGGCGGTCGTGATCGGGATCGGAGGGATGTCGGTCTCCGGGTACATCCGGTGACGCCCCGGCAACGGGCGCGAGTAGCGCGTCCGTCCGTCCGGCAGCGGGTCCCGGGTCTCCCCCGGGATCCCCTCGATCGCGGAGGTCGCTCGGATCGCCACGCGATGGAGGGCGAGGGTCCCGCGCTCGGCGGAGGCATCCGCGACGAGGACGAACGCGTCGTTCTCGCCCAGGCCGAGGTGCGTGCGAAGGGTCGCGATGTCCGGGTCGGCGATCCCGTACCCGGGGAGCTCGTCCGAGTGGATCAGGCCCCGGAGGCCCACCGCACGGGCCTGGTCGGCCAGTTCCCGGCCGAGGCGCTCCTCGGTGCCGGGGATGGGTCCCAGAAGCCCCGCGAACCCGCGCAGCGGGAGCGCGAGGACCGGACCCCCCTTCCGGGAGCTCGAGGAGAGCGGGCCGGACGGGATCTTGTGTAGAAGGGACGTGACGTCCACCGGCGACGCGCTCCCCACCGTGGCCCCTCGGCGGTGGAGCTCGTCGCGGACCGAGAGAAGCGCCTGCTGTCGGGTCGCCTCGCCGTCCGCGTAGTCGGAGAGCTTCCGCAGCTCCTGGACCCCCTTGATCTCGATGCGATGGCCGCCCTCGATCGACACGTTGAGGTCCTCGCGGATCGTACCGATGCCCCGTCGGACCCGTCCGGTGGCGCGGAGCAGCGCGCCGATCTCCTCGGCGACCTCGCGCGCCTCGGGGCCGGAGGAGATGTCGGGACCCGTGGCGATCTCTACCAGTGGGATCCCCAACCGGTCGAGGCGGTAGATGATCTCTCCAGCGCCCTCGCCGGCTTTGCGGGCCGCGTCCTCCTCCAGGCAGATGGAGAGGATCTCGTGGTGCTTCCCGCGAACCTCGAGGCTCCCGTCCACCGCCACGAGGGCGGTCCGCTGGAAGCCGGACGTGTTCGAGCCGTCGACGACGATCTTGCGCATCACCGCGACCTCGTCGACCGGCCGCGCGCCCAGCAGGAGCGCGAGCGTGAGCGCTACGTCCAGCGCATCCTCCGAGAGGGCGCGGGGCGGCTCCTCGTCCATCTCGACCAGGCAATCGAGGGGGCCGAACTCGTATCGGTAGGAGAGGCCCCGAGAGGCCTCGAACGCCGCCGCGGGGTCGACCCGCCGGTCCTCGCCGCTCGAGGGGCGAAGCCGCCGGGAGAACGACCCGAGGGTCTCGTCCGAGAGCTCGGACGGGCATCGGCAGAACAGCTTCCCGGTAGCGAGCTGCTGGTGGACCTCGAGCCCGACCTTCACGCCTCGGCCTCCGGCCGGTGCCGCCGGAGGAATTCGCCGGCGCGGTCCCGGGTCAGCAGTTCGCGTACCTCGGAAGCGGTCTTGGCACGGCCCAGCGCCCACACGAGCTTCGCGTAGGCCGTCTCGGGAAGAAGGTCGTCCAGGTAGAGCACGCCGGCCCGCAGCAGCTCGCGACCGGTCGCGTAGACGTACGGGTCCGCGCCGCCTTCGAGGCACTGGGTCGTCATCGCGACGACCACGCCCTGGCCGGTAAGCGTTCGCGCCCACTCGATCAAGGACGAACGGATGTGCCCGAGGCCCGTGCCGGCGAGGACTATTCCGCGGAGGCCCTCCGAGAACGACCGGGCCCGTTCGGGAGTGAGCCCAGGATAGAACCAGAGGAGGCCGGCCCTGTCGTCGACCGGTCCTTCCACCCGGGCGGGGCCCGCGGACGGGGCTCGAACGACCGGTAGAAGGTGGACCTTGCCGCCTTCCACCGTCCCGAGCGGAGGGCCGTTTCGGCTCTCGAAGGCGTCCCGCCGGCTCGAATGCATCTTCCGCACCCACGTACCCCGGTGGATCGCGAACCGGTCGTCCGAGAACCCCGCGTGCATCACGACCACCACCTCTCCGAGCCGGCGGTCGCGGGCGACGGTGGCGGCCGCCTCGAGGTTGGATGGACCGTCGGAGGACGGGCGGTCGGGGGAACGTTGAGCGCCTACGAGGACGACGGGCCCCGGGAGGTCCGCGAGAAGGAAGCTCAAGCCCGCGGCCGTGAACCCGAGCGTGTCGGTGCCGTGCGCGATCACCACGCCGCGAGCTCCCTTGCGGAACGCCTCCGCGACGTCGTTCGCCAGGACCAGCCAGTCCGGAGGCCCCACGTCCTCGCTGAGCCGGTCGAAGACGGGAACGATACGGACCGCGCCGGAGTTCTTGAGCTCGGGATAGAACGCGAGGATCTCCTTCTCGTCGCTGACCGGCCGGACGCCTCCCGTGTCGTAATCGACCCGTGAGGCGATCGTCCCTCCCGTCGTAAGGAGGGTGATCCATCCGTCGCTCTCGACGGACGCGGACGCCGCGGGCGGGGCCGACATGGGGTGGTGTTCCGGGGGCGGATGGGAGATGACGCGGAACGTCGTTCCGGAATCCACCGAGACGCCGACGTTGTAGCCGCTCTCGAGCTTCAGCGAGACGATTCGCGAGCCGGACAGTTCGTGGGAGGGGACGATCGTTCCGTTCCAGGTATGTCCCCGCGAGTCCCGGATCTCGACCTTCTGCCCGCGCGGCAGCGCGGAAAGTGCCGCGAACGGGTCGCTGCTCGAACCGACGACCATGCGCGAAGTACCCCCTCCTCGCGAACGGACGCGCCGACCGGTATAAAGTGTGGCGCGCGCGAGTGCTCCGGCGTGCCCGGGCTTTTATAGCGCGCCCCGCTCGGCGGCGAACAAGCGCTCAAAGGAGCGACGATGCCCGTGTGGGGTAGCTACGGTTTTGGGGCAAACTCCCCGCACCGCTGCACTGGATTATCCTAGAGGCCTGCGGAGCCTCAGACCTGGGTTCGAATCCCAGCACGGGCGTGCCCCTACTCATGGAAGCGATCGACCCGGTGACGCGCGGAGGCGCTATGATCCACGCGCTCCCCACGGCCGCACCGACCCAGCCCCGACCGAAGCAGGCTACCGGCGGTTCGAGCGTGTTCTGGGAACCGACCCCGGAGGGCACGCTCGCCGAGGTGGGGTCACGTACCTCCCGAGCGGTCCGGAGGCCGGCGGAAGGCCGCCCCCGAGAACATCGTAGCCGGCGAGGTGAGCTGGGGACCCGCCCGCAGCGGTCTACACCCTTTTCTCGGGCCGAGGCATCGGACGGAACGACCGCTCGACACCCGGTCCAAAGAGGGAAGAGATCACTTGGGCAATCCGTCCCGAACTTCAGGGGGTAGCTCGCAGACCCCTCGAGGGGCTCGCCGAGCCCGTCGGTCGCGCCCCGCGACTTCTCGTCCGCAAGGGAACGGACCGACCTCCTCGGGAAGCCGTTTGAAGCCGGTCGCGACCCCGCGCGACCGGTCCGCTCGCCCACTTCTTGGAGGGACCCGACGGAGCCCCCGCGCGGAGACCGCGCTCGTGGAGCTCAGAATTCGTGGCGGCCCGGTGCCGCACTGGATGCAGGACCTCGGCGAGCGCTGGGGGGCCGGCGTTCGCCTTCACGTCTGTCGGCATACCGAAGGCTCTCCCCGCCGTCTCCTTCAGCTTCTCGAGATCAACGCGAGCCCCACGACCCTCCCCGAGATCACGGAGTTCCTTCGTCAACGGCCGAGTCCCGAAGAGGTCTCGATCACCCAGCTCGGGCCGCATCGACTCCTGGTTCGTTTGGTCGGTCCGTTGCCGGCCCTATGCGACAGCGTCTTCGAGATGGGAGCGATCTGCATGAGTTGCCCGTTCCTCCCGTCGACCGGCAGCGCGGACGGGGAGTCCCGTGAAGGAGAGTGGAGGGTCCTCGTGCATCGGGTTAGGGATGCCCACCCCCTCCTCGCCTCGTTCACCATCCCGGGCAATTCGCCAGCGTCGCTGGTCCGGATCGGCGCGTACCGGGGGTCACGCGACCTTACCGCTCGCCAGGAGATGGCGGTCGGAGCCGCGTTCGTCCTCGGGTACTTCGACTACCCTCGCCGCGCCCAGCTCAAGGACATCGCAAAGTCGCTCGGCGTAAGCCGGGCGACCGCGATGGAGAACCTCCGCCGGGGCATGCGGAAGCTAGCCTCCCATCACCAAGCCGAGGTCGGGGTCGTCCGGGCCCGCCCTGCCTAGAGCGGGCGGCCCGGCGGTTCCCCGGACCGCCATGATGCGGTCCGAGGGGGCGGTCCCCTCACGGTACGATGAGCGTCCGAAACCCCTTCCCGTTCCGGAGGTCCTCGGCCGCTTCCCCGATCCGATCGAGCGGCAGCGTCGCCGTCACCACGGCGTCGAGGTTCACCCTGCGCGCCCTCACCATCTCGATCACGCGGGGGTAATCCACCGGCCGGCAGCCGAGCGAGCCGACGATCTCGTATTCGAAGAACATGAGACGATTGAGCGGGATCGGGACGACCGATTCGCTGTATCCGACTACGCAGAGCCGCCCTCCCCGACGGAGCGTGGAAAGGGCCAGGCTCACGGTCTCGGGTTTCCCCACGACCTCGAGCGCCACGTCCGCTCCCCCTCCGGAGCGCTTCCGCACCTCGCGCCCGAGGTCGGGATGCTCCGCGGGATCCAGCGCCGCGCACGCCCCCAACCTCAGAGCCGTTTCTCGCTTCTCGGCGCGGAGGTCGACGGCGATCACGTTCGCGCCCGCCGCGGCGGCGAACTGGACGGCATTGATCCCGACCCCGCCGCACCCCACGACCACGACCCAATCCCCGCTCCGCACCCGGGCGCGATGGACCACGGCATGGTACGGCGTCGTCAGGGCATCCGCGATCACCGCGCTGCGCGCGAGGTCGAGGTCGGCGGGCAGCGGCACGAGGTCGCGAACCGGGACTCGGACGTACTCCGCGAATCCTCCGTCGATATGGTTGCCGGGCATCCGGAGCTGAGGACATATGTTCGCACGCCCCGCCCGGCAGTACTCGCAGTTCCCGCACGGGAGGACCGAGGGGACCAGAACCCGGTCACCCACGGACCTCCCCGAGCTCCCGGGCCCCAGCTCCTCGATCACGCCCGAGATCTCGTGACCGAGAACGAGGGGAGGGGGCTTCGCGGTCTGTACGGCATGGTCGAGGTAATGGAGGTCCGTATGGCAGAACCCGCAGGCCGCGACCTTCACGAGGGCGTCGCCGGGTCCGGGGACGGGCCGGGGCACCTCGCCGACCACGAGGGGGCGTCCCGAGCCCTGAAAGATTGCCGCCCGCATCGGACCGAGGACTCAACCGTCCTTCCAGACGGGGGTTCGCTTCTCGAGGAACGCCCGCAGCCCTTCCTCCGCGTCCTGCGGCACCATGAGCTCTTCGAGATAGGCGCGTTCGGCACGGGCCAACGGGGTCCACGGGTCCCTCTCCGCGGTTCGAAGGACCCTCTTGAGCAGGCGCAGCGCTTCCCGGCGGTGGCTGCAGAGCGTCTGGGCGGTCAGGGCCACCGATGCGTCGAGCTCGTCCTCGGGAACCACGCGGTTGACGATGCCCACGGACGCCGCCCTCTGGGCGTCGAACGGAGTCCCCAGGAACAGGAGCTCGGCGGCCGGGCGAGGACCGAGGAGCTGCGAGTAGGTCGCGGCGCCGAACGGTGCGATGACCCCCAGGCGGATCTCGGGCTGGCCGAACGTCGCCCCCTCGGACGCTATCGCGAGGTCGCAGGCCATCAGCAACTCCAGGCCGCCGCCAAGGCACCGTCCGTGGACCTGGGCTATCGTCGGGGCCGGCAGGTTCCACAGCGTGGACAGGGTCTGGCGGAACGCGTCCAGCATGGCGGAAACGCGGGGCTTGAGGTGATCCTCGACGCTGAGGCCGCCGCTCCAGGACTTCCCTCCCCCGCGCAACACAACCGCGTGGGCGCTCGTGACCTCCTCGAGCTCCAGAACGCGGGTGAGCTCCTCCAGAAGCCCGATGTCGAAAACGTTCGCCGGTCCGCGCTCCCAGGTGACCGTCGCGCGCCCGCCGATACGGGCGACGGTGACGGAGCCGGCCGGCTTCTGGCTCATCGTCCTCCCCGGTCAATCGAAGAGGATCGACTCGACGAACGTCTCGAGCTGGAGACGCGCCTGCTCGTACGTGGTCGACTTCTCCTCGAACTCCATGTGCAGGTAGGGGAGGCCCCGCCCCTCGAGAGCCCTCCGGTACAGCACCACATCCTCGAGCGCCGGCTCGCAGAACTTGGCGGTGAGGAACACCACGCCCTGCGCGCGGGAGGCGTCAACCCGCTCGAGAACGGCCGCTGCCTTCGTGGTCGGGGTGCTTCGGACCCCGATGTCGACGGGCGTTCGGACGTACGATGCCGCGAGGCTCTCGAGCGGATTCGCCCCCGGCTCGATGCGGGGGCACCAGCGGTGCAGCATCTGGAACTCCTCCCCGACGACGTAGCAACCGACGTCCTCCAGGAGCTGCAGGAGCTCGAGGGTCGGCTGTTCGCAGAAGGGGCCGATGACGATCACGCGGATCGCGTCCTTGCTCTTCCGCTCCCGGCCCTCGAGCTCGGCGAGCGCCCGCCGGAGCAGCGGGACATGGACCTCCCGAGGGAGGAGCCCGCCCAAACGGAGCAGCAGGTAGTACTCGACCAGAGTGACCTTCCACGGCGTCTCCCGCTTCAGCGCGGCGAGCCGCTCGACGAGCTCTCGTTGCTCGTTGAACACCGCGATCGAGGCCCGCAGGTCCTCCTGAGAGAAGGGTCGACCGGCGACACGCTCGAGCTTCGCGATGAGACTGCGGTACTCCGCGACCAGGAACGGGATCGTGGCCGGGGACGCGAAGTTCTGCGGGAGGTGGAGCATGTGCGAGGGCTTTTGCGGGAGGACCCGGGCGAAGATCCCGTCGAGATTGCGGCTCACATCGCAGATGTACGGAAAGACGAACGCATCGAACGGGTCGAGGAGACCCGTGAGGGCCATCTCTAGGGTCGATTTCGATATCGAGCAGAGGAAAGAGCCGAGGGCCGCGTCCGCGCGGCTGATCTCGAGGTTCTCCCCACCCCCCTGCATGGCGACCGGCAGCATGCCGAAGGAGTGGACGAGCTCCTGCGGCGTGTAGACAGGAAAGCACCCGACGGCCTTGCCGCCCGCTTTTCTCCAGGCCCGCGCGGTGGGGAAGGTCGGGTCGGCGAGGATCTCCTGAGCGAGGTGCACCAGTTTCTCGACGGATTCGGCTTGGGTGAATTCCCGGAAATCCGCCGAGATCTCGACCGAGGGGAACGTCTCCTCTTCCGGCAGGCTTTCGGCCTGGGGCCGGATCTGCAGGAGCTCGGGCACGCCTAGCCTCCGATCCCCTGCGGTGCCTGGGCGAGCTTCAGTGCTCGGGAGTGCCCGAGTATCGCCGCGCCGAGGGCGGCCGCATAGTACGCGTCGGGCGCGACGTTGATGTCGATGCCGACCGTGTCGTGGAGGGCCTTCACCATGCCGACGTTGCGAACGAGACCTCCCACGAGCGTGACCTCCGGCTGGATCCCCACGTAGCGCATGAGGGAGAAGGCGCGCTGGGAGAGGGAGAGGAAGACGCCCATCAGGATATCCGGCAGAGCGACGCCCTCCGCGACGTTGTTGATGATCTCGGTCTCGGCCAGCACCGCGCAGACGCTGGAGATGAGCTTCGGGTGCTCGGACGCGAGCGCCTTAGGCCCCATCTCCTCGAGGGGGACCTGGAGGTACTTCGAACATCGCTCGACGAAGCGACCGGCTCCCGCGGCGCACTTCTCGTTCATCTTGAACTTGAGCACCTTTCCTGTCGGGGAAACGGACATCGTCCGGGAGGCCTGCGTGCCCACATCGACGACCAGTCGGGTCTTCGGGAAGAGGAAGACGGCGCCGCGCGCCGAGGAAGTGAAATCGCTGATCTGCAGGTTCCGTTCGGGGATCGTGTAGCGACCGAAGCCGGTCGTGCAGAGGTAGTCGACGTCGCTCGGGGCGATGTTCGCCGTCTCCCCCAGCTCCTCCAGCACGTGCCGAGCGACCTGCACTGGAATACCCCGCGACGGGGCGGAGGTGGTCGCGAGGATCCGCCGACCGTCTTCGAGCAGCACGCCCTTGACGACCCCAGCCCCGAGGTCGAGCCCGCCGGTGATCACGACGCGCCCCCCGCCACGATTCGTTCGCGGCCGTGGAGCGCCGCGCCCAGCGCCCCGAGGTACTGGGAGAGAGGGCTCACGTTGACGGGTGCTCCAAGCCGACGACGGAGCGCGTGGACCATTCCCTCGTTCTGGGAGACGCCTCCCGTGAAGGTGACCTCCGGCTCGACTCCGACCCGCTGCATCAGCGAAAGGGTCCGGTTCGCGATGCTGGCGTGCAGCCCCGCGAGAATGTCCTTCGGGTCCTTGCCCCGCGACACGTAGGACGTGACCTCCGATTCGGCGAAGACCGTGCACGTGCTCGTGACCTTGACCGCGCGTCGAGCCTGGAGCGAAAGTGCCCCGATCTCGCCGACGTCGTACCCCAGAGCATTCGCGCATACGTCGAGGAACCGCCCCGTACCGGCGGCGCACTTGTCGTTCATGGCGAAGTCCACGACCTCGCCCTTCTCGTTGATGCGGATCGCCTTCGTGTCCTGCCCACCGATGTCGACCACGACGCGCGTGCCGGGAAACAGGAAGCTCGCCCCGCGTGCGTGGCAGGAGATCTCGGTGACGACCAGCTGGCCGAAGTAGATCTTGTAGCGCCCGTAACCCGTGCCCGTGATGAACGACACATCCGACCGGGAGAGGTGAGCATCTGCGATCGCGGCCTCGAGGGCCCGCTCGGCGTCCTTCACGATATCGACGCCGACCACGCTCAACGACTTGCCGAGAACCCGAGAATCCTCGCCCAACACCACGCACTTCGCCGTGGTCGACCCGATGTCCACTCCTGCGACGACGGTCATGCCGCGGCGGCCCCCGCGACGGACGCTACGGCCCGGCGCTGCTCGAGGGATTCGAAGAAGGCATCCATGCGGTTCTTGATCTGGGCGGCCGCGAAGTACCGGGGATCCTGGTGGTCGGACTCGATGTAGAGCGTCGGTAGCCCCTGCTCGTGGATCAACCAGTCCCTCAGGTCGCCCTGCCCGGCAGTGAAGGAGCGGCACGACTTGATCCCGTGGATGATCGCGGCGTCCGCCTGGTACTCCTTCACGTAGTCGGCGATGATCTTTCGCCGCAACGGCCAGGATTGATTCACGTAGGCCCCGAGGCTGTACTCCGCGATGCTCTCGAACGGCCGGGACGGGTCGTGCCGGAAGCCGCGGTCGAAGAGCCCACCGACCTTCGGATAGGTCGCGACGACCGATACGGCGCCCCACTTCCGGAAGAAGTCCCAGAAGGTCCGATAGTTCGTGTACGGTGGGACTCCCTCGACGAGCACGCGAACCTTCTCCTCCGGGAGAGGATAGTTCCCGTCCCGGACGCGCGCCCGGATCTCCTCGTTCACCACGCCGTAGAAATCAGCGGCCTCGGGGGTCCCCCGAAGGACGTTGATGGGGAACATGTAGAAGATCGACTCAAAGTAAGCCTCGATCGGGGACGGACGCAGCCGGCCGGCACGGAGGAACTCCACCCACCCCTCCTCGGCGCGACGGGACTCCGTCAGCACCCGCTTGAGCGCGTCCATATCGAACGCACGTCCGGTGCGTTTCTCGAGAAGGTGAACGAGCTCCCAGAGCTGGCTCACGAGGTAATCGATGTCCTCCTTGCGAGGCGATTCCTCCCGCATGTACGGCACATCGTACATGAACAACGGGGCGCCGTACGACTCCGCGAGCGCCTCCCACCATTTCACGTAGACATAGCAGCCGGAGAAGCTGCAGACGAGAAGGTCCGGACGCGGGATCTGGCCGAACGAGGTCATCCCGCCCAGGTCCTGGAGCCCGAGGTCGTTCTTGACGTAGCCGCAGACATCCAGCCCGTAGCCCATAGACTCGGCGTGGAGGATGTTGTCGAGCGATTGGTGCTTGATCGCACAGTTGAGCGCCACGATCTCCGGAAAGACGACGTCGTAACCGAACGAACGAACGATCTCGGTGAGGTTCCCGCCCACCAGCATGTAGGCCACGGGTCGCCGGGGCGTCTCGGTCGAGCCGAGGTCGCGGTAGTAGTCCTCCACGAGCTTGCGCTGGAGGCCGCGAGCGTCACGGAGGAAGGAAGGCGAAACGCCTCCGGGGACCGTAGGGGACGCGACGCCGTCCGACACCGGCTCACTCCTCCGGAACGTTCGGCGGGAGGACGGGGCTCCCGCACCGCCCGCAGAATGCGAAATCTTCCGGGAGCCCCTTGGCCCCGCAGCTCGGGCAGTGCCGCACCGGGCGGCCGAAAGGGTACTCGCCCCCCTTTCCTTCCGCGAGACGTCGGCGAAGGCCCGCAACGTCGGGGGCGCGTTTCTCGACGAACGCGTTCATTCCCTCGTGGGGTTCTCGGTCGGTGAAGTGGAGAGAGAGCCATTCCCGACCGTGTCCGACCGTGCTGTTCCACGAGAGTTCCTTCCAGAAGTTCACCTGCTGTTTGGTGTAGCGGAGGCATTCCGGGAACATCCCGAGGAGGCGCGTGCAGAGCGTGTCGACCGCTGCATCGAGCGGCGTCAGGTCGATCTGGTAGCCTTCCAATCCCTTGTGCGCAAGAGTGACCTGCTCTGAGGTGGGTTCGTCAACGAATCCCTTCCCCCGTCGAACCGACGGAACCATCTCGCTGACGAGGCCCCAGTCCAGGGCCTTGCGGGCCGGGATCCGTTCGTTGAGGAGCAGCATGGAGCGCGCCCGGCGATCTCCGACCGCGAGGGGGAGCCACTGGGTGGCGCCACCGCACGCCACCGAACCTACACCCACGCCCACCTGCCCGAGATACACGTGGGACGCCGCGACCGAAAGGTCGCACGCAAGGTGGAGCTCGTTCCCGCCGCCCACCGTGATGCCGTTGAGCCGCGCGATGGTCGGCTTCCCGCACCGCAGTAGGGCTTCTACGGCTCGCTCGAAGAGCCCCATGTACTTCCAGTAGTCCCGGGGACGCTGGGTGTACCGCTCGGCATACTCGCGGACGTCCCCGCCGGTGCAGAAGGCGGTGGATCCCGCGCCCGTGAGGACGATCACGCCGATCGCGTCGTCGAGCGATGCGTCTTCGACCGCGCGGGCGAGCTCGAGCAGGGTGCCCGTGGCGTAGGCATTGTAGACCTGGGGGCGATTGAGCATGATACGGGCGACGCCGTCGCGCTTCTCGTAGAGGATGTCCTGGAAGCCCATTCCCCCCGGTGGCATCGGCGCGAGAACGTCCGGCACCTTCCTGGGGGCGGCCGGCCCCGGGCGCGTTTTCGGCATCCGACTCTGTCCGAGTCATGGAGACGGGTCGTGGATGAAGCGCGTTATCCCGTACCAGTTAGGGGTCAACCGTCGAGAAGGGAGATTCGCGGCCGAAGCCGTGTCGTAGGGAGGGTGCCTTCGGGCGGTTCGACGCGTGGCTCGCCCGGCGTTAAGTCCAAGAAGCACGGCGGAGTGCCGAGCCGATGCCCGTCCACTTCAGGACCGAGGGGCACATCGCCTGGGTCACCCTCGATCGTCCGGAGGCGCTGAATGCCATCGACCCCGAGTCCCACGCTGCGCTGATAGCCGCGTGGAAGCGCATTCGCGACGAGGACGACCTCCGAGTGGCAGTGCTCACGGGGGCGGGGACGAAGGCGTTCTGCTCCGGGGTCGACCTCAAGCGAATCGGCGAGTTCTATCAGAGCGTCCCGGCCGCACGGCGGGTCGAGGTCTGGAACCGGGAGCCTGGAATCGGCGGCATCACTCGGAATCTCGAAGTGGAAAAGCCCGTGATCGCCGCCGTGAACGGGATCTGTCTTGGGGGCGGACTCGAGCTGGCGCTCGCCTGCGACATCCGCCTCGCGAGCGCGAACGCCACCTTCGGCCTGCCCGAAGTCCGGTGGGCCATCATCCCGGGCCAGGGCGGGACCCAACGACTCCCGCGAGCCGTTCCGGTCGCGGTCGCGCTCGAGATGATACTCACCGGCCGGCCGATCGATGCCGACCGGGCCGCCGCCATCGGCCTCGTGAACCAGGTGCACCCCGCCGCTCGGCTTCAGGAAGAGGCACGAACGATGGCAGAGACCATCGCCGCACATCCGCGTCGTGCCGTACGGGCGGCTCTGATGGCGGTCCGCCAGGGCCTTGCCCTGCCGCTCGCCGAGGGTCTGCGCCTCGAACAGGCGCTGGCCGATCCCCTGCGGGATAGTCCCGACAACCGCGAAGCGCGGGCCGCTTTCCGAGAGAAACGCCCGCCCCGATGGACCGGGACCTGAACCCCAGCGGCCCGACCGACAGGATTGGACAGCCCACCCTGGCTAGCTGTCCAGCGAGGCGGATTCGAATTGGTCGCTAATCGAACCCCGGCACGGGCGTGGCCCCGCGGGGGAGGCAATTCCTCCCTCGCCCCAATCGCCGACCTGCGATTCGCCAAATCGATGGAGGTCACGACCTCCGGAAAAGGGTACGTTTCGTGGGGTACCCTCGTGAGGTCGCGTTGGGGCTGGCTCGATGAGAAATGGGTCCGATTCTCCGACGACCGTCCTAAGGCAGTTCTCGGAGTTACCGTTCGGCCTTTGGGGGATGACCAGCGACCTGGGAGGGGACTTCGGGGAGGTCCGAGATGCCCTCCGAGGAGCGAGCCTCGTACGCGCCGACGCCGCGGAGGAGGCGAAGCACCCACGACCGCGAGAAGACCAACGCGATGGGGACGACTGCGAGAATCGCGAGGATCAGGTCGACCCAGAGCCCCGGCACCCACGCCGCGCTCGGCATACCGAGGACAGTCGCGGCAGTGTTCGGGATGAGAACGACGACGCTGATGAGGGCGAGGACGAAGGCAAGGTAGGCGACCCCGAGCATCCGGACGTTCGAATTGTTCGCGAGGGCGGCGATTCGGTTCGAAACGCGGCCAAGTTCGTTGGCCGCTTCGGCGAGGCGATTTGACTCGACCGCGTTACGGAGAGAGAGGAGGTCACGGACGACCTGGGCGAGTCCCGTCGAGAGGGCCTCGAGGTGCGAGACCTCGGCCCGGACCGAGGCGAGATGGTCGGCGAGGTCGGGAAAGCTAGAGCCGAGCGGTCCGTCGAGCTCGGTCACGACAAGCGCCGCTCGCACCACGTGCTTCCCGATCCCCGCTAGTGCCCGGTTGAGGTTGCCGAGCTCGGAAATCGAGGGGACCTCGGCCCGAGCTTCCAAGGCGTCGACCCGAATTCCGATCTCCTCGAGGCGTTCCGCGTACGAGCGGTAGGCGGCCTGGATCAGGTCGACCAGCGCGCCGGTCGGCCAGGTCAGGTGGGCGCTCTCGGTCAGGAGGCTCACCGGTGGGGCCGGTCCGACCGCGCGAGCTGATCCGCCGCTGAGGAGGAGCCCGTGCCAGGTCGTCCGCCCCTGTTCGTCGAGGGAAGCGAGCGTGAGGAGAGTCGCGTCGCGGCTCCGCAGGACGGAGCGACGAGGTGGCGTGGTCCCCGGATGCCCGACCTTGGCGAGGGCTTCGGCAATGGTCGTCCCGGTGGATGCGTCCGTAGATCTGCTCCCGTAACGATGTCGAGGCCGTCAGTTCGAAGGAATGCACCCGGAGGTTCCGGGAGCGAGGATGAACTCTTTCGACCGCAGGATCTGGAACAGCTCGTTCATCCGGCCAGCTTCCTTGACAGACATTCCTGGCTTCCCGAATAACCATTCCTACAAAGTCCCGCCGGAGACGCTCGGGTCGATCTTCGACACCCCCCCGGGCGACGGACGTCGCGACAAGAGTCGAGCCAGAACAACGCGTGGGTTTCCCAACCATCCGGGTGTTGCCAAGGGACGCGGGGGCCTGCTCGCGTCGGACGTTTGTTTGACGGAAGCCTGTCGTGCTCGTCTCTCTGTAGGGTTAACCCTGTTCCATCGAGCTTTTAGTACCAGCTGAGGGGGTGGGGGACGTAATGGCGAAGGGACTCGGGACGAAGGAGAACCCGTGGGAACTCAAAACGCCGAGCGGTCTATCGGCCTTCCAAGCGTACCGAGATGAGACTGGGAACCCGGCCGTTCTGGTCGTTACCGCTGGGACCACGACTCTGCAGTACCAACTTCGGTGCCTCGCAGATCTCCGCGAGATGCTCAAGGCCCGCGGCGACTGGATGCCGCTGGGCAGCGCCGACGAACAGAAACCCGCCGTTCCCGGCACGGTAGAAGCCTGGGCACGGGCACCGACAAACCCCGTTGGGGGCTGGTACGGGGTCAAGAAAGGGCTCCGAGGCCGGTTTGCGAACTACATCCCTCCTGTGATGGAGGCAATCGGCTGGGCTGAGGTCGAGCACCTGCCCAAGAACAATCGGATACGGGCTACGTAGGCCGGTCGACCTGAAGCGGTTGGAGATTCAACCCCTGCCAAATCCCGTCCCTGGCAAAGGCACACTTGTCATCGGTGGGCGGAGGGGAGGTGAAAGGCCACCCGCGCCCTTCCGCGTTGCCGCCCGGGGAAGGGCTTGGGGTTCACGCTATCTTGCCGACCGAGTGGGGGACTCATGCGATCCGGCGACCGTCGGCGGATGGCCGTCAACCGTGCCTGGTGGGACGAGAGCGTCCCCCTCCATGTCGCCTCCGCCTCCTACGATGTGTCTTCCTTCCTGCGAGGAAAATCCTCCCTGCGACCCCTCGAAATCCGGGCGATGGGGTCGGTTCGCGGGAAGGCCCTTCTTCACCTTCAGTGCCACTTTGGCATGGACACGCTCTCGTGGGCACGGAGAGGAGCGGTGGCGACAGGGGTGGACTTTTCGTTTCCAGCGATTCGCGCAGCGCGCCGATTGGCCCAAAGGGCCGGGATCCACGCGACGTTCGTCCATTCCAACGTGTACGATTTGCCCGATTCCCTCGACGGACGGTTCGACCTCGTCTACACGGGCAAGGGGGCGATCGGCTGGCTTCCCGACGCGACTCGATGGGCGGCCGCGGTCGGGCGGGCACTGAAGCCGGGCGGCAAGTTCTTCCTGATCGACGAC
>Ga0074044_10001638_pt1 | contig 20081 bp, 13 predicted proteins | sample BogForMeECP23OM1_FD_94443 | JGI IMG/M metagenome (GOLD analysis project Ga0074044, IMG submission 94443) | Bog forest soil microbial communities from Calvert Island, British Columbia, Canada - Bog Forest MetaG ECP23OM1 | ecosystem: Environmental > Terrestrial > Soil > Wetlands ...
CGCAGCAAACAACACGCCGAGCAACACATGTACTTTAGGCTATGGGACCAGTTATCTTTATATTTATATCCCCTATACGCACCCGGACGGAACCGCAGTGCAGCCTGGCCTTAGCCTGGGAGGTACAGCAGTAACCGAGAGCTTCAACCCACAGCCCCCGGCCGGAACCGTGACAGGCAACGGGAGCCTGAATGCAAATAGTCAGTTCACAGACCAGCTGACTTACTGCAGCACCAGCCCTCTCTCGTCCTCCCCGACTGTTACGCAAACCATCTCAATTGAAGGATACCAAGTGCGGCAGAATTCACTCACGTACTCTAGCGCTGGCGTCACGCTCTCCAGCCTGGGACCAACGCAATGAGCCGAACCGGGCGTAATCTGAAACGCACTCTCCCTTCTCTCGCGCTACTTCTGACCTTGCCATGGGCGCGGCACGTCGGCGCACAACAGTCAGGAGCCCAAGCCGGAAATGAGGCCAAATTCTTGGAGACCCGGGTCCCCGAGTTCGTTGTTCACGGCGAGACGCTGCTGGACGGAACGTGGAAGCTTGCTCGTGGGCCTGCGCCCTTTAGATTTGGGTTTGAGAAGATACTGAAGAAGAAATTCACAGACCCAGAAATCGCAGGCCCGCGTTTCGACCTGCATCTGAAGGACAAGACTGTCCGGGAGATCCTCGACGCCCTCTGCGAAGCGGACCCTCGGTTCGCCTGGTCCATGGACGGGGCCACCGTGAACGTATTTCCCCGGTCAGTCATCGGCGACGATCACTACCTCCTTAACCGGGGAATGGGAAGCCTCGAGTTGAAGAACGCCGTGGACATACAAGACGGCTTATTGGCGATTGTGCACCAGCTTCCCCCTCCGGTCGAACAGGTTGCAATCTCCCAGATAGGAGGGGGCGATCCCTACCCGCCGGAGCCTTGGACTGTCACCTTCAAGAGTATGAAGGTTCGCCAAGTTATGAACCGTCTAACGGAGCATGGTGGCCCATGTGCTATTTGGATTTTCGGTGGCTCGGAAGATTTCCGGGCGTTCGGATTCTTCAACACCGACCTCTGTTCGCCACCACCGCCTCCTCCATCTTGGGCGCCTAAGCGCGTGGAGTCCCCTCCCAAAGGCCTGTAGCAGAGGAGGGCATCACGCCGCTAGGGGACCCCTAGCTCCGCGCACTTTCTGACGGCTAGTGCTCCTGTCGGTCCACCCCCAGCCCAGGCAATGCAGCCAATCCGCACTCCGCGTTGACGCCCGGAGGACAGCCCCCTAAGATGCGGTCTCTTCGTCCGTTCATGGAGCCGCGCTTGCGGCTGTGGTCCACATTCGTTCGGCTCGCGCTTCCACTACTCATCTCTGGTTCCCTATTTGGCTCCTCTCTCGAATCGGAGCCGCGCCGGCCCGCGCTTTCCTCCGAGAACTCTTCTCTCATCCCGCGAACACAACTCGACCAGGGCTGGCACCTTCAATTCTCCGCGAAACTCACCGACGACCGCGCGGCCGGAGACGGAGGAGCGCGGGGCCCGGAGGAACTACGGCGCCGCCCGGCCCAGGACGCGGTGGTGCTCCAGGGTGAGGAAGCGGTCGGTCATCCCGGCGATGTAGTCGCAGACCACGCGATGGCGCGGCTGGTGTTGCGCCAGGGCGGCATGGAAGGGCGGCATCTGGCCGGGGTGTTGGCAGAAGTAATGGAAGAGTTCCTCGAGAGCGGCGACGCTGCGGTCGCGCTCCTCGGCCAGATCGGAATGATTGTAAAGCCGGCGGTGGAGAAAGGATTTGAGACCGGCGGACCAGGCGGCGGCGTCCTGGCTGAAGGCGACGAGGGGCGCGGGGAGCCGGCGGACGTCCTCGACGGATCCGGGCTGTGCGGACTCGATGCGCTCTTGCGTCTCGGTGATCAAATCGGTGGCCAGGTGATCGAGCACGCGCTTGATGGTCTCCAGGAGCTTGAGCTTGACGCGGGCTTCGGGATACTGGCGGTCAATTTCACGATAGAGGATGCCCAGCCGCGGCGCTTCCTCGAGGATCAGTTCCAGAGGGAGCAACTCGGATTCCCAGCCGTCGTCGATATCGGAAGTGTTGTAGGCGATCTCGTCGACGAGGTCAATCAACTGGGCTTCGAGCGGGGGGCGCAGGGCCAGATCGTATTCGGCGAGCTCAGGAAACTCGGCCGGGGACCAGACGCGCGAGTGTTTCAGGATGCCCTCGCGCAGCTCAAAGGTCAGGTTAAGCCCCGGGAAATCAAGGTAACGCTGCTCGAACTGCTCCACGATGCGCAGAGCGTGCAGGTTGTGCTCGAAACATTCGCCGCGGGCGCGCATGAGCTCGTCGAGTTTCTTTTCGCCGGCGTGGCCAAAGGGCGGGTGGCCGATGTCGTGAGCGAGAGCGAGGGCCTCGGCAAGGTCGGTGTTGAGTCCGAGAGCGCCGGCCACGGTGCGCGCGATCTGGGCGACCTCCAGGGTATGCGTGAGGCGGCTGCGGAAATGGTCGGAGAAGCGCACGGTGAAGACCTGGGTCTTCTCCTGCAAGCGGCGGAAGGCGCGGGCGTGGATGATGCGGTCGCGGTCGCGGGCGAAATCGTTGCGATAGGGGTGCGAAGGTTCGGGATGCCGCCGGCCACGCGTGTGGCTGGGGTGCATGGCATAGGGAGCGAGCGCCATCCAGGAGGCTCCGCGGGCCGCCCCCGAGCGGCGGGGTGGGCCGTCCTTCCACCGCCGGTTTCAGGAGGCCGGGCCGATCTCCGCGAGTTGCCGGTCGGCTTCATCCGAGAGCGGCGAGTCCGGAAATTCCTTCTTGATCTGCTCGTAGAGCTTGGCGGCTTCGGCCGGCTTCGATTTGCGATACAGCTCCGCCAGGGCCAACTCGGCGCGCGCCCGGGGAACGAGCACCGTCGGCTTGTCCATCAGGCCGGTAAGGAGTTTCGCGGCCTCGTCGGACTTTCCGGTTTGCGCGTCGATTTCGGCGAGGGAGAGAGTGGCGAGCGCGGCGGCCTCGGCGTTGCTGCCGCCGGCCAGGCTGCGCAGGGTGGCGGAAGCCTGGTCCAGCTCGCCCAGGTGAATGGAGCAGAGCGCGGAGTAGTAGCGCGCCAGGGTCGCCTGCGTGGTGAGCGAGTACTTCCGCGCGACCTCGTCGAACTTCTTGCGCGCATCCTGATACTTGAGTTTCTCAACGACGAAGGTGAGCTCGCCGGGTTCCTCTTGCTCGCCGGGCGTGCGCAGGCGGGCCTGGAAGGTCTTCATGGCATCGTCAAACGCGGCGGCGGCTTTTTGCGACTGCTGGCCGCTCCACAAACGCCAGCCGAGGACAGCCGCGAAGATCAGGGCGGCGGCCCCGATGGCGAACCAAAAGGCGCGGGCATGCGAGAAGGCGTACTCCGCGCCGTGCTCGACGGTCTCGACAAAGCGGTCGCGCTTCAATTCCTTTGGGCTGATGTGTCCTGGCACGTCTGGTCCCTCACCTGGCTCTCGGGCCTAATTCGGAATCGAAGAATGTTACCACAGCGGTGCGGCAGAGACATTGCGGCGCCAGCAGCCCGCCGGACAAAAAGACCCCCGGTCAGAAAGGCAGTGACCGTGGCTAACTCTACTTGTGTTTCATGACGTAGACGCCGTCGCTGTCAGGGTCGCACCTTGCAGCGTCCCTCATGCAGGAACAGAAACATATTCGCGGACGTCCACCTGCACTCCGGCTCGCGAGGCTTCCTCGAGTGCGGCCAGTAATTGGCGACTCACTTCCGCACTTACGTAGGCCTCCCCGCAGTTCTGGCAGACCTGAGCGGGCACCCCTTTGAATACCAAAGTCATTTCGCCACGTTGGAGCGTAACAGCCGTTTTACCAGGCTGGGTCTGGCCCACCTTGCAGATGACGCACTTCATGACGTCCTCCGCTTGAAGGTCACGTCCCATCGCGCCGGGTCCGGTTCGTAGGCGGTGATCACAATAGCTTCATTATCTTCCGCATTCTCGGCTATGACAACGTGTAGAGGTCGAGAGCCGCGCCAGCCCAGCATCAGACAGCTGGGATACGGGTGGTCGTCCGGATATGCCTCGATAACCTCGCCGGTCGCAAGCGCGCGTTCCACGTCCTCCACGGTGATTTGGCGATCCGACATCCGCTGGAGCGCCTGGACGCGGAACACGAGCCTGTGGGCCATTGCCAATCTCCTGTGAATTCTCCAGTTCGATCTGCGGGGTCTATTTATGCTTCATGACGTAGACGCCGTCCCACTGGGCCTCGGGCTCTTCGAGGAGGAACTCTTCGCAGCGATGGGACAGGATGCCGGCGGGGCCGTCGGAGGGCCAGCGCTCGAGGAGCTGCTTGAAGATGGCGCCGGCCTGGCGCCAGTCGCGGCGCTTGTAGAAGGCGCGCGCGCGGCCGTACAGCTCGACTTTTTCCTGAATGTCTTTCTGGTCGCGGAGACCGGCAAGTTCGAAGATGACCACGGGCTGCTCTTTGCCCTTCACGCGGATGATGTCCACCTCGCGATACAGGAATTCCGGGACGCGCGCGTCTTTATAGGCAAAGTCGGTGAGCAGGACGCGCGTGCCGTACTCCTTGTTCAGTCCCTCGAGGCGGGAAGCTAGGTTTACGGAATCGCCGAGGGCGGTGTAGGCGGCACGGAGCGAGGAGCCCATAATGCCGGCCGAGGCGACACCCTTGTTGATGCCCACGCCGATGTCCAGGCGCGGGAGTCCCTTGGCGGTCCAGCCGCGATTGAGATCCTCGAGCTTCTGGAGCATTTCGAAGGCGGCGCGCGCGGCGTGGCTGGCCTGCGAGGTGTCTTCAAACGGCGCGCCCCAGAAAGCCATCACGGCATCGCCGATGTATTTATCGAGCGTGCCTTGATTGCGGAAGATGATGCGAGTCATCTCGGTGAGATATTCGTTCAGAACGTTCGCGAGTACCTGCGCGTCCAGTTTTTCGGAGATGCTGGTGAACCCGCGGATGTCGCTGAAGAGGATGGTGATTTCCTGCTTGCGCGGGGCGACGCTGTCGGGGTTGGCCATCAAGCGGCGGATGACTTCGGGGCTGACATACTGCTGGAATGTGCCGCGGAGCTTGCGTTTCTCCTTTTCCTCGATGAGGATGCGGTACAGAGTGACGGAGACGGTGTTGCCCAGCAGCGTGGCGGCAGGCACGGTGGCGTTCAGCAGCCAGCCGTGATGGAAGGCGTACTGCACGGTAGCGCCGAACGGGAGCCAGAGCAGAAATGCCAGGGGCAGAAGGCTGGGCTGGGTGGTGGCCAGCCACAGGCCCAGGGGCAAGCCAAAGAGCAGGACAAACGCGACATCAACGATAAATTGGGGCGCCCCGCGCTGGAGGAAGCGGTGGTTCAGGATGTTGTCCACGATGTTCGCGTGGATTTCCACCCCGGGCGCGCTGGCTTCAAAAGGCGTATTCCGCAAATCGGCGATGCCCACGGCGCTGGCGCCGACGAGAACAATCTTGTCGCGGAAGGTGCCCGGCGGAAACTTCTTCTGCACCACGTCCGCGATGGAAACGTAGGGAAAGGTGTGACTGGGGCCCCGGAAATTGATGAGCGCGCGGCCCTGCTCGTCGGGCTGGATCACGTCCGAAGTGCCGAACTCAATGTTTTCGATGCCGGTCTCGCCGAAATTCAGGACGATGCGGTCGTTGGCCAGACCGAGGAATAGACGCACCACCTGTACATCGAGTGAGGCGTAGAGGTCCCAGTCCTTCTTGTCCTTGGAGAGGCCGAAAGGCAGGGCCAGAGCGGCGCGGCGCACCACGCCGTCGGGGTCCGGAAAGACGTTGAAGAACCCGGTGGCCGATTGCGAGCCGCGCAGGGCATCGGTGAGGATGTCCAGATTGGCTTCCGCCGCGTAGGGATCCATGTCGTACTGCGCGTAGCTTTCGATCAGGTTCAGATAATTCTTTTGGCCCTGGCCCTGCTCGGAGCGGACGGAGCGGGCCTGGGGGAAAGGGAAATACTCGATGAGGCTGGCGTAGTGCTCGATGGTGGCGCGGTCGAGCGACCGGGCCTCCTGCTGCGACATGAAGAAGAAGTTGCCCAGGACCACGCTGCCATCCCGGTGAATGGCGTCGGCGAATTGCTGGTCGGGATTGTACTGGGCCTCGACGCGGGAAAGGAGCGCGAGCAGGCGCGGGTCCAATTCCGTGCCCGGCTGCTTTTCGCTCTCGAGTTTCTGTCGGAGCTCGCGAAGGGGCTGGGCCGAATCGTCCGGCTTGGTGAAGGTGACGTCGAAGCCCACGACGCGCGCGCCGTCCTGGTGCAGCACGTCCATCATTTCGGCAAAATACTTGCGCGAGAAGGGCCAGCGCCCCAGGACTTCCTGCGCGTGCTGGTCAATGTCCACGATGACAATGCGGGGGTCGGCGCTGGGCCGCTGCAGATGCTGGCGCAGGGAGAAACGGGTGTCCACGGTGGAGAGTTCAAAGCGGGTCATCACGTTGCGGCCGATCCCGCTCTTCTCCCCCAGCAGGACGCTGTAGTAGAGCAGGAGGCCGATGAGGGAGATCCCCAGGCTGATGGCCAGCGAGACGCGCTGGCCCCACCACTTCTGGAGGAAGCCAGTGGGTGGTCCTGTAGTGGCGGGCGGGGCCATCTTGGGAAGCGCGAAGGGCGACCGCGCTTCAGTCGCGGAAGGCGAAGCTCAACTTCACTTTGCCCAGTTCGATCACGTCGCCCTCGTTCAGCTTGGTGGGCCCGGAGATCTCTTGTCCATTGACCTTGGGAACCTTGTCGCCGGTGCCGATGTAGAAGCCATCGTCGCGTTTGCTGATCTGGGCGGCGACGCCGGGCGCGAACCACCCGGTGAGGCGGACGGTGGCCATGCGCGACTTGCCAATCACGGTCAGCTTATTCGAGAGGAGATACTCATGCTGATCGGTCTTGCCCTGGAGCACGATGAGCCAGGGGATGCGCACGCGTGGCGGGGCAGCCGGCGCCGAGTCCGGGGCGGTGCCGCCGGTGGCCAGGGCCTGGGCGAGCAGCTCGCGCCGCTTCTTGGTATCCAGCACCATGGTTTCCTGGAGCTTGGGCGGAGCGGGTTTGGCCGGAGCCACTGGAGCGGTGCCCGCGGGTAGCGGTTCCGCCTCGCCGCGAACCTCGATGGTGTGCTTGCCGACGCTGACCACGTCGCCGGGCTTCAACGTGGCGCGCGTGACTCGCTGGGAGTTCACGAAAGTGCCGTTCAGGCTGTTCATATCCTCAACCACCAGCTTGCCGGCGTCGTTGAAGATGCGCGCGTGGTGGCTCGAGACGGCGAGATTGTCCACGTGCAGGGCGTTATCCGGAGCGCGGCCAATCCCGATGGGTTGCGCGCCCACATCCACTTCCTTAAGGACCGCGGCTTCGTACTTTAGGATCAACTTTGCCATTTCTAGGCTCCTCCCGCTATTCTCCGCACAGCCAGCGCCACGCGCGCGCCAGCCACCCGTCGGATCCTGCCAGCACCTTCACCACGATTACCGTGACGTTATCCTCTCCCCCGTTTTCATTGGCCAGCGCGATCAGGCGATCGGTGGCCTCCTTGGCGCTCAGAGAAGTGTTCAGGATGCTGCCAATGTCCGGGTCCGTGACCATGCGATTGAGGCCGTCGGAACAGAGCACCAGAGTGTCGCCCGCCAGGACGGGGTGCTCTTCGGCGTCCACCTCCACGTCGGGATCAATGCCCAGGGCGCGGATGAGGACGCTTTGCATCTGGCTGGTATCGGCTTGTTGTTGGGTCAGGATGCCGCGACGCACCTGCTCGGCGACCAGGGAATGGTCCTGCGTGATTTGTTCCAACTGGCCCTGGCGCATGCGATAGAGGCGGCTGTCGCCCACGTGGGCCACGCTCATTTGTTCTTCGTCCATCCAGATGGCCACCACGGTGGCGCCCATGCCCTTCTGGGAGGGGTGGCGCTGGGCCGACTCATAGATGGCCCGGTTGGCCAGGCGCACGGCAGAGGCCAGGCGATTCGCGCGCGCGGGGAGATTGGGGACGGGGTCGCCGAACAAGGGAGTGTCGGGCTTGGAGGTGGCCTCCAGACAATGGTGCCGAATGGCGTCGATGGTCAGCCCACTTGCCACTTCGCCATGCGCTTCTCCGCCCATGCCATCGGAGAGAACGTAGAGCCCGAGTTCGGGCACTACGGTGAAGTTGTCCTCATTGTTCTTGCGGACGCACCCCAAATCGGAGCGCGCCTCCATGTCAACACGCACGCTCGATCCTCATGTCCGCGCTCCGGCGGGCTCGGTCAGGCTCTTGCGCAGGGCATCTGCCATATCCTTGGCGCGCTGATAGCGCTTCTCCGGTTCCTTCTGGAGGGCGCGGTCCACCACCTGGGCGACACCCGCAGGGATTTTCGGGTCCAACTGCTGGAGCGGGCGGTGCGGCGCGTTCACGATGGAGGTGACCAGTGTGGCCACCGAGTCGCCGGTGAAGGGTTTTTCCCCGGTCAGCAGCTCGTACAGGCAGACACCCAACGAGAAGATATCCGAGCGTCCGTCCACCTTCTTTCCGGCGAGCTGCTCGGGGGACATATAGCTGGGAGTGCCGAGCACGGTGCCGGTGGCCGTTTTCGACTGGTCGGTGATGCGGGCGATGCCGAAGTCGGTCACCTTGATGGCGCCATTCTTGAGGATCATCAGGTTGGCCGGCTTGATGTCGCGGTGAACCACGTTGTTGGTGTGGGCGTAGTCGAGCGCGTCGGCCACATCCGCGATCAGCCCCACGACCTCAGCCATGGGGTGCAGGTTCCCCTTCGTGCCCCAGGGTTTCAGGTCCACCCCATCGAGCAACTCCATGGCGATGTAATGGATGTCCTGATCTTCGCCCGCGTCGTAGATGTTCACGATGTGCGGATGGTTCAGCCGGCCGGCGGATTCCGCCTCGCGGAAGAAGCGCTCGCGCAGGGCCTGCTTGTCCTCGTCGGTGAGGTCGGGATCGTCGAAGCGCAGCGTCTTGATGGCGACCTGACGGTTGATCTTGGGATCGCGGCCCAGGAAGACGGTGCCCATGGCTCCTTTGCCGAGTTCCTTGAGGACCTCGTAGCGGCCGAGCGTGGGTTTCACGTCGGTCCCGGCCGTCATGACGGTCTGGTCGGCGCCGCGGCGGAGTCCGGCGGTGCCCAGGATCTGTGTCTCGCCCATGGCCTTCAGTTTGACGGCGCGTTCGGCAATGTCTTTGAATTTCTTGTCCGTCGTCCCGATGTGCTCGAGGACCGCAACGGCCTTGTTGAACTGGCGCTTTCGCTCGAAGTCGAGAGCCAGGCTATAGAGCGTGTCCTTCATCCCCGCGTCGATGGGCACGCGGCGGAATTTATCCCAGGCCATGTCCAGCATGCCCTGGCCCTGGAAAGAGAGGCCGAGCATCTTCAGGGTTTCCGCGGACTCGGTCTCCAGCGTGTCGCGGGCGTGCTCGGTGCCCAGGTAGCGCTTGGAGACCATCACCATGTAACCGACGATGAGCAGCAGGGAGGGGTACAGCATGGTGATCCAGTAACCCTTCGAACTGAACAGCCAGATGGCCGTCCCGTCGTAGGCGAACAGGAGGACCAGGGCGATGCCCGCGCTGATTCCCGCGGGCAGCAGCGGGACCCCCAGGGTGATGAATAGCGCGAACAGCACCATGGCGCCGATTTCCATATTTCGCGCCCAGGGGGGCTGGACGATAAACCTGCCCTGGAGCACGTTGTCAATCACGCTGGCGAAATATTCCACGGCTGGAAACGTCTCGGAGAGCGGAGTGGCGCGTTGTTCCGCCAGGCCGTTGGCGGTGAAGCCGACCAGCACGATCTTGCCCTTAAAATTCTCCTTGGCGACCTTCTTGGTGACCACGTCCACGAAGCTGACGTAGGGGAACGTCCTGGCGTCACCGTAGAAATTCACCAGCGTCTGGAAATGCGGGTCGGTGGGCACGGTGCGGTTGCCCACCTGCACAGTGTCGCCGCGGGGAAGCACCTCGCCCGACTGCAGGTTCAGGTACAGCCGGGCCACCTGGAGGGCAAACGAGGGATAGATCTTGTCCATGTACTCGACCAAGAGGGGCTGGCGGCGCACTTCGCCGTCGCGGTCGGGAAGCCAGTTGGTATGGCCGATGGCCTTGGTGACCTTCGCAAACCGGTCGATGGGGGAGACGATATTCTTGGCATCGAGCTCGGTCCCCTTCAGCAGGCCCTGTGTCGCTCCGGGGAGCGCGTTTTTCTGGATGTCCGCCGCGGGGGCCTGATCCGGCCTGCCCAGCGGGGGCCCGGGGAGGCCGTAGTAGGAGGCCAGGACCACGTTGTCGGAGAGGGCGATGGAATTTTCCAGGATGGCGTCGTCGTCCAATTGCTTCTCTGAGTCGTCGAAGACCTTGTTGAATTGGGCAAAGAGGCGGTCGGCCATGGCGCGTTCGCGCTGGGCGTCCTGGCCGAAGACGAGCTGACCACGGGCCTCGATAATCTGCTTGTGAAGCTTGCGGACTTCTTCGAGCCCCTGATTCACCTCGGGGTCGGAGTACACCACGTCCAAGCCGATGACCTTGGCTTCCCATTCCGAAAGCTGGTCAATCAACTGGCCCATGTAGGCGCGCGGCCAAGGCCATCGACCGAGCTGCTGGATGGACGCATCGTCCACGGCGACGATGACGATGTCGTCGCCGATCTGGCGGGTGGCGCGCGTACGGGCGCGCAGGTCGTAGAGTTTCAATTCCAGGGAATCCAGCGGGCCAAAACCAATAAAGAAGCCCGCCAGGAGCACAGCGGAGATGACGGCGCCCACGATGACGTCGGTCAGAGGGAATTTGCGATCAGCCATGATGGGGCATCCCGGTCAGCGCTCCACCGCCTCCCCTGGACGCCACCTGTGCGGTCCAGCGTCCTCCGCAAAAATGCCACGGCGCGGGCTGCGCTTTGGAGGGTAGGCTAACAGAGCACCCCAGCCAATACAAGACACGGAAAGACAGCAGGTTCAGGAAAACCAATAGCGCTGGCTGACCAGCCGGGCCCCAACCGGGGCTAGGGTCTGGCCCGGAATTCCGCTATACTCCTGGCCATTCCTTTTCCCACGGCAATCATGAGACTCGCGAAGGAAATCTGGTATTTGGACAAATCCCCGGCCGCACGGCTGGCTGGGAAGCTGGGAGGGGGGTGGACCCCCCGGCCTTTCTCGTCGCGCCAATCGCGCCAGCCGCGAACGCGGAAAGAGCTTCCGCCAGAGGAAACCGCGGTCGTCTGCGTGGTGGACCTGAAACAAGACGAGTACGAAGGCCTCTTGGGCGCCGCTTCGCACTATCCGGGCATGAGGGTGATCGCTCTGGCGGGAGGGGAAGCCGAGGCCGCGGCGGCCCCCGACGGCGAATTCTTCACGGTACTGCCCCGGCGCTCGACGCGCGCCTACCTGGCCAGGGCCGTTGCCGCGGCCTTCGAAAACATCGAGCTGGCCGCACGCGATCGGGCGTCGCGGGAGGACCTGGCCCGCGCCGAGCGCGAGATGGACCAGTTGAACCAGATCGGCGTGGCGCTTTCCGCGGAGCGGGACATCAACCGCCTGCTCAACCTGATCCTGCAAAAAGCGCGGGAGGTCACCTCGGCCGATGCCGGCTCCATCTATCTGGTGGAGACGGCAAGCGACAAGCAGCAGCGGTTGCGAATCAAGCTGACGCAGAACGATAGCCGCCAGTTTCCCTTCACCGAATTCACCATGCCCATCACGGAGACCTCGATGGCGGGCCACGTGGCGCTGCATGGAGAGGCGCTCTCCCTGGCAGATGCCTACGATATCCCGCCCGACCGGCCCTACCGGTTCAACCCGAAGTACGACCAGGACTCGGGCTACCTGACGCGCTCGATGCTGACGCTGCCGATGAAAAACGCGAAGAACGAGGTGATCGGCGTCCTGCAGCTCATCAACAGCAAGAAGGACCACAACGCGCGGCTGGGAGACCGCGGGGATGTGGAGCGATACGTGGCGCGCTTCTCCGAGCGGGCCACGCGGCTGGCGCTCTCGCTGGCCTCGCAGGCGGCGGTGGCCTACGAGAACAGCAAGCTCTACCAGGACATCGAGACGCTGTTCGAGGGATTCGTGAAAGCGGCGGTAAAGGCCATCGAGCAGCGCGATCCGACCACCAGCGGCCACAGCTTCCGCGTCTCCTCGCTCACCTGCGGGCTGGCCGAAGCCGTGGACAAATGTCCCACAGGCTCCTACAGCGGACAGCACTTTACCAGCGAGCAGATGAAGGAAATCCGGTACGCCGCGCTCCTGCACGATTTCGGAAAGGTCGGTGTGCGGGAAGAGGTGCTGGTGAAAGCGAAAAAGCTGTATCCGGGACAGATCGAACTGCTCAGCCAGCGCTTCGATTACATCCGCAAGGAACTGGAATCGAGCTACAGCAAGAAAAAGGCGCAATACCTGCTGGAAAAGACACGCGAGGAGGCGCTCGCGCTGATCGGCCTGCTGGACGACGAGTACCGGCAGAAGCTGGAAGAGATTGACGACTATTACCAGGTGATCCTGCAATCCAACGAGCCCACGGTGCTGCCCGCCGGGAAGTTCGACCGGCTGATCGAGATCGCCCGGCAGACCTACCGGGATCCGCGCGGCATCGAGCACAACCTGCTGTCGCCGGAGGAGGTGCGTTTTCTCTCCATCCCCAAGGGCAGCCTGGACCCTACGGAGCGGCTGCAGATCGAATCCCACGTGATCCACACGTTCAATTTTCTGACCCAGATCCCCTGGACCAAGGAGATCGGCGAGATCCCCATGATCGCCCGCGGCCACCACGAGAAGCTGGACGGGTCCGGCTATCCCTACCAGCTCCGGGCCGAAGACATTCCGGTGCAAACGCGCATGATGACCATCTGCGACATCTTCGACGCGCTCTCCGCTTCGGATCGCCCGTACAAGAAGGCCGTGCCGGCTGAACGCGCCCTGGACATCCTGAAAGCGTCCTCGGACCATCATGAACTGGACGCCGAGCTCTTCAACCTGTTCACGGACGCGAAGATCTACGAACTGACCGTGCGGCGGACCTGAGCCCGCGCGGCACCCGTCACCCTGGGCGCGCTAGAATCATCCGGCGAAATCACCCGCCGAAATCAAATGACCCGACGAATCCACATTCCCGTCGCTGCGCGCACATTGGCCCTCGGCGCCGCTCTGGCCGCCGCGTTGCTGCCCACGGCGAAGGCCGGCGCCGCGGCGCAAAGCCAGTTGTCGGCGGGCACGGCCGCAGTTGTCGGCGGACATCCTGCGATCGTACTTCCGCCGGTGCTCGTGGCCGGAAAGCCTGCCACGCTCGCGGTACTCGACGCGCTGGGGCGTCCCGCAGCGAATGTAACGGTGAACGTGGGCGGCGGGGTGATGCTGACGACGGACGCGACGGGCCGCGCGGAACTCACGGCGCCGGATTCCCAGGGAGTGCTGCGGGCCGCGCTGCCAGACGGCACGGCGGAGGCTTCCGCTACCGTGATCGCCGCTGCTGCGGAGGAGACGCCGGGCCTGCGCGTGGATTTGGGGACTCGAACACTGCTGCTGAGAGACCGGTTCACGATTCGCGGCGCCGGGTTCCACGGCGTTGCGGATGAAAACCGGGTCGTGCTGGCCGGGCAGCCGGCGGCCGTGCTGGCCGCGTCTCCGGTGGCGCTCGTGGCGCTGCCAAACCCGAGGACGGCCCTGGGAGAAACGCAGCTCGTGGTCGAATCTTCGGGCCTGACGGCCACTACCTCGCCCGTCAGCGTCATTTCGCTCGAGCTGTCTTCCGATAAGGGCAAAGGCTTGCCTGGAGAGATGGGAGAGGTGCGCGTGACCGTCCGCGGGACGGACCGCCCGGTGGATTTCGAGGTGCGCGCCGAGCCAGAGGGAAGAATCGAGATGGCGCGGGGCAATCCTTCGCGGGGGCGAACGAGCGGCGGAGCCAGCAATGCCGCGGCGATTGCTTTCAAGTTCCGCCAGCCCGGTGAGTTTTTCTTCGAGGTGCGCCGCGTCGCGGAGCCGCTGGGGCTGCCGGACACCGACGCGGCTCAACGGGAACTCCTGGAGGCACGGCACTTGGCGCCGCGCGGATGGACCAAGCGGGTGGACCGGGTGCTCCAGTTGGTGGCGAAGCATCCCCAGGACGTGGCCGAGGCGCGCGACGCGCTAGAGAAGATGCTGGCGAAAAAGCCCGAGGGAGAATTCGGCCAGCACCTGGAAGCGGCGTGGAAGATTTTGCTGAACCGGGAATAGCGGGTCGGGAATTCGCCGCTGGCGCGCGGGAGCAGGAGCTTGCGAGGTGAGCAGCGAAGTGTCGCTGCGCCACCGCGGCGGCTTCATTGCAATGGGGAGCGCAGGCTGAAGCCCGCGCCACCGGGGCGTGCTACAATCGCCTCATGGTTTTCGCTCTATATTCGCCCGTGAGATGGCAATCGTGAACGCATCCACTCTGGTGGTGGCTCTCTTCGCTGCGGCTGCCGGGATGGTCATCGCCTGGCTGGCCGCGGCCACCCGCACCCGCGCAAAACTGGAAGGCCGGTTACAGGAGCTGACCGCCGGGCGGGCCTCGGCGGAGAGCGCCGCAGCGGAACTGCGCCGGCAGGAACAGGGCCTGCGCGCCGAGCTGGCGGCGGCGCAGCAACAGCTCCAGCGCGAGCAGGCCGAGAATGCCTCGGCGAAGACGGCGCTGGCAAAGGCCCAGGAAAACCTAACGGAACAGAAGCAGCACTTCGAGGAGGCACGCGCCAAACTGGTGGAAACGTTCCAGGCGGCCGCGTCGCAAGTGCTGGCGGAGAACAATACGCGCTTCCTGGAACTCGCCCGCACGCGCCTCGATGCGCTGCAGAAGGAGGCCGCGGGCGACCTCTCCGAGCGCCAGACGGCCATCGCCGGTCTCCTCGAACCGCTGAAACAGTCACTCGAATCGCTCCGCCAGCACGTCGGGCAGGTGGAAGCTTCGCGGCGCCAGGCCTACGGAGAGCTGACCGCGCAGGTGCAGCAGTTGAACGAAAGCAGCCGCGCGCTGCGCGAAGAAACCGGAAGCCTGGTGAACAGCCTGCGCCAGCCGCAGATCAAAGGGAAGTGGGGCGAGATGACATTGCGCCGCGCGGCGGAACTCACCGGAATGTCGCCGCATTGCGATTTCGAGGAGCAGGTATCCACGGAAGGCGCGGAGGGGCGGCTGCGTCCGGACATGGTGGTGCACGTGCCCGGCGGCGGCAGCATTATTGTAGATGCGAAAGTGCCGCTGCACGCCTTTTGGGCCTTGGCGAATGCTAAGAGCCCAGACGAATACGGCGCGGCGATGGGCGAACACGCGCGCCTGGTGAAGAAGCACATCCAGGAGCTCGCCGCGAAGAAATATCCCGAACAGTTCGAGGAGACGGTGCGCTTCGTGGTGCTGTTCTTGCCCGGGGAATCGTTTTTCAGCGCCGCGGTGGAGCAGGACCGCGAGCTGCTGGAATATGCGAACGAGCGGAAAGTGATCCTGGCCAGCCCGACGACGTTTCTTGCCTTGCTCCACGCGGTGGCGCAGGGCTGGCAGCAAGAGAAGCTGACGGAAAACGCACGCGAGATCGCCGAGCGCGGAAAAGACCTGCACGGGCGCCTGCTGAAATTCCTGGAATACCTGGAGGACGTGCGCACCGGATTGCAGCGCGCAAACACGGCCTACAACAGCGCGGTAGGCTCGCTGGAGTCCCGGCTGCTGCCCGCGGCGCGGAAATTCCAGTCGCTGGCGGCGCCGGGGGGAGAGGAAGTGCCCTCGCTCGCCCCGATTGATACCCTGCCGCGCCAGATCTCAGTGCCCACCGAAGACACGTAAGACGGGCATTCCTGCCGGTCCTCTCTTCTCTCGGCGCGTTCCCAAGCTCCCACACCAGGCAAGACGAACAGACAGGATCGTCTCTTTTACCAAAACAAAGGGCCCCGGGGAACCAGGGCCCTCTTGCGATCCCGAAAGCTCCTTGGGGTTTACCAGTAGATTTTCAGGCCGAACTGGAACGTGCGCGGATCGAGAGACGCGGTGGGCTGGCCGGCGGTACAAGTGAAGGTGCCGCCGGCGTTGACACCGGTGGGAGCACCGGGGTCGCACAGCGGATTAACGCCGGCGACGTTATTGCGATTGGCCAAATTGAACATGTCGGCGAGCACTTCAAAGGAGAAGCGCTCGGTGACCTTGAACTTGCGTGAAACGCGCAGGTCCACGCTCTGGAAGTCGGGGCTAACGAATGTGTTTCGCCCAAGATTGCCGGTGCAGCCAGCCCCCGCGGTCGTGATGCCGGGGATGTTGACCGGGCAAACATTGGCCAGGCCGAAGGTGACGCCGTGAATGTAGGGCGAGACCACGCCTCCGGGCGTGCCCGCGGGCACGACGGACGGCCGGTCGGTGTTCGACGAGAAGTCCAAATTGTAGTCGGTGCCCGTGAGCACCGTGTAGGGGCGGCCGGAGGAGAATTCGATGATGGGCGCCACGATCCAGTCGCCGAGTACCGCCTTCCACCCGCCGTCCTTCATCGTGTAGGGGCTCTGTGCCACGCCGCTGAACACGAAACGGTGCCGCTGGTCGAAAGTGGAGTTCCCGCGCTCGAGCTGGGGTTGGTTGTTGTCTTGAGGTTCGAGCAGCGACTGAAGGTCAGTCGAATCGTCGATGGCGTGGGAATACGTGTAGCTCATCAGGAACTGGAAGTGCTCCGACCAGCGCTTTTCGATGGTGATGGTGAGGCCGTTGTAGACGCTGTTGCCCGTGGATTCCTGCTGAACCACGTCGCTGAAGGGCGTTTGGATTGGCGTGGTTCCATTGAAAAACCCCTTCGGGTAACCGGCCAGGGACGCCAAACCCACTAGCACCGGGTAGCCGCCCGGCGTCCCCGCTGCGAACGAGGGGTTCGGTCCGGAGGGCCGGAAAAAGTTGAAGAGGGCGGACGTGCCGATGTACTGGCCGTTCAGCCCGGCATACGGGCTCCCGGCGGGGCAGCCGGTGAGCACCGCAAGCGCCCCCGGCGCGATCACCGCCGCGCCACAGTTCGTCGCGGTGGGGGCGATGCTGGTGCTTGGCGCCTGCACCGTGAGCGGCGACGCGAAGGAGAGACCGGCAGCACTGGCATTCAGCAGGTCCTCGTCGAGCAGCACGGGATTCGTCGTGTTGACATTTCTGGGGCGGTTCAAGTGCGTTCCCTTGGTGTATTGGTAGCCGATGCTCAATTTGTAGTTGTGGCCGAGATCGCGCTCGATGGTCAGATTCGCCTGGGTGGCGTAGCCGTACTGGAAATTCGCGGCCACTGGGTACGTGAACGGGAGGGCCGGATTGGGGAATCCGCCGAACGCCGCGATGGACGGGCTCAGGTAGTTCTGGCTGACGAAGACGGACGATGTGGACAGGGCCGTGAAGCGCTGCTGATTGGGAAGATAGGGACCAACCGGGTAGGGGAAGCCGGTCGGCGCGGTGGTATTCAATACGCCCTGGAACACAGAGCTGGCGTTCAGGTTGCCGGGACCGTCCGCCGTGCCGCCACAAACGGAAACCACGGCGCTGACAAAGATTCCGCAGGCCGACGCCTGGCCGGGAAACACAATGAGTTGCGTGGACCTCGCCCCGTCGGCAGTCGTGGAATCGAAGGCGATGGCCAGCAGGGGATGGTCGAAGAAAAGCCCGCCGCCAGCGCGAATCACGGTTTTGCCGTCGCCCCAGGGGTCCCAGGCAATCCCCAGCCGGGGCTGGAAGGCGTTGTTGTAGTTGGGGATGCCTTCGACCACATTGAGCGCTTTCTCGGCCGGCGCGTTCAGATTGCCCGCGCCGCCGACGAAGGGTGTGAATAAGGGCTGAAACTCGATGTCGTAGCGCAGGCCGTAATTCATGGTGACGCGCGGAGAGATCCTCCAGCTATCCTGGATGAACGTGCCAAACTCCGTGTTGTCGAAGGGCACGTTCGATTCGCCGGTGCCCTGAATGAAGTTCCCGGGAAGGCCCAGGCCGTAGGCCTGGATGGCGGAGAAGCCGGGGAGGGAGGACGGAAATCCGAAGGTGCTCGCAGGGAGAGAACCAAAGTTGTAGAGGCCGCCATAGTCCAGCTCGAAGGTTTGTGGCGCTCGTGTGCGGACCTGGACCAGGTTCGTATCCACGCCGAACTTAATGGTGTGCTTTCCCATTACGTAGGTGAGGTGGTCGGTCCATTGATAGCGCCGTTCGATGCGGTCCACCGTGGAGAAGGGCTCGCGGCCGAAAAAGGCGTAGCCGGTGATGTTCACGGCCGTCTGGCTGCCGCCTGCATCGCCCCCCAGGGTGGGGCACACGGCCGCGGTGCAATCCGAATAACCGTAATGCAGGCCGCGGCGCGCGAATTGGAAGCGGAACTCGTTGAGCAGGTCGCTCGAGATGGTGGTGTTGTGCTGGCCGACGATGCTCCAGTCGCGATACTGCTGGAGGGAGACGCGGGAGCCGGCATTCTCGCCGAAGCTCTGGTTCTGCGCGTTCACCTCGATGCCGGTGACGAGCGAAGGGGAGACACTTGCGCGGATGAAAGTCTGGTTATTGGCATTCCAGATGTGATCGAGCCTTGTTGAATAGATGCTGGTGCCCTCGAAGATCGGATAATTCCCGATCAGGTTGACCAGCGGCACAAAGGACGCGGGAAGAGCCGGCACGACGACCCCGGTCGTCATGGATGTGGGAAACGCGCATGCGCGGCCGTTTACCATCGCACCCAACGGGCACGCCACTGGAAGCGGGAATTGCGCGCCGGGTCCCGGGTTGTAGAAGCCACCGGTCTGGCCGGAGGCGACGGCCCCGTAGTCCAGCCCGCGCAATGCCACGCTGGAAGCTGACCCGGCGAGGACGGCATATTCTGCGGCCACGGTCGGATCAACGCCCAGGAGTTGAGTGATGGCCGCGTTCTGCTGCGCCGTGACCAACAGCGGCGTAGGGAAGAAAGCAGAACATGAGGTGCATTGCTGCAATCCGAAATTGTCCGCGCCAATGTCGGTGAAGCCGGTTTCGTGCCGGCGCGTGCCTTCGAACGAGAAGAAGTAGAACGTTTTGTTCTTTCGAATGGGCCCGCCGAAGGCCGTGCCGTACTGCGCCCGCGTGTAGGACTGCTTCACCGGAGTCTCGGCGCCGGTCGCGGGGTTTATGTTAAAGGAGAAGGGATTGCGGGCCTGGAGCGCGGAGTCGCGGAGGAAGCCGAAAGCGTCGCCGTGGAAGTCGTTCGAGCCGCTCTTGGTGACGATGTTGATGACGCCGCCGGTGGCCCGGCCGAATTCGGGCATGTAATTCGAAATGATGAGCTGGAATTCCTGTACGTCTTCTTGGGAAACCGTGGAGCGGATGCCGTTGACGGAATTATCCACGGCATCGGCGCCATCCACGGAGACTTCGTTGGAGCGGGCGCGCTGGCCGCCGAAGTTGAGGCCGCTGGTGGGCGCGGCGCCGATGGAAGGGGCGCTATCGCGGTTGGCCTGGGAATTAATGAGCGTGAAGTTGACGTAGTTTCGGCCGTTGATGGGCAGATTCTCAATCTCGCGGCTGCCCACCGTCTCGCTGACCCCGGTGCGTTGGGTATCGACGAGCTCGGGCTCGCCGACCACAGTGACCTCCTGGGTCTCGGTCTTGATTTTCAACTGGACATTGACCTCGGGGGCGCGCCCGATCTCGATTACGACCTCGGGGTTCACGGCGCGCGCAAATCCGGATTTTTCGACGCTCAGCTCGTACCGGCCAGGGGCCAGGCCGACGAACAGGTAGCGGCCGTCGTTGCCCGTCTCGACGGAGCGCGCCGCGTTGGTGGCCAGGTTTTTCATGGTCACCTTGGCGCCGCTCACGGCCGCGTTCTGCGGGTCGGTGACCGTGCCCGCCAGGTCCACCGCGTTCGCCTGCGCCCATGCGGCGCCCGCGGCCAGAAGGCCGGCCACCAGGAATGCGAAACAGATGCCAACGCCATGTGACCGTTTCATGGGTTTTCTCCTCGCTGATCCATCGTCCTTGCTGGGAAGGAACGCGCCATTTGTGCCGGGGCGTGGCCGCGCACGCACACCCCGCCGCACAGAAACGTCTCTCCAAATTGCCGCAGCTATGACCACCGAAATGACGCAACCCCGTACGCCCGGTATCCGGGCGAAGCGTAGATGTAGATACTCCATCAGCGATATCAATTCAATGGATTTGTGCGACCGGGCG
>Ga0074044_10001639_pt1 | contig 20080 bp, 19 predicted proteins | sample BogForMeECP23OM1_FD_94443 | JGI IMG/M metagenome (GOLD analysis project Ga0074044, IMG submission 94443) | Bog forest soil microbial communities from Calvert Island, British Columbia, Canada - Bog Forest MetaG ECP23OM1 | ecosystem: Environmental > Terrestrial > Soil > Wetlands ...
CAGTACGCCGAGCGCGACGGCTCCCGTCACCAGGCCGATACAAGAAGCCTGATTCTTCGCGAGGCCAGGCGCAGGGGATAAGAAGTCCCGTCTTCGGCGTCCCCTTTCTTTCTTGCATGTTTTTCCAATGCGGCAAATTCCGGTTGTCGCTCGCTCGTCCGTTGATCATGGGCGTGGTCAACGTTACGCCCGACTCCTTTTCCGATGGCGGCCGTTTTGCCACGATGCAAACGGCGGTCGCGCATGCGCGCAAGCTGATCGATGAGGGCGCCGACATTATTGATGTCGGCGGCGAATCGACGCGTCCAGGAGCGCATAGTGTTGCACTTGATGATGAACGGCGGCGTGTATTGCCGGTGCTCGAACAGCTTGTAAGTGCAGCGGTGCCGATATCGGTCGATACCCAAAAACCAACGCTGATGCGTGAAGCGATTGCCGCTGGCGCAGCGATGATCAACGACATCAGTGCGTTGCAGATGCTCGATGCGCTTGAGGCAGTCGCAGCAAGTAACGTAGCGGTGTGCTTGATGCATAAACAGGGCACGCCGGCAGACATGCAGGCTGACCCCCATTATCAGGATGTCGTTACGGAAGTGTTTGAATTCCTCAGCGGACGCGTACGTGCTGTGCGCGCCGCAGGCATCGCGGCCGAGCGTATTGCCGTTGATCCTGGTTTTGGTTTCGGCAAGACACTGGAGCATAATCTTGAACTGTTGCGCCAGCTCGACCGCTTTAGTGCGATTGGCGTTGCAGTACTGGCCGGGGTTTCGCGCAAATCGATGCTTGGTGCGATCACCGGCCGTGATATTGACGAACGAGCATTCGCAAGCATTGCAGCTACGTTGATCGCGGTACAAAAGGGCGCACATATTGTGCGCGTGCATGATGTCGCGGCGACGCGCGATACGCTGGCGGTGTGGGACGCGGTGAACGACGAAAAAAGATGAAAAGAAAATATTTCGGCACGGATGGCGTGCGCGGTAAGGTTGGCGAACTGCCGATTACTCCCGACTTTGTAATGAAGCTAGGCTATGCCGCGGGTAGAGTTCTTGCGCGCGCTGGCGCACACAATAAGCGGCCGGCGGTTCTGATCGGCAAGGACACGCGCGTTTCCGGTTATATGCTGGAGTCGGCGCTTGAAGCAGGACTTGCCGCGGCCGGTGTCGATGTGCTGCTGGTCGGCCCGATGCCGACCCCGGGGGTTGCCTATCTGACGCGCACGTTGCGGCTGTCGGCCGGCATCGTCATCAGCGCTTCGCACAATCCGTACGAGGACAACGGCATTAAGTTTTTTTCCGGTGACGGCTTCAAATTACCGGACGCGGTGGAGACAGCGATCGAACGAGAACTTGAGCGGCCGCTACGGTGCGAGAAACCGGCACGGATCGGCAAGGCGCGCCGTGTCGACGATGCAGTCAATCGCTACGTCGAATTCTGCAAAAGCGCGTTTCCTGTGCGGTTTGACCTGCGCGGCCTGAAGCTGGTGATCGACTGCGCCCATGGTGCGGTCTACCACATCGCGCCGCGCGTATTCCATGAACTGGGCGCCGACGTGGTCGCGATTGGTGATAAACCCGATGGATTCAACATCAATCTCCGTTGCGGCGCGACCCATCCGCAGACGCTGCAACGTGCGGTCAAGCGCGTAAGCGCCGATCTCGGCATCACGTTCGACGGCGACGGCGATCGTCTGATTATGATCGACAGTAACGGAACTCTCTACGATGGCGACCAATTGCTGTATGTAATCGCGAGCCATCATAAGCGGCGACGTCGACTCAAAGGTGGAGTGGTTGGCACCTTGATGACCAATCTCGGCATGGAGCATGCGCTTGCGAATCTAAAAATTCCGTTCGTGCGCGCCAAAGTCGGCGACCGTTACGTGCTTGAAATGTTGCTCAAGCGTGGCTGGCGGCTTGGCGGTGAGAATTCCGGCCACATCATCTGTCTCGACCGCCACACGACCGGTGACGGCATCGTGTCGGCGCTGCAGGTGCTCGGTGCATTGCGTGCGGACAAGGTAACACTGGCCCAAGCCACAGCGGCGGTCAGACTTTATCCGCAAGTGCTGATCAACGTGCGCACCGCACGGCATTTCGATTTTGGTGCCGATCGGCGCATTCAGCGGGCGGTTAGTACAGCAGAAGCCGCGCTTAATGGCGTCGGCCGCATTCTATTGCGCAATTCCGGTACTGAGCCGGTAATCCGGGTGATGGTCGAGGGCAAATCAAGTAGCGTGGTCGAGCATTGGGCCAAGACCATCGCAGACGTCGTAGCGCGCGCCGCCTCTTGATAGCAGACAGACTGGAGGGGGGGTTATCCGAATTTGCCGGTGATGTAGTCTTCAGTCGCTTTCTGCTGCGGCGTGGTGAATAGCTTGTCGGTGGCGTCGAATTCGATCATCTCACCGAGATACATGTAGGCGGTATAGTCGGACACGCGCGCCGCCTGTTGCATGTTGTGGGTCACGATGACCACCGTGTAATCCACCTTGAGTTCATGTATTAATTCCTCGATGTGTGCAGTCGAAATGGGATCGAGTGCCGAGCACGGTTCGTCGAGCAGCAGAACTTCGGGTTTGATCGCGATGCCGCGTGCGATGCACAGTCGCTGCTGTTGTCCGCCGGACAAACTGACGCCGCTCTGGTTCAGCTTGTCTTTGACTTCTTTCCACAACGCAGCCTTGCTGAGGGCCCATTCGACGCGGTCGCCCATTTCATTGCGGTTCAATTCCTCATACAGGCGCACGCCGAATGCGATATTGTCGTAAATCGACATCGGGAACGGCGTTGGCTTTTGAAATACCATGCCAACTTTGGCGCGTAACATCGTTATATCCTGTTTTTTATCGAGGATGTTTTCACCGTCGAGATGGATCTCACCTTCGGCGCGCTGGCCGGGATAGAGTTCATAGAGCCGGTTGAAGGTGCGTAACAGCGTCGATTTGCCGCATCCTGACGGGCCAATGAACGCCGTCACCTTATTAGGCGGGATTTCCATTGAAACATTTTTAATCGCGTGGAAGCCGCCGTAATAAAAATTGAGATTGTTGACCTTGATTTTGCTGTCAATCGCGTTGGTTTGATCCATTTTCTGAACTCGTCGAGAAGGTTAGTTTTTCTTGCGAAACATGATACGGGCGAGGATGTTAAGCCCGAGCACGCCGAAGGTAATCAGGATTGCGCTGCCCCATGCCAGCCGGTGCCAGTCATCATAGGGGCTCATCGCAAACTGGAAAATCACCACCGGCAGATTGGCCATTGGCGCGTTCATGTCGGCCGACATGAACTGGTTGTTAAGCGCGGTGAACAGGAGCGGCGCAGTTTCGCCGCTGATACGTGCGACTGCCAGCAGTATGCCGGTGATGATGCCGGCGCGCGCGGCGCGGTAACAGACCAATGTGACCATTTTCCAATTCGGCGTGCCAAGAGCGGCCGCGGCTTCGCGCAGGCTGTCCGGCACCAGTTTCAGCATGTCATCGGTGGTGCGCACCACCACCGGGATCACGATCAGGGACAGCGCAAATGCGCCGGCCCAGCCTGAGAAGTGTCTGACTTGCGCGACATAGACCGCATAAATGAACAAACCGATAACAATGGAGGGCGCCGACAGCAAAATGTCATTGATGAAACGTGTCGCCGGCGCGAGCCAGCCGCGTCGGCCGAACTCAGCAAGATAAGTGCCTGCGAGAATGCCGATCGGCGTGCCGATTGCGGTTCCTGCCGCTGCCATAAACAGGCTGCCGACAATGGCATTCCACAAGCCGCCGTCACTGCCGGGCGGCGGGGTCATTTGGGTAAACAGGGAGGGACGCAATGCATTAAAACCCTGCTGCACCAGAGTGGTCAGGATCCAACTGAGCCAAAACAGGCCGATCAATATCGCGATGCCGGAAACACCGAGCATGGTAGCGTTGACGATGCGCCGGCGCTGATAGAGGGTTATGCTCATGAGTTTCTCAGGTCTGTTTGCCTTCTTGTTTCGCGAGTTGCATTAGCAACAACTTCGAGAGTGCAAGCACGATGGTCGTAATCAGGAACAGGATCAAGCCGAGCTCAATCAATGCAGATGGATACAAATCTCCGGTCGCTTCATTGAACTCATTGGCAAGCGCAGAAGCAATACTGTTGCCGGGTGCAAACAATGATGCGCTGAGCCGGTGCGCATTGCCGATGACAAACGTGACCGCCATTGTTTCGCCAAGCGCGCGGCCGAGCCCGAGCATGATGCCGCCGACCACGCCGATCTTGGTATAAGGGATTACGACTTTCCAGACCACCTCCCACGTTGTTGCGCCAAGACCATAGACGGATTCTTTCAATATCTCTGGCACCAGTTCGAACACATCGCGCATCACCGCAGTAATGAACGGAATAACCATGATCGCGAGGATGATGCCGGCGGTCAGCATACCGATACCCATCGGCGGCCCCTTGAACAACATTCCAATCAGCGGCCATTTGCCGAGGGTCTTGATCACCCAGGGTTGAACGTAATCGGCGAACAGTGGAGCAAACACGAACAGTCCCCACATACCATAGATGATGCTCGGAATCGCTGCCAGCATTTCAATTGCGATGCCGAGGGGGCGTCGGAGCCAGTTTGGTGCCAGTTCGGTCAGGAACAGCGCGATGCCGAAGCTGACCGGGATACCGATCAACATTGCAATCGCCGCGGTGACCAGCGTGCCGTAAATCGGTACCAGTGCGCCGAACTGCTCGGTGACGGGATCCCATTTGTCGCTGAAAAGAAAACCAATGCCAAATTTTTGCAACGACAATTTGCTGCCGTAAATCAAAGAAATCAGGATTGCGGCAAGAAGGCTGAAAACCAGAAACGCGAAAAACCGGGTAGTGTTCTTGAACAGCAGATCCAGCAAATGCTGGCGCCGGTGCTGCTGGGGTTTGGAGGGCAATGTGGCCACAATCGGGGTGCGTGAGTTGAGCGCGTAATTTATATTATACCCACCCGGTGTTTCTGGGATGCCAGCCGCAGCAGAATTGTGGGGAGCCATCATTTTTCAGTTAGGGGGTATTTAAAAACGCAGGGGGCGCGGTGATCGCGCGCCCCCTGCGTTATTACGAAACCCCGCTTCAGTAAACTGGGTTGCCCGATTTGTCCTTGATGGTTTCTTTCCAAGTGGATTTGATCAATTCGGTGACGCTGTTCGGCAGCGGGACGTAATCGAGGCTGGCTGCCAGCTTGTCGCCCTCATCGGTATAGGCCCAGTCGAAAAACTTTAATACTTCCTTAGCATTTTCCGGTTTGTCTTGGGTTTTGTACATCAGAATGAAGGTTGCACCGCTGACCGGCCACGCGTTGCGGCCCGGTTGATCGGTGAGAATCAGGTAAAAACCGGGGGCTTTGCTCCAGTCCGCAGCGGCCGCGGCAGCCGCGAAGGCTTCCGCACTCGCTTGCACGAATTCGCCCGCTTTGTTCTGCAGCGCGACGGTGGTCATTTTGTTTTGCAATGCATACGCATATTCGACGTAACCGATCGAACCGTAGACACGTTGCACATAGGAGGCGACACCTTCGTTGCCTTTACCGCCGATGCCGGCGGGCCACGATACCGCTGAGTCTTCACCCACTTTGGATTTCCATTCCGGGCTTACTTTGGACAAATAATTGGTCCAGAGGAAAGTGGTGCCTGAACCGTCGGAACGGTGGACGACGGTGATATCATCGTCAGGGAGCTTGACCCTTCTGTTTAATGCGGAAATCGCCGGGTCATTCCACTTCGTAATTTTGCCAAGGAAGATATCGGCAAGCACCGCGCCGGTCAGTTTCAGGTCGCCGGTCTTGATGTTGTCCAAGTGCACAACTGGCACCGCGCCACCGACCACGGTCGGAAATTGCACCAACCCACTTTCCTTGAGTTCCTCGGGCTTGAGTGGTTTGTCAGAGGCGCCGAAGTCAACGGTCTTGGCCTTGATTTGCTTGATGCCGCCGCCGGACCCGATGGACTGATAGTTGAGACCAGTACCGGTTTTGGCTTTGTAAGCCTCGGCCCATTTAGCATAGACCGGATAGGGGAAAGTCGCACCTGCGCCGGTGATGTCGGCCGCGTGGGCGGAGAGGGTCACAAAGCTTAGTGCCAACGCGAGCAACGCGAGGGCGCTTTTAATGAATTTGGGTTCCAGCATTGAGATTCTCCAGATAGGGTTAGTCAGACGGGTTTTGAGCCGTGCCGGGCATGCTAACCCGGCTTTGTTACAGTTTTATTTAGCATGTCTTACATTGCCAGTTTTACTCGTTGACAATATTTATGGGCTATCCAGCTCCATATTATTTTTCCTTCTCAAATCAAGAGGCTTTGAAGATTATCCAGTTTTATTTTAAATTGACCCTCGATTTTTGCCCCGGTAGAATCGCCGTCTTTTAATTGTTCGGGCAGGCAAAAAAATGCGCGACAGATTGGTAGTGGGCAATTGGAAGTCAAATGGCACTTTAGTCGCGAACCAGGCATTGCTGGAACAGGTAAAAAACGCAGCGCCAAAGTGGTCGGGGGTGACGTGTGGCGTGTGCGTGCCGTATCCTTACTTGGCTCAGACGCAGCATGTCCTTGCAAGAAGTGTGGTTTTGTGGGGCGCGCAAGACGTCAGCCAATATGGCACTGGCGCATATACCGGCGCAGTCGCGGCGCCCATGCTGTTCGATTTCGGTTGCCGTTACGTGATTGTCGGTCATTCCGAGCGTCGTACATTGTTCGGTGAAAGCGACGCCGTGGTTGCCGTCAAGTTCGAAGCGGCGCTCAAAGCGAAATTGACGCCGATTTTATGCGTTGGTGAGAGTTTGCAGGAGCGTGAAGCGGGGGTGACCGAAAGCGTGGTTGCACGACAATTGGCGGCGGTCATTGAGCGCACTGGGGCGGATGCGGTTGCCGGCGCGGTCATTGCCTATGAGCCGGTATGGGCGATTGGCACCGGCCGCAACGCAACGCCGGAACAGGCGCAGTCGGTGCACGCGTTTATCCGCGGCACTATTGCAGCACAGGCTGCGCAAGCGTCCGGGATGACCATACTTTATGGTGGAAGCGTTAAGGCCGCGAATGCCGCACCATTGTTCGCGATGCCGGATATTGATGGTGGCCTGATCGGCGGCGCGTCATTGGTTGCAGATGAATTTATGGCGATTTGCCGCGCAGCGGCACGTCAGTAAAGCGAGGGGCTTATGGAAACTTTGATCGTAGTGGTTCATGTAATGGTGGCGCTCAGCATTATCGGTTTGGTGCTGTTGCAGCATGGCAAGGGCGCTGATGTCGGTGCCGCCTTCGGTGGCGGTGCCTCAGGCAGTCTGTTCGGGGCTTCCGGCTCTGCCAACTTTTTGAGCCGCACTACAGCGATTCTTGCCGCGGTATTTTTTGCGACTAGCCTTGGGTTGACCTGGTATTCGTCCCATAAAAAAGAGCAGGGAGGCGTGATGAGCAATCGGACAACGACATCCGAACCAGTGACGTCGCCTGCTGTGCCGGTCCAGAATTCCCCTGCCCCGGATATGGGCAAAACACAGGAAATACCGAAGTAACCGTATTAACGTAGCGACGCCGGCCCATTGGCCCACGCTGTTATGATGACGCTTGGCGGGCAGGTGCAGAAAAAACAAAAAACCGCCGACGTGGTGGAATTGGTAGACACGCCGTCTTGAGGGGGCGGTGGCGCAAGCCGTGAGAGTTCGAGTCTCTCCGTCGGCACCATAGTATCTATGATTAGAATAAACTTACGATTGGAGGGGGTGGATGCGCGCGACATGCCCGCAAGCGGGGATGGTCGCCCCATGCTCAATCCTCCATATTTTAGATGGGTGGGGGATGCTCGATAACTATTTTCCGATTTTGTTGTTCATTATTGTCGGCATCGTCGTCGGCGCGGCACCGATGTTGCTGGGCGGCGTCTTGAGCCGGCTACTCGGCGTGCATCGCCCGGACAGCGAAAAGTTGTCGCCGTACGAATGCGGTTTTGAAGCGTTCGAGGACGCACGTATGAAATTCGACGTGCGCTATTACCTGGTTGCGATTTTGTTCATTCTATTCGATCTCGAAATCGCGTTCCTGTTTCCATGGGCGGTTGTGTTGCGGGAAATCGGACTATTCGGGCTGGTGGCAATGTTAATTTTTCTTGTCATCCTTGTCGTCGGCTTTATCTATGAATGGAAGAAAGGTGCCCTAGAGTGGGAATAATCGAGCACCAGGCCAGCCCAAATGTAATGGAGATTTACCATGCCTGACAGCGGGGTAATGGAAAAAGGATTTGTCGTCACCAGCGTGGACACGCTGATCAACTGGACGCGTACCGGCTCGCTGTGGCCGATGACGTTCGGGCTGGCGTGCTGCGCGGTCGAGATGATGCATGCCGGTGCGGCGCGCTACGACCTCGACCGTTTTGGCGTTGTGTTCCGGCCGAGCCCGCGCCAGTCCGACGTGATGATTGTCGCCGGCACGCTGTGCAACAAGATGGCGCCGGCGCTGCGCAAGGTCTATGACCAGATGGCCGAACCGCGCTGGGTAATTTCGATGGGCTCGTGCGCGAACGGCGGTGGTTATTATCACTATTCGTATTCGGTAGTGCGCGGTTGCGACCGCATTGTCCCGGTTGATATCTACGTGCCGGGCTGCCCGCCGACCGCTGAGGCGCTGTTGTACGGCATCATTCAGCTGCAGAACAAGATCAAGCGAACCAACACCATTGCGCGATGACATCACGCACCGCAGCTCTTGCCGAAAGCGTCAAGTCTGCGCTCGGCGCTAAGGTTGTCAGCGTCACCGCAGCGTTTGACGAGGCGACCTTGATCGTCGCAGCCGACGACCTGATCGCAGTCATGACCGCGTTGCGCGATGATCCTGCGCTTTGTTTTGAGCAATTAATAGACTTGTGTGGTGTTGATTACAGTGCTTATGGCGGGCGCGAAGGCGTACATTTTGCTGTCGTTTATCACTTGCTCAGCCTGACGCACAATCGACGTCTGCGGGTACGCGTGTTTGCTGTTGATAATGAATTTCCGGTTATCGCATCGGCGGTTGACGTATGGCCGTCGGCCAACTGGTTTGAGCGCGAGGCGTTCGACCTCTACGGCATCGTGTTTACCGGGCATCCCGATCTGCGCCGTATCCTTACCGATTACGGTTTTATCGGCCATCCTTTCCGCAAGGATTTTCCGCTGTCGGGTAATGTCGAGATGCGCTACGACCCCGACCAGCAACGGGTGACTTACCAGCCGGTCACCATCGAGCCGCGCGAAATCGTGCCACGCATTGTGCGCGAGGAGAATTACGCGGACAGCGAAGGCTTCCGCAAAGGTTGAGCCATGGCCGAGATTAGAAATTACACAATGAATTTCGGACCACAGCATCCATCCGCGCATGGCGTGCTGCGATTGGTGCTTGAACTCGATGGTGAAGTGATTGAGCGCGCCGACCCGCACATCGGTTTGCTGCACCGCGCGACCGAAAAGCTGGCCGAACACAAGACCTTCATCCAATCGGTTCCTTACATGGATCGGCTCGACTACGTGTCGATGATGGCGAACGAACATGCGTACGTGATGGCGATCGAGAAGCTGCTCGGCATAGAAGTACCGCTGCGCGCGCAGTACATCCGCGTGATGTTCGACGAAATTACGCGCGTCCTTAATCATTGCCTGTGGCTCGGGGCTCACGCGCTCGATATCGGTGCGATGACGGTGTTTCTCTATTGTTTCCGCGAGCGTGAGGACCTGTTTGACGCGTATGAGGCGGTATCGGGCGCACGCATGCACGCCGCCTACTACCGGCCGGGTGGTGTCTACCGAGATTTGCCGGACGTGATGCCGCAATACCAGCCGTCGCGCATTCATAATGCGGCGGCGGTGCGCCAGCTCAATGAGAACCGCCAAGGTTCGCTGCTAGATTTTATCGAGGACTTCACCAACCGTTTTCCGAAATACGTGGACGAATACGAAACCCTGCTGACCGACAACCGGATCTGGAAACAGCGTACGGTCGGCATCGGCGTGGTATCACCGGAGCGCGCCAAGGCGCTGGGGTTTAGCGGTCCGATGTTGCGCGGCTCGGGGGTTGAATGGGATTTGCGCAAGAAGCAGCCGTACGAAGTTTATGACCGTGTCGAGTTCGATATTCCGGTTGGCGTCAGCGGAGATTGCTATGACCGTTATCTGGTGCGCGTCGAGGAAATGCGCCAGTCGAATCGCATCATCAAACAGTGCATCGATTGGCTACGTAAGAACCCGGGGCCGGTAATGACCGATAGTCACAAGGTTGCGCCGCCGTCGCGTATCGCGATGAAGCAGAACATGGAAGAGTTGATCCATCACTTCAAGTTATTCACCGAGGGCATGCACGTACCGGCGGGCGAGGCTTATGCTGCGGTCGAGGCACCGAAAGGAGAGTTCGGTATTTATCTGATCTCCGATGGTGCCAATAAGCCGTACCGGCTGAAAATTCGCGCGCCGGGTTTTGCCCACCTCGCGGCGCTTGATGAAATGGTGCGCGGACACATGATTGCCGATGTGGTTGCAATCATCGGCACGCAGGACATCGTTTTCGGCGAGGTCGACCGATGAATGCCCCGATGATTTTGTCACCTGCGGCATTGGCCAAAATCGACCAGGCAATTGCCAAATATCCGCACGACCAAAAGCAATCGGCGGTGATGGCGGCGTTAACCGTCGCGCAGGATGAAAAAGGCTGGCTGTCGAACGAGACGATGGATTTCATCGCACAATATCTTGGCATGCCGCCGATCGCAGTTTATGAGGCCGCCAGTTTTTACACGATGTATGACTTGAAGCCGGTCGGTAAGTGCAAGATTGCGATTTGCACCAACCTGCCATGCGCGCTGCAGGGCGCTACCGTTGCCGCCGCGTATCTCAAGCAGAAGCTCGGCATCGGCTTTGGCGAGACCACTGCCGACGGCGAATTCACGCTGAGAGAAGCGGAATGCATGGGCGCGTGCGGTGATGCACCGCTGTTGATTGTCAACAACAAGCGCATGTTGTGCGCGATGTCGCCAGACAAGATCGATCAATTGATCGAGGAAAACAAATAATGGGTCTGCCGATCCCGCCGTTTGCGACCGATATTTTCGGCCCCGATGCCGTGATCATGAAGGGCGTTAACGGGGTCAACTGGCGCCTCAAGGATTATGAAGCGCGCGACGGTTACGCGGCATTGCGCAAGGTTTTGACGGAAAAAACTCCGCCAGAGGCGGTTCTGGCCGAGCTCAAAAACTCGGCATTGCGCGGGCGCGGTGGCGCCGGTTTTCCAACTGGCCTCAAGTGGAGCTTCATGCCAAAGAATTACACCGGCCAGAAGTATCTCGTCTGCAATTCCGACGAGGGCGAGCCGGGGACCTTCAAGGATCGCGATATCCTGCGCTACAACCCTCATGCTTTGATCGAGGGCATGGCGATTGGAGCTTATACGATGGGCATTACCGTTGGTTACAACTATATTCACGGCGAAATCTGGGATGTCTACGAGCGCTTCGAAGAAGCGCTTGCCGAAGCCTATGCCGCGGGTTACCTCGGCAAACGCATCATGGGCAGCAATTTTTCGTTCGACCTCTACGCACATCATGGCTACGGTGCCTATATCTGTGGGGAGGAGACCGCATTGCTTGAGTCGCTCGAAGGCAAGAAAGGGCTGCCGCGGTTCAAGCCGCCATTTCCCGCGACCTTTGGTTTGTACGGTAAGCCGACCACCATCAACAACACGGAGACGTTTGCCGCGGTGCCGTGGATCATGCTGCATGGCGGCAACAAATATCTTGAACTCGGTAAGCCCAATAGCGGCGGCACCAAGATTTTTTCGGTATCAGGGGACGTCGCGCGTCCCGGCAATTACGAGGCAAGAATGGGCATACCTTTTTCAAAGCTGCTTGAGATGGCCGGCGGTATGCGCGATGGCAAGCGGCTCAAGGCGGTGATTCCGGGCGGCGCGAGCATGCCAGTGCTGCCGGCTCATATCATGATGGAAACTGACTTGGATTACGACTCGGTCGCGAAGGCCGGCTCAATGCTGGGGCCGGGTGCGGTGATCGTGATGAACGAAACACGCTGCATGGTGAGGTCGCTACTGCGGCTGTCTTATTTTTATTATGAGGAATCGTGCGGCCAATGCACGCCATGCCGCGAGGGGACTGGCTGGTTGTATCGTGTGATCGACCGCATCGAACGCGGCGTCGGGAAGCCGGAAGACCTCGATCTGTTGAACAACGTCGCCGACAATATCCAGGGGCGCACCATTTGCGCGTTTGGCGACGCTGCGGCGATGCCGGTGCGCGCGTTCATCAAGCACTTCCGAGACGAATTCCAGCATCACATCGAGCACAAAAAGTGTCTGGTTGCTCCTTACTTGTGATTTAATTTGAAGATGGCAAAACTTGAAATCAATGGCAATGGTATCGAAGTCCCGGACGGCACCACGGTGATCCAGGCCGCACACCGGCTCGGCATCTACGTGCCGCATTTTTGCTATCACGAGAAGCTGACGGTCGCGGCCAACTGCCGGATGTGCCTGGTGGAGATTGAGAAAGCGCCGAAACCGCTGCCTGCCTGCGCGACGCCGGTCGCCAACGGCATGAAGGTATGGACGCACTCGGCGTCGGCAGTCGAAGCGCAAAAGGGTGTGATGGAGTTTCTACTGATCAATCATCCGCTTGACTGCCCGATTTGCGACCAGGGTGGCGAGTGCGAGTTACAGGACCTCGCGGTTGGCTACGGCGGCAGTGGTTCGCGCTATAGCGAGCCGAAGCGCGTGGTGACCAATAAGAACCTCGGGCCGTTGATCGCGACCGATATGACGCGCTGCATCCAGTGTACGCGCTGTGTGCGTTTCGGTCAGGAAATCGCCGGCATTATGGAGCTCGGTATGATCGGCCGCGGTGAGCATGCCGAAATCATCACCTTTGTCGGTAAGACCGTTGATTCCGAACTATCTGGCAACGTGATTGACTTGTGTCCGGTCGGCGCTCTGACCTCGAAACCGTTCCGCTATACCGCACGGACTTGGGAACTCATGCGCTGTCCATCAGTGAGTCCACATTGCGGCTTGGGCTCGAATCTCACGGTGCAGGTCAAGCAAAACCGCGTGATGCGCGTATTACCGCGTGAGAACGAGGAAATCAATGAGTGCTGGCTGTCCGACAAGGATCGCTTTTCGTACGAAGCGCTCAATTCCGCTGAGCGGTTGCCGCGGCCAATGATCAGGCAGGACGGTAAGTGGACAGAAGTGGATTGGCCGATTGCACTTGAGTTTGTCGCCGCCGGGCTCAAACGTGTTCGCGACCAGCAAGGTGCGGAGCAGATTGGCTGGCTAGCGACACCACACCAGACGCTTGAGGAATTATATTTGCTGGCCAAACTCGCACGCGGGCTTGGCAGTACCAACGTTGATTTCCGGTTACGTCAGTCCGATTTCGGTGCCGACAGCAAGCTGGCCGGTGCGCCATGGCTCGGCATGAAAATCGCCGAGCTTCCGCAACTCGATCGCGTATTGGTAATCGGCAGCACGCTACGCAAAGATCATCCATTGCTCGCTCATCGCCTGCGTCAAGCGATCAAGAAACAATTACAGCTGAATCTGATTCATGCGGTCGATGACGATTTGCTGATGCGCGTTGCGAACAAAATGATTGTCGCACCCTCGCAGTTGGTGCGCGCGCTGGCGGCAGTGGTGAAAGTTGCTGCGGCCAAGAAAGGCGCGGCATTGCCAGCTGATATACAGACCGCGTTATCAAATATCGAACCGGGGTCCGAGGCCAGAGCCATTGCCGACAGTCTTTTGAGCGGCGGCAATGTCGGTATTTTCCTCGGTAATTTCGCCCAGCATCATCCGGCAGCTGCGCAGTTGCATGCGCTGGCGCAGTTGCTTTCCGATGTGCTTGGCGCACGTTTCGGTTTCCTTGGTGAGGCCGCGAACAGCGTCGGCGGCCATCTGGCTGGCGCGCTGCCAGAAAAAGGTTTACATGCGGCGCAAATGCCGATGCAGCCGCGCAAAGCGTATCTGTTGCTCGGCGTCGAACCGGAGTTCGATTGTCACGATGGCGCACAAGCGCTGGCGGCGATGCGACAGGCCGAATTCGTGGTCGCGTTGTCGCCATATCAGCACCATGCGCTCGACTATGCACACGCACTGCTGCCGATCGCACCGTTCACCGAAACTTCGGGCACGTTCGTCAATACTGAGGGTCAGGCGCAGAGCTTCAAAGCGGTGGTGCAACCACTGGCTGAAACACGTCCGGCATGGAAGGTATTGCGCGTGCTGGGCAATCTGCTCGATATTTCCGGCTTCGATTATGACAGCAGTGAAGCGGTGCGGCAGGAAGCGCTGAGCGGCGATATTGCCGCACGCCTTAATAACCGGATCAAAGACGACGCATTCGGAACAATCGCGGCAGTCGCCGCAGGCGAGATCGAGCGGATCGGGGAGGCCCCAATTTATCAGGCCGATGCGCTGGTGCGCCGCGCGCCGGCGCTGCAGAATACACGTGATGCTGTCGAGCCGGTTGCGGCGATGCATGGAACATTGTTTTCCCAGCTCGGTCTGCGCGACGGCGACTGCGTCAGGATCACGCAGGGCGCGGGCACCGCGGTGCTGCCGGCGGTACGCGATGACCGACTCCCCGCAAACTGCATTCGCGTACCCGCGGCGCATCCATTGACTGCGGAACTCGGCGCGATGTTTGGCGCTGTCACCGTTGAGCGCATCGCGCAGCAGCAAAAGGTCGCGGTATGAACATCGAGACTTATCTGGGGCTGATGCAGCGGTTCTTGGGGCCGACCTGGCCGGTGGTGTGGACACTTGCCAAAATCCTCGCGATCGTGCTGCCATTGATGATCGCAGTCGCCTATCTCACGTTATGGGAACGGAAGGTGATCGGCTGGATACAGGTGCGTCTCGGACCGAATCGCGTCACCTTTTTCGGCATTCACTGGCTTGGTGGATGGGCGCAACCTATCGCTGACGGAATCAAGCTATTGCTGAAGGAAATTATTATCCCGACCGGTGCCAATAAGTTTCTGTTCGTCCTCGCGCCGGTAATGGCGATCGTGCCGGCGCTTGCGGCATGGGCGGTGGTACCGTTCAGCCCCGAGCTCGTGCTTTCCAACATCGATGCGAGCTTGCTCTACATTCTGGCGATTACTTCGATGGGCGTTTACGGCATTATCATTGCTGGCTGGGCGTCGAACTCGAAGTACGCATTTCTGGGCGCTTTACGCTCGGCTGCGCAAATTGTCTCCTACGAAATCGCGATGGGTTTTGCGCTGGTCGGCGTGCTGATAGCGGCGCAAAGCCTGAATCTGGTTGAAATTGTTAACGGACAGCAGGGAAATTACGGGCTGTTCAACTGGTTTTTCATCCCGCTGTTCCCGTTGTTTCTGGTTTATTTGATCGCCGGTGTTGCTGAGACTAACCGTGCGCCGTTCGACGTCGCTGAAGGCGAATCCGAGATCGTCGCTGGTTTTCATGTCGAGTACTCAGGCATGGCGTTCGCGGTGTTCTTCCTTGCCGAGTACGCGAACATGATGCTGGTATCGGCTCTGTGCGCCATTATGTTCCTCGGCGGTTGGTTATCGCCGGTGTCGGCGGTGGCCGCCGCCGCGATCGGGGCGCCGTGGCTCGCGAGTGGCAGCGCCGGTTGGTTGTTCCTGAAACTATTCCTGGTGGTATCGAGTTTCCTGTGGTTCCGCGCGACTTTCCCGCGTTACCGCTACGATCAAATCATGCGCCTCGGCTGGAAAGTGTTCATCCCGATCACGTTGGTGTGGATCGTCGTCCTCGGAGTCTGGACGCAGACGCCATGGTGGATATGGTGGAGATGAACCGATGATAGCCCGCATGCGCGATATTTTCCGCACCTTTCTGCTGATCGAGCTGTTCAAAGGCATGGCACTGACCGGTCGGCACCTCTTTGCGCGCAAGATCACGGTGCAATTTCCGGAGGAGAAAACGCCGCAGTCGCCACGCTTTCGTGGACTGCATGCATTGCGCCGCTACCCAAACGGGGAAGAGCGCTGCATCGCGTGCAAATTGTGCGAAGCGGTGTGTCCGGCGCTGGCAATTACGATCGAATCCGAGCAGCGCGACGACGGTACGCGCCGTACCACGCGCTACGACATTGACCTAACCAAGTGCATTTTCTGCGGGTTCTGCGAGGAATCGTGTCCGGTTGATTCGATCGTCGAGACACGCATCCTCGAATATCACGGCGAGAAACGCGGCGATCTGATTTACACTAAGCCGATGCTGCTGGCGATCGGTGATGTTTACGAAGAGCAGATTGCAAAAGATCGTGCAGCGGATGCCGCTTATCGATAGGAGAAAGATCTCCTTTCCCATGCCATGACTTTTCAAGCCTTTATTTTTTATTCATTCTCGGCGATCCTGATTTTTGCCGCGATCGGAGTGATTATCGCGCGCAATCCGGTACACTCGGCGCTGTTCCTGGTGCTCGCTTTTTTCACTTCGGCCGGGTTGTGGATCCAATTGCAGGCCGAGTTTCTGGCGATTACGCTGGTGCTGGTTTACGTTGGCGCAGTGATGGTGTTGTTCCTGTTTGTCGTCATGATGCTGGATGTCAACCTCGCACTGCTGCGCAAGGGTTTCTGGAGTCATCTGCCGATAGGCGGTGTGGTTGGCTTGATTCTGGTTCTGGAAATGGGCACGTTATTGTGGCGTCATTTTACGGCGCTCGGGCTGGAGGCGCCGGCACCGCTGCCCGCTGATTACAGCAATGTCCGGGAACTCGGCCGGCTGGTTTATACCGACTATGTGTATCCGTTTGAAATCGCAGCGGTCATCCTGCTGGTCGCGATTGTCGCGGCGATTGCATTGACGCTGCGCCATCGCAAGACTACGAAATACATTGATCCGGCGCAACAAGTCGAGGTGCGGCGGGCGGATCGTATCCGCATCGTTTCAATGCCGGCGGAAAAGCGTGAGGAGTAAAGCATCAAGCTAAAGTGGGGGGAGCGGCGCCTGCAGCGCTGCACTTTCCCACATGTTTCATCAAGGGGGAAATAGTTGATTTCGTTGTCGCACTATCTGGTGCTGGGCGCAGTTTTGTTTGCCATCAGCGTGATCGGGATCTTCCTGAATCGCAGGAACGTCATTATCCTGCTGATGGCAATCGAGCTGATGCTGCTGGCGGTGAACATGAATTTCATCGCGTTCTCGCATTACCTCGACGACCCGGCCGGTCAGATCTTCGTATTTTTCATTTTGACGGTCGCCGCCGCGGAGTCCGCGATCGGACTTGCCATACTAGTCGTGCTGTTCCGCAACCTTAAGACTATCGACGTCGAGGAACTCGACAGCCTTAAAGGTTAAGCGGATGACAATGCCAATAATTTATCTGATAGTGCCGCTGGCCCCGTTGGTCGGCGCGCTGATTACGGGCCTGCTGTGCCTGAAGATTGAAAATCGTGTCGCGCACACCGTGACCATCTTGTGCATGGTCGTGTCCACGATCGCGGCGGCGATCGTGTTCCTTGATGTGCAGCAAGGGAATACCTTTAACGGCACGGTTTATACCTGGCTCGCCAGCGGAGCGGTCAAATTCGAGATCGGGTTCATGATCGATTCATTGTCGGCGCTGCTGATGTTGGTAGTCACGTTCGTTTCGTTGACAATCCATATCTACACCATCGGTTACATGCGCGGCGATCCCGGTTACAACCACTTCTTTAGCTACATCTCGCTGTTCACGTTCTCGATGCTGATGCTGGTGATGGCGAACAATTTTCTGCAACTGTTTTTCGGCTGGGAGGCGGTCGGACTCGTTTCTTACCTGCTGATCGGTTTCTGGTACACGCGGCCGACCGCGATTTACGCAAACCTCAAAGCATTCATTGTTAACCGTGTCGGCGATTTCGGCTTTTTGCTCGGGATCGCGCTGGTGCTACTGTATTTCGGCACGCTGGATTACGCGACGGTGTTCGCGCGCGCCGGCACGGTCGCAGGCAACACGATTGAAATCGTTCCCGGCCACGCTTGGGCGCTAATGACGGTAATCTGCATCTTGCTGTTCATGGGTGCGATGGGAAAATCCGCGCAATTCCCGCTGCACGTCTGGCTGCCAGATTCGATGGAAGGCCCGACACCGATCTCGGCGTTGATCCACGCCGCGACGATGGTGACCGCGGGCATTTTCATGGTCGCGCGCATGTCGCCGCTGTTCGAGCTGTCCGAAACCGCGCTGTCGTTCGTATTGGTCATCGGCGCGATCACCACATTCTTTCTGGCGCTGATCGCGATGGTGCAATACGATATCAAACGCGTCGTTGCTTACTCGACACTGTCGCAGCTCGGCTACATGACGATGGCGCTTGGCGCCTCTGCCTATTCGGTCGCGATATTCCATCTGATGACGCATGCCTTTTTCAAGGCGCTGTTGTTTCTCGGCGCCGGCTCGGTGATTATCGCGCTACATCACGAGCAGGACATGCGCAAGATGGGCGGCCTGCGCAAGTACATGCCGATCACCTATCTGGCAGTATTGATCGGGGCATTCGCCAATGCCGGATTGCCGCCGTTCGCCGGTTTTTTCTCCAAGGACACGATCATCGAGGCGATCCATGTGTCGCAAATACCGGGCGCGACATTTGCCTATCTGGCGGCGTTGGGCGCCGCAAGTGTCGGCGGATTTTATTCGTTCCGGCTGGTGTTTCTTACCTTTCACGGCAAGGAGCGGTTTACTATGGACACACATGACGGCCATGGTGGGCCGCCGCAGGAGTCGCCATGGGTAGTCACGTTACCGCTGATCTTGCTCGCCATCCCGTCTATTTTTTCCGGCTGGTTGATCGGCAGCATCGTATTCAGTGATTATTTCGGGAGTTCGATTTACATCGCGGCCGCACATTCCGGTGTTGCCAAGCTAGCTGAGGAATTTCAAGGCGTTCTGCCAATGATATGGCACGGCTTTGCTGAGTTGCCGTTCTGGCTGGCGTTGGCGGGCGCAGTCGCCGCGTGGTTTCTTTATATCGTGCGGCCGGATCTGCCAGCGGTATTGCGAGAAAAACTACGCCTGCCGGTACGGATTCTCGAGGAAAAATACGGCTTTGACCGCTTCAATGATTGGTTCTTCGCCGGCGGCGCGCGCCGCATCGGTAACGGTTTATGGAAAGGTGGCGACGTCGCGGTCATCGATGGTGCTGTCAATGGCTCCGCAAACACGGTGGGCTGGACTGCGCAGGTGATACGGCACGTCCAGTCCGGCTATATCTATCACTATGCATTCGCGATGATCACTGGCGTGCTGTTGTTGCTGACTGGGCTGTTGTTGGTCTTGTTGTTCCTATCGTAATGAACATCATGGCGTTCCCCCGATAAAATGAGCATCAGCTATCCAATCCTGAGTTACGTGATCTGGGTGCCGATCGTCGCCGGCCTGATCGTGCTGGCGATCGGCGACCGGCGCCTGATGGCGGCGCGCATCGTCGCGCTGCTGGGAGCTATTGCCGGCTTGCTGATCGCGTTGCCGCTCTGGATACATTTTGATCGCGGCGCGGGTGGGTTCCAGTTCATCGAGAATGCGCCGTGGATCAACAGCTTCAACGCCAATTATCACCTCGGCATCGATGGCATTTCGCTGCTGCTGATTCTGCTCAATTGCGTGACCACCGTGCTGGTGGTCGTCGCCGGCTGGGAGGTGATCCGCGAGCGCGTCGCGCAGTACATGGCGTCGTTTTTGATCTTGTCCGGATTGATGAACGGCGTTTTTTGCGCGCTCGATGCCTTACTGTTCTATGTATTTTTCGAGGCGACACTGGTGCCAATGTTCATCATTATCGGTGTCTGGGGCGGTCCCAATCGCATGTATGCCGCGATCAAGTTCTTCCTCTATACGCTGCTCGGCTCGGTGTTATCGCTGGTCGCTTTGATTTACTTGTTTAACGTCGCCGATGGCAGCTTCGCGCTGTTTGATTTCTACCACCTGCCGTTACCGCTCAACGCACAGATCCTGATTTTCGCGGCGTTTTTCATGGCATTCGCGGTCAAGGTGCCGATGTGGCCGATCCACACCTGGTTGCCGGACGCGCACGTCGAGGCGCCAACCGGCGGCTCGGTGGTGCTGGCGGC
>Ga0074044_10001640_pt1 | contig 20079 bp, 14 predicted proteins | sample BogForMeECP23OM1_FD_94443 | JGI IMG/M metagenome (GOLD analysis project Ga0074044, IMG submission 94443) | Bog forest soil microbial communities from Calvert Island, British Columbia, Canada - Bog Forest MetaG ECP23OM1 | ecosystem: Environmental > Terrestrial > Soil > Wetlands ...
GTGGCAGAAGCTATTGGCCTTGGCAGCCGCGCGGAGTCGAGTCCGGCCAACCGGTTTCCCCTTTGCCTTTGCCCTCATCCAATGTAAAAACTTTTGAGACAGTCTCGGCCGCACCGCCCTACCTGGAAAAATGGACCGCCGGATCGGAGATCGGCGCTCCGGTGGCTTGGTATCTTGCGCCTTCTGCGCCTTTTTGCGGCTACCCAATTGCAGTTCAACCATCCGCCTGAACAGTTTCCAGCTCGATCTCGAACAGCAGATTGTCCCGGCAAATGTTGCAGCAGGCGCAGACCACCGGCATGGATTGCAGTCCGTGCCGGGCCAGCCAGTCCGCAAACAACGGCGCGTCGGCGGGGTGCTTGAAAAAAGCCGTGGCGAACGCAGTGTCGGCAAACGTCATCCGCCGCGATTCAAGAATGGCCGCTGCCACCTGCAGCGAGCGCTCGATTTGCGCCCGCACATCGCCGATATGTTCCGTTTTTCCGTCGCGCGCAATGCTGGCCGTGCCCGAAACCAGCAACTGGCGAAATCCGGCGCACCTGATTTCCACCGCGCGGCTGAAGGCGCTCCCGTACGACGAAGCCGGGCACTGTTCCGGCGAGGGGGCAAAATGTGTCACCTGAGGAGCCGGATCATGCGGGCGGACGGCCCATGCAGCGGCGGACAGCGCGGCGCCCATCGGATTGCGGCCACCCACGCCCGTGCTGGCGGGAAGACTGGGCGGTCGCAGTTCGTTGCGCGCGAAAACGTCGTTCCGGACGCGGTTGAACTCGCCATACCACGAAAGCAGGTCATCGAGATAAAACCATGTCCGCACGATGTCTTTCATGGTCATGCCCGCCAAGGCCAGGCCGGTTTGAAGCTTTTCAAAAACTTCGCGGGCCTGTTCCGGCGCTGCGGCCTGCGTCCGCGCTGGCAAAATCGGGTTGACCACGCAACGGGTGGCCACGGCATCGTCCCAAATGCGGGTCACAACGCCATGGTCGCCGAGGGTTCGGACGCGTGCGCCGGTAACAGCGTGGACTTGTATTCCAGCGATGACATTATCGGCGCAAGCGGCTCCCTCCACCCAGGCAACCGGCAATTCGGGGTCGTCCAGCACCTGGCGCAAGATTTTGAGCGTAGCTTCGTATGCTGTCGCCGAACCAAAAACAATTTGTCGCACCACCGTGGCGTCCCATGGTTTCAACGCTTCGGCGAGACGCCTGGCCATGGCGTTGATGGATTCACCCCTCATCGGCGTCACGGTCAAATGCAACTCGGAGACGGGCGAGGATTCGACCGCGACGAGATCCAGTCCATCGCCGTGCTGGCGGCGGATGCGCGCGGGCGCGGCGCAAGACAGGATGGGGCTCCGGGAAGGCGCGGTTTCGGCAGGCATATACATCTCCTTTGTTACGGCATTTGCTGTCTATTATGACGGAACCATCAGCGTTTGAGTTACACTAAAATTGCCAATGGCCGGTAACCAACCAGCCAAAATGTCCGTCCAATACCTTGGTTGTGATTCAGGTCGCGGCAACGCAAGGGAGGCAATGGATTCGCAACTCCGCCTGACGCCATGAAAGCATCAGTCATACCAGCGCTTGTCCTGACGGCTGCCTTGATGGGAGCGGGTGCCGCCCGGGCGCAGACCGGCCCGTATGAAAGCCCGGCCAAACTGGCGCCGACGGGTGAAATTGACCAGCTCGTTTTCGACCGGCTGAAACAACTGGACATCCAACCGGCCAATCTCTGTTCTGACGCAGTGTTTGTCCGGCGCGCCTATCTGGATGTGATTGGCACCCAGCCGGCGGCGCGCGAAGCCAGCAGTTTCATCTTGAATCGCGACCCGAACAAACGCGCCAAGCTCATTGACCAGCTTCTGGCGCGCGATGAATTTGCGGATTACTGGGCGATGAAGTGGAGCGACCTGCTGCGGGTGAAGGCGGAGTTCCCCATTGATTTGTGGCCCAACGCGGCGCAGGCCTATTCCCACTGGATCCGAAGCGCCATCGCGGAGAACCAACCCTACGACCAGTTCGTGCGCGATCTGCTCACGGCCAGCGGCAGCAATTTTGAGGTCGGCCAGGCCAACTTTTATCGCGCCATGCAGAACCGCGACCCGAAAGGCATCGCGCAAGCGGTGGCGCTTACGTTCATGGGCGAGCGCGCGGACAAGTGGCCGACCAACCAGTTGGCCGGCATGGCGGCGTTTTTCTCGCAGGTCGGCATCAAGACCACGGCGGAATGGAAGGAAGAAATCGTGATCTGGAATCCCGCCTCGACGAACGCGCAAACCACGGCGACATTTCCCGACGGCACCACCGTCAAGCTTTCACCCAACCGCGACCCGCGCGAGGTGTTCGCCGACTGGCTGATTGACACAAAGAATCCCTGGTTCGCGCGCAACATCGTGAACCGCGCCTGGTTCTGGCTGCTGGGACGCGGCATCATCCAGGAGCCGGACGACATCCGGCCCGACAACCCGCCGGTCAATCCCGAACTGCTGGCGTATCTGGAAAAGGAATTGGCCGCGTCGCATTACGACTTGAAACATCTCTTCCGGCTGATTTTGAACTCGCAGACCTACCAGTTATCGTCCATTCCCCGGAGCAATCAACCGGAGGCCGCGGCCAATTTCGCCTTTTACCCGGTGCGCCAGCTCGATGCGGAGGTGCTGTCGGATGCCTTGTGCGAGATCACCGGCACGACGGAGAAATACTCCAGCTCGATACCGGAGCCGTTCACGTTCATTCCGGAAAAGGAGCGCTCGATTGCGCTGCCGGACGGAAGCATCACCAGTTCATTCCTGGAAATGTTCGGCCGTCCACCGCGCGACACCGGCCTGGAATCAGAGCGTAACGACACCCCCACCGCCTCCCAGCGGCTGCACCTGCTGAATTCGAGCCACATTCAGCGCAAGATCGAACAAAGCGAGAAATTCAAATACCTGCTCAAGACCTTGAACAATCCGCGCGACGTGGTCACCGGATTTTACCTGGCGATTCTCTCGCGTTTTCCGACGGAGAACGAACTCCAGGTTGCGGTCGGGCATTTTCCGGCCGATGGTACAGACAACCGGGCGGCGGCGCTGGACGTCGCGTGGGCCTTGATTAACAGCAAGGAATTTCTTTACCGGCACTGAACAAAACCAATTCGCTTATGAAAACAAAATATTTTGATTTTGAAAAACAACGGCCCCGAATCAGCCGGCGCGAGGCCATCCGCCGCGCCCTGTTCGCCACGAGCGGGCTGGTGCTGGCGCAGCATCTTTCTTTCCGCGCGTTTGCCGCAGCGCCCACCGCCCGCGCCAAGGCCGTCATCCAAATCTGGATGTGGGGCGGGCCGTCGCACACGGACATTTTTGATCCCAAGCCGGAGGCGGGCTACGATTATTGCGGGCCGCTGAAATCCCCGATTGAAACCAATGTTTCCGGCCTCCGCATCTGCGAACTGCTGCCGCTGCTGGCGAAGCAAGCTGACAAATATTCCGTCATCCGCAGCATGACGCACGGCAACTTTGCCCATGAAACGGCGTCTTATATCGTGCAAACCGGGAGGCAGCCGGGCGGGCGGCTGGTCTATCCCTGCGTGGGCGCGGTGGTATCGCTGGCGAAAGGCTACGAGGCCGGCTACAAGGGGTTGGTTCCGCCCTACGTCGTGCTGACGGAACCGCAGGGACGCTTTGACGAGGCGGGATTTTTGGGTTCGCGCTACAAGCCATTCGCGACGGGCGGCGATCCGTCCAAAACGCCCTTCGCGGTGGAAGGCGTCGTCGCTCCGGGCATCACTGAAGAGCATCAAAAAGACCGGCGCGAACTGTTGCACCGGCTCGACACGCTGGCGCAGGCAATGGCCGCCGATTCGCAAATCGCGGCGGCCACGCAGGCGGAAAACCGGGCTTATGACATGATCCTCGGCGACGGGGCGAAAGTGTTTGATCTGTCGCAGGAAAAACAGGATTTGCGCGACCGTTACGGCAAAAGCAAGTTCGGCCAGTCATGCCTCGTGGCGCGGCGGCTTGTCGAACGTGGCATTCCTTATGTCACGATCAACTACGGCGGCTGGGACACGCACAAGGACAATTTCGTGACGATGCGCCGGCAGTTGCCGGAAATGGACAAGGGGCTGGCGACGTTGCTGCAGGATTTGTCCGAACGCGGCCTGCTGGACAGCACTATCGTCTGGTGGGGCGGTGAATTTGGCCGCACGCCGAAAGTCCAGTGGGAGGCGCCGTGGAACGGCGGGCGCAATCATTGGGGCAAGGTTTTTTCGGCCCTGCTGGCGGGCGGCGGATTCAAGGGCGGCCACGTCGTCGGTGCGTCGGATGCGCGCGGCGAAGAGGTCAAGGAACGTCCGGTTTATCCGGTGGATCTCATCGGCAGCATCTACGCGCAAATGGGCATCGCAGCCACGACAAAACTGCCGAATCCCGAGGGCCTGCCCACCTTCGTCATGCCCGGTGCGGATGACGGCATCAAGTCTGCCGGGCTGCTGAAGGAAATCGTGTAAGCGGCACATGAATGAGAAATCTGAAAGCCGAATTGCCCGAAATCCGAAAGAGAGCCGAAGCCCGAAGGCCGAAACAACCACAGGAATGCCTGCGAAAGAGTTGCTATTCAGGGGCCGGAGAATTGTTTGGATTCGGATTTCGGATTTCGGACTTCTTTCGGCATTCGGATTTCGGGTTTCGGCTTTGCTGCCGGCATTGGTCTGTTTGTTCATGCTGGCGCCAGCCGCCCAAGCTCAGAACGCACCGCACATCGGCTATGTTTATCCTGCCGGCGGACGGCAGGGCACAACGTTTCTGGTAACGGTGGGCGGGCAATTCCCTTCCGGCTTCACCAATTTCGCCGTGGTCATGGATGGCAATCTGGCGCACGCGAAAGTCGTCGCTTACGACCGCCCGCTGAAGCCCAATGAACAGCAGGCGATGAAGGAGGAGTTGAACAAGTTTCAGGAAAAGCGGAAAAACGGCGAGCGGCTCACCGAGACGGATCTGGCCAGACTGGAAGAAATCAAGCGCTTGCTCACGCAGTTCGGACGGCGGCCCGCCAACCCGGCCATCAGCGAATTCATGACGCTGCAACTCACCCTCGCCACCAACCTCGCGCCCGGCGACCATGAAATGCGCGTGCGGACTCCGGGTGGATTGTCCAATCCACTGAAGTTCTGCGTGGGGCTGCTTCCCGAAACCAGCAAGCCGGATTGGAAAGCCGTGCCCAAGGAACGCGGCAGCATGGACCCCGCGATGCCGCCGCCCACCGAGGCAACCGTGACACTGCCCGTCACCATCAACGGCCAGATTTTGCCCGGCGGCGCGGACCGTTATCATTTTTGGGCGCGGCAGGGCCAGCAACTCGTCCTGGCCGTCGAGGCGCGGCAGCTCATCCCGTATCTGGCCGACGCCGTTCCAGGCTGGTTCGAGGCGGTGCTGACGATTTACGATTCCAAGGGCAAAGAACTGGCGAGCGAGGAGCGTTTCCGTTTCAAGCCCGACCCCGTCATCCATTTTGAAGTGCCATCCAACGGCACCTACACCGTTGAGATTCACGATTCACTTTATCGCGGGCGCGAGGATTTCGTTTATCGCCTCACCATCGGGGAACTGCCGTTCGTCACCGGCATTTTTCCGCTGGGCGGCAAGGCGGGCGAAAAAACTTCCGTCGCACTGACCGGCTGGAATCTGCCGGAGACATCACTGGAGCACGACAATACCGAAACCGGAATCACTTCGCTGACCGGAAAATTTTTCAACACCGTACCGTTTGCCGTGGATGACCTGCCGGAATGCCTAGAGCAGAAGCCGAACGATTCCCCGGAAACCGCCCAAGCCGTCACGCTGCCCGTCATCATCAACGGGCGCATTTACCATCCCGGCGACTGGGACGTGTTCCGGTTTGAGGGCCGGACCGGCGACCCATTGGTGGCGGATGTGGATGCGCGCCGGCTCGATTCGCCGCTGGATTCGGTGATCAAGCTGACCGATGCCGCCGGCAGACAACTGGCGTTCAATGACGATTACGAGGACAAGGGATCGGGGTTGAACACGCACCACGCCGATTCCTATTTAAGCACGGTCCTGCCGACGAATGGAACCTATTATCTCTGGCTCGGCGACGCCCAACGCAAGGGCGGCCCGGAATACAGCTACCGATTGCGCCTCAGCCCGCCGCAGCCCGATTTCGCGCTGCGGATTGTGCCGTCCAGTCTGAATGTCCGCGCCAGCGGGAGCGTTCCACTCACCGTTTATGCCCTGCGCAAGGACGGGTTCACCAACCAAATCACGCTGGCTTTGGATGGCGCGCCGGACGGTTTCAAGCTGACTGGCGGCTCAATCCCGGCAGGTCAGAAGCAGGTGCAGGTCACATTGACCGCTCCTCCGACAGAAATGGCTGTGCCGGTCAGCCTGAGCTTGCAAGGCAGCGCGCTGATTCAAGGACAAGCGCAGGTGCGAAAGGCCGTACCCGCCGAAGACATGATGCAGGCGTTTGCCTATCGGCATCTGGTCCCGGCCAAGGAACTGGAGGTCGCCGTGCTGAAACGCCCACCGCCCCGGGCAACGATGACCATTCTCAGCGGGACACCGGTGCGGGTGCCTCCCGGCGCAACCGCGCGGATTGAGGTTGGCCTGCCCGGGCCGCGGATTGCGGAGCGGGCGCAGTTCGAATTGAGCAATCCGCTGGAAGGAATCACGATCCAGAACACATCACCCACGCGCGACGGCGTGGAGATAGTGCTGCAAACGGATGCCGCCAAGGTCAAACCCGGCCTCAAGGGAAACCTGATCATCAACGGTTACGTGCCGCGCCCGGCGGAAACCAACGCGGCCAAGCCGAAGGCAAACAGCAACCAGCGGTTGCCACTGGGCGCCCTGCCGGCCATCCCCTTCGAAATCATCCCGCCGCCGTGAGTTCAAAGCCGACGCCTTCGCCGTGATGGGAAAAGTAAACGAACTGCTGGCGGCGAAGAAGTAACTGTCTCGTCAAGCGGGATCAACTGCCGCAAACTTTTTTGTCAGTAAGGACTGACGTTTGTGTTTCACCCCGTGTGGGATGCCATACCGTCGTGTATGGAGGTCCCAAAGTGGTCCCAGCCCAAAGTTTCTTGGCCGGAAATAAGAATGCGCTTCGAAGCCGAAGTAAATGCACTCTCATCAAACTGGAGCAGCATTGGATTTGTTTGAATGAGCGGACAAAGTTGTTTCCCATGTTTGATAAGATCACCCCAATGTGTCGAATACAACTGGGCTAGCTGGTGGTTGATACTCATCGTTTTGTTGGCGAACAGTATTTTCAGACAAACTCACTCTGTCATTTGATATCTTCCGCCGGGAAAAGCCAAAGTCCGAAGGCTATGTCCCTTCCCGCCCGCCTGACTTCGCGGGCATGATGCGCCCCGGCCATGACCAGTCAATCCCTTTTGGTTTGTCCGCAGCACCAAGGTCTCGGGTTTTAACGCAAAGGCGCAAAGACGCAGGGGCATAGCGCGGCGAAGCCGCAACCCAAGTAGCGCAGACTGGCAGTCTGCTGTATCGCGGATTGGCAATCCGCAACGCGTTCGAGGTTTTGACGTTCGGCCGACTGTCAGTCGGCGATACAGCAGGTTGCCAACCTGCGCTACGAAAGTGGCTCGTGGTGATCGGTGGTAAAAATCTTCGGCGAAAGGAACGAGGTTGCGAGATAGCACTGCAAAGGTCTGAACCTGAGATTGATTTCATTAGCACCCGGCTTCAGCCGGGTGTGGACGGGAGCCAGAGTGCCAGACCCGTTTTAACGGGTTATCCCGCTGTCGAAAAGCCGTTGAAACGGCTGAATTTCCCATGTTTCCAGGGGTCACCCGGCTGAAGCCGGGTGCTAATGAGAAACACGCAAAAATTGAGATGCACCCGTTGCCAAGGCAATCCGATCCGGCAATTCTTCGCGTCTTTGCGCCTTGGCGACTTTGCGTTAAAAATTCAAGACAAGATTTCGGATTGAAGTCCCGCCCCGGTTCGACCATAACTTTTGAATGTTAGCCCGGGTTTGTTCCGCCGCGCTCAATGGCATTGAAGCGTATCCCGTGGAAGTCGAGGTCAACGCCGGTTATGGCGATACCATTGTTGTCATTGTCGGCCTGCCGGATGCCGCGGTGAAGGAATCGCGTGACCGCGTCTCCACCGCGCTCACCAATTCCGGTTTCAAATTTCCGATGGGGCGCACAACCATCAACCTCGCGCCCGCCGACGTGAAAAAAGAAGGGCCGAGCTTCGATCTGCCCATCGCCGTCGGCATGCTGGCCGCCAGCGAACAAATCGAAACCGACCAGCTCGATAATTTCGTCATCGTGGGCGAACTCGCGCTGACCGGCGCGGTGCGTCCGTGCAAGGGCGTTTTGCCCGTCGCCCTGCGCGCCCGTGCGGACGGCAAGATCGGCGTGCTGGTGCCGGCGGAAAACGCCGCCGAGGCGGCGGTGGTCGAGGGTTTGCAGGTCATCCCGGTCCAAAATTTGCGCGAAGCCGCCGGTTTTCTGGAAGGCGAAATCAAAATCGCGCCGGCGAAGGTGGACATTGCCAAAATCTTCGATCAAGCGCACGACGACGACCTGGACTTCGCCGAGGTGAAAGGACAGGAAAACGTGAAGCGCGCGCTGGAAATTGCCGCCGCCGGCGGACACAACGCGCTGCTCATCGGTCCGCCGGGCACCGGCAAATCCATGCTCGCCAAGCGGCTGCCGACGATTCTGCCGCCGCTGACTTTGGACGAGGCGCTGGAGACGACGAAGATTCACAGCATCGTCGGATTGCTCGCACCGGGCCAGGCGCTGGTGACGCGGCGGCCGTTTCGCACGCCGCATCACACGGCGAGCGACGCGGGTTTGCTCGGCGGCAACATCAATCCGACGCCGGGCGAAATTTCGCTCGCGCACAACGGCGTTTTGTTTCTGGACGAACTGCCGGAGTTCAAGCGCAGCGTGCTGGAGACCATGCGCCAGCCGCTCGAAGACGGACGCGTGACCATTTCGCGCGCGGCGGGCACGATGACCTTTCCATCGCAATTCATGCTCGTCGCGGCGATGAACCCAACACCGGATGGAAAAATGCCGCACGAATCGAGAAGTTCACCACGCGAAATCCAGAATTATCTGGGCCGGATATCCGGGCCATTGCTGGATCGGATTGATCTGCACGTGGAAGTGCCACCGGTGAAATTCAGGGAAATCGCCGGCGACCGCACGGGCGAAACCTCGGCGCAAATCCGCGAGCGCGTCGTCCAGGCGCGGAAACGTCAGCAGTCGCGTTTCGCGCACAAGCGGAAGATCACCTGCAACGCCCTCATGGGTCCGAAGGAACTCAAGGAATTCTGCGCCCTCGACGAGACGACCAAGGAATTGCTCAAGAACGCGATGGCTGATTTGAATTTAAGCGCCCGGGCCTACGACCGGATTTTGAAGGTGGCGCGGACGATTGCAGACCTGGCCGGCTCGGAAAAAATCCTGAGCGACCATATTTCGGAAGCCATTCAATACCGCTCGCTGGACCGGCAGATTTGGAGTTAACGGGCGACGAGGCCGTGACCGTTGTTTTCGGTGAAAACAATTTTCAAACGCCCCGATTTTCTGCCAGCTTGACTGCGGAAAGGATTAGCCTGTCGGCGTCACCAAATACTCAAGGCCGGGTGCTGCCACGTGCCCGGTCTTTGGGGATTGACGCCGGGAATGCCAGGGGGCAAAAGTTGTTGTGATAAATCCAATTAACCCAATCATACTATGAAAAAAATTCTGTTGCCGGTTCTGTTCTGCGTGGCTGTCGCGGTTTGCCGTGCCGATGGGCCTTATCATTTCATCAAGGAAATTCCCGTCGGCGGCGACGGCGGCTGGGATTACCTGACGGTGGACTCGGCGGGTCAACGCCTCTACGTCTCGCACGGAACCAAAGTCGTGGTCATCGACCTCGCCAAGGACCAGGTCGTCGGCGAAATCACCAACACACCCGGCATCCACGGCATCGCCATCGCACCCGACCTGGGACTGGGCGTCACCAGCAACGGTCGTGAAAACAAGGCGGGCATCGTGGACTTGAAGACACTGCAAACGCTTTCAAAGGTGGACACCGGTCAAAACCCCGACGGGATGCTTTATGAGCCGGGCCGGAAAGAAGCCTACCTGTTCAATGGTCGCGGCCAGTCGGCAACCGTGGTTGACGTGAAAGCGGGCAAGGTCGTCGCCACCATTCCGCTCGGGGGCAAGCCGGAGTTCGCGCAGGCCGACCCCAAAGCCGGGCGTGTCTATGACAATCTCGAAGATAAAAACGAAGTGGCCGTGATTGACACAAAATCGCACCAGGTCATCACCAACTGGCCAATCACGCCGGCCGAGGAGGCCTCCGGCATGGCGATTGATTTGAAAAACCACCGGCTGTTCCTCGGTTGCGGCGGCAGCAAGACGATGGTGATGATGGACAGCACCAGTGGCAAGACCATCGCCTCGGTGCCCATCGGACAGGGCGTGGACGCCAACGCATTTGATCCGGGAACCGGATTCGCTTTTGCCTCGTGCGGCGATGGAACAACCACAATTGCGCATGAGGATACACCGGACAAACTGACGGTGGTGCAGACGCTGGAAACCCAACGCGGCTCGCGGACCATGATCATCGATCCGAAGACACACAAAATCTACCTGGCCGCAGCCAAATTTGAAGCACCGGCGGAAGGTCAGCGGCGCGGGAAAATGGTCCCGGACAGTTTCAAAATCCTGGTGTATGGGATGGGGAAATAACCGGACCCGGTTCCCGCTCAGCCACAATTCCCGGCGGCTTGGTTGTTCAAGCGAGTGCATTCGCACTCGACCAACCCGCCGCGAGCCGTTACTTTCCCGCCCGTCTCACCACGAGGTGAATTATGGATGAATTGTTGAAAATCTTGCAGGCCAACGCGACTGAGTCGCGCGAGAACATCGCTAGGATGCTGAACCTCTCTGTCGCGGAGGTGAACAAGCGCATCGCCAAATACGAAAAGAGCGGGGTCATCCGCGGCTACCAGGCCATCCTGAATGAGGATCAGCTCGGGCTCGATACGGTCACGGCTGTCATCGAGGTCAAGGTGTCGCCCCAGCGCGAAGGCGGGTTCAACACCGTCGCCGCGCGCATCAGCCGTTTCCCCGAAGTGCGCTCGGCGTATCTCATGAGCGGCACCTACGACGTGCTGTTGTTCATCGAGGGCCGCAACCTGCGCGAAGTGGCCGCGTTCGTCAGCGAACGGCTGTCGCCGCTCGAAGGCGTGCTCTCCACGTCCACCCATTTCATGCTCAAAACCTACAAGCGCCTCGGCGTGTTGATGGAATCCGGCCATGCAGAAGAAAGACTCAGTGTCGCTCCGTAACCGCGTCAACGCGACGGTGCGCGACATCCCGCGCTCGGGCATCCGCGACTTCTTCGACATCGTCAGCACGATGAAGGACGTGATCAGCCTGGGCATCGGCGAGCCGGACTTTGACACGCCCTGGCACGTGCGGGAATCCACGATGTTCGCGCTCGAACGCGGCGTGACGCATTACACCAGCAACTACGGCTACCTTGAACTCCGCCGGGCGCTGGCCCAATACGTGGCAAAAAAATTCGGCGCGGAATACAACCCGGAGAACGAAATCCTCATCACCGTCGGCGTGAGCGAGGCCTTGGATCTCGCCTTGCGCGCCTTGGTCACGCCCGGCGACGAAGTGCTTTACCACGAGCCGTGCTACGTGTCGTATCGCGCCACGATTTTGTTCGCGCACGGGGTGCCGGTGGCGGTTGAAACCAAACCCGAAAACGGCTTCCGTCTCACCCGCGCCATGCTGGAGGCGAAGGTCACGCCGAAGACCAGGGTGTTGATGCTGAATTTTCCGAATAATCCCACCGGCGCGGTCATGGGCCGGCAGGATTTGGAGGACATCGCCGCGTTTGCTCGCGAGTGCGATCTCATCGTTGTCACGGACGAAATTTACGGCGAACTGACTTATGACTCGCCGCACACGAGCATCGTGAGCCTGCCAGGGATGCGCGACCGCACGATTTTCCTGCATGGCTTCTCGAAGGCGTGGGCGATGACCGGTTACCGCCTCGGTTATGCCTGCGGCCCGGCAGAACTCATCGAGGCGATGATGAAGATTCACCAATACACGATGCTCTGCGCTTCTTCCATGGGGCAAAAGGCGGCGATTGAAGCCCTGGCCCGACCGGATGCGGACGTGGGTGAGATGGTGAACGAATATCGCCGCCGCCGGAATTTCATCGCCGCGGCGTTCGCGGACATGGGCATTGAATGTCACCGTCCGCTCGGTGCGTTTTATGCATTCCCCAGCGTGGCAAAGTTCGGCATGAAGTCGAAGGACTTTGCGTTGAAGTTGCTGCACGAGGAAAAAGTCGCGGTCGTTCCCGGCACGGCGTTCGGCAGGTGCGGCGAAGGCTTTGTCCGCTGTGCCTACGCGACCAGCATGGACAACCTCAAGGAAGCGCTGACCCGGCTCAAAAAGTTTATTGCGAAGCGGTAATCTGGCGGAAGCGCATTGCGACGCGCAAGGCACAATGCCAACTCATTTGCAGCGTGGTGGTTAACAAAACTTTGTCGCATATGCGACAAAGTTTTGTCATACATCCTCACTGCAAATAGAAAGGTCAGATCTACAGTTGCAGCTTCTTTCTCTTCATGTCGCGCGCTTCGCCATGCGGGATCACTGCTCCTTGATTTCCTTGGGAATGCCAATAATCACAGGGGAAAACTTTCGTTGGCGTCGGTTGAAGATGTTGCGGTTGGCGAAATCGGCGCAATATTCGAGTCTGCCACCAACTTTGCTCCTTTAGCAGAGATTGATTGTTGTGGCGCTTCGATATCAAGAGACTTCGCAGCAGTGTAAACCTCTTCAATTGCGCCCGACAATTCTTTGCCCCGGGCCTTCGTTCCCGTCTTCGTCCTTGATTGTTCGTCACTTTTCGAGAACGAGGAGGACGACAACGAGGACTCGGCGGCCGGCGGTACGAGCGCCGTTGCCAACCTGGCCGGTTCATCTGGCGGCGAAGGCGGGGTGAGTTCGAGCCGGGCGTGGGCGCGATTGACCAGCGCAAGCATCGTCACGGACGCGGCGGCCTGCCGCTCGGCTTCCTCGATGCGCGCAAATTCGCCGTAAACTTCCGCGCGCACCGGTTCGTTTTGCGAGGGCAGTTCCTGTCCGCCGCCCGCGCGCATGGCGTGCAGAATGTGGTGGGCATTCATCGAATCCAGCGGACGCGCGGGCGCATAGGCGGGTTCGGCACCTGCGGTTTCAGTGACGAGCCGCGCCGCGAGGAGCGTTTGCAAAACCTGTTGCGCGAGCCGGCTTGGAATGCCCAGTTCGGCGGAAATTTCCTGGATCGTGACCGGCGGCAGGCTGCGTTGAAAGCGTTGCCCGATGCACGTCATCAGCCGGAGTGCGATGAATTCGCGTCCGCGCTGGTTCACGTTTTCGGCGAGTTTGTCCTGCAAGTACGCCTGGCGGTTTTGGAACGCGTAAGCGATCTGCGCGCCGAACAGCAGGATCGCCCACGAAAAATAAAGCCCGATCATGAACACGGGCACGAGACCGAGGCTGCCGTAAATTTTGCTGTTGGTGACAACGCGGGAAACGTAGAGGGAGCCGAAGACGTTGTTCAAGTGCCACAGCGAGCCGCCGACGATGCCGCCGGTGAGCGCCGCGCTGAACCGGACTTTCGTGTTCGGCACCAGCAGATAGACCAGCGCAAACGTCAGCCACAGGACCACGAACGGCAGGAATTGAAAGATGAAGCCGCCGATGAACGGCATTTGCTCGATGAAATGTTTCACGCCCTGGAACCGTCCGCCACCCATCAGCCCGACCGCGGTGACCAGCAGCAACGGGCCGAGCATGATGGTCGTGCAGTAAAGCTCGATCTGGCGCAGCCAGTTGCGCCCCCGCGTCACGCCCCAGATGTCATTGAACGTCTCCTCGATGCGGCTCAACAAGGAGATGGCCACAATAATCAGGAGGATCACGCCAGTGGTGCCGAGCGTGCCGCTGCGGGTGTTTTGCACGAAGTCATGGATGCGCCGGGCCGCTTCTTTTTGCGCGCCGATGACGCGTGCGTCTGTGAATCCCACCAAAGTGTTTGTTCCGCCGGCTGAACCGGCAGGCAGGTTTGTTTCCGCGGTTTCGGAATTCGTCGGCGTCAATGCGACCGACAGGCCCGGGCTGAGATTCAGCGAAACCGCCTGATCGTTGGTGCTGAGCGTTGCGGGCGGCATGACGTTGTAGACCAATTTGTCAATCACCTGGTAGATTTTTTCCTCGCCTTCGTTTTTGAGCAGGCTGCTGGTGACGCTGATGGCCACCGCGAGCAACGGGATGAGCGCCAGCAGCGTGGTGTAGGACAACGCGGAGGCGCGGACGAGGCAGCGGTTGCGCACGAAACTTCTGATGACGAGAGCGCAAAAGTGCGCGAACCGTTCGAACCGGCTGAGTTCGACCTCCCCGCCGGTGTAAACGCCGGTCAAAATTTTGATGAGACGTGAGAGCGGCTTTTTCGCCATGATGTTGCGCCACGCTAACAAACCCAGTCGCCAAGTCAATCGGCGCGCGAATCCGCTTTATCGCCGTCGCAAAATCCGCACAATGTCCGCGCAGGCATCCGTAGCTCAATTGGATAGAGCTTCTGACTTCGGATCAGATGGTTGCAGGTTCGAGTCCTGCCGGATGCGCCAGAAAAACCGGTGTTGGATCAACTCATGAAACAACCCGGCAAACCCGGCTTCGCTTGCGCTCTTTTTCCGATGTTTTTTGGCGGAGCGACGCTTTCGGCTGCGGCAACCAACGACGCGCCGGCGTGGCCCGCACTTACTTCCAAAACCCGTCCGTGGATCTATTGGTGGTGGATGGGCAGCGCGGTGGACAAGACGAATCTCACCCGCGAATTGCAGCGTTTCGTCAACCTCAACTACCGGTCGTTCGACGTGGCAGATTGGCCGTTGGCGGAATCAGGGTTGCTTGACCCGGGGACTTCGACGGCGGTGGTGCTTGAGCGACCGGCGTCAGCGGCGGACTGACTTCTCAAACCACTCGCGCACTTCTGCGTCGAGCCGCTTCAAATCCGGCCGGGTGTTGGCGGCGGCAACGGCGTCGGTCCATTCCTGGTTCAAATCGCCGAGTTCAACATTCGAGCCGACGCGGACAAAGATCGGCATTTGATGCAAGCTCGCGTTGACAGTAATGGTCTGGCCGCCGTCGTAAATTTTTTCCGGATTCCACGCGTCGCGCCATTGGCTGATGGATGGCAGATAAACCTCCTGCTTTCGTTGATTCTTTTGCCAGATGGGCGAGGCCAGAATGTCCGGGCCGTAAAGATACGTCCACCAGTTCGACCACGCGGCGGGCGCCTTCGGTTCGACCAAAAACAGCGGGCGCACGATCGGCATGCCGGTTTCGTGGGCGACTTTCGCCTGTTCAAAACTGTAATCGGCCAGCCGGGTGTGCAGTCGCGCATAAAACCGCCAGATGGCAATCAATTCCGCATCATAACTTGGCGGATTGTGAAAATTCCAGAACGCGCGATTTGTTGTCGGCCCGACTTCCATGATGGGCGTGAAGCAACTAAAACCGAGCCAGCGCCCGCAGACTTCCGTGTCCATGGATTGCTCGCGGTAGCCGCAGGTGTACGAGCCCCAGTTGGGGTAACCCATCACGGCGGAGCGTTGCACGGCGATGATTTCGGCGCGCAAACCTTCCTGCGTGCCGCCGATGTCGCCACCCCAAAAAACCGCGCAAGCCGAACTGCCGGTGTAAGCTGCGCGCGGCATGCAGACGAAATCATCACGATATTGTCTGGCGACGTCATAAGCCGCCTGCACATATATCACCGGATAGGCGTTGCGATTTTCACGAACGCTGCGGCCATCGAAAACACGGTAGGGCCCGTTTTCGGGAATGTTTTCCTCGCTCCGGTCCAATTTGAAACCCGTGGCGCCGAGCTTCAACAGTTTGGCAACGCCGTCCTGCCAGTATTTTTTGGCCTCGGGATTGGTGAAATCCGCCAGGGGATAATTGCTCTTGGCCGGCTTTTGGCCGGCGCTGGCCAGCGTCCAGCCCCGGGCGAGCGCGTTCGTTTCCATTTGCCCCTGAAAATACGGTCCAATCCACAGGAACATCTGCACGTTTTGCCCGTTGAGCCACCTGATGGATTCGGCAAAATTCGGCAAACGGTTGGTATCAATCTCGAAGTCATCGTAACCATCCCGGCCGGGGCCCCACGGGCGGTCCATCCAGTAAATGCCCAGCGGAATGCCGTAAGCCTTCATCAACAACACGTCCTCCATGAACTCGGAATTAAACGGCCCGGTCACTGGCGTGCCGTCGTAATAATTTGTCCGTTGCGTGTTTTCATCGCGCCAGCGCCAGGTGCCATACATCCATTTGGGCGGCAGGAATGGCGGCCCGGCGTCGAGCGCGTGCGCGCGGACGAGCGCGGCGGGATTGTCGGCGATATAGATTTTTGCCTCGAACGACGGGCCTTCAAATTCAATCTTCACCCGGTTGGAAACGCTCGCGCAAAAGTCAAAACGGCCCGGCCAGTTTCCCTTCACAAAAACCGCATAGCCGCGCGACGAAATGTAAAACGGCGCATAGACCGACAACGTCGGTTTGACGATCATGTCCACGGTCTCGCCGCGCAGGTTCATGGCGGCGGTGATGTTCGTCGCCCACGAATCCTGCTGCGGTCCGTCCACGACGCGCTCCATCAGGCCGGTGAAGTATTCCTTCGGCCCGGCATCCACGGCCAATCCCCACCTGACGATGTCCGCGTCCGGCGTCGCGGAAAATCGGACGGAGAAATCGTTGCCATCCGGTTTCACGGAGATGATCACCACCCGGCCGTCGGGCATTTTGGTTTCCGCCTGCTGTCCCGAACCGTCCGGCGCCTTGGTGAAAGGAATGGGTGGGAGTGGTGTCCGGCCGGTTGCCGTTTCATAAAACAACCCGTCCATTTTGACCGGGCAAATCCGGGAAAGCGTCGTGGTCCGGGTGGAAGTGCAACCGGCGAGCAGAATGGACGCAAACAGAACCGGCAACAGTGGCAGAGCGATTTTTCGTTTCATGGGCACAACTTAATTACGGTGAAATCCAGAGCCGCGCAATGCCGAAGGCGGGACTCCAAACAAACGGGCGCATCTTGACACTACGATAGGCCAAGTTGCACGGTTTCGGAAGGAACGCCGGATTTATCCGGCAGGAGATTTAATCACGCGTGCCTGCTGCCGCATGAATGCGGCGTTCCGCCGCAGTGCCCGGTTGCGCCAAACCAAACGGCGCACTTTTTGCGGGCAATGACCCGGTTGCCCCCAGCACCAATTGTGAACAACTAATTTTTGTGCTTCGCCGTTCAACCGCTACAATGAGCCCGATGGCCGACAACTACGAACAACTGCTCGACGCGACGATCCAACATCTGGAAGACCTGAAATCGCGCGGCGTGCACCACGTCGCCGTTTCACCGGAAACGTTCCGTGCCTTGTCGCAACCAGTGTCCGCGCCTTTGCCTAAGCCGGCTTCTCCACCAGTTGCCAATCCTCCAATTCAATCCGCCATCCGCCATCCGCCACCCGCAATTTCTGCGTCGGCGGCCGAACAGCCGGCGTTGCTCGCCTTGCCCGGCGAAACCGTGCCGACCACACCGCTGGATCCGCAGGCGAAGACGGCCGCCTTTGCCGCGTTGCGTGAACGCGCGCTGGCGTGCGTCAAATGCCCGCACCTCGCGTCGTCGCGCAAAACCGTCGCGTTCGGCGTCGGCAGCATTGATGCGCAACTCATGTTCATCGGCGAGGCGCCGGGGGCGGACGAAGACGAGCAGGGCGAACCATTCGTCGGCAAGGCCGGCCAGTTGCTCACCAAAATCATCCAGGCGACGGGCTTGAGCCGCGCGGACGTTTATATCGCCAACATTTTGAAATGCCGGCCCGACACGCCCGGCCAGACCGCCGGCAACCGCAAGCCCACGTCCGACGAAATGGCCACGTGCATTCCGTACCTGCACGAGCAGATTGATTTGGTCCGGCCCAAGGTCATCGTGGCGCTGGGCGCGACGGCGGTGGAAGGATTGCTGGGCAAAACCCTCGGCATCACGAAGCTGCGCGGCACCTGGAAGACGTATCGCGGCACGCCGCTCATGCCGACGTATCATCCGGCGTATCTGTTGCGCAACCAGGCGATGAGCGAGAAGCGCAAGGTCTGGGAAGACATGCTGGCCGTGATGGAAAAACTCGAAATGCCCATCAGCGAAAGGCAGCGGAATTATTTTCTGAAGGCCTAACCGCTGGGAACGCGTCCCACAAAACAAACTCCTTCTCCGCTTTGGGGAGAAGGTGGTCACGCAATGCGAGACCGGATGAGGTGTCCCCGATTCGCGAGATGGCCGGTGTAGAAGACAGTGGCAACGTCACGCTTGTCGCGGACTGCCCTTTTGCATAATCTCATCATCCAGCATGAAGACCGAACGAGAACTCCAAATTGATGCCCACATCGAAAAGTATCCGGATTCGAATCTAAACAAGACAGAGCCGGTCTTTATCCACGGAAAGCCTCAAGACCTTGAGGTGTTTCGCCTGCCGACGAAGTTAGTCGTTTGGCCGTAAAACAGCAGCGAATGTTGGAATTACTGGAGGCCGATTTCTCTAATGTGAACCTTGACTCGGGCGAGGATGTTGTGAGCGAAGATGCTGACGAGGAAGTTGATTTCAGAGAAACACTCAAACAAATCGCGGCGAACATCCGGAATGATCACGAACTTAAATGAGATCAACCGAATTCTTTTCGCGCTACGCCGTCTTACCAAGCGTCAGAAAAGGATTCCGCGTTCAACCAAACAATATGCTCGTTGAGGGGAATTTTTGTGGTAATTTGCTGTCAGGTAAAACGAAAATAAAAAAACAATCGCAATAACCAAATGTCTGCTTTCGGATATTTTGGATCAAAATTGAGAATCGCGTCCAAGCTGTGCGGACAACTGCCACCGCACAACGCTTGGGTGGAGTTGTTTTGTGGTTCGGCCGCAATGACGCTGGCAAAAAAGCCCGCACAGATCGAAGTTATCAATGATATCAACGAACACATAACAAACTTCTTCAAACAGCTTCGAGAAAACAGCAGCGAATTAATTCGTCAGATTGAACTCACACCCTATTCGAGGGCTGAATTTGAGCTTTCGCGTATCGAGGAAGCTGGTCTTACACCGATTGAGCGTGCCCGCCGATTTTTCGTGGCTGCGATGATGGCGATTAACGGTTGTTTCGGCGAAATGCCGGGAGGTTTTTCATTTAGCAACTCCTATGCGCGCGGTGGCATGGAAGCGCGCGTATGCCGGTGGAATGGAATGCCAGAGTATTTGGAATCCATTGTAACGCGATTGCGGACCGTGCGAGTTGAAAAAAAGGATGCGCTAAAACTGTTTGAGGATTTCAAAAACCGACCGGGTAGTCTGGTGTATTTTGACCCCCCTTATCTTGGTGAGCGCAGCCGTGGATACGATCACGACCAAACGTCCATTGAATTCCACGAGAAACTCATCACGGCAGCTTCAAGAGCGAAGTGTATGGTCTTTATCAGTGGCTATCAAAACGACCTTTATGACAAGCATCTGACCGAGCAAAGCGGATGGACACGGCAGCTGCTCAAGGCCACGACCAAAGGAAACAACGGAAAATCTTTCGAGAGAGAGGAAGTTGTGTGGTTTAATCTTGTTTATCAGGAGGCTCTCGCATCTGGCCACATCCCGCTTCACCTCTCGGAAAAAGAGAGACACAACAACAAGGTAAATCCGGAACGGTAAAATTAGTTTGTTTCGACTCCTCGCCCCGGCCCTCTCGCGAATCGGAGACACCTCATTCGGTCTCGCATTGCGTGACCACCTTCCCCCCAAAGCGGAGAAGGAATTTATTTTGTGGGACGATGACCCAGGGTGGTCACTACGTTTCAACCCTAGCAGCCCGTTAAAAAAGTATTTCAGATGATTGAACGAGAGAGAGGATGAAGCGTCTGATTTTCATGGCCCTTGGAAAACGCAAACCCAAACAGGACGAATTGTTCATTCCCACCGCGAAA
>Ga0074044_10001641_pt1 | contig 20078 bp, 16 predicted proteins | sample BogForMeECP23OM1_FD_94443 | JGI IMG/M metagenome (GOLD analysis project Ga0074044, IMG submission 94443) | Bog forest soil microbial communities from Calvert Island, British Columbia, Canada - Bog Forest MetaG ECP23OM1 | ecosystem: Environmental > Terrestrial > Soil > Wetlands ...
GATTTTGCACCACGCCAATCATCACGGCTTCAGGCCCGGGGATCTCCTGCCACTCGTTGTCCCAATCCTTGGAAGGGGTCTCCAGATCTCTGCGAATACGCGCACGGGTTGCAGGGTCTTTCAAGCGCTCAACCAGTTTGGCGTCACCGCCGTCGTGCGCCCACGGAGGAACAAACGCGGACATGGAATTGAACCATGCCGGGTAGGCGTAGGTGTTGGCAGAAATGTCGGCGCCCTGTGCGCGAGCCTGGCTGATTTTTGCCACAACTTCCGGCATGCGCCCCCAATTGTTTTTGCCAGCGACCTTGAGATGCCAGATCTCGACGGGAATGTTCGCCTCTCTTCCAATACGCAGAGCTTCGTCGATGGCCTCGATTACGGTATCACTCTCGTTGCGCATGTGAGTGGCATAGATTCCGCCGAACTTCGAGGCTTCGGAGGCGAGAGCGATAATCTCTTCCGTCTTTGCGTACGGCGCGGGCGCATATTCGAGGGACGTCGAAACCCCGACGGCTCCATCGCGCATGGCATCGCGGACCAGCGCTTTCATTTTTTCGAGTTGCTCGGGCGTGGGCTGCACGTCAGCATCGCCGAGCACAACGCGCCGAACCTGCGTTGCGCCAACATAGCTGGCGAGATTGATGCCTATGCCCTGTTTTTCGAGCCGCGCAAAATATTGGCGGAAGGTTTGCCAGTCGACATTGACTTTGTAGTGCGCATAGGCCGGACGGTCAGCCTCGACGATCGCCCTGTTCAGCGGCGCCGCCGATCCACCTTCGCCGGTAACTTCGGTCGTAATGCCCTGGTAAATCTTCGAAGGCAGACGCGGATCGACGAGGATGGTCACTTCCGACTGGCCCAGCATGTCAATGAAACCGGGAGCCACAACTTTGCCTTTGGCGTCGATTGTGCGCTTGCGTGTGGTTTCGGAAAGATTGCCAATGGCGGCGATGCGACCGTCCCTGATTCCGATATCGCCCGAATACCAAGGCGATCCGGTACCGTCCACGATGTGGCCATTTCTGATGACAACGTCGAAGGAATCGGCAGCAAAGACTAGCGTGGAGACAATCAGGAAGAGCGCAAGAAAAAGACGGTACGTAGCGGTCATGAGGTGAGCCCCGAATCAGTAGCGTTACCGCCTGCAGTACTTGGTATGTCGGTTAGGCGGCTAATCTTTCTACGGCCAATCAAGCTACCAAGGATAATCCACAGAGCGAGCGCCAGCCATTCCGAAGTTGAGAAATGGCCCGGCACAAACGGCAGAAATTTCATGAACGCCATCGCGAGGCCGACCAGCGCGCCGACGATCGCGATGAAGGCCTGCAATGTCGTCGGCTTCATGCGCAAGAAGGCTGCGCAGACGGCAAACCAGCCGATGGCGGAAGCCACTGAGCCTACCTCTGAGATTGGCACCAGGATCGCGCTTCCCAGAAACATGCATAGACCAGTGGCGATTCCAGCGGCCAGAATGGCGGCAGACGGCGTTTGATTTCGGGGATGCACCGAGGCTAGGCGATCGTCCAGCAGCCCGCGCCGTGCCATGGCAAACAGCAAACGGGTGGCAGCGACAAAATTTCCGTTGAACACCTTGGACAGCGAGAGAAGAGCCGCGCTCAGGATGATGCTTACGATCCAGCGCGAACCGATGGCATGCTCGAATGCAACTGCCGTCATGAATGGGCTGCCGATCAGTTGCCGCCACGGCGCAACGAAGCCAACAGCTGCGATTACTACGATATAGAAAACAAAGCCGACGATGATGGCGGCGAAAATAACGCTGGCGAACCCGCGCAAGCGAAACTCGGGGTTCGCCTCCTCGGCGGCCTTGGTGACGGACTCGAAGCCGTTCATGAAGTAGGGAACAATCTGGAGCACCAGCAAGATGGAAACAAACGGTGTGTGCGTGAACAAGGGCGGGAAGTTGGCAGGCGATCCGCGCGCCACGCCCAGCGAGACGAAGATTAGGAAGAGTGCGAGCGTGCCGAAGGTGGTCCAGTTTTGAAACGTGGCGCTCAGCCGAACCCCACGATAGTTGAGGATTGTTACGAGCGCAGTCAGGCCGAGGCCGATAACCAAGTGCGGCAAATAGACCGGCTTGCCCGAGACTCCGTACAACTCGACGCGATTGAGCCATGGAAAGATGAAACCGGCCAGACGGCCGACGGCAACGGCCTCCCAAGGGCAGACGATAAAGTACGCAAGCATCATCATCCAGCCGGTGAAGAAGCTGACTGGTCGCGGAAAAACGCTTGCCGTGTAGGCGACTTCGCCCGCAGCATCAGGCATGGCGACGACTAATCTTGAGTACACGTAGCCGATCGGAAGTAGAAGAATCCCGCCAATCGCAAAGCCAAGAATTCCACCAAGCGGGCCGCCGCGTGTAAGCCAGTCGTCCATGACGACCAGCCAGCCGACGCCGACCATCGTTCCCCAACCCAGAGAAAAGTAATCGATGAGGCGGAGTTTGCGCGCCAGTCGGGTCATGGGGTGAGACTCGATATTTGAGGATTTGTAAGGGCGGCCCACGGGCGGGGCCGGGAGGGAGGCTCCGGAGGAATTACTTGGGAAGAGATTCGCGCGTGACGAGCGGAGGAATCGGCCGGCTCAAATTCGATCTTTGCCGGTGGCAAGGGTCCCATAGGCGCGAATTATAAAGTATCGCGCGTCGGAAGCCATGGATAGTCCCGTGTGCGGCTTCATGCAATCGCAAATCGAGGAGGACATTGAGCAGGCCGAAGGATGCTGAGCGCATCCTTCAGCGACGAAACCTCAAGCACTGAACTCAAGTGCGTTGCCTCGAGCAGCCTGCGGAAAAATACCGGCGGATCGACCAGAGTGACGCGAGTCGAACTCTGAGTCGCCCATCGGCGCACCAGCAGCAGCGTTCCCAGGCCTCCGGCATCGATTTGCTGAATCTCCGAAAGATCGAGCACCAGCACACGGAGGCGGTCGAGTTGCTCGATCCGGCGCCGGAATGCATCCAAGGCGGCTCCGCGGACCATCCGTCCAGAGCATCGCACTACGGCCACATCTTCTATGCGTTCGATTTGGTATTGGAGTTCCATACATTTGTTCATACGCACCAGCCTTCGAAAAAGTTCCGCGATTCTGGTCTTTTTGATAGACGAAGGAACGGGGCAAAGGTCACCACTTGCGAATCGAAAGTGCATGAAATTGGCATTCTTGCGTCCAAAACACGACCAGACATTAAGGGCTTGTGAATTTGTTGCGGAACCTGGCGCGGATGCGTCGTTTACAGTCCGGCCTCGATGCGCGATCTGGGGTCGAGAAAATCGCGCAAGGCGTCGCCGATGAAGTTAAATGCCAGCACCGCGAGCATCACGGTTACTGCGGGGAAAATCACCAGATGGGGAGCGTCGAACAAGTGCGAGCGGGCATCGTTCAACATCGATCCCCAACTTGCTGTAGGCGGAGGAACTCCGAGTCCGAGGAAGCTCATGGTTGCTTCGGCAAGAACCGCGCCCGCCATACCAATCGCGGCCTGCACGATCACGGGCTGGATGATGTTTGGAAGAATGTGCGTGAAGATGATGCGAAGGTCACTCGCACCGAGCGCATGCGCCGCCTCAACAAATTCTCTTTCGCGAACGGCAAGCACCTGGGCACGAACCAGGCGGGCATAGCCAACCCAGCCTCCAAGAGACAGCGCGAGAACGAGGTTGAAAATTCCCGGACCGCGAAAAGCTACGAATGCAATCGCAATTAGAATGCCGGGGAAGGACAGGAACGCATTCATCAAAACAATATTGACGAATCGGTCGAGGCGCCCGCCATAGTATCCGGCGAGCGAACCGATCATGAAACCCAGCAGCAACGAGCCAGCAACGACGCTGGAGCCGACAAACAATGAAATGCGCGCTCCCCAGATGAGGCGCGAGAGGATGTCACGCCCGAGTTCGTCGGTGCCGCAGAAATGGTGGGCCGAAGGCGATTCGAGGCGGTTCGGAAGATCGATGCGCGCGGGATCTTGCGGAGCAAGCCAGGGCGCAAAAATTGCGCAGAACACCAACACGGTAACCAACACCGCGCCGATGGCCGCCAGTGGGTTATGGCGAGCGAGACGGGCGCTCGGCATCAACGGCGAGTCAGCAACGGCCAGTTGCCAGTTTGTGGCCATGAGGCGAGCCTCCTTAGTTATTGTCGGGGATAGTACCTTATTTTAAGGCACTGGTGGGACTAGGAGGGTGGCGCGACCGATGCTCTTGCTCAGTCCGCGATGAGCAGGTTTTCGGCAAACGGCCATTCCCCGTCAATCCACTGGGCCGCGCATCGAAAACCCGCAGTGCGCGCTGTCTGAAATACTTCTTCCGCCGCGTACTTGTGGCTGCTCTCGGTCCAGATTGTTTCTCCCTCCAGGAACTCAACTACGACCTCCGCCGCCGGAATGGTCACGGTTTGCCGTCGCAGGGAACGCAGATGCATCTCGACACTGCGTTCGTCCTGATTGATCCTTGCCTGGTGAACGAATTGACTTAAGTCGAAGTCGGCATCGAGCTCACGATTGATGCGGGCAAGCAGGTTGAGGTTGAACGCCGCTGTCACGCCGAGATCATCGTCATAGGCGCGAAGTAACTGCCCGCTGGACTTAACCAAGTCTGTTCCAAGCAGGAGGGAATCACGCGGCTCGAGGATTCGCCGAATTTCGGACAAGAACTTTACGCCAGCCTGGCGATCGAAGTTGCCGATTGTGCTGCCGAGAAACAGGACGAACAGGTGCTGACCGGGCTTGCGCTGCGCAGTTACTTCCAAGAGGCCATCGAGATACTCGTGCTCAAAGCCCAAAATGCTGATCGAATCAATATCTCTGAGTTCGCGCTCGCATCGGGCCAAAGCCGAGCGAGATATTTCAATGGGATAATACGAGGTGCTCTGACGCCGGCAGAGCGCCTCGAGCAACCAGCGGGTCTTCCTTCCGCTGCCGCTGCCTAGTTCGGCGACCGCCACAGGCCCTTCGATGCGGTCCACGATCTCATCCGCATGCCGGCGCAGCAATCGCTCATCGGCGCGCGTGAGACCGTATTCCGGCAAATGGCTGATCACTTCAAAGAGAGCCGAACCGACATCGTCATAAAAATACTTCGAAGGAAGTTCCTTCTGTCCCTGACGCGTGAGTCCAGCGCGCACGTCGGAAGCAAATTCGTAAGTGACATCGGCGGTAACGGCATGGACAAGCATTCTTCAACTCCTTTTGATCACCGGCTCACGCAGCGGAAACCTGCATATATATACTGGTAATGCGCCTGGAACCAGTTGCGAAACGTTGGCCGCAACATGCAGGCGGCGGTGCGCGCCGAGCCACCCTTCATGACGAAGTGCTTGCCATCGAAGAAATCTGCCGAGTAGCCGGGGTAGAAAGGAAACCGCTCGAAGCCAGGAAAGGGTGCGAAAAGCGTGGAAGTCCATTCCCACCCGTTGCCAAACATGCCATCTATGCCAAATGCGCTCTGGCCGCGGGGAAAGGCAGTTACGGGCTGAGGATCCCAACGGTTGAAATTGAAGTTGCCGTAGTGTGCATCCGGCGCGTGGTTGCCCCACAGGTATCGTATTTCAATTCCGTCCGGAGTACCGTATGCGGCACGGTGCCACTCCTGTTCCGTGGGAAGAGACTTTTGAGCCCAGTGCGCGTAGGCCGTGGCCTCGGCATGACTCACATAGACGGGCCAGTCCAGAGGCAATGGAATTTCTTCGAACACCGAACGATAAAACCACTGGCCGCTTGCCTGTTTCCAAAAACTCGGGTGCGACACGCCATTAGCAGTCTTCCAATTCCAGTCGGCATCGCTCCAGAGAGAGCGCGTTTCATAGCCGCCGGCAGATATGAAATCGAGATACTGGCAGTTAGTCACCATAAACTGATCTATCTCAAACGCCGGCACCTCTGTCTGGTGGGCTTCATACTCGTTGTCCCAGCCGAAGCTCTTGTCGCCACGCGAAAGGCCCATCGTTGCTACGCCAGCCGGAATCTCGATCATGCGAGGAGTCGCGGGAGTAGTGACAAGAGTTGGTGGGCCTACCTGCCGAACCTTCTTGCCGAAAGGCAATTGATGCAACATGTAGGCCAGCGTCTCGAGATGCATTAATCGATGCTCGACAGCGACATCCAGCAATGTGTGGAGTGAAAAACCACCTCTCGTTGCAGCGGCGGGTTCGAGGATTTCGCGCGCAAGCTTCTCATCGAGAACAGACCGGATCTTGCCTACAAAATCCTGCACCGTTTTCTGAGAGGGCCAGTCCGACGCAAGGTCAGAGGGCAGCCCCCCACCGACCGGGTCGATGCCGAAAGCAAAAAGCCGCTCGAACTCGGAGTGAAAACTCTCCGCACCGAGAACGTCGCGGAGCAGGTTCCAGTCAAAAGCCTCCAGGTGTCCCAGATAGAAGATGATGCGGTGCCGCTCTGGTATCGGGCGGTCATAGAGCGCGGCCGACCGCACCAGTTTGAACAAGGCATCACTTCGTTCGCGAGCTTCTGAGATGCGCTCCAGCAATTGATGCTGGATTGCAGAATCCTTTTCGGCAACAATCATTCGGTCTCCAGGAATCTCCCTCTGGACAAAATGCCAGCAACGGAACGCCGAGACCTACGTTTCCCCTGTTTTGACGCAATCTTCGCAAACAAGTTTGTCCGTCTCTGTAATTCTGATTTGGGCGAGATGTGTGCATTACATCGTCATATTTCCTCCGGCTCCGTGCGGGCTCACCCGGTGAAGTCGCTGAGTTTGTTGCTGACCGCTAGCGGCCGGGACAACCTCTACAACTCTGCGAGAGCACGGTGTACCAAGTGCACTGAAATTGCTCCTTCTCCCACGGCAGAGGCTACGCGTTTCAGGTTGCCTGCTCGAACATCGCCGACGGCGAAAACACCGGGAAGACTCGTCTCGAGCATCTGCGGCGCCCGCGCAAGCGGCCAGGCAATCGATTGACCGTTACTGTTAGATCCATCCAAGTCGCGCCCGGTAAGAATGAAACCTTTGTCATCCAGAGCAATACAACCGCGTAGCCATTCGGTTCGAGGCGATGCTCCCGCCATGATGAACACGTGGCGAATTTCATGAGTTGAGGTCAGGCCCGTGGTCCTGTCCTTCCAAGAGACGCGCTCCAGCTGTGTATCGCCGTCCAAACCTGTGATTTCTGTTTTGTAGTAAAGCTCGATTGCAGGATTTTCGGTGATCCGCTGAATCAAATAGCGAGACATGGTCTCAGCCAGTCCTGCGGAGCGCACCAGCATGTGGACTTTGCGGGCCGTCTGTGACAAAAAGACCGCTGCCTGACCGGCGGAGTTGCCTCCGCCTACTACGATCACCTCATCGTCCGCGCATAGCTGCGACTCGATGTGGGTCGCGCCGTAGTAGACGCCCTGGCCTTCGAACTTTTTGAGGTTGGCAATCTCCGGTTTTTTGTACTGAGCCCCGGTTGCGATGACGACGGCTCGGGACGAGAGCACAGTGCCGTCGTCGAGCAGGAGCTTGTAGGGACGGCGATCGCAAGTCAGCTTGTCGACACTATGCGCCACCATCATCTTGGCGCCAAACTTCTGCGCTTGTGTGATGGCGCGCGACGCTAGCTCTTGTCCGGAAACACCCGTGGGAAACCCGAGATAATTCTCGATCTTGGAACTTGATCCCGCTTGCCCACCGGGAGACTCCGTCTCAATGACCAAAGCATCGAGGCCCTCCGATGCGGCATAAACAGCGGCTGCCAGACCGGAAGGACCGGCGCCGACGATGATCAAATCGCGCACTTGGGAGTTGTCAATATTGGCATTCAAGCCCAGGCAGCGCGCGAGTTCCTGCGTGGAAGGCCTACGTAGAACTGTGCGAGCGTTACAAATGACGACTGGAATTTCCTCCAACTTGACGGCGAACCGGTCAAGGAGTTCCTGCGACATCTTGTCTGTGTCGAGGTCCACATAGGTATAAGGATGCCCATTACGGCCTAGAAACTCGCGCAGGCGCAGTGTGTCCGCAGAATGGCGCGAACCTAACAGGATGACGTTTCCCAGGTGGTTGGAAATGAGCGCAAGGCGGCGCAGAATGAACGCCCGCATAATGATCTCGCTCATTTCCGCGTCTCGCGCGATAAGCGACAGCAGAGCCTGCGCAGGGAGTTCAAGAACTTCCCCGGGGTCGGTGATGCGTCCGAGCACGAGGCATCGCTGTCCGGAGATCATGCTAAGTTCGCCCGTGAACTCGCCAGCATGGTGTGTGGTTATGAGGCGCTCACCGTTGAAGTCCGGCTGAACGATTTCCATCGTGCCGGAAAGGAGAACAAAAAATGAAATGCCCGTGTCGCCAGGACGAAACAGGATCTCGCCCCGATCGACGCGACGCAGTTCGCTTCCCGGGCGGATGCGATCAATCTGTGCGGGCGTCAAATCCGGGAAAATTTGTGTGTCAGCATCGAGCGCACTGGGTATGAGCCTAGTAGACATGTTTCGCCCCACGGAGAAGGTTTTGGTAGTAGATGATGCTCGCGATCTTTAGGATTCAAAGGGTCGGGGCCGCATCCGCGCGTAAGGGCGACGCGCTTCGAAACACACAGTCACTGGGCAGGCTGATTCCCCGGCTTTGCTTTTCGCAGATGTTGAATTCTAATGATCTTGCTGTGAGCTTGGAACCGCCACTTTCGGCAGCCAGCCGCGCATCGCTGAAGCTCCGCGCCGTTCTGGTTCTTATCGGTTTTACCGCGACGGTGGCTCAGATTGTTCTCTTGCGCGAGCTGATGGTCGTTTCCTACGGCAACGAGATCTCACTTGGAGTAATGCTTACCTCCTGGTTTCTGTGGACCGCGCTGGGCAGCAGTGTGCTCGGCCGATTCGCAGGCCGGGTATCGAATCCGGCGAAGCTCATGGCCGCGTTGCAGGTTCTGCTTGCGTTCCTGTTGCCCGCGACCATCCTGGCGGTGCGCGCCACCCGCAGCTTGTTTCACGCGCTTCCAGGAGAACTTCTCGGACCTGCCCCAATCTTTCTCGCCTGCCTGATTACATTGAGTTGCTTCTGCGCTGTATCTGGCTGGGCGTTTGTTGCCGGCAGCCGGTTCCATGCGCGCGAGTCCGGTTCCTCGACCGCGGTCGCGGTCAACTCCGTGTATTTGCTTGAGGCGGCGGGCTCCGCACTTGGGGGCATTCTGGTCAGCCTGGTGTTCCTCGGCGCTTTGAACTCCCTGCAGATTGCGTTTCTGGTAAGTAGCCTGAATCTGATGGCCGCGACCGTTCTAGTCCTGCCCAAACGGTTGTATCGGCTTGCTGCGGTTGTGATCTTGTTCGCCGCCTTTGTAGTTGCGGGTCTGCTGCAAGGCCGCCGTCTAGAGGCCATTTCTCTCGCCCGCCTCTGGCCTGGCTTTCGCGTGGTCGCTACTCGCAATTCCGTGTACGGGAATCTTGCGGTCGTTGAAACCGGCGGAATTCGCAGCCTGCTTGAGAATGGGCTGTTGATGTTCAACGCGCCCGATCCTGCCTCTGCCGAGGAGGCCGTGCACTTCGCATTGCTTGAGCACCTGGCTCCGAAGAGCCTTCTTCTGATCGGGGGCGGCGCCGGCGGAAGCCTGCTTCAGGCTCTGCAGCATCCCAGTCTTGAGCGGGTGGACTACGTTGAACTCGATCCCGCTGTGCTCGAACTGGCGGAAAAATACTTCCCTCAGCAATGGGCTGCAGCGCGCGCCGATCCGCGCGTGCACGTTCACCACGCCGACGGACGGCTGTTTCTGAAAACGACACACCAGATTTTTGATGTCATCATCGTCAATCTGCCCGCTCCACAAACCGCGCAGTTGAACCGCTTCTATACCGCGGACTTTTTTCAAGAGGCAGCGGAGAAGCTTGCCGACGACGGGGTTTTCTCCTTTCAACTGCACGCGGCGGAAGAATACCTGAGCCCCGATCTGAGCGCCTTCCTGCGCTGCATCGTCAAATCGCTACACCAGGCGTTTCCCGTGGTGCGGACGATCCCTGGCGACATCGTGCATTTCTTTGCGACCAAGCGCGAGGGCATACTTGCTGCCAATTCGGCTGAATTGCTTTCGCGTCTGCGATCGCGGCATCTGAAAACCAGCTATGTGCGCGAGTACTACATTCCATTTCGCATGATGCCCGACCGGGTCGCCGATCTGGACGAGAACATTCGGCCTCTGGCCGACACGCCGATTAACCGCGATTTGGCACCCATCGCGTACTACTTCGACGTCGAGCTCTGGAGCACGGAGTTCAATCGCGAGTATCAGCACGTCTTCGAATCGGTTGCGCGAATTCGATTTGGACGGCTGGTGGAATGGGCTGCTGTTTTGCTGATCGTCATTGCTGCGGTCATCTCCTGCTGGCCGGGAACCGCTGCTCGCGTTCGCGGGAGCGCCGGCTTTTGTGCGGCGCTCACTGGCTTGACTATGATGAGCCTGGAAGTGCTGCTTCTCCTGGGTTTTCAGGCGATTTACGGCTACGTTTACCACCAACTGGCCATCTTGATTGCTCTTTTCATGTCGGGCATGGCCCTGGGGAGTTGGTGGCGCTTGCGGCTCGCGGCTCGCTCTTCAAGTGCGACCGCCCTGCGCGCGACCCTGACACAGTTGGCAGGTCTGCAGATTCTCGCCGCTTTGTCTCCACTGCTGTTGTATCTCGTACTCAATTCGCTCGCTGGCACAAAAAGCATCAGTACGCTGGTGGTGGCGAGCCAGATTCTGTTCCCGGCGCTGGCCTTGCTCGCGGGCGCGCTCGGCGGCTACGAATTCGCGCTCGCTGCGGAAGTCTTTTTTGCGGATGCCACGGCGCGTGCGGCGAGCATGGGAATGATCTACGCAGTGGATCTGATCGGTGCGTGTCTGGGAGCGTTGGTGTTGAGCGCGTTCCTGCTTCCGCTTTTTGGTTTTCTCAAAGCCGCTATTTTCATTGCGGCGGTGAACTTGGTACCGGCTGTCCTGGCATTCCGCGTTGGTTGGGCCAAACCGGAGCTGCATCGGGCTTGAGGTCGTGCGAGATTTCCCCTTCTCCAAACACAACCGCCGTGAACATGAAGAGATCGGCGTCTTTGTCCCGCCAAGCCTTGGCGGGCAACCCGGCCTTCATCGCTGTTTCGTCGAGCAATGTGTTTCGATCCCAGTGCTCCTCGGGCGCAACCTGCGGAAGCAGAAGCCCGCGCGTGCGGCCCTTCACGATCATGAGTCCATGCTCGCCGACCTTGATCTGATTTGTATCCGAAACGCGGCGCAGCGGAGAAAGCACGGAGACCTCATACTTCAGCAAAGGCAATTCGCTGGCTGCTACTGGGCGAAAGCGCGTGTCCCGCAAGGCGGCAAAGGCGGCGACATCACGGACCGTCTCCGCCAGCGGTTGCATCGCTACCGTATATCCAATGCATCCGCGAAGCTCGCCATTTTCCTTCAACGTGACAAAAGCGCCGCGATCCCGCATCAGACTGGCCGGCAGGTTCGAGGGAAGCTCGTACGTCTTGTCCTCCTTTACGGCGGACTGGACCGATTTTCGGGCGATCTCCAGCAGTTGCCGTTTTTCGGATGACGTCAGCGAAAACTTCGGCGCCGCCTCGCTCCGACCTTCTTCTTTCAGGAACGCCACCGCGCTGTAGCCGACAACGCGGCTGTGGTCGCCGGTTACGTCACCGGAGTTTGCATACTTGATCACCTGCGCGTGAGTTGCTCCCAGCCGCTCGGCCGCGATCATGGCAGCGACGATGGGAGCTCCTCCACACGCCTCCCAGGTGCGGTTTGCAAAATTGTCGGAGAGCGTGAGGTAATCCCATTCTGCTATTGCGTTCACCGTCTTTCCATCGATCGTGACCGCCTCATCGTATGGGTGGTAATGCGAGAGATCGGAACTGGCAACGATTAGCGTATCGGTTCCTCGAACTAATTCTGCGAGGGCAACTCCCAGGGCGCGGCTTGCCGGATAGCTCTGCTCACCCATAACGATAGGCACCAGTTGGAAATCACCCAGCGCCCGTTGAAGGAACGGCAACTGATCTTCCAGCGCGTGTTCCCCGCCCGCGGGCGTTGGAACATGACCCTGGCTGGAGAGTCTGATCTCCGGGCTCAAACTCACTAGCTTCCGCGCGAATTCCTTATCCACAAAAACCTTGCCGAGAGGAGTGACATAAGCGTCGCCGTCATAGACCGAAGTGAACGAAAATGCCTCGAAGTGGGAGGGCGCGATTACCACGACGCGATGGGTCGGCCGCCCTTTGATCATCGCGTAGCTATGGCCCGCCACGCCGCCAGAAAACGGATAGCCGGCGTGGGGCGCGACCAGCGCGACGACTTCTCCCTTCTGTGCAGGCACGCTCGCATGTGCGATGAATCCGTCCACCATCGCGGCCAGTTCTTTCGGGTCAGCGGGATAAAAGGCCCCAGCGACGGCCGCTTGCCGAATGTGTTCCGATTCCGCCGGTGGGCTCCCAGCAACCACCGAGCAGCCAACCAGGAAGGGAATTACGATCAGCAGCGTGAATCTGAGTCTCGCATTCATAGCAACTCCGATTTCTTCTGCCGCCTCAGCTCCAAGCGCCCGGAATAACGTGCTGGCAGTACTCGCACTTTCCTTTGCGAATATGGTTCTGCGTGACCGTGAACCCGGCGCGTTCGATGAGCAGATGGCGGCATTTCGGGCAATACGTGTTCTCGGCGGGGTGCCCGGGCACATTGCCGATGTAAACGTACTGCAAGCCTTCGGCGTCGGCGATTGCCTTGCCGCGTTCCAGCGTTTCAACCGGCGTCGGCGGTAGGTTCTTCAGCAAATACATAGGATGAAAGCGCGTGAAATGGATCGGAACGTCAGTGCCGAGGTTGGTCTTGATCCAGCGCGCCAGATCGCGGAACTCTGCATCGCCGTCATTCATCGTGGGAACGACCAAGTGCACGATCTCCATCCACTTCGCTTCCTTGCGCGTGGTGACCAAGGTATCCAGGATGGGTTGAAGCTCGGCATCTACCACTTCGCGGTAGTACTTTTCCGAAAATGACTTCATGTCAATCTTGATCGCGTCGACGTGGCGGCAGAGGCGCTTGAGCGGCTCCTGCTGAATAAAGCCATTCGACACAACAACGGCTTTCAGCCCCTGCTCGCGGGCCGCATCGGCAGCGTCGGTGACAAACTCGTTCCATACCGTCGGCTCGCTGTAGGTAAAAGCCACGGCCGGGCACTGGTTTTGCTTGGCCGAAGACGCTATGTCGGCAGGCGGCATATAGCGGGCGGGCAGGTCTTCCGGCTTGGCCTGCGAGATCTCCCAGTTCTGGCAGAACTTGCAGGTCACGTTGCATCCCACCGTGGCCAGCGAAAAAGCCACGATGCCGGGATGGAAATGGAAGAAGGGCTTTTTCTCGATCGGATCAATATGCGCGGCAGCGACGCGCGAGTGAACCAGCGTGTAGTACGTTCCCCCGCGGTTCTCGCGGATGCGGCAATGTCCCCGCTCACCGGCCGCGACCACACAACTGCGCGGACACAGGTGGCAGCGCACGTTCTTGCCCGGCAGCTTCTCGTAGAACCTGGCTTCCACGCGAAACCGCGCATCGTCTTCTGTCGTCGACGACATCGCCAGGCCGTGTGCCGCGGTGCCACGCAGACAAACGGTGGCGCAAGCGGCCACGCAGGGCAGGGTTGCAGTTCTTAAGAATGTCCTGCGATCCGTGGGTGCCGCAGCGATGCCGGGCAACGAGACAGAGAATCCGACTTCGGAAACACTGTCTATCAATTCATGTTGTTGATGAAGGCCCCGAAGAAAAGGGCGGACGGCGTGGGCGGCAATTGGGGTATCCGGCATAAGCCCACCTCTGCGCTTTGATTGCTTGCCTTACTATTCTATTCCCTTCCGACCAGACGTTTGGCTTGTGCCGCGCAGGTTAACTGGATTCTCTTCTGAAAGAACTAGCGCCGTGCGGTTGGTCGCTGACTTCAGTTCTCGATTACCATTGGGCGAAACTTCTGTTACATGCTGCGCCCTGATCGCCGCGGGCCGTCTCCGCTTTGAGAAGACCACGATCACGCGAGTCGATGCTGTGACTCACCGCACTCTCGCGTGTGAGTGGCAACGTCAACCTTCTCGATGTCAGCGATCATGACATTGGGGTTGTACTTCAGAGGCTCCTGAATCATCTGAACACCGGACTCCATGGGGGAGATGATGCGGGTGCGCAGGATCGGATGGCCGCCTTTGAGAAGCAAATGTCCCGCCCGGCCGTGATAGATCGCTTTCCCGGCCCGCACCTCATCCGTCAGGGCCCGCTGGATCAAAATCAGGACAATTGTCGTTGAAGCAGACGTACTGGTATTCGCGTTCCTTGGACGCGAGTTGGGGGGTTGGCCCAGCGCACCAGTAAACGGCCACAATGCGGACACCGGTAATCGATCTGTTCCACAACGGTCTGCCTTCAAATCTCTGGAAGAGGTTCCGGCCGAAGCCGGAACCTCTCCGTGCGTTAGGCGGTTGTGAGGGCAGGGGCTTTCCCTGTGAGCTCGGGGCGGCCGCCTTCATCACCCCACTTCTCCAGCATCTCCAAAGTGACAGACTTGGGACGTTCCAGGGCGTAGCCCAGAGCGCGGTCCCAGGTAATATTGGCCATGCAGCCGAGGCTGCGGCCGACGCCGAACAGGACCGTGTAGAAATCCCACTCGCGCAGCCCGTAGTACCACTGAATGACGCCGGACTGGGCATCGACGTTTGGCCAGGGATTCTTGGCTTTGCCGTGCTCAGTCAGGACACCGGGGGCCACCTCGAAGATCATGGAAACGAGCTTGAACAGCGGATCGTTCTTCAGGCCCGGAGTAGCGAGACAGAACTCGCGCTGCGACATGTAGCGCGGGTCGGTCTTGCGCAGGACGGCGTGACCGTAGCCGGGAACCACCTGGCCAGCTTTGAGCGTGTCCCAGAGAGCCATGGTGACCAGTTCCTTCGTCGGCTCATTGTCCCCGCAGTACTTCTCCTTGAACTTGAGGGTCCAATCCAGGACTTCCTGGTTAGCAAGTCCGTGCAGAGGGCCAGCAAGGCCGTTGAGGCCGGCGGAATAAGCGTAATAGGGATCGGACAACGCCGAGTTCACTAAGTGGGTGGTGTGGGCGGAAACGTTGCCGGACTCGTGGTCGGAGTGCAGGATGAAGTACATGCGGGCGACATCCTTGTAGTCCTCGCACTGGCCGATCATTTCGGCAAAGTTCGCGCCCATGTCCAGCTTCCCGATCCTATTCTGGAAATCGCTGCGATACTTCAGGTTGTAGATGAACGCGGCGACGATTGGAATACGGGCAACGATGTCGCAGGCGTCCTCGTACGTGTATTCCCACGCGTTATTTTTGTTGAACTTGCCCGAGCTATAGTAGCGGGCGAACTTGGAGTCCTTCTGCATGGCCAGCAGGCCGACGGAGAGCATGGCCATGGGGTGGCTGTCCCGCGGCATGCCGCGGATGACATCCCAAACGTAGGAAGGAACGTACTGGCGGACCTTCCACTCGGCCAGAATTTCGTCGACGTCTTTCTGGCTGGGCACGTCGCCGGTGAGAAGGAAATACCAGAAAGATTCCACGGTCGGATATTTGGAACCGGGGGCCTTGGGAAGAGCCGCGAAGGTCTCGGGAATGGTCTTGCCGCGGAAGCGGATCCCTTCCTGAGGATCAAGGTAGGAGATGTCGGTAACCAGGCAGCGGACGTCGCGAGCACCGCCGATGGCCTGGTCGATAGTTACCTGATCGATGACAACCTTCCCGTGTTCTTTGATCAGGTGTGCGATGTGAGGACGGTACTCCTCAATTTTCTGCTTAAGTATTTCCTTCAGTGCCATTTGCTGAACTCCTTTCCTTTAGTAGAAGTTTCCGTATCCTGCAATTCCAAAACTGAGAACCAAATCTGTGGGAGCTTCCGGCCGAAGCCGCCGGCTCGGCGGTCTTCTGCTCGAAAACGCGGAGAATGAGACGAGTCAGCATCCCCCATTTTCCGGTCTTGGGATCACACTGCCAGTTGGCGAAGACGCACTACTTCTCTTCGTCGAGCCTGGAACGTTGTGAAGGGCTGCCGATCCTCAAAAGCGTTCTGAGAATCCCGGGGTCGATCTCACGGGAGTGGGCAACATATCCCTTCCGGCGGTTTCGTTCCCATCGATGCTCCGAGCCGAGGCAAGCGATCGGGCAGGCACCATCCCGAATTCACCGTTCGCTACGCGGATACTGTTCTGCGGCCTCGCCAAACGCGCAAACTACACGGCCACCTTTCCTCGCTGCAACAACTCCGGCTCACCTTCTGGGGAGCAAACCAACTATGCCCGCTCCACGAACTCGTTACCGTGATACAGGTCACCTAGCAACGTGAGAGTCGACCCCTGGACCTGTGCGCTGCTAATAGCAAGTTAACTCAATTAGTAGACTTATTCTTTTGTATCCGTACCGGCACTAACTCAACCATGCGGTGCCGCGGACGTTGAGGTGTGACACTGATCACACTTCAACGGCTTGGGGCACCGTGAACGCAAAAGAAACCTCCGGGGCCAAAGTCCCAACCGATTCAAATCGACGTACGCGGCGCTGAAGAGTCGTTCTTCCATGAGAGCGCAAATGTCTGTGGGTCCGTGGCGTGTTTTGAGTGGGTGGCGCGTTGCGGACTACGGAGAAGCGGGGGCGTCTGCCAGGTAGCGGCGCAGGGCGTCTTTCCAATCTGGCATTTGGATTCCTTGGGCGTGCAGGCTTCTTGGCGACAGGACCGAGGATTCCGGACGGCGGGCTGGGCGGGGGAATTCGGCGGTGGTTACGGGTTTGACTTCGGCAGGCAGGCCGGCTTGACGCACAATCTCTTTCGCGAATTCGTACCAGGTGCAATCGCCGGCATTGGTTGCGTGCACTATGCCGCTGGCCCGCTTGCGGCAGAGTTCGACCAGAGTGGATGCCAGATCGACGGTGAACGTGGGCGAGCCGCGTTGGTCGCTTACTACGGAAAGCTTGGGCGTCCCGGCAGCTTCGGGCAGTGCAGGAATTTCGGGCCGCTTCGAGACCAACTTCAGAATGGCTGCCGGGAAGCACTTGCCTCCGTGACCGAAAAGCCAGGAGGTGCGCACGATCAAAACGTCGGGCAGGATATCGAGCAGGCGGACTTCGGCGCGCGCCTTGGTTTGGCCGTAAACGTTGATCGGATTTCGTGGGTCGCCGGCTTCGTAGGGAGAACCCTTCGTGCCATCGAAAACGTAGTCGGTGCTCACGAAGAGCAAGCGGGCTTTGGCTCGGCGAGCGGCTTGGGCCACGTGGACGGCACCTTCGCAGTTCACGCTTAAAGCGTGGTCGCTGTTCGATTCGCAGCCGTCGACATCGGTGTAGGCTGCCGAAAGAATGATCCAGTCAGGCTTGGAATCAGAGACGATCCGATTGACTCGCACGCGGTCGCGAAGATCCGCGTCGTGGGAAGAAAGCGCCGTGAGTTGCTCAGCATGGAGCACATGAACTAGATCCTGGCCCAGTAGTCCCGTGGCACCAAAAAGCGTGACCCGCATAGCGGCATTATTGTAGCGGAGCGTATACCGGTTGGATGTGACCAACTTCGGGGGAAACTCCCTATTCACTCCCGACGAAAAGCTTTAGCGAGGAGAACCGTCAGACCATTCAGTCTGCATTCGGCAACTGCAGCTTGGCATGGCGGCGCAGGGCGTGCAGAATGAGCGATCCGCTGATGGCGAAGCAGACGACCGCACCGAACGCCGCCAGATCGACCATCGGACCTTTCAGGCGAAAGTAGTCAGCGAACAACGACACGGTGGCAAACAAAAGGCCGAGAATATTCAGCCACAGAGGTGACCGCACATGGGGCAGATCGCGGTGAAAGCGGACTTGAAGCAGGATGGCGGCGAGTCCGATGGCCGCCACCACGACGATGGCGAGAGGACTAAGGAAGGCGTTGCGTCGCGTGAAAATTACGACCATCGCAAGGGCCAGGAGTAGCAGGCCAGAAGCAATCACCGTCCAGCGGCGAGTGACTTGCGAACTGGGCACGATCACGGAGCCGTCTCCTTATGGCTTGGCATGTTGCCATTGTATCCTCGACCGCACCGCCGGCGGTGGAGTTCAGGCGTTTCCCGGCATCCATTCGGCCGGGCGGTTGGAGCCGTGTGACATGGCGTAGAGGACCAGTTCCACGCGGCTGGAAATTCCCACCTTATCGAAGATCCGCAGCAGGTATTTTTTGATGGTGTGCTCGCTCAAGCCGAGCTCGCCAGCCACTAGCCGATTGGTGAGCCCGTCGGCGACGAGGGCGACTACCTGCTCTTCGCGGGGGGTCAGCAGCGATCTGCCGCTGGAATTCACCACTCGCAGTGTGGACACCTCCGACAAGGCGTCGGCGATGTAATGCGTTTGCGTATTGTTGAGCCAGATTTCTCCGCGGGAAACGCAGTTGATGCACTTGCAGAGCATGCGCAAAGGATCCTGCGTGAAAAGAAAAATTCCTCTCGCGCCGGCGCGCAAAGCGTTGATGACGAGCTCGCGGTCATCGCTGTCGGCTAGCAGCACCGTGGGGATGGTTGGATGGGAAATGCGGAGCCAGCGCAACAGGCCGAAATCCGGCAGGTCGTTGCCGGAAAGCAACGCGACATCGGCGGAATTCGATTGCAAGAAAGCATCGAGTGCTGTCGTTTTTTGCGCGACGGCGGAAACTTGAAAATCACGACGGCTGCGCAGAGCCCGCAGCAGCAATTGCGATTGCAGCGGCCCGGAATCGGCGATGAGCACGCGTACCGCCTTAGTCTTCGGCTGGGGGACCTCGTCGGGTAGTTTCGCGATGCTTTTCGATTTCACATGCACCATGCATCCATCATGATGCCTGAAAGGGTAGGGACCATATGTATGCCCCATCACAGTGGATTTGTGATGAATCCGCGAAATTTGTCTACTTTCGTGGACCTACTACAGTGCACTGGTTTTGCAGCGATTTGCGCCCGCAAAAGCGTTGCTAAAGTCGGCAACCTGCACGCTAGCAGGTTGATCGGCAAAATCGTCACTTTCCCGTTGGTCGGATTGTGCCCGGTACCGCGGTAGACAACACTTTCCAAGTCTTGTTCGTCTTCGAGCAGAACTGTATTTTCGTGCAAACAGCTCAAACGCCCGAGCTGAATTGTTCGCCGTTCTGAGCAACGGTGAGAGTACGGAGATGAGTGAACGAATGCAACAAAACGTGACGAGAGCTGTGGGCCTGCTCATCCTGCAGCTCGCCGTGGTCGCCTTCGCTCAGGAGACCGTTCCGTCAACTGCTTCGAGATTTGGGGCTTCTGCTTCGCCGGCCGGCACGTCCGCGGCGGCGGAGAGCTCGCAGAGCCCGGCAGGCGGCGGCAGCGGAGCATCCGTGAGCGGGGCGAGCACACAATCCGAGAAAGCGGATGGCCTGGGAGATCCTTCTTTTGGAGGGGAGCGCCATCCGCTTTATCGGCTAACCAAGTCCGATGTCGTCGACCTGAATTTTACTTTTTCTCCCGATTACAAGCAGAGTCTTACGGTGCAGCCGGACGGCTTCGTGGTGCTGAAGGGCGCCGGTCCCATCCTGGCGGAGGGTCTTACGCTGCCCGAGCTACAGCAGGCAGTTGCGGAAAAGTACAGCGGGGTTCTGCGTCAGCCCGAGATCACACTGACGCTCAAGGATTTCGATAAGCCGTACTTTTTGGCATCGGGTGAAGTGACCAAGCCCGGCAAGTACGAGTTGCGGGGAGACGTGACCGTCAACGAAGCGATCGCTATTGCCGGCGGCTTCACGCAGCAGGCACGGCACTCGCAGGTGGTTTTATTCCGGAGAGTTTCCGCCGGCGTCGCCGAGACCCACGTGCTTGACCTTAAGAAGATGCTGGATGCGCACGACATGCGCGAAGATCTGCACCTACGGCCGGGTGATTTTGTTTTTGTGCCCCAGAGTCGCATCACAAAAATTCGCAGGTTTGTTCCGACCAACTCCATGAGTTGGTACATGAACCCATTGCAGTTTTAGAGAAAGGATTCAAGCAGCAGGGTGTAAGGGCTGCGCTGATTTACCAGTCAATCTTTTGCCAATCATCCGGCGTGCCCCCCGACGCCTCTTGTAACCGCTAGGAAGTTGCACCATGACCGC
>Ga0074044_10001642_pt1 | contig 20034 bp, 21 predicted proteins | sample BogForMeECP23OM1_FD_94443 | JGI IMG/M metagenome (GOLD analysis project Ga0074044, IMG submission 94443) | Bog forest soil microbial communities from Calvert Island, British Columbia, Canada - Bog Forest MetaG ECP23OM1 | ecosystem: Environmental > Terrestrial > Soil > Wetlands ...
GCGCTTCAGTTTGTTCGCAAGCTGAGCGGATTTACCAACCCGTCTCGCGCCAATGCGGCGGCGTTCGGCCGTGCAGTCGACGAAGTGACGGAAGCGGCCCACCGCCTTCTGGGCGCACTGGAAACGGCGAGTCCGACCAAGAATCGCGAAGCCGAAGCGATAAAAGCTCGCGCCAGGGCGAGAGAACGATTTGCGTAGGACGGATGCCCGATCCGCCATCGCCTACTTGCGTCGCGGCTTGTTCGCCGTATTCGGCTTCAGCTGATGAACCGACGCGGATACACCCGCGCTACGCCGTAGCGCATCCTTCAGGTCAACGGGACGACCGTGTTTCCTCAAGAGATCGCGGAATGCCTCGCCGGCCAGTTCTTGAAAGTCCTTCATCTGGTCGCGCCCAAGAAGGTCGATTTGCCGCCAGGTCTCTTCATCGAACTGCACACGCTTGCCCGGCATCGTGTAGCCTCCTTGTGCCCGCGCGCCCGATGACGGCACTTTTTCGGAGCATTCACCTTTCGGCCAATGGAGTCTAGCGCCAGAAGCCATCGACGAGGTGGCGCAGCTTGCTCTAAAGTGAGTAGATCGCGCGACGTTGATCGCGCGAGTTCAGCGTGGCTTCGAAAGGGTTGATGCAATGGCAAAGAAGCAATCGGATGCGGTCTACCGGATTATCGACGTTGTCGGCGTCAGCGAAAAATCATGGGAGGATGCCGGTCGCATGGCAGTGGAAACGGCTGCTGGTTCGCTACGCGATCTACGCGTCGCTGAAGTCACCAAGATGGACCTGAAGGTGGACAACGGAAAGGTCACGGCCTTTCGCACCCGGGTCGCGCTCTCGTTCAAGTATGAGGCGTGATCCGGGTTCACGTCATTGCCGCGCAAGCGGGAATCCATAGCCTCGGGCAGTGCAGCATTATCTCCACCTGTAATTATGGGTCCCCGCTTTCCGCCTTCGCGTTGTGCGCTTCGGCGGACCTAAACCCGCCGTAGCTCCAAGCGAGCATAGGCGGGTCGCGGGGACGACCGGAACACCTAAGCCGTGCGGCTGCGGAATTGACCGGTCCTGCGGAAGCGCCAGAGGTAAGAGGGCACGACAGCGGCGATCGATTCGGGCACGATTCCCAGCGCTTCGAGGGTGCGGGCTTGTTCCCGGGCGGCGGTCGAGACGACGTTGTCGTGCTTCAGCAGCTCGACCTGGTCGGGCGTGATCGGCGGCTTCGGCAGGAACTGAAGATACGTCGCATGCAGCTTCATCAGCGCGAACGGCGCCGGCAACAGCAGGCGGCGGCGTTCGGTGGTGGCAAGGACGAACTCCATCAACTCTTTGAACGTACGCACGTCCGGTCCGCCGAGTTCGTAGATCGTGCCGGGCTTGGTTTCGCCGTCGACGGCCTTGGCGATCGCTTGCGCGACGTCCCCGGCAAATACCGGCTGAAAGCGTGTATGGCCGCCGCCCGGCAGCGGCAGCGCCGGGGAGATGCACGCGAGCGCGGCGAAGCGGTTGAAGAAGTCGTCCTCGGGACCGAAGACGATCGACGGGCGCATGATGGTCGCTTCGCTGTGCGCCGCCAGCACCAGCCGTTCGCCCGCCGCCTTCGCGCGCGCATAGCCCGAAGGCGACGCCTCGTCGGCGCCGATGGCCGAGACGTGGACGAGGCGCGCGCCGGCGGCAGTCGCGGCGCGAGCCACCGCTTCCGCTCCTTCCGCCTGAACGGCGTCGAATTTCTGGCGGCCCCTTTCGAACAAAATGCCGACCAGGTTGATGACGATGCTCGCGTCGCGCACCGCCGCCTCGACCGATTGCGGAAAGCGCAAATTCGCCTGCACCGCATGAATCTGTCCGACCCCGCCGAGCGGCTGCAAATGGCCGGCCAGCTCCGGGTGGCGCACCGCGACGCGGATGAGATAGTTGCGGTCGGCAAGCGCGCGGACCACGTGGCGGCCGAGGAATCCCGAGCCGCCGAACACGGTGACAAGAGTGTCAAACTTGCCCTTCACGGTCATCGGCTGCGGAATACAGGATCGATCTCGCAATGTATAGAGCCATTATCCCGCTTCCACCGGGGCAGGGGAATGCTCAACGCGCGGGGCTCTTCTCCAGCTCGGAGTCGACCGGCGCCGGCGCAATCCCGTTCGATTGACAACGACAAGACCGCTCCGTACCTATCCCGGCACAGCCCAGGTGGCGGAATTGGTAGACGCACTAGTTTCAGGTACTAGCGCCGCGAGGCGTGGAGGTTCGAGTCCTCTCCTGGGCACCATCCCCTTTTGCGGCCAAACCTGCACCGAGGCTAATCACGAAGTTCGCAGTCTTCGAGATTAATGAGCTGGCCGTTTTGATCCTGGTTGATTTTGCCGGTGACTTTAACGGCATCGCCGATGCGAAGCGTGGCGAGTTTGGCTTTCGCGGTATCGGCAAACGTACATTGAATGTTGCTGTTGTCCTTTTTCAGCAACACAACGCCGCTGGTTCCGACACCGAGAACCCTCATACTCGTTGTCTCGATCCATTTGCCTGTTTCATCCGCCATCGGAGCACCGCCCTGCGAAGCGTCGCCCCCCTGATAAAGCTCCCGTAATTCAGCGACCGTTCTTTGCGTATAGACCTTTCCGCCGCCGGCGGCCGGCGGCGGTGGCGGCGCCGGTGCCGGCGCGGCATGCGGCAGCGCTTCCAATTGTTGGGTCCGTCGCTTTAAAGCCGCGGCATCAGACAGGGCCGCATCGCGTTGCCGCGTCGCGGCCTCCAATTGTTTCTGCATTGACGCAGTGGCCTTGGCCCTCTCGCCGGCGGACGCCGGCGCGGGCTTCTCACGCAAGGCGTCCAGTTGCTGCTTGAGATTGTCGCGATCGCCGGTGATCGCAGCCAAGCGGAGCTTGGCGGCATCTAATTCCGTTTTAATCGGCTCTGTCGCCTTGGCGATGTCTTCGGCTGTTGGCGGATCGTGAATGACAGTGGGCGGCGAAACCGGTGCGGGTATTCGCAAATAAATATCGTATCCAGCCGCGCCCGCTGCGGCCAACAGGGAAGCAATCACTATCCATGTCCGAAATGAACTGCCGGGCATGTGACCCTTAAGCGAATAGATCAGCCGGGATTCTTCAGACGACTCCCGAACCAGCGTGAATATTTGCGCCTTTCTGGCTTTCCTGCAACACGGACGTGAAGTGTGAACGGCTCGCCGGCAGCCCGAACAGTTATTGAACGGCGGGCCGCTGACCGCCGCTTATTAATTACGGCAACGGTTGGCGTCGTATCATGCAGGCGGCCAACGGCATGCCCGGAGCAACGGGCGCGGATCCGGTCGGCGTCAAATATGGAAAATAGCTCCGTTCCATCTTACATCTCATGTAACAGAGGTGCGGTCATGGCAAATCCGAACGGAAGAACGGCGTTGGTCGAAGCGCAGCTGCCGAATGTCCTTAAACGGCGGTGACGATGTTCGGCTATTCGCAGCGATGATCCAGAGTAGCGCCTATGGTGTCACAGGATAGGATGAGCCATGCCTGACCCGGACGCATTAGAAGCCTTCATCGCAGTCGTCGAGAGCGGAATGCATGACGATGCTATTGCGCGCTTCTATACCGATGACGCCAGCATGCAGGACAATCTTGGCCCGATGCGCAAGGGTAAAGACGTCCTGATCGCTCGCGAACGTCAGTTCATGAAGCTGTTCAAGGACATCCGTTCGAAATGCGTCAGGCCCGCGTTCGTTGCTGGCAACCGCGTTGTCATCCGCTGGAATTTCGAATTCGTTCGGCAAGACGGTTCAATCTGGGCCATGGACGAGTTGGCCTATCAGCGATGGGAAGAAAACAAGATCGCCGAGGAGCGTTTCTATTTCGATCCGTCACAGATAAAGCTCTAGTGCGATAAGGGGGCGTCCCGCTCAGGTGCCGCTTCGAATCGGCGAACCTCCGACAGCCGCAAAACGCTCTGTCCTATCTTACATCTTGCGTGAAAGAGGTACCGTAATGGCAAAACGCAACGGAAAAATGGCGCTGATCACCGGCTCGACCGACGGCGTCGGCCGCGTGGTGGCGAAAAGGCTAGGCAAAGACGGTTGGCGGGTTCTGGTGCACGGCCGCGACCGCGGCCGCGGCGAGCGGGTCGTCGCCGAGATCAAGGACGCCGGCGGCTCCGCGGAATTTTTGGCCGCGGACCTCTCCTCCCTTGCCGACGTGCGGCGCCTGGCCGACGCGGTGCAAAAGACGACCAAGCGGCTCGATCTCCTCATCAACAATGCCGGCATCGGCAGCGGCGGGCCGCAAGGGACGCGGCAGACCAGCGCCGACGGCTACGAACTGCGCTTCGCGGTGAACTACCTCGCCGGCTTCCTGCTCACGCATCTGCTGTTGCCGCTCAGCGGGAAAAGCACGCCGGCGCGCATCGTCAACGTCTCCTCGCTCGGACAACAAGCGATCGACTTTACCGACGTGATGTTGACGCGCGGCTACAGCGGCTCGCGCGCTTATTGCCAGAGCAAGCTTGCTCAGATCATGTTTACGATCGATCTCGCCCGTGAGCTTGACGGCACGGGCGTCACGGTCAATGCCCTGCATCCCGCGACGTACATGAACACCACCATGGTGCGACAATCCGGCGCCACGCCCACGAGCACCGTCGAGGAGGGCGCCGACGCCATCCTCAATCTGGCGACGTCCGCCGCCATGGAGGGGCGGAGCGGGCTTTATTTCAACGGACAGCGCGAGGCGCGGGCAGACGCCCAGGCTTATGATGCCGAGGCGCGGCAGCGTCTCAAGACGCTGAGCCTGGAGCTGGTCGGCTGGTCTTCGAAAACATCCGCATCCGTCGAACGATCTCGCCGCTAGAGCGTAGTTGCTTCAGATTGAATCGATTGGCGCTCTAGCTCCCTTGGTGGAGCATGATCTTTTCGGAAAATCGGCATCCACCCTCGGATCAAGTCCGAGGGCAGGCTGTTTCCGGATCATGCGCTAGAACGTCGCGCGCGCTCCTACATAGGCGGCGAACGGCATGCCCGGCACGAAGGTGCGCGGGTCGGTCAGGTTCAAATAGGGAAATGAGGTGGCGTCGAAGAACGTGCCGTACACATAGTAACGCTGGTTGAAAAGGTTCTTAACCAGACCGAACACCTCGAAATTCTTCGATATTTGATAGGACGAATGCAGGTTCACCACCCAATGGGCCGGAATTTTCGGATTTTGGTTTGATTCATCGCCGACCAGATATTCGCTGCCGACGACGTTGAGGTCGGCGCCGAGCTTCCATGGATCGGTGATCCGATACTCGGCGCCGAGCTTGAGGCGGAAGTCCGGGATCCCCGCCAGGTGATCGCCGGGAACGACAAAGATATTGCCGTTGGCGTCGGCATAGGGATTGAAGGGCGAAGACAACGTCAACGCGTTCAGGAAGGTGGCGTCGACGTAGGTGTAATTGGCATAGACGTTCCAGCGGTCCCATTTATACGTCGCGCTGGCCTCGATCCCCTGGCGTAGCGTGTCGCCGCCGTTCTGAAAATATTCATGGCCGGGGATGGGACTGGCGACATTGATGATGTCGTTGGTATTGAGCGTGTGGTAGGCGCCGACGCTCCAGGTCAGCTGCCCCTTTCCCGGATCGAACCGGCCGCGCAAGCCGGCCTCGAAGGTGTGCGACACGACCTGTTGGAGATTTGGGTCGCCGACCAGCGCGTTGTCGATCAGGCAAGGCCGCAGCGGATCGGAGCAGCCGAGCTCCAAGGGCGTTGGTGCGCGGTTCGCCTCCGAGTAACCGCCATAGAGAGTGACATTGGGCGTGAGCTTGTAGGTCGCGCCGGCGGTCGGATTGAAGCGGCTGTAATCGTGACTGCCGTTGAGCAAGGGGTCGTTGCCCAACTCGTCCTGCAGGGTGATCTGGGCGAAGTTGAAGCGGCCGCCGGCGGTCACCGACAGCCGCGGCGTAACGTCGAACGTGTCGGTGGTGTAGAGGCCGGTGTAGAGCGTCGTGGCGGCCAATCCGACCGGCGCCACGTCGCCGGAAGGCTGGTCGATGAAGAGACCCGAGCCCTGCACGGTCGGGAACTGATTGGCATTGACCGTGCCCAACTCGCTCGTGGTCGCGAATTGCACCAGCCCGCGGTCGACGCTCATCCCCACAACGAAATTGTTGTCATGACCGAACACCTTCTCCGAGGAGGCTGCCTGCGCCGAACCGCCGAAGCTGTTGGTCGTTGTCCAAGTGCGGTCGATTTCGCCCAAGACGCTCGTCCCGAGCGAGCCGGTGGCCGGGACCGTCTGTCCGGTCGTCGTTATGAGATTGGACAAAGTGCCGTTGAGATTGGGAAAGCACAGGACGGCCGGATCGGGACATCCGGTGTTCTGCGCGTCGGTGCCGTTGCCGTCGACGTGGCGTTGCTGAAAATTGCGATAGTAGACGTTGGCTTGATACGTCAGCGTCTCGCTTGGCTTCCAGCTCGCGCTTGCGGTCAAGAAGGCCAGTTGATTCTGAGTCGTTTGCGGGAGCGTGTAGACGCTCGACCAATTCTGGTCGAGCATCTGCACCGGCGTCGCGGCGGCCGCGCCGAAATTATTCGACGCACCGGTGAAAGTGACATGGTATTCGGTCTGATCGCCACGCGCGCCGAGATCGGCATAGACCCGCCGCAACTGCGAGGGTGAATCCTCGCGCCAGCCGGCATCGTCGATGGCGTCGGCGGTGATGTAGCCCGACAGGTTTCCGACCTGCCCGCCCGCCTGCACCGACGTGCCAATACGTCCGTAGGAACCGCCGTTCACTTCGCCCTCGACGCCGTGATAGGTGAATCCGTTCTTCATCTCGAACGAGAGCGCGCCGCCGATCGCATTGAGCCCGTACACCGGATTACTGGGAACGAGCGTCAGCCGATTGACGGCGTTTTGCGGGATGAAGTCCCAATTGACGATGTCGCCGAACACTTCGTTGATGCGTACCCCGTTCTGATAGACGGCGAGCCCCTGCGGCGTGCCGATCACCGGGGAGGCAATGAAGCCGCGGTAATTGAGGTCGAGCTGGAATTGATTGCCGGTCTGGTCGCTCAGCGCGACGCCGGGCAGTCCGCGCATCAGGGCGTCGAGCAGGCTCGGTGTCGTCGCCGGATCAAAATCCGCGGCGGAAAGGGTCTGGACATTGGACGGGACCTTGTCGCGATCGACCGCGCCGGGCTCGGCAGGCGCCGCGACGCTTGCCGCGGGCGTAGCGGTTGAGGCGGCCGGCTGGGTCACCGGGCGAGGAGGCGGCAGCGGAGTGGTGCCGATGATGCGGATCTCAGGAAGATTCGCCCCGCTCGAATCCGCGGCCTGGCTCGGACTTTGCTGCGCGGTTACAATGCCGGGTGCCATCACGGCGGCAAAAGTGGCTGCCCTGACTAGTGCGCGAAATGCCGCCCAAACCGCCGACGCGCTCACACCACCAACGCTCACGGCCCCCGAATGTGCGAGCCGTTCCCCGACCAGGACACGGAAGATTCTGCCATGATCCACGGGTCCGGTCATGGAAGATTTTTCAAATCCGGGGAGCGCCCGGCGATGGGTGCGGCGGAATGGCCCGGTTCAGATGGGGCGGGCCGGTTTTGACGAGTCATTTCGGTTGCGATATTCAAGGACTAGCGCCAACGATCCGAACTCTCGGCGGCGCCACACCGAGCCCTGCCGCAGCGCATCATCGAAATGACCATCCGCCTGCATCGCGGCGATCTGCCGGACCTTTCGCGCTACACGGGCGCGGTCGCGATCGACACCGAAACCATGGGGCTCACTCTCGGCCGCGACCGGCTGTGCCTCGTTCAGCTTTCGCCCGGCGATGGTTCTGCGGACGTGGTGCAGATCCCATCACACGCTGGCGACGCGCCCAATCTCAAGCGGCTCCTCGCCGACAGCCGGCTGCTCAAGATTTTTCACTTTGCGCGGTTCGATCTCGCCATGCTTTGCAAAGCCTTTGGTGTGATGCCGGGGCCGGTCTACTGCACCAAGATCGCGTCGCGGCTCGCCCGCACCTATACCGACAAGCACGGCCTCAAGGACCTGGTGCGCGAGGTTTTGGGGCATGACCTGTCGAAACAGCAGCAATTATCCGATTGGGGCGCGGCGGAACTCACCGACGCGCAGATTTCCTACGCCGCCGCCGACGTGCTCTATCTGCACGCGCTCAAAGATCGGCTGGACGCCGTGCTGATGCGCGAGGGCCGGGAGGAATTGGCCGCGGCCTGTTTTGGTTTCCTGCCGCATCGGGTACGGCTCGATCTCGCGGGCTTTGCCGCCGAGGACATTTTCGCCCATTCCTAGGGCCATGGATTTGCAGGGTTTTCAGTCCAGCTGCCTAACCCGCAGGGGAACTTCGAATCCAAAAAACGCCACTAGAATCATAAATTTGGTAGTATCCCTTCGGAATCGGGACGCCGAATGTGTGTTTTCCGGGGATCGCCCCGCCCGGTCCAAGCCACATTCGCAGGCGACAATTCGCAAGCCGGATCGCCATAAACGGTCCGCAACCCGCATCGGGGCACGGTCTGGGGGAAAACCGCTGACCACCGTCCATGCTGTCGACACCGCGAGAACAGGCAAGTTTTCGGCGACGTCTCGCGGCGATGCCGAACAGACCTATCGCGCCGCGCTGCGGCATAGCCGGCACGTGCATTGGCTTCGCATCAGCGTGCCTGCCGGCATTGCGGCGGCTCTGGTCATGGTCGTGGTGGCCAATTACATGCCGATGAGCGGGGGCCTTCGGCTACCGGGAGAGCTTGGCAAGCTGGTGATCAAAGGCACCAAGATCACGATGGAGCAGCCGCGCCTCGCCGGCTTCACCGCCGATTCCCGCCCTTATGAGTTTACCGCGAAGGCCGCCGCACAGGAAATCACCAAGCCGGATTTAATGGAGCTCCAGCAGATTCAGGCCAAAATTGACATGGAGGACAACAGCACGGTCAACATCACGTCAAATTCGGGGACCTACGACATGAAGACCGATTTGCTGACGCTCATCGACAATGTCCATCTCGTCTCTTCGACCGGCTACGAAGTGCGCGTGAGCCAAGCCGTGGTCGATGTGCACAAAGGCCACGTGGTATCGGAGACGCCGGTCTGGGTGAAGCTACTCAACGGCTTTATCAACGCCAAGCGGATGGAAGTCTCCGACAGTGGCGACGTGATCCGCTTCGGTGGGGGCGTTGCGATGACCATACACCCGGACCAGGATTCCACGCAGGTGAGCGATCGATGACGCGGCGGCTAACGCTCTGGGCTGTGGTTGTGGCATTGGCTGCGCCGGGATCCGCCGCGGCGCAGGGTCCGCATGCCGCGGCGGCGGGTCCCAACCAGAGTATCGTTCAAGACCAGAACCAGGATCAGCCGATCCAGATCGAATCCGCAACGCTCGAAGTGCGCGACAAGAATAAGATGGCGACTTTCTCCGGCGACGTGCTGGTGACCCAGGGCGACACGACGATAAAATGTCAAACGCTCGTGGTGTTGTACGGAGCGGAACATGGTTCCGCCGCGGGTCGGTCCGTTGCGACCGCAACTCAGCCGGGCGAGGGCACGCCCCGGGGGGCGCGCGTTCAGCAGGGGCCGGTTGTCCCTCAAGGCTCGCAGGACATCCGCAGGATAGAAGCGCGCGGCGGCGTCACCATCACCACCAAGGATCAAATTGCGACCGGCGATCTTGGCATCTACGACCCGAAGAAGAAGACGATGACGCTGACCGGAAACGTCGTTGTCAGCCAAGGCAAGAACGTCCTCCACGGCGACAGTGTGGTCGTCGACACGGTGACCGGAGACGCCCACTTCGAGTCTGGCGCGAGCACTCAAAATCGCGTTCGCGCACTCATATTGCCGAAAAAGGATGCAGATGGCGGCCCCTCGAACGTCCTGTCCATCGGGCCGAGCCGACCGAACTGAGGGTGTGGCCAGAGCATCGCCGCGGGAAATCGGTTAAAGTCCTCCACAAAGCGGGACTATCCCCGAGTCGAGCTGAAGATTCCGAGACCGAGTGTTGGATATTTTCTCATACTTTCGCCGGCGCCATAGTCCGGTGTCGCGCCAGCCGGTAGCCGCCGCAGAGGAGGAGGCGATCGACCTCGCCAGCATTGGCGGTGCGATCAACGGCACTTATCTCGATATCGCGAGCCTGCCGGCGGCGGCGGAGAAGGCACGCAGCAAGCGTGCGCCGCGGCCGCAACGCGAACCTCCACCGGGAAACGGGCCGGAGCGCGAACCGGTGCCGGAAAACGGGCCGCAGCCGCCGGTCCGGCCGCGCCGCCGGGCGGACGGTAACGGCGCCGCACCGTCCGGTCGCAAGGACGTGCTTTCCGTTCACGGCGTGGATAAGAGCTTCGTCGGCCGCCAAGTCGTCAAGGGCGTAAGTCTTTACGTGCGCAAGGGCGAGGCGGTGGGCCTCCTCGGCCCCAACGGCGCCGGCAAGACAACGGTCTTCTACATGATAACCGGACTCATCAAGGCCGACAAAGGACGCATCGAAATCGACGGCTACAACGTAACTCGGTTGCCGATGTACCAGCGCGCCCGCCTCGGCATCGGCTACTTGCCACAAGAAGCCTCTATTTTCCGCGGCCTCAGCGTCGAGGACAACATCCGCGCGGTGCTCGAAGTCGTCGAGCCAGACACCAAGCGGCGCGAGCGCGACCTCAACGGTTTGCTCGAGGAGTTCAACATCGCGCGGCTACGCAAAACGCCGGCGATCGCGCTGTCGGGCGGGGAACGCCGGCGCGTCGAGATCGCCCGCTCGCTCGCCACACGGCCGAATTACATGCTGCTCGACGAGCCTTTCGCCGGTATCGATCCAATCGCCCTCGGCGACATCCAGTCGCTGGTGCGTCATCTCACCAATCGAGGCATCGGCGTGCTGATCACCGACCACAATGTGCGCGAGACCCTCGGCCTGACCGATCGCGCATACATCATCTATTCCGGCGAAGTGCTGATGGAGGGCCGTGCGGCCGACATCGTCAACAACCCTGACGTGCGGCGGCTCTACCTCGGCGAGGAATTCCACCTTTAAGCCACTTTGAAATCGGTTGACGACACCCTGGTCGAATTGCTGTAGATGACCTACAAGCAAGAAACGGACCAGTTCAGCCGCCCCTTCAATGGCACTCACCCAAAAACTTCAAATCCGCCAGAGCCAAGCCCTGGTGATGACGCCGCAGTTGCTGCAGGCGATCAAGCTGTTGCAACTCTCGAATCTCGATCTGGTCGCCTATGTCGAAGCCGAACTCGAACGCAATCCGCTCCTCGACCGCAGCACGGACGACGAGTCGACGGTGGGCGAGTCCGAGACCGCCCAAACACCGGACAGCCCGCCCGCGGATGGCGAGGCGTGGAACGGCAGTGCGAGTGAGCCGGGGGGCAGCACAATCGAGGAGCCACTCGATACCCGTCTTGAGGACGTCTTCCCCGACGATGCCGAGCCGAGCCGCCCGCGCGCTGCCGAAGGTCCGGCAGGATACTCGGAATGGGCAGGTGTCGGCCCGGGCGGCCGCGATGACGGCGACTACAATCTCGAAGCGTTCGTTTCCGCCGAAACCACGCTTGCAGACTGGTTGCGCGAACAGCTCGCGCTCGCCGTTGCCGACCCCGCGCAGCGGATGATCGGGCAATATCTCATCGATCTCGTCGATGAGGCCGGATATCTCAGGGGCGATTTGGCTGCAGCTGCGGAAAAACTCGGCACGAGCGTCGAGGAAGTCGAGGCCGTGCTTGGTATCCTGCAAAGCCTGGGTCCGCCCGGCGTTTGCGCGCGCGATCTGGCTGAATGCCTCGCGCTTCAGCTCAAAGAACTCGACCGCTTCGATCCCGCGATGCAGACCTTGACCACCCGCCTCGACCTCCTGGCGAAGCGGGAATTCGCCGCCTTGAAAAAAATCTGTGGCGTTGGCGACGACGACCTCGCCGACATGATCGCGGAAATCCGCCGCCTTAATCCAAAGCCTGGTCTCGCCTACGGGTCGGCGATCGTGCAGCCGATCGTGCCGGATGTTTTCGTGCGGCCCGGTCCCGACGGTGGCTGGATCGTCGAACTCAATTCCGACACCTTGCCGAAGGTCCTGATCAATCAAACCTACTACGCCGAAGTCTCGGCCACGGCGCGGCGGGACCGTGAGACGTCGTACCTTGCCGAATGCCTGCAAAGCGCCACTTGGCTGGTGCGCGCGCTCGACCAGCGCGCGCGCACGATTCTCAAGGTCGCCAACGAAATCGTGCGCCAGCAGGACGGCTTCTTTGCCCATGGCGTCGCGCACTTGCGTCCGCTCAACCTCAAGACCGTTGCCGAGGCCATCGGCATGCACGAATCGACAGTTTCCCGCGTCACCGCCAACAAGTACATGGCAACCAGCCGCGGCATCTTCGAGCTCAAATTTTTCTTCACCTCGGCGATCGCGGCCGCCCACGGCGGTGAAGCGCATTCCGCTGAAGCGGTGCGCCACCGCATCAGGCAGCTGATCGACGCCGAGAGCGCAGGCGACGTGCTGTCCGACGATACCATCGTCGACAAGCTGCGTGAGGCTGGCATCGACATCGCGCGACGGACGGTGGCGAAATATCGCGAGGCCATGCGCATTCCGTCCTCGGTGCAGCGACGGCGGGAGAAACAAGCCGCGGCGGTCACCTGATATTACCGGCTGCTGCTGCTGCCGGGCACCGCGCCGCGTTGACTCCGCGCTTGCCAGTGCCTAGCTCGGATGAGCGGCTGAATGAGATTTTCGAGTGAGCATGATCTTGTCCGAAAGCCGGTACGCACTTTTCCCGATCATGCCCTAGGAGGCGGCCATGCCATTTCGCGTTTCAGGGAAAAATCTCGATGTCGGTGACGCCCTGCGCGAGCGCGTCAACGCGCGGATCGCCCAAGCCATGGATAAGTATTTCGACGGGGGCTACTCCGGGCACGTGACCGTTGCGAGGGAGGGCTTCGGGTTTCGCACCGAATGCGCCATCCATCTCGATTCGAAGGTCACGCTGCATGCCGAAGGCCGCGCGGCCGACGCCTATGCCAGCGCCGACCAGGCGGCGTTGCGGGTGGAGAAGCGGCTGCGCCGCTATCATCGCCGGATCAAGGATCACCACCCCGAACGTCTCGATGGACGAGGCGCGGTTGATGCGGCCAGCTATGTCATCGCCGCCCCGGAACAGGAGAGCGAGGCCGAAGTCGACGGCTTTACGCCGGTTATCATCGCCGAATCCACCACCAGGTTGAAGCAATTATCGGTCAGCGATGCAGTGATGGAACTCGACATGACCGGCGCTCCGGTGCTCGTCTTCCGGCACGCCGCACATGGCGGCATCAATGTCGTCTATCGCCGCGCTGACGGACATCTCGGCTGGATCGATCCGGCCGCAACTGCTCCGCCGGATGCCCATTGACGCGGTTGCCCGCGCTCCTTATGGTCCGCCGCCCTTGAGCATGATCCCGAAAAGTGGGTACCGGTTTTCGGAAAAGATCCTGCTCAAATAGAAAGTCAGCGCCAGGCTGCGGCCTCGCTCCCCCAGGTCCCCACTCATGCCGCTCACTGATCTCGTCGCCCCGAACGCGATCCTCCCGGCGCTGAAGGTCAACAACAAGAAGCAGGCGCTGCAAGAGCTTGCCGCGCGTGCGGCAGTGCTCACTGGTCTGAATGAGCGGGCGATCTTCGAAATCCTGATGCAGCGGGAGAAGCTCGGCTCGACCGCGGTCGGCAATGGCATCGCCATTCCTCACGGCAAGATGCCCAATCTCACCCGGCTGTTCGGATTGTTCGCGCGGCTCGACCGGCCGGTCGATTTCGAGGCGCTCGACGGCCAACCGGTCGATCTCATTTTTCTATTGCTCGCGCCGGAGGGCGCCGGTGCCGATCACTTGAAGGCGTTGGCGCGCGTGGCGCGGTTGCTTCGCGATTCCGCCGTCGCCCACAAGCTGCGCGCTTCGCAGGATGCTGAGGCGCTCTACGCCGTGCTGGCCATGCCTTCGGCGAGCGCAGCGTAGCGGCGCAGGAATCAGGTTATCAGTAATCAAAAGGGCCAGCGAAGGCATCGCCGCTGGCCCAAACGTTCCGATTACTGATGCCTGAATACTGATCCCTGGTCAGTGTACGCTTACCGTTTCGAGCTGCTGGCTCACGGCGTTGGCGACCGCAGCTTCGCGACTGTCGGTGAGCATGATCGGCGTACCGTCCGCCGCGTGCAGCGCGAAGAGCTTCAGCCCGGGTTGGATCTCCGGCACCTGCGGGAATAGCGCGTGAACATCCTCGGAGCGGATCGTCTTCACATAGGCGATCTGCCCGTCGCCGAGGTGGGCAAGCGCTTCGGGGGATATGTCGATTTGTGTCATTTCTGTACGGCTCATTTCCGATGGCATGGACCCTTGGCTCCTCTTCCGATCACGCGATCGAGTCCGACTCGGTTTCCTCACTCCGACTCCTTGATGGAGATCGATTTCACAACGCGATCCAGCTGCGGGCGCACGAGATCGATCGACAGTAATCCGTTCTTCAGGTCAGCGCTGAGCACCTCCATACCTTCCGCCAGAACGAAGCTGCGCTGGAACTGGCGCGCGGCGATGCCGCGGTGGAGATATTGCCGGCTTTTGTCGTCCTGCTGACGACCGCGAATGACGAGCTGGCTCTCTTCCAGCGTCACGTCGAGCTGATCGCGGGTAAAACCCGCCAAGGCAAGCGTGATGCGCAGCCGCTCCGGGCTCTGCGCGTCGCGCGCGATACGCTCGATGTTATAGGGCGGATAGCCGTCAGCGGCCTTGGCGACCCGATCGAGAACGCGCTCGATTTCGTCGAAGCCGAGCAGAAACGGACTTGAAAGTGACGAAATCCTGGACATGGTTTCAAAGTCCTTGCTAAGCGACTTTGTCGGGCCCTTACGGCGCCCCTAGAGCATGATCCGAAGGTGGCATCCGGTTTTCCGAAAAGCTCATGCTCCAGTAGACAGGCTTGTCGGTCGAAAATCGGTCCGTCCAGCTATATGGCGTCACGGTATGAGGGCTGCAAGGCGGCGCCGCAGCGGCCGGGCGCCGCAACAAGCGTTACGGCCACTTCAGCGGTCCCGGCAGGGCGCGTTCGGCTTCGGCGGTCAGTTGCGCTTCATGCCGGCCCGCAAAGATGGCGGCAACGATGATGACGATCGCGGCCGCGAGACCGATGACGATGACCATCGGGCCGGCCAGGCGTTCGACCTGGCGTCCCAGCAGATAGGCGGCGAAGCCAAAGCAAGACGCCCAGACGAGCGCGCCCACCGCATTGGCCAGCAGAAATTGACGCCACGGCATGCGATTGGCTCCGGCGAGGATGCCAGCAAGGCTGCGCAGCACCGGCACAAAGCGGGCGACGATGATGATCTTGCGGCCGTGGCGCAGGAACAGATACTCGCCGAGTTTGATCCGGCTTTCGGTAATCCGCACATAGGAGCCGTAACGCAGCAACAACCAGTAGCCGAATTCCCGGCCGATGACGTAACCGATCATTTGCCCGACGATCGCCGCGCCCGCCGCGGTCAGCACCACCGAGACGATGTTGAGATCATGCTGGGTCCCGGCAAACATCCCGGCAAGGATCAGCACGGTCTCTCCGGGAAAGGGCAGACCGACGCTCTCGAGACCAATGACCCCGGCAACGACGACGAGGCCGTAGGTATGAACGAGATGGGCGATGGAGGGCATCAAGCTGGACAACCACAAGACCATGAAGGCACGGCGGCGGTGGGTGGCCGACCCTTATAGGGGATTTTCTGTTATGGCTATCCTCCATGACGGCGCAATGGCGCTCACGGCGATTGGAGATTAGCCCGGCCGGGCACCGGCGCAGCGGAGGCGCGTGGCAATCGATACAACCGGATGGTGCTCGCTGGCGGCTCGCCAGCTTGATCCTTGGCCTGGCGCTTCTGCTTGACGCCTGCGCGCATGGCCACCACGCGAGTGACGCGGCCGGCGGCGACGATGAGGAGGTCAACGCCTATCCGACCAACTACAAGCCCGACATTCTCGCCGCCATGCACGTCTATCTGAACGATCCGACCGGGATTCGCGACGCCGGCATTGCCGACCCAGCGCTGAAATCCGTTGGGAATGCTAAACGCTACGTGGTCTGTCTGCGGTTCAACGCCAAGACGCGTTTCGACGCCAAGAAGAGCAGCAACGATTATGCGGGCGTGAAGGAGTCCGCGGCGATCTTTGTAGCCGGTCGGTTCGACCGCTTCGCCGAGACGGCGCACGAGCCATGCGCGGACGTGACCTATGCGCCGTTCCCCGAACTCGAACGGCTGTCTCGCTGAGAGCGGTTCACAAAACCGAAACCGTTCCGCGAATTGAGTTGTAATTCCGCGAATTCGCTTTAAACGACAAGGAGGGGAGCGTCTTGCAACGCAAGAGGGCAACAATGAATTTTGCGCAGATCGCAACGTGTGCCGCGGCGCTGATGGCCTTGTCGGCGCAATGCGCTCAAGCGGAACCCGCGCTCGCCACCAAGAACGTCAACATGCGGCAAGGACCGGGAACGACCTACCCGCTCATAACCACTATTCCCGGCGGCAGCACCGTCGAAGTCAGCGGCTGCCAGGGCGAGTGGTGCTCGGTCTCGTGGCATGGCCAGAACGGCTATATGATCGCCACGAGCTTGGATAAGGGCGGCGGTCCGCCCCCACCCGGCGCGGGAGGCCCGCCACCCGGCGGACCCTATCCCCCGGGCGCACCGCCGCCGGGTTACCCACCGCCAGGTTACCCGCCGCCACCAGGCTATGCGCCCCCACCGGGCTACTATTACCCCCCGGGTTACAACCCCTATTACTATTACGGTCCGGGCTATTATGGCCGCTATTATTACCGCGGCCGCTATTGGCGCCGACGGTGGTAGGCGTTCAGCGGACCCGGCGCTGGAGGCCGGGTCTCCGCCTTGTCCGATGAGCGGGCGCGCTCTTCGTCATGGCCGACTCGCGTTCACCGCCGCGCTAACGCCGCGCCCCGATGACAAGCCAGGGCAACAACACGACGATGAAGCCAAGCGGCGCCAGCGCGAGGATGATGATCGCGCGTTGTGGCCAGGGGCCGAGCGCGTCGACGAACGGCGGGATTTTAATGTCGGTCGGCGGATTGCCGATGAAGCCGTAGTCCGAGCCCAGCCACCAATTCACCGGCACGACCAACGTGACATAGACGGCGCTGACGACTACAGCGCGGCCGAGATGTGTCAGGAAAATAACGAACAAATCCGTTCGCCTGTCCTGGGCGTCAGCCCCACGGGCTCATTTTCCAAAGAATAAAACCGGCGAGCCACAGCACTAGACCGGCGAAGGCGCCGATCAGCGCGCCGAACAAGCGATGGCGCCGCCAAACAATAGCGCCGATGGCTGCGCCGATCAAAAGACCCGGCGAACCCAGGATCAAGGCAATGAGAGCGTAGTCGAGCGGGCCCCAATCCAGGGCGATGTCGGACATTATCGTCCGCGCGGCTTCCAGCCGCCGCGCATGCCGGGCTTGCCAAGCGTCGAGCGCGGGCCACCGCGCGTCGGCGTATTCGCTTGCGGCCGGCGCGGCGCGGCCTCGTGATGGAGCGCGATGCCCATTTCGTCGAGCCCGGGTTTGTGGACCTTGCTTTTTTCACCTCTCCCCGCGTGCGGGGAGAGGTCGTCGCGCGAAGCGCGGCGGGTGAGGGGGACTCTCCCGGATTCTGAGCCTGGCGGCAACGCCCCCTCATCCCGACCTTCTCCCCGCGTGCGGGGAGAAGGAGCAGAGAGAATCTTCGCCGTCGGGTCGTCGATCACGGCAAGTTCGGTGGCGCGCAAGCGCTTGATCTCGTCACGCAGCCGCGCCGCCTCCTCGAAATCGAGATCTGCGGCGGCGGCGCGCATGCGCGTTTCGAGGTCGGCGATCACGGCTTCGAAATTGTGACCGATGGTGGCGGCCTCCTCGAACTCGCCGCCGCCATCGCCGACACCGGTGGCGATGAGCACGTGGTCGCGCTCGTAGACGCTCTGCAAAATGTCGGCGATCCCCTTGCGCACGCTTTCCGGCGTGATGCCGTTCGCCGAATTATAGGCTTCCTGCTTCTCGCGCCGGCGATTGGTCTCGGCGATGGCGCGCTCCATGGAGCCGGTGACGGCGTCGGCGTAGAGGATGACGCGGCCGTCGATGTTGCGCGCGGCGCGGCCGATGGTCTGAACGAGACTCGTCTCGCTGCGCAAAAAACCCTCCTTGTCGGCGTCAAGGATGGCGACCAGCGCGCATTCGGGAATGTCGAGACCCTCGCGCAGGAGGTTGATTCCGACCAGCGCGTCGAAGGCACCCAGCCGCAAATCGCGAATGATCTCGATGCGCTCGATGGTGTCGATGTCGGAATGCATGTAGCGGACGCGGATGCCTTGCTCGTGCAGGTATTCGGTCAAATCCTCGGCCATGCGCTTGGTCAGCACGGTGACAAGACTGCGGTAACCCTTCTGCGCCACCGCGCGTACCTCGCCGACGAGGTCGTCGACCTGCGTGCGCGCCGGACGAGTATCGACCGGCGGATCGATGAGGCCGGTCGGGCGGATCACCTGCTCGGTGAAAACGCCACCGGCCTCGTTGATCTCCCACGGACCGGGCGTGGCGGAGACGGCAAGTGTCTGCGGCCGCATCGCGTCCCATTCCTCGAACCGCAGCGGCCGGTTGTCCATGCACGAGGGCAGCCGGAAGCCGTACTCGGCGAGCGTTGCCTTGCGCCGAAAATCGCCGCGATACATGCCGCCGAGCTGCGGCACTGTAACGTGGCTCTCGTCGATGAAAACCAGCGCACTGTCGGGGACGTATTCAAAAAGCGTCGGTGGCGGCTCGCCGGGCTTGCGGCCGGTGAGGTAGCGCGAATAATTCTCGATGCCGGCACAGGCGCCGGTCGCCTCCATCATTTCCAGATCGTAGAGGGTGCGTTGTTCGAGCCGTTGCGCTTCGAGGAGGCGCCCGGCCGCGTTGAGCTGGTCAAGCCGCTGCCGCAGCTCGATCTTGATGCCGGCGATCGCCTGCAACAGCGTCGGCCGCGGCGTCACGTAGTGCGAATTGGCGTAGATTTTCACGAATTCCAGCTCGTCGGTCTTTTGGCCGGTGAGCGGATCGAATTCGTGGATCGATTCCACTTCGTCGCCGAATAGCGACACCCGCCAGGCGCGGTCCTCGTAGTGGGCGGGAAAAATCTCGATCGCGTCGCCGCGCACGCGGAACGAGCCGCGATAGAAGTCGCCGGCCGAGCGCTTGTATTGCAAGGCGACGAGATCGGCGAGCAACGCACGCTGATCGAGGCGTTCGCCGCGCTTGAGCGAAAACGTCATCGCCGAATAGGTCTCGACCGAGCCGATGCCGTAGATGCAGGACACCGAGGCGACGATGATCACGTCGTCGCGCTCCAATAGCGCGCGCGTCGCCGCATGCCGCATGCGGTCAATCTGCTCGTTGATCGAGGAATCCTTCTCGATATAGGTGTCGGTCCGCGGGATGTACGCTTCCGGCTGGTAGTAGTCGTAATAAGAGACGAAATACTGCACGGCATTGTCGGGAAAGAAGCTTTTGAACTCCCCGTAAAGCTGTGCCGCCAGCGTCTTGTTGGGGGCGAGGATGAGCGCCGGGCGCTGCGTTTGCTCGATCACCTTGGCCATGGTGAAGGTCTTGCCCGAGCCGGTGACGCCGAGCAGCACCTGCGTGCGGTCGTGGCGCCGCACGCCCTCGACCAGTTCGGCGATCGCCTGCGGCTGATCGCCCTGCGGGTCGAAATCGGATTTGATGACGAGACGGCGGCCGCCCTCGGTCTTGGCCGGCCGCTCCGGCCGATGCGGCGCCCAAATCCTGTTCGCGCCGTCGCGTTCGCGGAATTCCGGGCGGCCTTCGCGCAGCAATTTGTCCAGCGATTGCTGACTGGCGAGGCCGGCGACCGTTCCCACCTCCCCAGCGGTCGATCGCGCCAGGCGCAATCGGGCGGGGGGCATGTCAGGCGTTATGACGCCGCGCCGCGTGTCTCGTTCGCCATCCTTGTCTTGCTCATCGATGCCGAGCGCGCGGGCGAGATCGGGATCGAGTTCGCCCGGCGGCAC
>Ga0074044_10001643_pt1 | contig 20019 bp, 16 predicted proteins | sample BogForMeECP23OM1_FD_94443 | JGI IMG/M metagenome (GOLD analysis project Ga0074044, IMG submission 94443) | Bog forest soil microbial communities from Calvert Island, British Columbia, Canada - Bog Forest MetaG ECP23OM1 | ecosystem: Environmental > Terrestrial > Soil > Wetlands ...
GATGACGACACCGCTGCCGGCTCCAGGTCTGGCGATCCCGGTTCGCCCTATGATGAAGAGTGACGCACCATGCCCATGGAGACATCACCGCGCGCGGATCGCGACCAGGACCCCGAGGCTCCTCCGGTCCCCTCCCGTTTTCCCGGGCGGGATCAGGCCGGGACCCTGGAATTCGATCGATTGTATGCGGGAGACTGTCTGCAACTGTTCCCACGGGTTGCGTCGGGATCGATCGATCTGGTTTTCGCCGATCCCCCGTTCAACATCGGCTATGATTACGACATCTACGACGACCGTCTTGAAGCTGAGGCCTACCTCGACTGGACCAGGTCGTGGGGTCGCGAGGTCGTCCGTGCACTCAAGCCCGACGGCACGTTCTGGCTGGCGATCGGCGACGAGTATGCCGCCGAGATGAAGGTCCTCTTCCACCGCGAGCTCGGGCTGTCGTTGCGAAACTGGGTGATCTGGTACTATACGTTTGGGGTCCACTGCACCAGGAAGTTCAGCCGCAGTCACGCCCACTTGTTTTACTTCGTGAAGGACCCCAAACGTTTTACTTTCAACGACCAGTCCATCCGCGTTCCCTCGGCGCGGCAACTGGTCTACTTCGACTCCCGGGCCAACCCCGAAGGCCGTCTTCCCGACGACACCTGGATTCTCCGCCCGCAGGACGTCGACGGCGGCTTCGCCCCCGAGAGCGACACGTGGTACCTGCCGCGGGTCTGCGGCACCTTCAAGGAGCGCGCCGGCTGGCACGGCTGCCAGATGCCCGAACAGCTTCTGGGCCGGATCATCCGCGGCTGCTCGAACCCCGGCGCAACCGTCCTCGACCCCTTCGGCGGCAGCGGCACGACCTTGACAGTCGCCAAGAAGCTGGGCCGCCGTTTCCTCGGCTTCGAGCTCTCTCCCGACTATGCCAGCGCCATCGAAGCTCGCCTCGCGTCCGCGAAGGTGGGCCAGTCCCTCGAAGGCGGCGCCGAGCCCTTGGCCGGGGGTAAAGGCAGAGGGCCGCGGACGAAGGGCCGGTAGAGCGAGCACTGTGCGGGCCCGTCAATCGCTGTAATATACATCGAGGAGGCCCTTCATGTCCGACCACGACTCTCGCTCCGCCACTGTTCGACCCGTGCAAGAGGCCGAGGCCACCGGCAAGGTCGCCGAGATCTTTGCGGACATCAAGCGGACCAAGAACATCGATTTCGTGCCCCGCTTCTAGCAGGTGATCGCCACCAACCCCGTCCAGCTCGAGCTGGTCTGGACGAGCCTGAAATCGCTGATGCACCCCGAATCGGTCGGCCGCGTCGCGCGGCTTGACCCAACAACCCGCGAGATCATCGCGCTGGCCGTCTCGGCCACCAACGGCTGCCCCTACTGCATCAACTCGCACACCGCGGCCCTGCGCAAGCTCGGTGTAGATTACGAAACCCTCGGCGAGATCATGGCCATCGTGGGGCTCTTCAACATGACCAATTCCCTGGCCAACGGCTACCAGGTCGAGCCCGATGTCCGGCCTCCGACGGATTAATGCTCCTTCTTATCTGTATAGGCATGCCTCATCGATTGAACATATTGCTCAATCCCCAGACGTAATCCACCTCACGTGAAGCTCGTCTCAACCACCCGTTCCCTTGCTGCTGCTGGGTAGCTTTGCCGTCAGTTCCTCGACCTTCGCCGAGAGCTTGGCCACCTCGTCCTTGCTTGCCAGGTTCAGCCCCGACACGGCTTTCTGGACGGCGGAGTTGATCCGGGTTTCGAATTCCTTGCGAGCTGTCTCCGACTGCTTGAGCAGGTGATCGATGAACTCTTTTCCTTCGTTCTCGGAAAGCTTGGCCTGCGAGGCGAACTCCTTGCCCAGCTCCTCGACCTTATCCTTGGTCATGACGGCCAGACCGACGCCGGTGAGCAGGGTTTTCTTGATGAGATCGAACATGGCAGTCTCCTGAAAGGTTCTCGATTGCTCCTCAAGGTGTATTATACCCGTGCGCATCGCATCCATTCGACAGACCAGGCGATGATCCTCACGGCTTCTTGATCACCTCGAGCGCTGCGGAGGCGCGCAGGACGCCGGCGAGCGGGCCGCTGTTGAACTCGGTGGAGAACTGGACGGGGCCGGCGGGTTGCGACTGGGGCACTCGGACCGAGGCCGGGCAGAAGGTGCCTCAGGCAAAGCCCGAATGAGCGGTTCCCAGCGTTTGACCGTCGGTCGAAGCCAGCGTGGTCACCGCACCCAGGTTTTCCTGCGCGGCGGGCGAGACCGGCGTGCCACGATACGCGACGTTGATCAAGAGCCCGTCGCCCGTGTAGAGCAAGGGCTGAAGCGAAACATCCTCATCGTTCGGAAGAGCGCTCGATCAAGAAACCGAGCGTCGCTCTCCTTCCGTTTGGCTGGCCAATAGATGACACATGGCAAATGTCAGACTTGACAGTAGCCGGGGTCGGCATGCCCGTCAAGGACAAAGCGTTTTCAGCAGACCAGGGGATTGCAGATGCCAGTAGCCGGTTGCCGGCGATCAAAGACTCTCAGGCATGTAACTTTTTATGGCTCTCGCTTTCGCCCTTCCACTTCATCCCGGAACGGGATGAGGTTTTTGAGGATGCCTGGGAGATCATCGAGAGCGAACTGAGCTTTGAGGGCACCTTCGACGAAGGCGGCCTTGTTCATGCCGTAGACGACCGAGGTTGCCTCGTCCTGGCCCAGGGTGAACCCGCCCGCGGCCAGGATCGTCTTGCAACCGTCGACGCCGTCGCGGCCCATGCCGGTCATGATGATGCCGACCACCCCGGCCTGGTAGACCCTCGCCGCCGACTGGAACAGAACGTCGACCGATGGCTTGTGGCCGCTGACCGGGGCATCGTCGGAAAGGCTGATCCGCGCGCGGGGGAGATTTCCGGCGACCACCATGTGGCGGCCGCCGGGGGCGATCAAGATCTGGTTGGGAAGAACAAGATCACCTTCGGCCGCCTCCTTGATCGTCAGGGAGCACGAGTGATCGAGCCGATTCGCGAAGACCCCCGTGAACTGGGCGATCATGTGTTGCACGACCAGGATCGGCGGCATGGGCGCGGTCAAAAGCGGGAGAATCTGGCTAAGCGCCTGGGGGCCCCCCGTGGAGATTCCCATCACAAGACAGATCCGAGAGAATGGAGAAGCGGACGGGCTGGTCGTCGCTGGCTCCGCAGTCTTGTCCGGTGGTCCCGTCGTCGCTGGCCTGGGACGTGGCGGTGAGCCTCGGGTTACTGCGACCTTTCCGGATCGTGTCGTTGGAGGGCTACCCGTCGAAGTCGAAGGAGGCGTGGTACGGCGAATTCGCCGGACCCGGCTCTGGGCAGCGGTCAAGACCTTGGCAACCAGCAGGTCTGAGCTCGCTCGCATCTCGGCGAGCTGGTTGCGTTCGGGCTTGGGCATGAAGTCCACCGCCCCCAGCTCCAGCGCCTGAAGAGTGACATCCGCTCCTTCCTGGGTCAGCGCGCTGACCATGATCACCGGGGCCTCGTGGGCGGCCAGGAGGAGAGGAAGGGCTTCCAGGCCGGAGACCTCAGGCATCTCGACGTCGAGTGTGATCACGTCGGGCTTGAGCCGAACCGCCTGGAGCACCGCTTCGCGACCGTCCCGCGCCGTACCCACAACCTCGATCTCCGGGGAAGCCCCGAGCAGGTCGCACAGCAAGCGCCGCATCAGCGCTGAGTCGTCCACCACGAGGACTCGAACCCGCGTCGGCCTGGATGCCCGCGCGCCATGGTCCTCGTCAGCATTACGGTCAAGTTTCGACAACTCAGCCTCTTCATGATCGGGGAGTTTCTCGCAAGCGAAACTCTCAGTTCCGTGCGGTCGCGCCAAGCTTGTGAAGCAGGTTCAGGACCCGCTCGCGCTCGAACGGCTTGACAATGAAATCGAGGGCTCCGTCACGGATTGAGTCCATGAGTGCCTGTTTCTGATCGAGGGCCGTGACGACGACGATCTGCGCCTGGGAATCCAGCTCGCGGATCTTGCGAAGAGCCTCGAGACCACCCATGACGGGCATCACCAGGTCCATCGTAACCAGGTCGGGCTTGAGTTGCTGGTAAAGCGCAACGGCCTGCTCGCCGTTGGTCGCCTCGCCGGCAACCTGCCAGCCGGCTTCGGCCGCTACCCCACAGATCAACTTGCGCATGAACAGGGCGTCGTCAACCACCAGGAGTCGCTTCATGTGCGTTGCCTGCTTCCCGCGTTGGGCCATCCCCTGGCGATGGGTCGAGGCATCCTGAGACGGTCATAGCTCATAATCCGCTCCTCCCGGGATCCTGACTGCGACGATGCCCGAAGTGGTGTCGAGGGTCAAGTGCCGACCGTTGGCTCCTCCCAGGTCACGGGCCATGATCGGAATCCGCAATTCTCCCAGGATTCGTTCCACTGCCTCCTGGTTCATCAGGCCGATGTTCAGTACCGGATTCGCATTGCCACTGGTCGTGAACATGCTCGCGCCTCCCACGAGCTTGGCGACCAGCCGGCCGTTCGCCTTGACCTGAAACTTCCGCTCGATCTCACCGATCATGGCCGGAATTGCCGTGTCGGCAAACTTGCCCGGATGATCGGTCTCACCCCGCGAGTCAGGCAGGACAATGTGCGCCAGGCCGCCCAGTCGGGCAACCCGGTCGTGCAGGATCACCCCCACGCACGAGCCCAGGAGCGTCCGGATCTTCGCGGGCGCGGTCGCAACGGCCCACTGACCGATCGCCACGGAGACGATTGCCGACGATCCCGATGCACCGGAAGAACCAGAAGCGGGCACGACTCACACCTCGCGGTCAGTGCGTTTCGAGTTCGGTCAGCGCGGCTGCCAGCGCGTGAAGCGATGCACGATCGGGAATGAACAGTAGCGACCAGTTCAGGTTCAGCTCCTGCGAGCTCGACGCGAAGCTGGTGTGAATCAGGAGCACCTGGTCGAGCTCGAGTGCCTGTTCCATGAGCGCGAACTCGAGAAGGCTGCCGGCGAATTCACGAAGGAACGTGGGCGGCGTGGGAACCAGCTCATCGGATGCAGGACTGTCGCGAGATATCTTGCCCGGAAGGTGCGCGGCCAATGCATTGAGATAGGTGCAGCCTACGATGTTGGTGGTTTCCTGGGCGGCGGACTGCTCGAGCTCACCCCAGCTCGCCGTCGTGCCGACGGGCTGATGCATGAGCAGGTCCACGAGCGCCAGGCCCGAGCGATCCTCGAAGACCAGGAGGATCTGACCACTCAGGGGTCCGCTCAGGCTCATCGCACACGCAGCGACCAGCGTCTCCGGCGGTCCCAGGACCTCGGCCGCCACGGTCAGTTCGACCAGTTCGACCTCGCTGATGGTGAGCCGAACCTCTTGCCCGAGCCACTTCGAGAGCGCCTGCGAGGCGCTCTCGGCTCCGCGCTCGAAGATCATCCAGAGCAGCCGGCACTGAGCCTTACTCAAAATCGATTCCATCAGGGAACGTCACCACGAAAAACAGGAGGGCGGACCACGAAAATTTGGATCACGAGCAACCACGAAGCAAAAGAAGACTATGAACGATGAGAAGACAAGGAACCACGAAGAACAAGACTATGAACGATGAGAAGACAAGGAACCACGAAGAACAAGACTATGAACGATGAGAAGACAAGGAACCACGAAGAACAAGACTATGAATGAGGACAAGACAAGGAACCACGAAATACACGAAATACACGAAAAAAGGCAATCAATCAGAGAACCATTTAGAGAGCGATTCGTTCACATTCCAGAAGTGGGTGATGACAAAAATTGACTAGTAGTCCCAGCCGAAATCCCGTGCTCCTCAGATAGTTGTGAACCTGGGCGCGATGTTCGTCGCACAGTTGCGACACCGCTTTGATTTCGAGGATGATCTGCCCGAAGCACACGAAGTCCGGCTCGTACCGGTGTTTCAACGTCCGATCTTTATAAGTCAATACAAGCTCAGCCTTTGGAGTGAACGGAATTCCACGAAGGTCGAATTCGATCTCCAGGCACTCTTGATAAACCGGTTCGAGGAATCCAGATCCCTTGATCTTGTAGACCTCAAAGCAAGCCCCCATGATCCGATAACTCTCATCCGCAAACAGAATCACAATCCCTCCTTTTCCATCTCTCCATCTTTCCATCTGTCTTATTTCGTGTATTTCGTGTATTTCGTGGTTCGTTCTTGTCTTCTTCTCTTCTCTTCCCTTCGTCCCATCCCTTTCGTGGTTTCTTGTTCCCTTCTTTGTCTCATCCCTTTCGTGGTTCCATTTACTTTCGTGGTTCCATTCTACCGGCGGCCATGGTGATGAGCGAATCGACGTCGAGGATGAGCGACACCCGTCCGTCGCCGAGGATGCTTGCGCCTGAGAGGCCCGGGATGGCCCGGAAGTTCTTTTCCAGCGACTTGAGCACCACTTCCTGCATGCCGATGAGCTGGTCGACCAGAAGCCCGATGGTGGTCTCGCCGTTCTGCACGATCACGACTCGGTACTTATCCGCCTCGTCACCATTTTCGGGCGGTGTGCCGTTCTGTCCAGTGGCGGGCTGCTGCGCGATTGGGGCCGGATGGTCCTTCCCACCCCAGCGGAAGTGGTCGCCCAGCGACACCAGGGCCACGATCTTCTTGCGGATCTCGATCGTCGGCCGCCCCTGGACCCGGTAGATCTGACGCGGGCGAACCTCGACGATCTCATCGATATGGTCCAGGGGAATGGCATAGATCTCCTCGAAGATCCGCACCAGCAGGCTGGACATGATGGCCAGGGTCAAGGGAAGGCGGATGGTGAACGTGGTCCCCTGGCCAGGGCTCGTGCGGACATCGACGCTGCCGCTCAGGTTCTCGATCCGGTTCTTGACGATGTCCATGCCGACGCCCCGTCCCGAGACCTCGGTGATCGTCTCGGCGGTGCTCAGGCCGGGGTGCCAGATGAACGGGACGAGCTCGCGATCGGTGAGCTGCTCGGCCTCGGCCGGGCCAACCAGATCCTTGGCGACGATCTTGCGGCGGATTCGCTCGCAGTCGATCCCACGGCCGTCGTCGCTCACGGTGATGACCACGCTGTTGCCACGGTGCGAGGCCTGCAGCCCCACCGTGCCGGCGCGGGGCTTGCCGGCCGCTTCACGAAGCTCGGGAGGTTCCAGGCCATGATCGACCGAGTTGCGGACCATGTGGATGAGTGGGTCGCTCAGCTCGTCGATCATCCGCTTGTCCAGCTCGGTCTTCTCGCCGCTGATCTGGAGCAGGACCTCTTTGCCCGAAGAGAGGCTGAGGTCGCGGATGACGCGGCGGAACCGTTCGAACAGGGGGCCGATCGGAACCATCCGGGTGTCGAGGACCCCTTTCTGGAGACCGTCGGTGACCCGGCCCAGGCTGTGGATGGCTTCGGCAAGCGTCTTGAGCTGTTCGCGTCCCTCGCGAAGCCGGGTGAGCTCATCCTGAATCTCCCGGAAATTGTCGCGCAGCCGGCGGACGTGCCCGGCCCAGCGGTCAACCGATCCCTCGGTCGAACCCGCTTTGAGGCCGATCATGCCATCAAGCCCTCGGGTAATACTCTCCAGCCGCTCCTCGGTATCGATGGCCAAAGCCTGTGCGTTCGACCCCCGGAAAAGTTCCTCCAGTCCCTTGGCGATGTTGACGAACCGAGCCTTGTTGATGACGAGCTCCCCCGCCAGATTCATCAGGTAATCGAGCCGATCGCTCTCGACCCGAATCGTCTCGGCAACCTTGGCCTTGCGCGGCTCGCCTCCGGTCTTGAGGCCAGTCGGCCCGGCGGGCGCCGAACTGATACGTTCGCTGACCGGGGATGCCACCGGAACCGGCATGGTTACGGAAACCGGCAAGTCGGACGTCTTGTGATCAGCGCCCGGCGGTGTGGTGATCACGGCCGGTTCAGCCTGCGGAGGTGGCGAAGCGGCGGGAACTGTTTCGGGCTCTGCCGCGGCTGAGTTAGAAGCTGAGGCTGAGGATGTGGCTGGCTCGTCGAGACTGGTTGTCCGCCGGAGGTTGGCGGAAGGCTCGATTCGGATCCGGGCCACGCCCTCGACATCGGCCAGCGATCGGAGTTCCTCCAGATCGCACTCCGATGTCAGCCAGACGGTGAATTCGGTGAGCGACTCGACCTCGTCAAGCTGCTCGGCGGGAGGACGCGTTTCGAGGACACGCCCCCTGGAGGCCAGCCGGTTCAGCACCAGGCGGGCCTTCATGTCAGGCAGCGGCAGGTTTGGCTCGAAGACCACGGTCACACCGATCCGCTCGGGTCCCGCGAACCCTTCTCCCGGAACCGTGGGCTGCTCGACCTCGACCGGAACCGCGGGCTGAGCAGCCGCCTCGGCATTCGCATCAGGGAAGGAAGACGTTGCCGCTGGCTCCAAAGCCGCTGGCCCGGGTTCGGGCTGCGGCTGTGGAACCGGTGAGGTGGTCTCGAGCGCGGCGATGACCAGAGGAGTCAACGCCGCGAGGTCCGCGGTGCCCTGTCCCTCTGCGCGGAGTTCGCGGTGGTAATCGCGAAGTTCGTCGAGACAGCGGAAGGTGAGGTCGAGCACCGGCCGATCCAGCGTCCGCTTCTTGACCCGGAACTGGTCGAAGAGGCTCTCGAGGTGATGGGTCAGGCGATTGACGGGCTCGAACCCCATGACCACTGATGCGCCCTTGATGCTGTGGAACATCCGGAACGCTTCCGCCAGAGCCTTGGCGTCGGTGGGATCCTGCTCCAGTCGCAAGAGCGCGTCGTTGAGCGCGGCGATATGCTCGTCGGTCTCATCGAGGTAGAAAGGCAGAAGCTCCGACAGGTCGAACCCCGACATCGCCGATTCCTCTCAGGAAAGCTTCCGGTAGAGCCAGGGTTTGAGCTTGGTGAGTGGGTCCAGCATCGTGTAGATCCCCTCGGTCGGGCCGATCACCAGATGGCCCCCCTTGGCCATCGCCGCAAGCACGTTTCGCACCACGGTCTGCTTGGACGCCGTGTCAAAGTAGATGAGAACGTTCTTGAGGAAGATGCAGTCAAACGGTTCTTCCTTCAGTGGTGAGAGCAAGTTGTGCAGCTTCCAGGTGACCAGTGACCGCACCTCGTTCTTGATGGTCCAGCGCCGTGCCTGGGCATCTTCCTCGAAGAACCGCTTTCGCTCGTCGGGACTGACCAGGTGGATGGCCCGCTCGTCATAGCTACCAGCGCGGGCCGAGGCCAGCACCGAGCCGCTGAGGTCCGTCCCCACCAGGTTGATTCTCCACCCCGAAAACTGCTGTCTCTGCGCCGCCACTTTGAGTGCGATCGAATAAGGTTCCTCACCGGTGCTACACGCCGCCGACCAGATCCGCAGGACGCGGGCTCGTTTCCGCTGAGCGGCTTGCTGAACAATTTCAGGCAGAAACGTCTGCTCCAACCACTGGTAATGGTGATGGTCCCGATAGAAATAGGTCTCGTTGGTGGTGATGGCATCCAGGAACAGGGGCATCTCGCCGGCGCCGGCCGGCGAGGTCAGGAACGCATAATACTCGGAAAACGTCTTGATCCCCGTGGCCCGCAGGCGGCGGCGTACCCGGTTGGCAACCAGCACGCGCTTGGTGTCAGCGATGCGGATCCCGGCCACCCGGTAGATCAAGGCGCAAAACCTCTTGAATTCCTCGTCAGTCAGCTCTGTGGCGTGCATGAACTTTCAGCGCGGGCGGGGCCCACGAGATTCCAGATTATTGGATTCCAGATTCCACAGGGCCCGAGCAAACGGCAGATGGCAGATGGCAAACGGCAGATGGCAAACGGCAAATGGCAAACGGCAGATGGCAGATGGCAGATCCTGAGGGATCGGCAGCATCCGGCACTTTCATCCATTTCCCGTTCCGCATTCCGCATTAGTTAGACCTTGAAGCCGGAAATCACGTTCTTGAGAGCTGCGGATTGGGCGCCGAGTTCCTCGGCGCTGGCCGAAAGCTCTTCGGAGCTGGAGGCGTTGGTCTCGGTGATACTGGTGACGTTCTGGATGGCCTTGTTGACCTCGCCCGAGGCCTCGGACTGTTCGCGGGTCGCCTGGGCGATCTTGGTGATGCTGGCAGCGGTCTCATGGACGCCCTGGACAATCCGGGCCAGCGACTCGCCCGCCTTTTCCGAAAGCTGGGCGCCGTCGGCCACGCGGCGGGTCGATTCCTTGATCAGCGAGGTGATTTCCTTGGCGGCGGCGCTGGAGCGCTCGGCGAGTTTCCGGACCTCGTCGGCGACAACAGCAAAGCCGAGGCCGTGCTCACCGGCCCGGGCCGCTTCGATCGCCGCATTGAGTGCCAGCAAGTTGGTCTGGCTGGCGATCTCGCTGATCACCTGGATGATGTCGCTCACCTGCTCACTCGACTTCTTGATCAGGACCATGGCCTCGATGGCCTGCTCGACCGAGTCGCCGCCCTGCTTGGCCAGGTGAGACGTCTTGTCGGCCAGCGATGTGGCGGCGTCGGCATTGTGGTTGATCTCGACGATGGCGTGTGAGAGCTGCTGGATCGAGGCCGACATCTCCTCCACGGTGGCTGCCTGGTTCTGGGCCGATTCGGACAGGTAACTGGCGCTCTCGGCAACGACCCGGGAGCCCTCGGCGAACTGGCTGGCCGACTCCATGATCTGACCGATGACGTTCTTCAAGTCGCCGATCATCGTGGCCAGTGCCACGCCCAGCCGGCCCATGTCGTCGTCGCCACGGACGCCGACCTCAACGGTCAAGTCTCCCGCGGCCGCGGCGCGGGCCACTTTCATGAGCTGGTTGACCTTGGCTTCGAGGTCCTTCTTGGCCTGATCGATTTTGGCCTGCTGATCGACCTTCTCCATGGCGTTGGAAACGAGTCGTCCCACGTTGCGTAGCGCATCCAGGCGGTTGGCCGAGGGGCTGATCCGTTCCTCGGTGAAATAGTCCATGGTGCCGATGATCTTGCCATTGAGCATGATCGGGAAGCAAACTCCCGACTTCAGGCCGCTCCGCTTGGCGACCGGCGCGCGGGAGCAGGTTTTCATTTCACCCAGATCGGGCACGAAGACCAGGTCCCGCGTCTGCCAGGCCTGGCCGTTGAGCCCTTCTCCCTCGCGGAATCGCGCCTCGGCCGTGACGCGCCGGAAGTCCTCGCTGACCGTGCCCGAATCCTGAGAGAACCGCAGCGCCTGTTCCTCGGGCTGGATCTCCCAGTACGACCCATAGGACCAGCTAAATGCCTCTCGTACCGATCCCAGGGCCGCGGTGATCACGTCGCGGACAGTCCGGGCCCGGCCCAAGGCCAGGAGCAATTGGTTGACCGCCGTGGTGTTGGCGACCAGTTCCTCCTCTCGGGCCTTGGCCTCGAGTTGCTCGGTCACGACCTCCCAGGTGATCATCGGGCCGATGTAGCGGCTGTTTTGATCGACCATCGCGCTGACCGACAGCTCAAAGATCTCGGGGCCGACTCGGATCGTCGCGGTACGTGGCAGGTTGCGCGTATCGCCCAGCAGACGCCGCTGATGTTCGGGCTGCTTGTGGAACATGTCGATCGTCTGGCCGATCATCTGATCGACCTTCATCGGCAGGTGGGCTTCAAGCTTCTTGAGCGTTTTCACGGCCTGAGGGTTCATGTACTGGATCCGCATGTCGAGATCCGCGCACATCATGTTGACCGGGGCGTTCTCGACCATCTGCGTGATCCGGGTCAGCTCGACTTGCTTGGCCAGGGTCGTCGCCTTGTCCGAGGCAAGCTGGGCGATGGTCCGCAACGCGTCGAGACGGGTCGGGCTGACCTCCACGGCATCCATTGCGAAGAAGTCCATGGTGCCGATCACCTGGCCGTCACGCAGGATCGGCAGGGCAATTCCCGATCGGACCCCGGCCCGGCTGGCCAGCGGAGCGCGGCTGCAATCGCGTAGCTGGCTGAGGTCCTCGACGTAGAACAACTCACGTTGCCGCCAGGCCCGGCCGTTGAGCCCTTCCCCTTCGCGAAACCTTGCGGTACGGGTATGCCGTTGAAACTCGTCGTCGACCCGCCCCGATTCGAGCGAGAAGACCAGGGCGTGTTCCGCCGGATCAACCGACCAGTACGACGCATAGGCCCATCCGAAAGCCTTGCGAATCGTATCCAGCGCGCCGCGGACAACGTCGTCGACCGTGCTGGCCCGGATGATGGCATTGGTCGTCTCGATCATGGCCCGTGTGTTGGCCGTGGCATCAGCCAGCAGCGATTCGCCATCCTGGGCGCCGTCGAGCATGGCCGAGGATGCGGACCCTCCTGCCCCGGTCGGTGCCATTGCCTGTTTTGCCTTGCGGACGCGCGGGGAGGCCGTACCTTTGCGTGCGGCTCCCCGCCTCGGAGTCTCCTGGGGCGGATCAACCACAGGCCGCGCGGATGCTTTGCTTCCGGCGGAAGCGGAATCGTGAACAGGTTTGGGGGCTTCGGGTTCCATGGGCGTGGTTGATGTTGGAAAAGGTGGAATGTCGGGTACCCAGCTCGATCCGAAAGGCAACTCGAGAGAAAATCATGAGATGGGTCTGAGTCGTGCTCTAACGGTCAGGCAGAGGCCACGGGGGCCGAGGCAACGGGTGCAGCCAGCTCTTCGGCCTCAAAGAGCTTTTCGATATCGAGAATAATCATCAGGCGATCATCGAGCTTGGCCAGACCGGCCAAGTACTGGTGATTGACCGCAAGAACGCCCAGCGGAGGCGGTTGAATCTGGTCACGGTTGATTCGCATGACCTGGGTGACGGCATCGACAATACATCCCACCGTCTTGTCATGGACGTTGACCACGATGATGCGCGTCTCATCATCGAGTTCGCGAGGAAGCAAACCAAACCGCTTCCTCAAGTTCACGATCGGAATCACCGAGCCTCGCAGGTTGATCAGTCCCTCGATGAAGTCTGGCACCTGGGGAATGCGGGTGATCGGCTTGATCAGGATGATTTCCTGAATCTTGGTGATGGCGATCGCGTAGTCCTCGTTATCCAGCCGGAAGCCCACAAGCTGGATGACGGGGTTGTCGGCGCGGCCTGCTCCGCGATCGGCGGTTAATGGTTGAGGTGAACCAGAGAACATGGTGCATCGACTCGGTGGCTGAACGTGTTCCGGCGCGGTTCTTCCGTCGTTCCAGGGAGACGAACTCTCAGAGGCAGGGCGGCGCATTCTCGAGAGCCATACTCAAGACATTGTAACACCAGAATCGAATCTCGCTCGGGGAATTGCCAAGCCAGGAACATTTTTCCCAGGCGTTCGATCTTGTGGTTCCGAGAGCAACGGAGAACAAGAATAACGATCTTGAGGGGGACTATTGTTCAGGTTGGCTTGGCGGGATCATCGCTTCAGGGGCAGGAGAAAGGTGTCGGTAACCGAAAACGCCTTTCTCACACCAATCTGCCCGATCTGGGTTCCCGACATCGTATCCGCCCCCACGATCATTCCTCCGGGCTGCTTCTCAAGTCTTTTGACCGCTCCTACAGGGCCGCAGGCCGGGCCGAGATTGCGGGGCAGGCTGTCCTCGGTGAGTCGGAAGTCGAGCGCCGCGCGATTCACGAACTTGGGGTCGGCGACAATCGAGTGCGTATCGAGCCGGGCCTGCTTCTGGTACTCCGTGAACTGCGTTGCTACAAATTGCGTCCGCAGGAACTGCATGAGTACACCGGTCGTCTGAGACCAGCAGTTGCGGTCGAGGGAGAGCCCATCGGTCCAGTCATTGTCGATCCGCAGACAGCTCTCCGTCGCGTTGTGGAAGATGTTCTCGCGGACGGAAAACTCGGAAGTTCTTGCCGTGTTGGCGTAGAACATGAGATGGCGGCCGTTCGGGTCCGGACGCTGTGCGTGGCCCCAGCCAAAACCGGTATTGACGCAGGTATTGTGCTCGAAGCGGATGTTCCGCGTCGTTGATTCCGGCCCACGGTTCCAGTACTCGAACGAATATTCGGAATTCCAGATGACATTGTCTCGGTACGTGATATTGATCTGGGAGTTGCTTCGGCTGCCCTGGTTGGTGAGCGCGGCATCATAGATCTCCCAGATCCGGCAGCCTTCGACGAGGTTGTCGTGCGCGTTCTCCCAGAACTCGATGCCGTTGCCGAACCGGACTGGCTTTCCGTCCGGCCCCGTGAGCTGGTGGCCGCCACCGATCCACGCAATATCACAATTGCGAATGACGACGTCGTGAGTTTCCCCCAGCAGGACCGGCCTTGCGCCTTGACCGTAGGCTCCGTAAGTGATCGGCGCACCCTCACGACCGCTTTGCGAGACCAGTTGCCCGCGCCACGTGTCACCGCGCTTGAAGAGGACTCTGTCTCCGGGTCGCAGTTCGGCGGCATTGACCTTGGCAAGGCTGAGCCAAGGGCTCTGCGACGAGAGTCCGTCTTTCGCGTCCAGTCCCGATGTCGCACTGACGAAAATGGTCCGGCGGCTCTCCGCAGCACGCCCCGTGCCCAAGAGTGTGCACTCCATCATCCCGACCAGCAAGCTGGCCACCAGCTTGAACCTCAATGGCATCTTCGTTTCTCCACTGGTCCGGGCTCGCCGAGCAATGTGTTCCCGACATTGATCTGCGGCGCAATCACAGCCCTGGTTCGGTCTTCCCGGCCGGCTCGGTGAGGGAGTAGCTGGTGCTCCGGCCTCCAGCAGCGTCCTTCGCCAGGATGCCCCGGTTGACCAGGTCGACGATGTCGCGGTGTGCCGTGTCCTGCGAACATTTGGCGAGCTTCGCCCACTTCGACGAGGTGAGCTTGCCCGCGAACCCGTCCAGCAGCCGATTGACGACCTTGCGCTGCCGGTCGTTGAGCGGCTCCTCGGCGTGTGCTTCCCAGAACCGGGCTTTCCGCAGCACGCTCGCCAAGGTGGCATTCGCGCCGTCGAAGGCGCGGTCCAGGCACCCGAGGAACCACTGCATCCACGGGGTGACCTTCAGAGTGCCCTTCTGAGTCCGCTCCAGGATGTCGTAATAATCGTTTCGCTCGAGCCGGATCTGGGCAGACATGCTGTAGAAGCGTTGCGGGCTCTGCTCGGAGCGAGCCAGCGCCAGGTCCGCGATCGCGCGGGCAATCCGCCCGTTGCCGTCGTCGAAGGGATGGATGGTCACGAACCATAGATGCGCCAGGGCAGCTTTCAGCACCGGATCGATCGGGGCCGTCCCGTTGAACCATCCCAGGAACAGTGACATCTCCGCCGGGAGCCGGTCGACCGGCGGCGCCTGGTAGTGAACTCGCTCCTTGCCGATCGGCCCCGAGACGACCTGCATGGGGCCTGAGCTATCGTCCCGCAAGGCTCCAACCCTGATCTTCCGCATGCCGCTACGCCCGGTCGGGAACAGGGCGGCGTGCCAGCCGAACATGCGTTCCTCTGTCAGCGGGTCTTGATATTTCTGGGTGGCGTCGAGCATCATCTCGACGACGCCTTCGACATGCCGGTCGGCCGCTGTCAGTGCCCCGATATCGACGCCAAGGCGGCGTGCGAGGGAGGAGCGTACCTGGTCGATGTCGAGTAGTTCCCCTTCGATCTCACTCGACTTCAGGACGTCCTGGGTCAGGGTGTTGAAAACGGCCTCCTCGCGGAGCCGGAAGCCGAGGACCTCCATCCGGCCGATGAGCCGGCCTTGCCGATGGCGCACCTCGGCGAGCTGATTCGCAAGCCCATCCTGATCCCAATGGAACCGGGGCCAATCGTCTCTCTGGTGGAGGTACACTCCTATTCTCCGCATTCCATGCGGAAATAATAGCAGCGATTCTCCGCAACGGCAAGCTCTTTCTCCGCACGCCAGGCGGAGAAAAACGACATCGACCTCCGCTAGGAGCCGAGTGTCGAGCTGGCCTGGAACTCACACTTGACGGCGAAGAACTGGCCGAGCACCTTCGTCCGGGATAAATCGGAGGTCTGGGATGCCAACTTGCTCTTTTGACGGCGTCGCCAAGACGCCGACAGATACCTCAGATCCCTGGTCTTTCCCGATCTTGAGTGCCTGGCCAAACCTTTCCCTGGCCAAAACGTTCAAACCTTTTCAAATGTGCCCGATATCGGTTCCCGACACTTATCTGCCCCCCCAAGGATTGCCCGGCGATGATATAATGTGCAGCATCGCGTTCAGGAGGGAAAACGTGGCGAGCGAATCGGGCGGAAGAGCCGACAAACTGGGGAACGAGTTCGAGCGACTGTGGGCCGTGCGGCATCTCATCGAGTTGATCGCCGGAAGAGCGACGACGTTCAGGCTCGAGGCCCTCGGGGACGACGAGAAGGGAACCGAATTCTGGGTGGGCCGCCGCGACGGTACTCGTGAGGCTCACCAGTGCAAGCGAGAGAACGGGACGGTCGGTAAGTGGTCCGTGGCCGATCTGGAAGCGAAGCGAATCATTTCGAACGCGAAGTTTCAACTCTACCGGGACCCCTCGCATCGCTTCGTTTTCGTGTCCGGCGACAAGGTGAACCACCTATCGGATCTCGCCGAACGAGCCGAGAGATGCGACACTCCAGCCGATTTCGTCACCTATCTGACCACCACCTCGAGCAACCTAAAGAGTGAATTCGGCACCTTGTGCCGTCAACTTGGTCTCGACCCCGTGTCGCCTGAGGGCGCGTCAAAGGTCGTCGACTTCCTCCGACGTTTCCGCCCCGAGGTCATTGACAAGAACAGGCTGCGCTACCACGTCGAAGAGCTTTCGGCACGCTGGATCACCGGCGAGCCCGAGGACGTGGTGGCCGCCCTGAAGGACCTCTTAGACAAGTCCATTGGGAAGACCTTGAGCGAACCGGATGTCGTCGCCTGTCTTCCGGACGGTGCGCGGCCTCGTGATCTCGCCAAAGACCCGACGCTCCATTCCGCTCTCGCTGAGTTGCGGGCGAGGTTCGATCGCTCGTACCGCCACCTGCTCATCGGCGGCCAATCTCTCGGCCGAAGGGAGGCCGCGGACCTCATCGCGATATTGACCTCCGATGACGGGCCCCGACTTGTTCTTCTTCACGGTCTCGGCGGTGACGGCAAGAGCGGCGTCGCCTTCGAGGTCGTCGAGCAACTCGCCCGACGCGGCATCCCTTGCTTGCCGCTTCGACTGGATCGGGATCGGCCCGAGGACTCGCCTCTCAAGTTCGGAAGATCGCTTGGCCTTCCCGGCTCCCCCGCCAACAGCCTGGCGGCGGCGGCCGGGAGCGGAGTCGGCGTCCTGATTCTCGACCAAGTTGACGCCATTCGCTGGACGGCGGCTCATTCGTCTCACACCTGGGATACATGCGAACGCACGGTCTCCGAAGCCCTCGGGCATCCCAACCTTCGCGTGGTTGTTGTCTGCCGCTCGTTCGACTTGGACGACGATCCGAGGATCAAGGCATGGAAGAAGGAGAGTAAGGCGACCGAACTCAAGGTTGGACCGCTCGATGACGCAACTGTTGATGCCGTGGTGTTCTCAGGCGGTGTCACGCCTACGACCCTCGACTCCAAACAGCGGAAGGTTCTCCGGTCTCCCCAGGGGCTATACCTCTGGCTCGCTCTCCATGAAGGGGACAAACGCCCGCCCGCGTTCCGCGCGATGACCGACTTGATGCGGAAATTCTGGGAGACGACCCGTCGGAGACTGACGGAGCTCAAGGCAGGTCAGTACCAGGCGGCACTGGAGGCCCTGGTCACGCACATGGATCGCCGAGGCGCACTAGCCGCCCCCCGTACGGTCGTGGAGCTGTGGCCGAAGGAAGTGGCCGCACTTCTCTCACTGAACGTGCTAATGGAAGGCCCGGGAGAGCGGTTGCTCTTCAGCCATCAATCTTTTCTCGACTACCTCACGGCTGTTCGTGTCCTCCGGTAGGTTCGCGCGGGCACGGGAACCGTCCTGGGCTGGCTCGCGGAGGACGACCAGTCACTGTTCCGCCGAGGTCAGCTGCGACAACTCCTCACCCTGCTCCGGGACGACGACCCAGAACAATTCCTGAACTCCATGCAGGACCTTCTTCACGGCAACGGGGTGCGGTTTCACCTCAAGCAACTTGCGGTCCAGATGCTCGGCAACTCGGAAGCTCCAACGGACGAAGAGGTTGAACTGGTGCTCGGCATGCTTGAGCGGCCCGAGTGGGTCGATCACGTCTTCTTCCAAGTCCTTGCCGGCCGTGAGGCATGGTTCGACGCCCTCCACCATCGCGGGATACTTCGACAATGGTTCGAAAGCCCGGACGAGCGCAAGGTTAACCTCGCCATATTCGTCGTGGAACGCGTCGTCGAGACGCGTGGCGCGACGGTCGAGTCTCTCTTGCTTGATGGTGGCCGGGAGCGATGGCCGGGTCGGCTCGTCTCCGCAGTCTGGAGGACTTCCCCAGAGCTACTAACCGATAGGTTGTTCGATGCCGTCCTCGACTTGAGGAGGCGGGGGGAGTGGAATGCGCACGACTTTGTGAACTGGGAGGCGTTGGCACAGAAATCCCCGGTGCGGTGCCTGCGAATGCTGGAGGCCAAGATCGGTCGGGACCTTGATGAGCTTGAGTCGGCACTCGGTGAAGGGACGGCCAACCGCCGGGATCGCGACGATTCTTCGATGCTCGTTGATCTGGCGTCAATGGCCGGTTCGGCGGCAGCCATTCCGGTTGATTCGTGGGACAGGTTCGTGCCTTGTTACCTCCGAACAGTGAGGTTGTTAGGCCTCGTGAAGCGTCGTTCCCGCCATACTGGATGGGACCCTATCGTATCCAACTTCGACAACTCCGCCCGGCGAATCAGGCGCGTTTTGCGTCAGGTACTTACTGCGGCCGGGAGGACAATGGCTCAAGATCAGCCCGAACTCTTCTGGAATCGCGTGGTGTCCGAGTCTCAAGGTACCAAGTCGCTTCAGCGTTTAATCGACCGCTGCGTACCTCAAGGGCCGGACGATCGGGCGGACGTTGCAATCCGCCGGTTGCTCAGCGATTCCTCGCGGTTTCGTTCAGGTCATGGCGACCGGGGTGCGGTCTATCGCCCTGCTTGGAGGGTTCTCCGGCGCTACTCGGGCGGCTGCTCCGACGAACTCTTTTCCGAGCTGCAATCGGCCGTACTGGCACATTGGCCGACGGCGGAGCGGGACGCCTATCGGTTCTACCACGACCGCGAGCGGCGCGAGTGTTTCTGGGGCCAACAGAAGATCGACGTTCTCGAGTGCAATGACCTCGGCCTCGGTCAATATCTGCTGCTATCGGGGATGCCGAAGAGGCGACTTAGCGCGGATGCAAGGGATCGGCTGGGAGTTTTCCAGCGAAAATTCGGCGCAATCAAGCCCTTGCTCAAGGGGAGCCCGACGCGGGGCGGAGGCTGGGTCGGTTCGACGATCCCGGACAATCGAATCCCCAAGGTCTCCGACCGTAACTGGCTTGGAATCATCCGACGCGACTGGTCGCAGCAGTCACGCCTCCCGAAGCAGATGGGGCCGGACCGCCTGGGGGAAGTGAGCGTCGAATCGTTCGCTCGTGAACTCGGCCGCATGGCCGCGCTCCAGCCGGCCCGGTTCGCGCGTCTGGCATTGCGGATGCCCGTCGACACCGACCCGCGATATCCCGTCGCGATCCTTCGTGCCCTCGCCGAGCGTGACCCCCCAAGCCGAATCCCCGAGGGGCAGGTCAGCGAGCAAGCCACCGTCGCTCAAATCGAAGCGGTCATCCGTCGGTTTGCGGCACTGGAGGGGGATCGAGAGTTTGCCATGTCCGTCTGTCGAGCGATCGAGCGACGGCACGACGCTACATGGAGCGATGACACCGTCGATCTTTTATCCAGATTCGCGACCTGCCACCCCGACCCTCAGCCAGGCCAATACGCCATCTCACGGCCGAGAAACCCAGACCGGGACGGCGACAGCGGGGATCGGCCGGACGTGGCGATGTCTTCGATCAACTGTGTGCGCGGTGCGGCGGCAGGGGCGATCAAGGCGGTCTTGTTCAACCATCCGGAACGCCTCGGTATGCTGCAATCCGCGGTTGACTCCCTCCTCATCGACGCCCACGCGGCTGTCAGGGCGGCGGCGGTCGGTCTAGCCTTGCCGCTCTATAACATCGACCGAAAGGTTGCGGTCGAGGCTTTCCTCACAGCGTGTTCGCATCCGGAAGATGCAGTGCTCTGTTCCTACGACCTCAACCACTTCCTCAGTTATACC
>Ga0074044_10001646_pt1 | contig 19989 bp, 18 predicted proteins | sample BogForMeECP23OM1_FD_94443 | JGI IMG/M metagenome (GOLD analysis project Ga0074044, IMG submission 94443) | Bog forest soil microbial communities from Calvert Island, British Columbia, Canada - Bog Forest MetaG ECP23OM1 | ecosystem: Environmental > Terrestrial > Soil > Wetlands ...
AGAGCCAGGAGCAGCCCGGGGACGTGCCTCCAAGCAATTCCTCGCGCGCCGAGGCCGGGCATTGACTTCCGTCGCTCCGCTCTTTGGTCTGCGGCCGCCGCGCTGTGGTACTCCTCCGGCGCCGGACAAAAGTGACCGGGAGGAATTAGAAGCTGTCAGGCGATTGGGAACAAGAGCAATCTTGAATTGCAGGTGCCGGGCGTGCGGCTGATTCATTGCATCAATAGAATGAATCGCGGACCGCCGATCAGAGCTATTCCACGCTTTAGCGTTCGAGTAAGATGCGCCAAGGAGAACTCCATCCATGAAAAGGCTGAACCTGGCTCTCGCGCTCGCTTCCGGACTCGTGGGCGGCGTTGTGGCCCATTACCTCACCCCACAGAGTGTCGAAGCGCAATCGCCCGCGGCCCCGGCCACGGAAGTTCGCGCCAGGAGCTTCGTTCTAGTAAACGACAAGGGTGAAGTCGTGGGCCGATTCTCGGCCGAGCCGGGAGACAGGCCGGCGCTTAAGCTGTTTGACTCGAAGGGACGCGAGATCTGGAGCGCCGAGGGCCCCGTCCTGCGGGTCGCCACCGGGCGGTAAGAAAGCTTCGGGCAGCCCGGCGGTGCGCCGGACACGCCCTCCGGGCGGCTCCTGGGATGGCGTGTCGCCTTCCGCAGAGCTGAAGGAGTGGAGGCTAGGTCCGCCTGAAAATCGCCCCACACTCTCAGAATTTCACCAGTATCGCGAAGTTCATCCGCGTCTCATTCTTCCGCAAGTCCGGATTCCAGGTGCCCACCGACGGGCTGCAACCCCCTGCAGGCGCCACGCTTCCGTCCAGGCACACCAGGGCAGCCGGGTTGCCGTTGTTTCCTCCCGGCGGCGTGATTCCTCCCGACCCTGAAAAATACGGCACGTTCGCGGCACGATGATTGAATTCCCAACGGAAAGTAATGTACTGGCTGGGCATGTAGTCGAACGTCGCGGAGGCATCCCACGCCTTGTAGGGCAGTCCGGGATTTTCCGGAAAGTAGGGAGACCCGGTAATCGCGGTGGCTCCGTTGATCGGCGGCAGCAGCACCAGATAGCGCCCCGGATTGTTGATCGCGCCCCCGCCCAGGGTTATGCCGTACCGGTCGTGGTCGAACCAGAAGCGGTTGTAGAACATGTATCCCAGGAAGCTCTGCTTCGGTCCCTTGGCGGAATCCCCGGCGCAACTCACCCCGCCTCCGTGCTCGCATCCCATGTCGCCGGTCACGGAAAACGCCATTTTGTCCAGTGTGCTGTCCGGATGGTCGTAATACTTGATCTCAATGCTGTCGTCGGTGTGATACCGCACGCGGTGCTGCACGCCCAGCGTGTCCTCCCCAAAGGCATATTGGTTCCCCAGGACGGAAAGCCAGCCGTTGGGCCGCCAGAGAATCTGCGCCCCGATCCCCGGCCGGTTGTTGAACCGCCCGTAGGATTGCCAGCCGTTCACGAACCACGGTTCGATCTTCAAATGCTCGGTGGGATAAATCTGCACGCGGACGCCGTTGAAGAACCACGGCGTGTTCGACGAGACGTAGGAGGGCTGGTACGCCCAATTGTCGAAGTTGTAGTAGCTGAACAAACCCACGTAGGACATGAAGATTCCCGCGTCCACGTTGATCCCGTGCAGCACGTTGAAGTGATACCCGCCGTAGGCCTCGGAGACGTAGCGGTAGGCCCCGTCGAGATCCCACTGGCCCCGCGCCGGGCTGGCGTCGTTGCGCGGCGTGGTCACGGAATACATGCCGAACTGGGTCATCAGCCTTGCGCGCACGTTATCGAAATGAAAGTCGCCTCCCACCCCGAGCTGCGTCAACTGCACTTCATTGGTGCGGAAGACCTCGCTCGAACCCCCAATCGTGTCGTCCTTGGGATGAGCGAAATCGTAGATGTAGTCCGCGTCCACTCGAATTTCCGGCGTGAAGAATTTCGTGTCCAGCGGCACTTCCTTGGTCCGCGGGGTGCCGTTGAGCCAGGTGAAGTCGGCGAACGCAAAGGGCTCTGCTTTCGCGGGGTTCGCGGCGGGAGCGGGCTCCTGCCCTGCCGTGGCCGTGCCGCCGGCTACCACTGCATTTCCCGCGAGCGGCGCGGCGGCAGCCGGGTCGGAATCCGCCGCAGTCTGTGAATTCTGCTGCCCCTTCAGCCGGCGAATCTCCGCCTCCAGGACCTCGATGCGGTGCTTCATGGCCTCCAGTTCCTGGAGCGCCGAGGCCGCCACCTGCTGGCTATCCGCGGGGCTCGCCGGATTCGTGCCGGCAGCATTGTTCTGGCCGTATCCGTGCAGCGGAAAGAGGAAAACCAGCAGGAGAGAAACGCAAACGCGCAGATATCCCCCGAAGCGATTGTTGGACACTTTTGCCTCCCGGCCCGCGAGCCCGCAATTGGGCCCCAGTACCCGGGCGCACACAGCAAAATGAGGGTTGCGGCGTTAAAAAGGAGTAATGGAGGTATCAGGATTCTCTAAAGAGCCGGACGCTGTCTCTCCAGGCCCGCACGTAAATCGCGGGAGGAATTCGATCGCACGGCCCGCGCTCGCGAGTACGAAGGCCCGGTCGTGCTAGGATGCTCCGAGGGAGGCCGCGATGCCTTTTATCGACACCAGCAGCCTTGCGGTCACCGAACGCCTGCCCGGCTGGTATGGACGCTATTTCCACTCGCCGAGCATGACGTTTGCGCATTACGACTTCAAGCGCGGCTCGGCAATTCACGAGCACTTCCATCCTCAGGAAGAGGTCTACGAGGTGATCGAGGGCGAGCTGGAGGTGACCATCGACGGCGTAGCGAAGATTGCCCGCGCGGGTTTGGTGGCCATCGTGCCCAGTAATGCGCGCCATTCCGTCAAGGCCCTCACCGATGGCCGGGCCATCATCGTTGACTATCCGTTGCGGCGCGAATTCGAATAGCCCCGCTGGACGACGGCTAAGCAGAGGCAGGAGTGATTCCGTTGAACGCCCTTCGCCGATAAACCCGGCGCAGGACAACCTTTCCTTGCGGGAAAGGTTGGAGGCGCGGGTGGGAGTCGAACCCACGCATGGAGGTTTTGCAGACCTCTCCCTTAAACCACTTGGGTACCGCGCCTCTCTCATCTCAGTCTAGCAAAACCCGGCGGTAAAATTGAAGCCTCAGCCCCCGCCGGAGGCCATGGCTTCGAGCAGGACGAAGAGCAGCGGAAGCTCCACGGGCTTGGGCAGATAGGGTTGCCCGCTGGCCTCCAGAAAATCCCGCGTGGCCGGATTCGCCGTGTCTCCGGTCACAAAAATCACGCGACTCCGCGCGTCCGGAAGGTTTTTCTCCAGAAAATCGAAGAGCTGCCGGCCGTCCAGCTCGGGCATGCAAATGTCCGAGAGGATGACCGTAAAATCCTCGCGCACCAAAATCTTCAATGCTTCGCGGCCGTTCCCCACGGCAACGACTTCAAAGTTCGCGGCGGCCAGCGCTTTGCCGAGTACGGCGCGGGCATCGGGATCATCTTCGATCACCAGCGCGCGGGGTTTGGGGGCATTCTGGTCGGGTTCGTCGGGCTCGTCGCGGAAACCCGTGGAGATCTGCACCTGAGCCCCGTCGGAGCTGAGCACGTCGTGCCGCGTCACGCCGCGGCAGATGCGGCAATTGCGGTGGATAAACCGCTGCGTGCGCAGTTCCCGGGTTTCGAGGTCGCCGAGCGTCACCTCGCTTCGAGAACCGCACGTGAGGCAGCGGAGTCGCACGATGCGCACGGCTCCCCTCCATCCCGCTTTGCGGGAGGGCCGGAAGGGGGCCCGTCTCCTCACCAACTCGTCATTACAACACCGCCAACCGCCTCCTGCGCCCAAAGCAGGAAGCGGCAAACTAAATGTGGCACAGCCACTCGCCGCGGCGAGGCTGCGTTTGCTCTTCGAGTCGCTACCGCGGGGCCGCCGCCGCGGCAGCGCCGGCGCCGGTCGAGGCCGCAGCGCCCTCGCCGCCCGTGCGCCGATCCTGTTGCAACCGCTGCTCCGCGGCCTTGAGCAAATCATCCAGAGGACGGTCCTGGGTATATCGCGCCGAGCCGATGGAGAAGCGCAGGTTGAATTCCGTCATCCCGCTGCGCCGGCTCCAGTCCGCCAGCGACTCCTTCATCCGGCCGATGAGAATGTTCACTCCGGCGTCGTCCGTGTCCGGAAGAATGAGCAGGAACTCATCTCCGCCAAAGCGCACCACCAAGTCCGAATTGCGCACCTTGGCCTGCAGGAGCTGCGCGATCTGCCGCAGCACCACGTCGCCGCCGGTGTGGCCCAGGCTCTCGTTCACCCGGCGGAAGCCGGTGATATCCACGAGCATCACGGCTAGGCTTTTGCCCTGGCGCTTGACCCGGCTGATTTCCTTCGACAGCATCACGCGCAGGTAGCGGCGGTTGTACACCTCCGTCACTGGATCCTGCAGCGCGAGTTCGCGGTTCAGCTCCGCCTCGATTTTCTGCTGCACCAGCTCCTGTTCCATCCCGCGGATGACCGAATCTTTCTGGGCCAGGTAGAAATTCACGAGCACGAGAAGGGCCACTACGCCGAACAGCATCGGCGGTATTAGCTGGGAGACGCCTTTGGCAGTCCAGGCCGAGGCGGGCGAGCTCAGCAGGCCGTAAATCGCGATGCCGATTCCCAGAATGGCCAGCCCCAGCACCAAAAACGACCAGAACTGCCAGTCGCGCCGCTCAAACCGCAGCGGACCATCCTGATTTTCGGAGTCGAATATAGGGTCGGGCATCAGTCAGAGCCTGGGCGGTGCGCCCTCTTTTGAGCGATGGTAGAGCACGCCGCAGGGGCAGTCAAGCCGCGCCTCGCTCCGTGCACTCTAGCTTCCGGAAGATTCAACAGGAATCGATTTAGCGGACGCAGGCCATCCGCTGGAGCTTGAGCACCCAGACGGCCAGGGCTCCGCCAAAGAGCCCGGCTTCGAGCCAATTTGAGGCAGGATGGGCTTTGAATAAGAAAGCAGTGGCGATCAGCGCCAATGCGCAAACAAGCGACCAAATAAGGAATGATGTTTCGCGGTTCCTGGAGGCGGGCTTCATGGTACCTAGTGTAGCCCGGCGCTACGGGCAAAACCACGGCTTCTTCGTATAGAATGCCGTCGGACCAGAAACCGAACAGGGCGCCGCCCGCGGCGCTTGGAAACGGAACCCACCATGAAACGCCATCTTCTCTTGTCGCTTGCCATCATTCTTCTCGCCGTGCCCTGCGCCCTGGCGCAGGACTGGGCCCGCGCCCAGCTCGAAAAATCGCCGCGGCATCGGGAATGGGTAACCGTGAAGCACGATGGCCGCGCCGTCGAGACCTTGGTCGTCTCTCCGGAGTCGAAGGAAAAGCGGCCGGTGGTGATCGTGATCCACGAAATCTTTGGCCTCTCCGACTGGGCCGAGGAGGTTGCCGACGAAGTAGCCGCGGCCGGCTACATAGCCGTCGAGCCGGACCTGCTCTCCGGCATGGGCCCCAACGGCGGGCGCACCTCTTCTTTCGCCGAGGGCAAAGCCTACGAGGCCGTCAGCCATCTGAATCCGGACCAGGTGACCGCGGACCTGAACGCCGCCGCGGATTACGGGAAGAAGCTGCCGGCCTCGAACGGCAAGCTGTTTGTCGCGGGCTTCTGCTGGGGCGGCGGACAGTCCTTCCGCTTCGCCACGAACCGCGGCGACCTTTCCGCCGCGTTCGTCTTCTACGGCCCGCCGCCGGACAAGGAGGCCATGGCGCGAATCACTGCGCCCGTCTACGGCTTCTATGCTGGCAACGATTCCCGCATCGGCGCCACGATTCCTGACGCGACTGCGCAGATGAAGGCCGCGGGGAAAACGTACGAGCCAGTGAGCTACGAAGGCGCCGGCCACGGCTTTATGCGCGCCGGAGAAGACCCCGCCGGCTCCGAGGCCAACAAGAAGGCCCGCGCTGACGCCTGGGCTCGCTGGAAGAGCCTGCTCAGCGCCAGGTAGAACGGACCACCGTCCGTTCGCCCTCAATTCACACTGGCTCTCGCTTCTCAGTGATCTCGGCGTGTCTATGAACTGCGCGTAACTTGCTTCCTGCGTCTTCCGCTAAAACCAATCACTCCGATACGCCACCCACCAACTGGCCACGCCGATGGGAATCGTCAATCCCACCGCCCACCAAAACGGCAGCGTCAAATCCGCCACCAGGCCCAGCGCGGTGAATAGTCCCCAGAATACTTTCCGCTGCATCTCGACATCCTAATCTGATTCAGTCCGCGCGGCTTCCGCCAAACGAGCACGTGTAGCCACCGCTGCCTCACACCGGTCCCCGCCTCCCCGGCGGCATCGCGGCTTTCCGGGGCGCCCGCCTGCCCTTCAAGAATCAGCTCGACGTCCCGGAAGGACTCGCAGCCCCTCATCCTCCGCCAGTCTGGCTTGGTTGCGGTCGAAGGTAAAAAAAGAGTCCGCCTGATGCAGCAGCGCTGCCGCCACATGCAAAACGTCCAGCGCACGCGTCCCCAGGCGGGGCGTCTGTTTGCGCGAAATCAGCATGGCTTTCTCGAACACGCCCACGGACAACGGTTTCAGCTCAAAGATTCCTTCCGCCACGTCGCCACGGAACATGGCCTGCGCTGCGTGGATCTGCCGGGCAGCAAGTTCCGCGCGAAACACGCGCAGATACAGCGCATTGGTCAATTCCACTTCGCCCAGGGGAGTCAGCAGTATGGGGAAACGGACGCGTTTCATGACTCTCGCGGCGAGGGGCGAGTTCGCATCGGGCAGGTACAGAGAGGCGAGGAAGCTGGTGTCCGCATATCCGCTCACATGCGGGCTCGCTCGTGCGCCACCAGCTCCGCCCCGGTCACCTTCAGCCGTTTGTTCCCATAGATGCGTTTCAGCCGCGCCAGGAAGTCCGGGCGCCGGACAGGAATCGCGCGCGGGGGAGCCACGAGCCGCGCAATCACCCGCTTGCGCTTGGTGATTTCGATGGGCTTCCCTTCGCGGAGAAGTTCCTCAACGTCCCGGAAACGATACCGCAGGTCGCGCACGCTGGCTTTTCTCATGTGATGCATTTTAGCGTCACATTGCCACGCGCGCAAGGCCTCGCCGCCTTCCGGGAGATCCGTCGGGGCGACGCCGCCCGGCAGGGGATGGCGGAGCAATGCCGCCTCTGCGGCGGATCAGGGCTTGGCCGCCTGGCCCGCCATCGCTGCGGATTTGGGAGACAGCGGCGCGGCCACGGGGAGGCGGAAGATGAAGCGCGAGCCTTCGCCCGCGCGGCTTTCCACCCAGATGCTGCCGCGATGCTCGTCAATGAGCCCGCGCGTGATGGCCAGGCCCAGCCCGGTGCCGCCGCGGCGGCGCCCTTCGGAGAGCTGCTGAAATTTGCCGAAGATGCGGTGCAGGTCTTTCTCCGCGATGCCCACGCCCTGGTCGCGCACGGCGCATTGCACCCAGGTGTCGTCCGCGGAGAGCTCCACGATGACTTCGCCCTTGGGAGGAGAGAATTTCACCGCGTTCGAGAGCAGGTTGGTGATGGCCTGCTCGATGCGGTCGGGATCCGCCTCGACGTGAGGCAGCGGGAGCGGGCGATCCACGCGCAGGCGGACTTCCGTCTTGTCGGCCAGGGATTTGACCGCGCAGACGGCGCGCACGGCGATTTCGGTGAGGTCCAGCCGCTCGACGTTCAGCTTCAACTGCCCGGCCTCGATCTTCGAGAGGTCCAAAATGTCGTTCACCAGTCGCACCAGCCGGTCGCAGCTTTTCTGCGCGATTTCCAGCAGTTCCTGCATCTCCGGGCTGGTCTCGCCCGCGAAGCCGCTCAGGATGAGGTCCACGGAGCCTTTGATGGAGGTCATGGGCGTGCGCAGCTCGTGCGAGGCCACGGAGATAAACTCCGACTTCATGCGGTCCACGGCTTTTTCGTGGCTCACGTCGTGGTACGCGAACAGGCGGCCGGCGGGGGCGCCCCCGGCGCCCACGAGCGCCGTGGAGTCTTCGCGGAAGAACCGCAACGTTTCTCCCTCTCGCCATTCGATTTCGCGCGAGCCGAAATCCGCGGGCCAGTCGAACCGCGGGATCCCCGCGGGCATCGCGAACTGGGCCATCAGCGCCGCGAGATCCGCGGCGGAGCGGCCCAGACAATCGTCCGCGGACACGTGCAACATTTCCGCCAGGGTGCGGTTCAGTAAGGCCACGCGCTCCCGCGCGTCGAGCACCAGCAGGCCCGAGCCGAGAGAGTCGAGAATGTGGCGCTCGCCGGTCATTGGTCCGAGTCCGCTGCCTTCCCTTCTCTTCGGCCGGAATGCTCGGCAACGAGAGCGACGATCTGGTCGTGCAGGGTCATGGGATCGAAGGGCTTGGTCACGTACCCGGCCGCGCCGAGTTTCATGCCGCGTTCTCGATCCGCCTTCTGCGCGCGCGCGGTGAGGAAAACCACCGGAATCGCGCGCGTGGCCGGGTTTTCTTTCAGGCGGCGGCAGATCTCGTAGCCGTCCACGTGGGGCATCATCACGTCGAGCAGGATCACATCCGGCGTAAAGCTTGAGAGGCGCTCGAGGCACTCGGTACCGCTGTCCACCACGACCACCTCGCCCACGCCGCGGATCTTGAGGCTCATGCGCACAACCTTCTGGATATCCGCATCGTCTTCGACCACCAGCACTCGGCTCAACTTCACGCCCGGCTCCTTTACCGCACCGTGGCCAGCGCTCTTCCGGAGAGCTCGCGCAGCCGGTCAATATCGAGAGGCTTTTCCATGCAGAAATCCGCGCCCAGGGCCAGCGCCAGGCGCACATCCGGACGCACCGAGATGCAGATCACCGGGATGTGGCGCGATTCCTCGGCGGCGCGGAGCACCCGAAGCACTTCGAAGCCGTCCAGGTCCGGCAGATTCAGGTCCAGCGTGATCAGGTCGGGACGGTGACGCCGGGCCAGCGCGATGGCCTCCCCGCCGCTGTGCGCGCAAATCACCTGGTGGCCCTGGGTCTCGAAGATGTAAGAGAGGATGCGCGTCACGTCTTCATCGTTGTCAATCACCAGCACCAGCCGCGGCGCCCCGGAAGTGTCGCCCGCCACCGGCGCCGCCGGCTCGGGCTCCAGGAGGGGAGAAATACTCAGCGGAAGAGTGAAATGAAACGTGCTCCCCGCGTTTTCCTTGCTTTCCGCCCAGATGCGTCCCCCGTGCGCCTCGACGATGTGCCGGCAAATCGCCAGGCCCAGTCCCATGCCCTGGCTTTCGCGCGTCAGTGAGGGTTCGGCGTGCTCGAACTTGCTGAACAGGTGCTCCAGGAACTCGGGGCTCATCCCGCAGCCGGCGTCCTGGATGGAAACGCGGGCTTTGTCGCCTTCGGCGCGGGCGGCCAGGATTACCTCGCGGCCCCGGGGAGAAAATTTGATGGCGTTGGAGAGCAGATTCACGATCACCTGCTCCACGCGGCGCGCGTCTCCCAGCACGTTCGGCAGGTTGGCGGGAATCTCCACGCGAACTTCCACCGCGGCGGCCTGCGCCGGCGCGGCCACGGCGCGCAGGGCGCGCTCGACGCAGCTCTGGAGCGGCATGGGCACCGCGCGGATGAGCGCCTGGCCCCGCTCGAGCAGCATCATGTCCAGGATCTGGTTGATCACCCGCACCAGCCGGTCGGTGTTCGTCCGCGCGATGTCCAGCAGTTCGCGCGCATCCGCGGAGAAGGTTCCCGCAGCGCCGCCCAGCACCAGTCCCAGCGAGCCTTTGATGGACGTGAGCGGCGTGCGCAGCTCGTGCGAGATGGTGGACAGGAATTCCGTCTTCATGCGCTCGATTTCGCGCTCCCGGCCGAGATCGAGTGACGTGGCGATGCGGCCCACGATGGTGCCGTCCGCGCCGCGCACGGGCACGGAATAGAGCCGGATGGCCTGGTGGCCGGGATCGTCGAGTTCCAGGGTAACCTCGTCCACCAGGCTGGGGGCGCGCTTCAGCTCGCGCACTTTTTGTTCCACCAGATCGGGCCGCAGCAACCGGTGCCGCACCTGCTCGATGAGCACAGAAAGGTCGCAGCCCTGCAACTGCTCCGGCGGCACTCCGAAGATTTCACTCACACGCCGGTTGGCCATCAGCACTTTGTTGTCGCTGTCCAGCACGATCACGCCGTCGCCGATGGCCGAAAGAACGGTATCCAGCCGCTCGCGCTCCTGATCCAACTCGTGGGAGAGCTTCATCAGATCCTGTTCGCGGTGCCCGGCCCAGGCGCGCAGTTTCTCGTCGCGCGAGCGCAGCGTGTCCACGGTCTCGTTGAAGCCGCGGACCGTATCCGTCAGCTCATCATTGCCTTCCGCCAGCAGGCGAGGATAGCCGCCGCCCCGCACCTCCTCCATGCCCCGCAGGATGCGGCGCAGCCGCGGCAGGACCATGCCGGCCTGAATCAGGCTCGCCGCGATCACCAGGGCCGCCGTCACCGATGCGAAGATCCAAATCAGGCGGTGCAGATCAGCCGGGCGAACCGTGGGGTCGTCCCACTGGCGGTGAAGCACCATGGCCAGCAGGAAGACTCCGGCGATTACTCCACCAGAGACGGCCAGAAAACGCGTGGTGAGTCCTGGGCGGCGCATCAGTGTTTAAGGGAGAAGGCTATCCCTAGCCGCGGCGGAAGGGAGCCCGTTCGGCACAACTCCGAATTATAAAAACAGTGAAAAACAAGCGGCAAGTTAATTGTCCCTCCATGCCGACAATCGGGCACTCAGGAAGTACCAGTACGAAATCCTCCCCACCCTGGTACTCCGGTACAAGCAGACGGTACCAGCGGGTTCCAACTTTTGGGTCATTGTACTCGGATGGGCTCGGCGCTACCCTTTTTTCGTCAGGCGGAACTCCGCAGGGCCTGACAGAGGGAGGGCATCATGGTCCCCGTGAGCGAGGCCCCACGGCCACAGGCCACTCCACCGAACTGTGCAGCCTTGGAAGCTCATCCGCCGCAATGCTGTGGGCAGGATATGCATATGCTGCTCCGGCGAGCCGTGCTGCACAGCGACGGGAGTGTGGTCTATCAGGCGGCGTGGGGATGCCGTATGTGCGGCCGGCGCATCTTGTAGCGATTCCCGGCTTCCTTGAGTTCCTGCCCTGAAATTCGGGCTGCCCAGCCCGACCCAGCCCCCCGCAGTTTTCGGCCGATCGATACTCAGATTGTCGCACTGCCCGTGAGCGTGCCCGTATCCCGGCCCCGCGCGGGCCGCGGACCGCTGCGCCGGGCCGCGGGGATTCGGGCCGCCGAAACGCACCTCAGCGGATATCCACGTCGAAGGGCATGCGCAGTTCCATGCGCGCGGAGAGCCGGGTGGCCAGGCTGCGGAGGTGCGTCAGGAGGTTCGTGCTGGTCTGCTTCTCCTCGGACGCCATCAGGGTTTCTAAGAACGTTTGCTCCCGGGGATAGTAGACGACCTGCACTTTTGCGCCGGAGGGAATGCCGCTGAGTTTGCGCGCTACCCCGATGGCCCGGGTCAGCCCGCCGAGTTCATCCACCAGGCCGAGTTCCTTTCCCTGCGCCCCCGTCCACACGCGGCCCCGGCCGATTTCGTTCACGCGCTCCACGGTCATGTGCCGTCCGTCCGCCACACCCTTGCAAAAGTCATGGTACATGCCCTTCATCATGGCCTGGATCTTTTCGCTCTGCGCCGGGGAGAAATTCTGCTGCTCGGAGAAGATGGTTGCATTGTCGCTGGTCTGGAGATGATCCGTGGAGAACCCGATGATGTCGTACAGGCCGGCGATATTGAATTTGCCCATGACTACTCCGATGGACCCCGTCAGCGTGCCCCCATCGGCCAAAATTTTTGTTGCCGACATGGAGATCCAGTAGCCCCCGGATGCCGCCAAGTCGGACATGGACACCACCACCGGCTTCTCCTTTGCCGCCAGTTGCACCTCGCGGCCGATGATGTCGCTGGCCACCGCGGAGCCTCCCGGCGAATCCACGCGGAGGACGATGGCTTTGATCGACGAATCCTCGCGCACCCGGCGCAGGTCGGCGGCCACGGACTCCGAACCCATGATAAAGCCGTTGCTGGGCGTCCATTCCGATTCGCCCACCAGGATCTCACCCGTGGCGTTCACCACGGCCACCTTGTAGCTCCCCTCATTCCGGATCTGTTTGACGTAGCGGTTCAACTCCACCGGCTTCCAGTCGTGCGCGCGCTGGCGGAAATAGTCCTGCACCTGGTCGAAATAGGCCATGCGGTCCACCAGCTTGGCGTCCAGCGCTTGTTGGGCCGTCAGCGGGCCCTGGGCGAGCAGCGCTTCAGTCTTGGCGCGATCGAGCTTGCGGGACTGGGCCAGCCCGACCGCGTACTGGTCGTAGGTGCTGCGCAACAGCGATTCCGCCATCTCGCGGTGCGCCGGCGTGTATTTCTTCTCCGTATACTGGTTGGCGTACGTCTTGAACTCGGCGATGTGATAAAACTGCGGCACGACTTTCAGCTTGTCCAGGGTTCCCCGGTAGAACGTAGACTGGGTGGTCATCCCAGTAATGTCCAGCGGGGCCGAGGGCACCATCCAGATCTGCGAACAGCCGGTGGCCACGTAATAGTCCCGGTTGGCGTTGAAGTCGCCCCCCAGCAAGCACAGGCTGGGCTTGCCGCTGGACCGGAAATCCATCAGGTGATCGTGGATCTCCTGCAATTTGCCCCAGCGCGCGTCGGGACTGTTCACCTTCACCACCAGGCCAACCACGCGCGAATCCGTCTTGGCTGCGTCCACCGCGTCCAGCACCTGGTGCAGCACCACGATGTCGCCCCCGAAAAGCGTGCCGAGAAAGCCGGTGGCCTTCTGCTCCTCCACGGGCCCGGTCAGGTCGATCACCAGCACGGAACCGGAGCTCACCCAGCCCGTACGCGCCAGGTACACGGTGATCCCCAGCACCGCCAGGATCACCAGGATGATCCAGAATTTGCGCCAGCCGCTCATCGTTTGATTCCTCCGTCGGTCGCTCGTCTGTTTTTCACACTAGCACCACACCTGTCCATTTGCCACTTCCGCAGGCCGCGCGGTGTGCGTTGCGCGTGGCGCGCGGCCCGCGCCCCCGTTCCACGGCGGCCGGCAGGTGCGGTAAGGGAAGACGCGCGCGGGGCGCGGCTTGTTTCGATGGGGGCACCGTCAGGAAACGGGGACGGTGGCTTCGCGGAGAAATCGCGACGCTTCTTCCGGAGGCGTGGGGTTGAGGTAAAAATCCGTGCCCCACTCGAAGCCCGCCACTTTGGTCAGCCGCGGCATCATTTCGATGTGCCAGTGGTAGTGCTCGTTGGTCTCTTCCCCCACCGGCGAGGTGTGGATCACGTAATTGTACGCGGGGCGCTCCAGCACAACGTCCATCCGGCGCAGCACGTCCCGGAGCAGCGCCGCCGAGCTTTTGTAGATCCTGGGCTCGGCATCCTCAAAAGCCGAGCCGTGGCGCTTCGGCAGCAGCCAGGTCTCAAACGGGAACCGCGGGGCGTAGGGCGAAAAGGTGATGCAATCCTCGTTCTCGGCGATCACGCGGATCCCCGATTCCTTCTCCTGCCGCAGGATGTCGCAGAAGATGCAGCGTTCCTTTTCTCCGTAATATTTCTTGGAATTGTCCACTTCCTCGCGCACGCGCTTGGGCACGATGGGGAGCGCGATCAACTGGGAGTGGGTGTGCTCCACGGTGGCGCCGGCCGCTTCCCCGTAGTTCTTGAAAACGAGGATGTAGCGGAAGCGGCGGTCGCGCTTCAAATCGAGGATGCGGTCGCGGTAGGCCCACAGCACCTCCTCGACGGCGTGCTCCGGCATGGTGGCCAGCGAGCCCCGATGGTCGGGCGTCTCCACGATCACTTCGTGCGCCCCGATGCCGTTCATTTTGTCGAAAATGCCTTCGCCCTGCCGGTCCAGCGTCCCTTCGATGCCCAGCGCCGGGAATTTGTTGGGCACCACCCGCACGCTCCAGCCCGCGCGGTTGGCGGCCCCATCGTTGCGCCCATAGGCGAGCACCTCGGGGGGAGTTTTCGCTTCGCCCCCCGGACAGAAGGGACAGAAACCCACGCCGCGGATTTCCACGCTCTGGCGGAGAAAATCCGTGGGGCGGTGGGCGCGGTCGGTGGAGATGATGACCCAGCGTCCGGTGATGATGTCTTTACGAAGTTCCGGCACTCCAGCCTCGAATCGGCGGCTTTCGGTCCCAGTCTGTGAGACCCAATGACTCCCCTGGCGGCCCTAACTTACCACGAGCGCGGCCTGCGCAGAAGGGTTGACCTCTCCGCTGCATCAGTCGCCGTAGTGGAATAAGCGTCGTCCCAACGACTTGCAGGCGCGGAGGCGTCGGTCCGTCCATGTGTCCGGCCTGTCTCCGCCCCGTGCGCTCATTTCGGCTATACTTCGCGGGGAATCACGACTCTTCCCAACTTGTTGGGCGCAAGACTCGCATCCTCAGATGCTCGGACGCTCGCGCAAAGGAGATTCTCATGCTCAGGAAAATGCACCGGGCCGGGATGATCGGAGCGATTGCCGCCGCTTGCGCGCTTGCCGGTTCCGCGTTCGCCCAGGGGCCGGCGGGAGGCAAGCCGGAACCCGCCGGCCATCCCGCCCCAACGGCGGCTCAGGGCGGGAATGCGGAGACGCCGCAGCAGTTTCTGGCCAAACGCGCCGGAGAATACACGCGCACCATCCGGTTCCTCGGGCAGCAGGGCGCCCCGGCCGAGCCTTTCACCGGCACGTCGAAAATCTCCGTGATTCTTAACGGCCATTTCATCCTGGAAGAAAACGAAGATAAGGTCTTCGGCCGCCCCGTCTCCGGCATGCGCATTTATGGTTACAACAACGCCACCAAAGAATATGAGGGCGTATCCATGTACACGATGTCCACCGCCATCCTGATGCTGACGGGAACGAGCAGCGACGGCGGCAGGACCGTGGGCTTCACCGGGACCACGGCTTCGGCAAGCGGCGCCAAGTCCACGCTGCACGCGCGGCTGCGGCAGGTGGACGACGATCAATTCGTATTGACGATGTCTACCGTGGCATCGGATGGCAAGGAAACTCCGTTCAATGAGATCACCTATCAGCGCAAAAAATAAGCCGGAATGAAAATCGCCCCGCGCCGCGCCGGCCGCAGCTACCTGCGGCTCGCAGCGCCGGACTGTGGCAGGGCGTCTTTGTGCAGGCGCACAATCGGCGGGGCGCCGGGGCGGTTCTCGATGGCCAGCAGGTCGAAGCGCCAGGGCACGTCCGCCAGCCTCCAGTCGCGCAGGAAATGCCGGGCCATGCGCGCCAGCGCCTGTTGCTTCCCCGCAGTGACGTTTTCCTCCGGCGGGATGTCGCCCGCTTTTTCCACGCGGCGCGTTTTCACTTCCACAAAGGCCAGCACCGGGCCGTCGTAGCCCACCAGATCAATTTCGCCCTTCACGCTTGGCGCGCGGTAGTTCCTGGCGATCAGCACGTATCCATGGCGGCGCAGATACCAGTACGCATAGGTTTCGCCACGCACGCCCGTGCGGTGGCGGATTTCCTGGCGCCGGGCTTTGGCGGTCACCGCACCCGCGGACGGCGGGGCCTCGTACAGCCCTTTTCGCGCGGCAAATTGGACCAGGCCGAAGATGAGCCGGGAAAACATTACGCAACCTCCGAGGAACTAGGGCCGGAAATTGACTCCGGGAGGCTCCTCCTTCTAACATGCCGCACGCTGGGAGGCATCCATGCGCGCTCGAATCGGATTCGTTGCCCTTGCGGCTGCACTTCTTTCCCTCGCCACGTCCTCGCCCAATACGCGCGAAATCACGGACCCGAAGACCCTCACGTCCGCGGAGATGGCCGGCGCGGTTCCGGTTCCCATCGCGGATCTCTTCTTCACTCGGACCACTGGCGGAGGCGCGTGGTCACCGGACGGGAAGGAAATCGTCTTTGCCTCCAATTTTACGGGCCGGGCCAACCTCTGGAAAGTGAATTCCTCGGGCGGCTGGCCGATCCAGCTCGCACAGTCGGACGACCGCCAGTCGGGCGCCGTATGGTCGCCGGACGGAAAGTGGATCTTGTATCAATCCGACCGCGGCGGCGGGGAGATCTACGACCTGTTCGCGATTCCCTCGAGCGGTGGGCCGGCGATCAATCTCACCAATACCGACGACATCTCCGAAACCAACGCGGACTGGGCGCCCGACGGGAAGTCGCTGGCCATCAGTTACAAACCGAAGACGGCGCCGGTCACCGACATCGCCATTCTGGATTGGAGTACGCGCTCTGTGCGCAACCTGACCCACGAGGCCTCGCAGGACCACATCTGGGCGGGCTACGTCTGGAGCCCCGACTCAAAATTCATTTATGGCACCCGGGTGAACGCGCACTTCACGGACGAGAGTATTTTCCGCATCGATGTTGCCACGGGGAAACAGGACGAGCTGACGCCGCATGAAGGAGAGTTGCGCTACGAGGCTTCGTCCATCTCTCCCGACGGCAAACGGCTGCTGCTCACCGCCGACCGCCCGGGCGGCTATCCCAACGTTGCCCTGCTGGATACGGCCACGAAAAAAGTTACCTGGGTGACGGACACGCAGTGGCAAGCGGAAGCAAGATCCTTCGCCCCGGACGGGAATTCTTTCACCTACATCATCAACGAAGACGGGCGCACCGCCGCGTACATGGGGAATACGGCGTCCGGCCGGGGCCGGGAAATCAATCTGGCTCCGGGGCTGAATATGTTTTCCGGCAATCCCACGCCCTATTCGCCCGACGGCCGGCGTTTGCTGGTGAGCCATCAAAGCTCGACGCAGCCCTCGGACCTCTGGGTGTATGACATCGGAACGCAGCAGGCGCGCCAGCTCAGCTTCTCCGCAATCGGCAGCCTGCAGGCCGCGAAGATTCCCGCGTCGCACCTGGTGCATTACAAGAGCTTCGACGGCAAGGTGATCAGCGCCTTCCTCTGGGTGCCCTACAATCTCCAGCGCGACGCGTCGAATCCCGGCATTGTGCTCCCGCACGGCGGTCCCACGGGCCAGACCCTGGATTCGTTCAGCCGCAGCGTGATTGCCCTGGTTTCCCGCGGCTACGTGGTGATCGCCCCCAACGTGCGTGGCTCGACCGGCTACGGCCTGGAGTTCCAGAATGCCAACGTGAAGGACCTGGGCGGCGGGGATCTGGAAGACGAAGTGGCGGGCGCGAAGTTCATGGTGGCCACGGGCTACGTGGACGAGAAAAAAATCGGGATCACCGGCGGCTCCTACGGCGGCTACATGACCCTCATGGCCATCGGCAAGAAGCCGGACCTGTGGGCTGCCGCCGTCGAGCAATACGGCATCATCAACTGGTTCACCATGTTGCAGCACGAAGATCCCTTCCTGCAGGAATACGAAAAGTCGCTGCTGGGCGACCCGGAGAAGGACCGCGCGGTTTACGAGAATGCCTCTCCGATCAAATTCCTCCGCAGCGCCAAGGCACCCTTGCTGGTGCTGCAGGGGGAAAACGACATTCGCGTGCCGAAAGAAGAGGCGGAACAGGTGGTGGCGATCTACAAGGAAATGGGAAGGCCGGTGGACGCGCATTTCTATCCGCAGGAGGGACATGGCTTCGCGAAACGCGAGAATCAGATCGACGCCACCACCCGGATGGTGGAGTGGTTCGATCGCTACCTCAAAGGCAAGCCGTAGCGCGGAAGTTACCGAGCTGCCGAATGCTGTGAGCGGCTCCGGGCCGGAAGTCCCGCGCTACGATTTTCTTTCCGCCTCGCGGATGCAATCCTCCAGCGTGCGCAGCGTGAAGTCGGTCTGCTCTTCGTCCACCAGCAGCGGCGGTGAGAGGCGAAGGGTCGTCTCTCCCGCGGGCAGTACGAGCAGACCTTTCTGGAAGGCGATCTGCACGATGAGGTTGCGCAGGTCCGGCGCCTTTTCCCTGGTTTTCTGATCCCGCACGAACTCGATCCCGACCATCAGTCCGCGCCCGCGGACGTCGCCCACCGACTTGAACCGCTCCGGCCAGCCGGCCGTGCGCCGCAGGATGAATTCTCCTATCCGCGCTGCGTTGGCCATGTACTTCTCTTCGAGCAGCCGAATGGTGGCCAGCGAAGCGGCGATGCACACCGGGTTGCCGGCAAACGTGGAGCCGTGCGCTCCGGGACGCCAGTCCATCACACTGGTGCGGGCAATGATCGCGCTGAGGGGCATGCCGGAAGCAATGCCCTTGGCCGTGCAAATAATGTCCGGCTCGAGGCCCGCGTGGTCTCCGGCCCAGAATTTGCCGGTGCGGCCCATGCCGCACTGCACTTCATCCGCTACCAGCAGGATGCCGTGCTTCCGGCAGACGCGCTGCAGCCCCTGTAGAAATTCCGCCGGCGCCAGGATGTACCCGCCTTCTCCCTGAATCGGTTCGACGAAGACCGCCGCGACCTCTTCCGGATCCACCTGGCGGCGGAACATCTCGTTTTCCAGATAGCTCAGGCAATCCGCGGAGGCGTGCTCCGGTCGCACTCCATACGCGCCGCGATACGTGTCTGGATAGGGCGTGTGGAACACGCCGGCCAGCAGCGTGCCGAATCCCTTCCTCTGCACCGCCTTGCTCGCGGTCAAGGAAAGCGCGCCCATGGTGCGCCCGTGGAACGCGCCGTGGAAGGCCACCAGCTTGTCCCGCTTGGTATGGTACTTCGCGAGCTTGATCGCCGCCTCGATCGCTTCCGCGCCGGAATTTGCGAAATGTACGCGCTTGGGCTCCGCGCCGGGCGCGATTGACGCGAGCTTCTCCGCCAGCTCCACCATCCGGGAATAATAAAAATCCGTGCCCGACATGTGGATCAGCTCGGCCGCCTGCTTCTGGATCGCCGCCACCACTTGCGGATGGCAGTGCCCGGTGGCGCACACGGCGATCCCCGCGGCGTAGTCCAGGAAAATGTTGCCGTCCACGTCCTCCACCATCGCGCCGCGGCCCGTGCGCACCACCAGCGGATAATCCCGCGTGTACGACGGCGAAACGTAGCGTTCGTCGAGCTCCAGGATACGCCGCGCCTCCGGCCCGGGCAGCGGCGTCACCAGCCGCGGCACCTTGGTCTCTGCGAGCGTTTCGGTTTTTAGTTCCAGCATGGCTTTCTCCGTTCTTTCGCGGGCTCCCGCCGGAGGGATTCCGGGCGGAGGAAGTGCCCCTGAGGGGCAGTTGGTAGATACGAGAAGAAACGGGAAGTTGTGGGGGGGGAAACTACGCCGCGCCGAAAAGATTCGGGCGAGCCAGGCTGGGGAGCGAACTGTGGGTGACGCCGATCATTTGCGTTTCCAGCGGATGCCGCCGTCGCGGGTGTCCTCCAAAATAATACCACGGTCCAGCAGCTTCTGCCGGACCTGATCCGCGAGAGTAAAGTCCCGGCGCGCGCGCGCGGCCTGGCGCTCGGCGATCAGCCGCTCGATTTCCGCGTCGCTCGTCTCCTCGGCTCCGGCGGCGTAGCCCAGCGCGCGCAGTCGCGCGGCATCGCTGTCTTCAAGCACCGCGAAGATGCGATCGAACCGGGCTAGCGCGTCGCCCACAGGTGCGGCGTCCCCGGCGCGAAATTCGCCGCGGTCCATTGCGGTGTTCGCGTCGCGCACCAGGTCGAAGATGGCGGCGAGGGCCTGCGCCGTGTTCAGGTCGTCTTCCAGCCCGGCCTCGAATTGCGCTACCGCCTCGGCGGCCCGCGCGGCCATCGCCGGCGAGTCGCCGGCCGGAAACTTTTCCGCCCGCAGCCGCGCGGCGAAGTTGCGAAGCCGCTCCACGGAGCTTGCCGCCTGCTGCAATCCGTCCATGGTGAAATTCAATTGGCGGCGGTACGGCACCGACGCAAGCAGATAGCGGATCGACGACGGCTTGTGGCCCTTCGCAAACAGGTCGCGCAGCGTGTAGAAGTTGCCCAGCGATTTCGACATCTTCTCCCCGTCCACCAGCAGGTGCTCCGCGTGCAGCCAGTAGCGCACAAACGGTTTTCCTGTGGCCGCTTCGCTCTGCGCAATTTCGTTTTCGTGATGCGGGAAGGCCAGGTCAATGCCGCCCGTGTGGATGTCAATGGTTTCGCCCAGGTAGTGCATGGACATCGCGGAACATTCCAGGTGCCACCCG
>Ga0074044_10001647_pt1 | contig 19985 bp, 16 predicted proteins | sample BogForMeECP23OM1_FD_94443 | JGI IMG/M metagenome (GOLD analysis project Ga0074044, IMG submission 94443) | Bog forest soil microbial communities from Calvert Island, British Columbia, Canada - Bog Forest MetaG ECP23OM1 | ecosystem: Environmental > Terrestrial > Soil > Wetlands ...
GCTTTCGTCTTCCGCGTCGAGCACCGCGCCGCAGAGAGCAGACGAATTTGAGTTCCTGTGCGCGTTGGCTGGCGCGGAACTGGCTCCGGAGCGGATCGAGCGCATTGCGAATTGGAATCGCTCCGCCCTCGACTGGAGCGAAGTTCTGCGTCTGGCTGAGCACCATGGAGTGCTTCCGCTCGCGGCGCGCAACCTGATCGAACATGCCCGTGGTCTTCCAGCGGAAGTCGAGCGCACGCTGCGATCTGCGTATGACGCGAACTTGCGGAGCAGTTTGTGGTTCACCGGCGAACTGGCGCGCATCATGCAGCACTTCGAGCGCAGGCAGTTGCGGGCGGTCCCGTACAAAGGGGCGGTGTTGGCACAATCGCTTTACTGCGATCTTGGCCTGCGAAGTTTTTCGGATCTCGACTTTCTGATTTCTTCCGCCGACTTCGAGCGAGCCAAGCAAGCTCTTGCTGAAATCGGTTATCGTCCTGCTGCGGATCTTACGCCGGCCGTCGAGCGATTGTGGCTGCGGACCGGCTACGAGCGGGCGTTTGACGGTGCCGCGGGAAAGAATCTGGTCGAACTGCAGTGGGCTTTGCTGCCGCATTTCTATGGGGTTGATCTGGGCGTGGAAGATCTGATGGCGCGCGCCGTCCGCACTGTCGTCGGTGGGTGCGAAGTGCCGTGCCTGGCTTCCGACGATTCGTTGTTGGTGCTGTGCCTGCACGCTGCCAAGCATCTTTGGACGCGTCTGATTTGGCTTTCGGATATTGCCGAGACTTTACGGACACAGTCCCAAGCCCAGACCATCGACTATTCACTGGCGTTTACCCAGGCGCGGGCGCTGGGAATCGCTCGTATTCTCGGCGTAAGTTTCTGGCTGGTGAAAAACGTGCTTCGGGCGAAGCTTCCCCAACCCGCAGAGGAAATGATTGCGGCCGATCCTCGTGTGCCCGCTCTGGGCGCCGAATTCGCCGCGCGTCTGGTTCGCGGCGCCTCCTATGATTTTGAATCTACGGAATACTTCCGGCTGATCCTGAAACTGCGGGAGCGGCGCGGCGATCGCTGGCGATATCTGTGGCGGCTGGTCTGGACGCCGGGCGTGGGCGATATTGCCGCGGTGCAATTGCCGGAAGCGCTCTTTCCCTTCTATCGGGGGGTGCGCCTGATGCGGTTGATGCGGAAACTGGTCGGGTGATGTGTAGAGACGGGGCTTGCCCCGTCTCCCTTCGCGGCAGGAGACGCGCCAAGCCGCGTCTCTACGGGAAATTTCGAAGACGCTGCCGCTAGTGCAATTCGCCGTCGCCGGGGGCTACATCTGGCGTGTCTACTTTCCGCGCGACGGCTGCGTTCCCTGGCGCCGGCGCAGGCTGAAATTCGCCAGGATCCTTGCCCGCCAGGGCGACGTTCATGAACTGCATCCAGATGGGCAGCGCGGCGCGGGCTCCGGTTTCTTTCTCGCCGAGTGATTTTTTTTCGTCGTAGCCGATCCAGACGCCGCAGGTGAGCGACGGAGAAAAGCCCACGAACCAGGCGTCGGTAAAATCGTTGGTCGTTCCCGTCTTGCCGGCCAGCGGATAAGGCATTTTGGCGGCGGCCACCGCTGTGCCATGGAGCACCACCTCCCGCAGCATCGAGGTCATGACGCGCGCGGTGCGCGAACTGACGACGTCTTTGATGTCGGAGAAATCTTCTTCCAGAATGCGGCCCTCGTAGTCGGTCACTTTGGTGATGTAGCGCGGAGCTACGCGCACGCCGTCGTTGGGAAACACGCTGAAGGCGGAGGTCTGCTCGAGCGGCGTGACTTCCGCCGAGCCCAGCGCCACCGGAAGATACGCGGGAATGTTTGAGGTAATGCCGAAGCGGTGCGCATATTCGATTACCGTCTTAATGCCGACGCGGTCGGCCAGTTTGAGCGCGGGGATGTTTCTGGACTGGGCGAGAGCGCGCCGCAGCGTGATGGTGCCCTCAAATTTGGCGTCGTAGTTGTGCGGCGAATATGGGCCGGAGACAGTTTGAAAAGTAACCGGGGCGTCCAGAATGGTGTCGTCGGGGCTGCCTCCCTGGTCGATCACGGCGGTATAGACATACGGCTTGAACGACGACCCGACCTGGCGCAGAGCCTGCGTGGCGCGGTTGAATTTTGAGAGATTGAAATCACGGCCGCCGACCATGGCTTTGATTTCTCCGGTTGCGTTATCGATGGCCACGAGCGCTCCTTCGGTCCCTGAATCCTGCTCCAGGGTGACGCGCGCTTTTCCGCCCGCATCGAGCGAAAGCACTTTGATGTAGATGATGTCGCCGGCATGGAGAATGTCGGGAAGCTTAAGCTTCGTCCATGCCAACTCGGCCTGCGAGATTGTGGCCGTGTGCTGGCCGAAGCGGACTTCGGTGTTGCCCGGCGAGACTTGTGTCACCAGCGCGTGCATGTATCCGTTGATTTCGGGCTCCGCATCCCAATCCGGATCTTCGTACTTGTCGAGCTTTTGTCCCTGCGCAATCACGTTCAGAAGCTTGCCGTGCCAACCGTGCCGTCGTTCGTAGGCAGCGAGGCCGTCGAGCAGCGCCAGGCGCGCGGATTTTTGCAGATCCATATCGAGCGATGTGTAAACGCGCAGCCCGCCTTCGTGAACCTGGTCGCTGCCATACTTCGCTTCTAGGTAGCGCCGGATTTCCTCCACATAGTGCGGAGCCAGCGAATTCGGATCCTTCTGCAAGTCGAGCAGGATCGGCTTGCTCCTGGCCTCCGCCGCTTGTGCCGCCGTGATCTTGCCATCCTCAAGCATGGCATTGAGCACGAGGTTGCGCCGTTTGAGGGCGCGTTCCGGGTGGTTGATCGGCGAGTAATATTGCGGCGCTTTGGGAAGTCCTGCGAGCAGCGCGGCTTCTTCCAGTTTGAGCTGCCGCGCCGGTTTGCTGAAATAGTATTGCGAGGCGGCCTCAAAGCCGTAGGCGCCGTGGCCGAGGAATATCTGGTTGGCGTAGAGCGTGAAGATCTGCGGCTTGGTGAACCGGCGCTCGATCTGGATGGCGAGCAGAGCCTCCTGCACCTTGCGATAAAACGAGCGGTCGGGAGAGAGAAACAGATTGCGGGCGAGCTGCATGGTGAGCGTGGACGCTCCCTGCACTCTCCCGCCGGATTCGATGTCGCGATACGCAGCGCCTACGATGCGCCAGATGTTGATGCCCGAGTGCCGGTAGAAATCCTTGTCTTCGATCGAGACCAGCGCATTGCGGAGAACCTGCGGATAATCGTCATAGCCGGCGATGACACGCCGCTGCAGCGCGAAGGTGCCGATGACTCTGCCCTGTCCGTCGTAGAGTTCGGTGACGGAACTGGGACGGTAACGTTCGAGTTCTTCGACTTGGGGCAAGTCGGTCGAATACACGAGCAGCAATCCAACTGATGCGCCGACAGCGGCTGAGAGCAGGAGGAGCAGCCCGAACAGGACGTTTCCGACCAGCTTCCGTCCGGCGATTTCCACCGAAGGAAGGTGTTGATAGATGACTTTCAAAGGGCAAGTTTCAAGGTTTCAGAGTTTCAACGTTTCAATGGTATCCCAAAGGCCAGGTTTCAAGGTTTCGGAGATGGTTTTCCCGACCTATTCCACGCAATCCTTGGCCTGTTGTGCATGCCGATCAAGCAAACAGGCTCGCAAAAGGTATCACGATGTTGCTCAGATTGTGGCCAAACACAGATGGCCAGACACTATCTGTGCGTTCGCGTATCCATCCTGAAACCAAGCTCATCAAGAACGGGGCGATAGCCGCGTGGAGAACGATGCGGACATGGAGTTGAGGGTCTACGTCGACAAGGCCGTTGGACCCGGCGAAGAGTATGGCAGTGACGATGAGCCCCCAACCGAATCCCGCGCCCGCCAGTCGCCACGGTTTTCCGAAAACACGGTTCAACAAGGACTGATACACGCCCCGGAATACCAGTTCTTCGGCGAGGCCGGGCATGATCAGGAGGAAGGCCCAGCCCTCGGCGTCCAGTTTCTTGCGAACCCCAAGAATAAAGAAGACCGCGGGCACTGCAAGAGCCAAGAGCCCAGCGAGGATCGACGGCTTCAACCAACCTGGCCGGAAGCGCGACGTCACGCCGATTGAGACTAACGAGATCCCGGGGACGAGAGCGATCAACAAGAATGGCCACGCCGTTGAGAGGAGGCACTCCTGCCAACTCCAGTGCAGGTGCTGGAAACCATCGACCCGAGGTATTTCTGTGAGGCCAACGTTCAGGACAACCAAGGATGCCACGAATAGCAATGAGCCCCAACGCCGCGTGCGGGAGTGCCAGGCGGCAATCAACACAAACGGAAGGGCGCACGCCAGCATGAGCCCCGCTTCGAGGGCGACACGACAGAGATAAGCGCGAAGCTGCACACAGGATTGTACGTAATTCAGAGTTTCAAGGTTCCCGCGAACGTCAGGGCGTTGTCGCTCTATTAAGCGAAAAAAATCGCCCGCCAAAGCGAGCGATTGGAAACTTTGAAACTTTGCAACCTTTAACCCTTCGATTCCCGGTTCTTCAATACTTCCAACGCCTTGTTGAGTTGGTCGTCCTGCAAGTTCTTCGGTTTCTCGTCTTTTTTCTCGTCGCGAGCCGCCGGCTGATCTTCGTCGGGCAATCCACCGTCGTCTTCCGTAGTGTCAGCGACCAGGACGTTCGGTGTGACGGCCACATCCTGAATGGCTTTTCCGCTCGGCGAGTAGTACTTCGCGACCGAAAGAATCAGGGCGGAGTTGTCCTGCATCTCGATCAGTTTTTGCACCGAGCCATCGCCGAAGGTTTTGTCTCCGACCACGTCGCCACGAGCGTTCTCGAGAATCGCGGCGGCCACAATCTCGGCTGGGCCCGCCGTGCCACGATTCACCAGCACGGCTACGGGAAGCTTGGTGATGTCCTTGGCGGGATCGGCGTTGAAAGCCTCGCGCGGATACTTCTGCCCCTGTAGATAAGTGATGGTGCCATGGTCAAGGAAAAGATTGGCGGTGGCGATGCCCTCAGACTCCGCGCCACTGGCGGAATTGCGCAGATCGAGTACGAGCTTCTTCGCTCCCTGCTTCTGCAGGTCGCGAATCTTGCCGGCGATCTCCTGCGACTCACTTGCGGGGAACGCATCGACGTGGATGTAACCGACGTTGTCGGCAAGCATTTTTTCGCCAACCGGCGGAATGGTGACCATATCGCGCGCGATCACAATCTTCTGCGGTTCCGCGCGCCGCGGCCGGACCACCGACACGGTGATCGTAGACCCGATCTCCCCGGACAATATGCCGTGAATCTCAGCCAGCGACATGTCGTGCGTGCTCTTGCCCTCGATGGACTCGATAATGTCGGAGTTCTCGACCCCGGCCTTGTCCGCCGGGCCTCCGGGAATGACGGCGACCACGGCAGCGTATCCGAAGCGCTTCGAGACGGTGGCGCCGATATCGGCCTTGCCGTCGCTCTTCATCGTCTTGTAGCGCTTGTACTCGGCGGGCGAGAGATAGCTGGAATTGGCGTCGAGCGACTCCAGCAGACCGTGCAGCGCGCCCTCGGTGACTCCAGCGATATTGGGCTCTTCAACGTATTCCAGTCGGATGCGGGACAGCACCTCGCTGTAGACCGAGATCTGGCGATAGGCACCATCATTCGATGATGCGCGAACATTGACAAAACCGCCCACGATGGTGAACAGCAGAATGGCCAGCGAACTGGCAATAATTGTGACCTTCAACTTCGTCGACATAATTTTGATTTTCGCTTCCCCAAGGAACTGATGCTTCATTATAGACGGTTTGATGCATAGATCGGGAAGCAAGATTGCAGGGCAAAGTCGCGGGTAACGTGAGCGGGAGCGTCTGCGTCCCGCGCTCCGGCTGCCGCGGACAGTTAAAGAGTTTGGGGAACCTTTCCAACTAAGTCACTGATTCTAATAGGCGTGCTGTACACAACCGATACTGACCGGCGAAAGAAAGCAACGGCCGCTTTTCCTGAGAACTGAGAGCTGAGAACTGAAAGCTAGGTTTGGTCGGCAACTGGATTGCGCAACTGGCCGATGCCTTCGATTGAAACTTCGATAGCATCGCCGGCGACTACCGGCCCTACACCCTGCGGTGTGCCGGTCGCGATCAGGTCGCCGGGTTCGAGCGTCATGATCTGCGAAATGTAGCGGATGAGGACGTCGAGTGGGAAAATGAAATCTTTCGTGTTGCCGGACTGGCGGAGATCGCCGTTGACTCGGGTTTCGACCTGGACGCCGGCCCAGGGGTCAATCTTAATGCCGTCGGCGACCAGGGGTCCGACGGGGCAGAAGGTGTCGAAGCCTTTGCCGCGTACCCACTGCGGTTCCTTGCTCTGCAGATCGCGGGCGGTGAAATCATTGACGCAGGTGTAGCCGAGGATGTAGGGGCGTACGTCATCGCTGGCGGCGAGCCGGTGGCAGCGGCGGGCGATCACGACTCCCAGTTCGCCCTCATAGTCGGTGCGCGCGGAAGCTTTGGGCCGAAGAATCGTTCCACCCGGCGGCAGCAGGGAAGAGGGCGGTTTGAAAAACAGCAGCGGCTCCTGCGGAACTTCGTGGCCAAGTTCGGCGGCGTGCTCGCGATAGTTGCGGCCGACGCAGACGATCTTCGAGGGGCTTACCGGCGGCAGCAGAGATGCCTGCGCGAGCGGGATGCGGTCGATGCGGCGGCTGGGAAGGCTTTCGACGTCGCCATCGCTATCCTGCGGAGCCTTGAGGAGCAGGCGAGTGATTTCGGCTTCGTCATTGTTATTGCCCGCGGCAGACTCGACCAGGCCGTAATGGGCGGAACCGTTGAGCTCGAATCGGCAGTATTTCATCAGAACAATATCTAAACATAATTTCCAGACACGCGGGGTGGAAAGATCGCGAGTGGACATTCGGTGGACGTTGGCTGAGTCCTCCGCGAATGGTGTTGGCGAGGCCGAGCTGCGCTCGGCTGGACGGGCGAGGCGCCCGTCCCCACACTAGCATTTCTTTATGGGACGGGCTCGCTGGTTGGCTCGGAGCGCTGGCTTTCGTTTCCACGCACGTCCACTGCGGAAACTGAGTAGGTATAGGTTTTGCCGGAGGCGACCGCGAAGTCGCGATACGACGGCGATTTCACCAGCTCGGAATTCAGCTTGACCGCTATTCTGACTTCGGCTCCGTTCGTTTCGGAGCGAAAGACGTTGTATCCGGCGAGATCGGCGTTCGTGACCGGCGCCCAGATGAGATCGATAAATGGTTTTTGTCCTTCGCCGGAGCACGCCGCCTGCAACCCGGCGGGTACGGAAGGCGGGAAAACGTCATGGGCGATGACGCGCACGGGCGGAGTGTCGTCTCCCTCAATCTGCACCTCGCTGTCGGGGCGTTTGACGATGCTCACTGCGGTGATGTGGTAGAGATAGGTCTTTTCCCATTCGAAGCTTGAGTCGGTGAAATGAACGGGGCCAGGCTCGATCGATGGGACTGGGACTTCGCCTGCAATCGCGTCTTTGCCGGAGCTTTCGTCGCGCCGATAGATTCGATAACGATATTGCACGCCGGGGGGGACGTTCTGTGATTGGCCTGCGCTTGTCCAGGTGAGCACTGCGCCATCGCCGGTGAGTTCGGCGTATAGATCGCTCGGCGGAGGCAGGGTCGAGACGGCGGGCACGTGCACGCGATTCGACAATCCCGCGCTGCGGGCGTTGCGGTTCAAGACCTCCACGGCGTAGGTGACTTCGGCGGACGGGTCTTGCTGGTGCGTGTTTGCGGGGAGAATGTCGGTGTAGGTCTGCGGGGCGGGGCGCGGGGCGCCTGCCTTGTGCGTTGCGTGGCGCGCGGAGCCCGACTTCTGCGGGACGGCAGATGGTGCGGGTAACGTGGTGGCGGGATTCCCGCATACGGCGATTTCAGGATCAAGGCTGCGGCAGACGAGGGTTGGACCGAGGTAGCGAACGCTCTTGCGGTCGGTGGTAAGCGTGGGCTCGCTCCAGCTCAGCGTGACGCGATTGCCTTTGCGGCTGGCGCGCAGATCCGCGGGCGGCTTGGGAAGTTCGAGCGACGGCGGCAGCGGCGGTCCGGTCTGGGCGCAACTGGCTAACAGCAGGCAGAGTGCTGTAAACGCGATGAACTTTCCAAGATGTAGCTTCATGCGGAAAAGGAAAGAGTATCAGAGGCAGAGTGCGCGCGGGCGACTCGCCCGCGCCACACGAATCGCCCGCGGCCACATTTGCAAGGCCCCTACACTTACAGAATGTAGCGCGATAAATCCTGGTCTTTCACAATCTCACTCAGCATTTTCTGCACGTAGGCTGCGTCGACCACGAACTGCTGACCTTTTTTTTCGGGCGCCTCGAAGCTGATTTCGTCGAGCACTCGCTCCATGATGGTGTGGAGACGGCGGGCTCCTATGTTTTCCGTGCCTTCATTCACGCGAAACGCGAAGCGCGCGACTTCTTCGAGGGCATCGGGCGTGAACTCCAGCTTTACGCCTTCGGTTTCGAGCAGCGCGATGTACTGGCGCGTTAGCGAAGATTTCGGTTCGGTCAGGATGCGGACGAAGTCCTCCATGGTGAGCGACTGCAGCTCCACGCGAATCGGGAAGCGGCCTTGCAGTTCGGGAATCAGGTCGCTCGGCTTCGAGACGTGGAAAGCGCCCGCGGCGATGAACAGGATGTGGTCGGTGCGCACCATGCCGTAGCGCGTGTTGACGGTGGTGCCCTCGACGATGGGGAGAATGTCGCGCTGCACGCCTTCGCGCGAAACGTCCGGACCATGGCCGCTTTCGCGGCCGGCGATCTTGTCGATTTCATCGAGGAAGATGATGCCGGAATTCTCGACGCGGTCAATGGCGACGCGCGTGACCTGCTCCATGTCGATCAGGCGCTGCTCTTCTTCCTGAATCAGGTACTCGAAGGCCTCGTTGACCTTCATCTTCCGCTTCTTGGTGCGTTGGCCGAAGATGTTGGGCAACATGTCCTTGAGGTTGACGTCCATCTCCTCGACGCCCTGGTTGGAGATGATTTCGAACGACGGAAAATTGCGCTCCCGGGTTTCGATTTCGACGGTGCGGTCGTCGAGTTTGCCTTCGCGCAACTGCTGACGCAGTTTCTCGCGGGTACGGCTGGAGGATTCGGTCAGGCTGGTGCTGGCGTCGATGACCACGCCACCCGTCGAACTGGCGGCTGAAGTGGCGTCCGAAGGACGCGTGACCGGGGGCAGAAGAATATCGAGCAGCCGCTCTTCGGCGTTCAGTTCGGCTTTATCCGCGACGTCTTCGAGTTTCTCTTCGCGGATCATTTCGATGGCGATCTCAACCAGGTCGCGAATCATGGATTCCACATCGCGGCCGACGTAGCCGACTTCCGTGAACTTGGAAGCTTCGACCTTCAGGAAGGGCGAGTTGGCCAACTTGGCGAGGCGGCGGGCGATTTCGGTTTTGCCGACGCCCGTGGGCCCGATCATGATGATGTTCTTGGGGATGACCTCTTCGGCCATTTCGGGCCCTAGCTTCTGCCGGCGCATGCGGTTGCGCAGGGCGATGGCGACGGCGCGCTTCGCGTCTTTTTGACCGACAACGTACTTGTCGAGTTCGGTGACGATTTCGCGCGGCGTCAGTTCGTCGAGCGTGACTTGTTCTTCTTCGGCGGTTCCGGGTAGATAGATGGCCATAAATAAGTGGTTCGCTGTTCGCCGTTCGCTATTCGCAACACCGTCGCCATCTTGGCGCGAACAGCGAATAGCGAACGACGAACGGCTATAGCTCCTCGATCGTTACTTTGTCATTGGTATAGATGCACATCCGGCCGGCAATCTTCATTGCTTCTTCGGCAATTTCGCGCGGCGAGAGCTTGGTGTGATCGGCCAGGGCCTGTGCTGCTGCCTGGGCAAACGGGCCGCCGGAGCCGATTGCCGCAATGCCCGTATCGGGCTCGATCACATCTCCCTGGCCGCTCAGCAGGAAGGTCGTTTCCTTATCGGTGACCAGCAGCAGGGCTTCGAGATGGCGCAGAAATTTGTCGGTGCGCCAGTCTTTCGCGAGTTCGACGGCGGCGCGGCCGATGTTGCCGTGATACTGCTCCAGCTTGGCCTCGAAACGGCTGAACAAAGTGAAAGCGTCGGCGGTCGAGCCGGCAAATCCGGCGAGAATCTTGTCCTGATAGAGACGGCGAATCTTCTTCGCCCCATGCTTGATGATCGATTCCCCGAGCGTGACCTGGCCGTCGCCAGCCATGACAACCTTGTCGTCGCGGCGGACGCAGAGGACGGTGGTGGAGCGGATTCCGCGAGGAGCGGAGGCTTCGGCGGTGCTTTCGGTGGCCGTGGCTGCTGGTGTGTTCTTCTTCATGAGCGCAATTCTTGATTATAGCAGTGGCACGACGGGAGAGTTTGCAGGTCTTGAATTTTGGAAATGAAAGTGCTTGACGCTGTATCCTAGAGCGAGAGCGCGTTGATGGCCATGGGGACGAGTCAGTTAAAGGCACGTATTCGTGTGAATTCCGCAAAGGTTAAGCGCGCTCAAAAAGTCCTGGGGGCGAAGACCGAGACGGAGGCTATCGAACGGGCGCTGGATTTGGTCATTGCGGATGCTGAGAGCAACAGACTGGTGCTTAAAGCGAACGAGCGCTTCTTCAGGAGTGGCGTTGAGGTTAAGGACGTGTATGGCAAACTGGATCGCTAGATGCGATGCCGTGAGTTGAAGCATGGAGATCGCTAAGCTGGTGCTCGAATACGTTAAGGCTCTGGCTTGGCCGGTCACCGTCCTTGCTCTGTCTTTCTATTTCCATAGCGAAATCAAGAAAGTGCTCGCCAGACTGAGAAAGGCCGTGCTGCCAGGAGGGCTGTCGGTTGACCTTCAGGAGGAAGTCCACGAGGTAAAGGAACTATCGGAAAAGGTCGAATCCGCCGCACAGCCAGAGGATCGCAAGAGAACACCCGGCATCCCCAAGACTGAGGCTAACGCACGGATGATTCAGCTCGGACTGAGGCCATCTCCGAGCGGCCTTGACCTTTCATACTATCGCGAGATCGCCGAGAGAGATCCCATTCTCGCACTCGCTGGCCTTCGGATTGAATTGGAAACATGGTTTCGAAACGTGGCTCAGGGTTCCAAGGTTGGCACTAAACCACATGACTCCATGAATAGCATCCTTGCTCGTCTTCGTGACGCAAGTGCCGTGACGCCCGACCAAGTTATGCTAGCCCGCCGAGTCCTAAGCTTCTGTAATCAAGCGATTCACGGCGGCGCGGTATCAAGAGAGCAAGCGCTCGACATAATAGGTGCAGCCAGCGTCTTGGCAGGGGATTATCTCTCGTGGCTGAGCTGGAACTTTGACGACAATTGGAAACCAAGCACTAGCTGAGCCGAGTTTGTCCCCATCGAAATTGGGAAGTCTCGCTGGATACCTCCCGCCGAATCGTGGCAGACGGGCGGGGACGACCGTCTCTCCACCGACGCAATGTAGAATTCAAGTAGCGATTTCAGTGGGAGCCATTCTCTTTTGTCGTTTCTGGACGAACTAAACCCGCAACAACGCGAAGCGGTCAAAACTACCGAGGGGCCGGTGCTGATCCTGGCCGGAGCGGGCAGCGGGAAGACGCGCGTCATCACGTTTCGCATCGCTTACCTGATCGAGAAGATGGGCGTGATGCCGGAGTCGATTCTTGCGATGACTTTCACCAACAAGGCGGCGGCCGAGATGGCGGAGCGGGTCGAAAAGCTGGTGGGCGGGCTCAGCGTTGCCAAGCCGGTGATTTCTACGTTCCACTCGTTTTGCGTGCGCGTGCTGCGGCGGGACATTGAGGCTTTGCGGATTCCCTCGACCGTGCCGGGGCAGCCTCCGATCGGGCTCACGAAAAATTTTGTCATCTACGACGAGAGCGATCAGCAGCAGGTGGTCAAGGGCGTCATGCGGCGGTTGGGGCTGGACGACAAGCAACTGACGCCGCGCAACGTGCTTTCGCGGATTTCCTGGGCCAAGAATCACATGCTTGATCCGCAGGAAGTTTATCTGCAATCGGGGGATCCTAAGACTGAAAAGATTGCCCATATTTTCGAGGAGTACCGCAAGGAGCTGCTTAAGGCGAATGCGATGGACTTCGACGATCTGCTGCTCGAAGCCATGCGCTTGCTCAAGTCGGTGGCGGCGGTGCGCGAATATTACAACCGGCGATTCCAGTACTTGTTGGTCGATGAATATCAGGACACGAACCGTCCGCAGTACGAACTGATGCGGTTGCTGGCGGGCGGCGGGCACAACGTGTGCGCGGTTGGCGATGAAGATCAGTCGATCTACTCGTGGCGTGGGGCCGACATTCGCAACATTCTGGAATTTGAGCGCGACTTTCCGGAAGCGAAAATCGTGCGGCTGGAAGAGAATTACCGCTCGACGCAGAATATTCTTGGCGCGGCGTCGGCAGTCGTTGCGAACAACGTCCGGCGCAAGGGCAAGAACCTGTGGACGGCACGGCAGGGCGGGTCGAAGATCGGGTATTACGAGGCCCCGGACGGCGAGAACGAGGCGCTGTTTGCGGCCGACACGATCAACCGCTACGTGCGTCAGGCGGGCGAAAACGGCGAAACGGCGCGCGCGGCCGTGCTCTATCGGACGAACTCGCAATCGCGATTGTTCGAAGAAGCGATGCGCCGGTATCAGTTGAAGTATCACGTAGTGGGCGGTTTTTCGTTCTACGAGCGGGCTGAGATCAAGGACTTGATCTCGTACTTGAAGGTCATCCAGAACCCGGATGATTCGGTTTCGCTGCTGCGCGTGATCAATACGCCGGTGCGCGGGATTGGCAAGACGACCATCGAGATGCTGGAGCGGCTTGCGCTTGAAACTGGATTGTCGATGTGGGGCGCGGTTAGTGAAGCGATTACGCGGCAACTGTTGCCGGCGCGGGCTTTGGCGGCGTTGAAGAGTTTTCGGGGGCTGATTGAAGATGGGCGCGCGATGCTGGCGGGAACGTTTGTGGAGCGCGTGGAGGAAACGGCTTCGGCGAAGTCGGGCGGCGATGCGGAGGCCGACGCTGCCGAGCTGCGCTCGGCTTGGACGAGCGAGACGCCCGTCCCCACACAACCTCTTTCCACACAACCTCTTTCCACACAACTTGGTGCCGACACCGATTTTGATCCTGGCAACTTCAGCTTTGATTTCACCGTCAACGATTTGGCGGAAGATGGTGCGACGGGCGAGGGCGCCCGTCCCTCCACCGATGATGAGGTTGAGGGTTTCCGCGCTCCGGGCGCTGCGGCGAACACTGCCGAGATCCTCAAATTCCTGATCGACCGCACTGGATACATCAAGCAACTGGAAGAGGAAGACACGCCGGAGGCTTTCTCGCGGATCGAGAATCTGCGCGAACTGGTGAACGCGGCCATGGACTCGCGCGATCGTGGGGAGACGCTCGATCAGTTTCTCGATCACGCTGCACTGGTCAGCGATGCCGATCAGTACGACGAGCACGCGCAGATCACGCTGATGACGCTGCACGCGGCCAAGGGACTGGAGTTTCCGCTGGTGGTTCTCGCTGGAATGGAAGAAGGCCTGTTTCCGCATTCGCGCACCATGCTCGAGCCCGATTCGATCGAAGAAGAACGGCGGCTCTGCTACGTGGGCATGACGCGCGCCATGGACACACTGATTTTGTCGCGCGCTGTTTATCGGCGTCGCTATGGAACGGACATGCCGGAGGCTAGCGTGCCGTCGCGCTTTTTGGAAGAAGTTCCGCCGCAGCTAGTCGAAGAGTTGGGCGGATCGCGGCGGCGTGGCCCTTCGTCATCACCATCTTCCTCTGCCGGCCTTTCGCGGACAAGAGCGTCCGCGCCACACATGCGGCGGGATGAGTCTACGCACTATTCCTACGAAGACGAGGACCAGAGCGCCGCCTGGAACCCGGCGCGGGTCAAGCCGAAGGCGGCGACTCCGCTCGGGAACTACAACTCCATCGACAACATTGCCGAATTTTTTGCGTCACGCGGCAAGAAGTTCAGTGTTCAGAAAATGCCGTCCGAGGAGCCCAAAGGCAGGCGGGGATTCCGTCCCGGGCAGAAGGTCAAGCATCCGAAATATGGGGAAGGGACCGTGTATCAGCGCGAAGGAGATGGGGAAGACGCCAAGATTACGGTACAATTCCCTCGCTTCGGTTTGAAGAAATTGGTGGAGCGGTACGCCCAGTTGGAGAAGGCGTAGAGGGCTGCTCGCTTCCGGCCGCTAGCTGGAAACAAGCCCCTAAAGGGGCGCTCCATTTCGAAGAGTTGCGGCATCGCTAAAGCGATGCCCTGATACGGGACCTAAACCCTGATACGAGACCTAAACAACAGAGGAAACGAACCGCAATCATGGCAAACACGAAGAAGCTAACCAAAGAAGAACGTAAGAAAACCAAGCGAGCCTCCCGCAAGAAGATCAAAGCGGAAAAGCCGAAGAAGCCCCGCGATTACGCGCGCGGATCGAAGAAGCGCAAGGTGAAAAAGCTGGCCCGCGGCCAGGCGAAACGGTAAGCCGCTCGCCGGAGCCGTGAGCAGTTGCGGGCATGGGCCAGCGCCCATGCCCGACTCCCGCTGTGAGGAGACGACGAACTCTTGTCGCAATCATCCACCGAGCCAGCCGCTGGCGTCATCCGCACTTCCAACAGCCAGGCCTTCTGTTGTAAGTCCATCGACAAACTGATCTCGGAGTCGGAGAACCCGGAACACCGGCTCAGTAAAACGCTGGGGCCCTGGTCGCTGACGGCGCTCGGCATCGGCGCCATCATCGGCTCTGGAATCTTCGTGCTTACGGGAACGGCAGCGGCCGGAGAATATTTCCAGGCGCCTTCCATTCTGCATGCGCAGGCGCTCGACCTGATCGTGAATTTCCTGCGTACCGGCAGCACGGCGGGAGCGCTCATGCATGGCCGCCCGCCGGCCGGGCCATCGATCGCAATTTCATTTTTTCTGGTGGCGATCGCCTGCAGTTTTGCCGGATTGTGCTACGCCGAGTTGGCGTCGATGATCCCCATCGCCGGCAGCGCCTATACATACTCCTACGCGACGCTCGGCGAAATTTTTGCCTGGATCATCGGCTGGGACCTGATTCTTGAATACGTGGTCAGCAACGTAGCGGTAGCGGTGGGCTTTGCCGGTTATACGAAGGCGCAACTGGCGGTGTTCGGTCTCAACTTGCCGGACAAATGGGCGGGCCCGGTCTGGGCCGGCGGGCAATGGACGGGCGCCTATTTCAACCTCCCCGGCTTCCTGATCGTTTTCATTCTCACGCTGCTGCTGGTGCGCGGAGTGAAAGAATCGGCGGAGACGAACAACGTCATGGTGGCGATTAAGATCGGCGCCATCCTGACCTTCCTGGTGGTCGGTGGAATGCTGGTGAAGCCCGCGAACTGGAAGCCCTTCGCACCGTCTGGTTTTGCCGGAATCGTCACCGGAGGAGCGATCGTTTTCTTTACTTACATCGGATTCGATTCGGTCTCAACCGCGGCGGAGGAGTCGCGTAATCCGCAAAAAGATTTGCCGTTCGGCATTATCGCTTCGCTGATTGTCTGCACGCTGCTGTATGTCGGTGTCGCCGTCGTGCTGCTCGGCATGATGAAGTACACAACTTTCGTTTCCGGAGAAGCCGCCGAAGCCCCCGTGGCCTACGCGATGAAGTATCTGGGAGTGCACAGGTTCTTCCAGTCGGTGATCGTAATTGGAGCACTGATGGGGATGATTTCTTCGTTGCTGGTGTTTCAGTACGGGCAGGCGCGTATCTGGTACGCCATGTCGCGCGACGGCTTACTGCCCAAGTTGTTCTCCGCCGTGCACCCGAAATATAAGACGCCGTACTGGTCCACCTGGATCGCCTGTTTTGCGGTGGGAATCCCCGCCGGGCTTGTGGATATTGGGGATGCGGCCGATCTCGCCAACATTGGAACGCTATTTGCCTTCGTGCTGGTTTCGCTTGGGGTCATCCTTCTTCGACGCAATCAGCCCGATCGCAAGCGTGCGTTTCGCGTGCCCTTTGTACCGTGGTTTCCGCTGATCTCGGTTGTTCTGTGCGGCGGGCTCATGACCGGGCTTACGCTGATTACCTGGCTGCGATTCGTGATCTGGCTGGCGCTGGGGCTGGTGATTTACATCTTCTACAGCCGGCATCATAGCGAGTTTAGGAAAGACATCGGGTGATCGGGCCATCGGGTGATCGGGTGATCTGGATTCTGATTTTGAATTCAGATCACCCGATGGCCCGATCACCCGATCCTTTAGAATCTCCTCATGCCTTCGGAGCCGTCCCGCTTCGTCCTTTCTCTCCCTAAGGCTGAGCTCCATCTGCATCTTGAAGGGTCGATCGAGCCGTCCACGCTGCTTGAACTGCGGCGGCGTCATGGGATGGACGGGGCCTCGCTTGCCGAAGTCGAGCAACTCTACAACTACAAGGACTTCACCGGTTTCCTCGAGGCTTTCAAGGATGTGACGGGACACTTGCGCACGCCGGAAGATTACGAGTTGATTACCTACCGGCTAATGGAGCGGCTGAAATCGCAGAACGTTCTGCATGCGGAGGTTATTGTTTCGGTCGGCGTCTGCCTCTGGCGCAAGCAGGATTTCGCCGCGATTTTCGAGGGCCTGGAACGTGGCCGCCAGCGCGGGGAGAAAGACTTCGGCGTATCGCTCGTGTGGATATTCGATGCCATCCGGCAGTTCGGCGCCGAGAAGGCGCAGAGCGTGCTTGATCTCGCCATCCGGTTTCGCGATCGCAACGTGGTTGCCTTCGGCATTGGCGGCGACGAGCGTGCGGGTCCAGCGGAGTGGTTCACGGGGGTTTACGCGCGCGCGGCGGAGCACGGTCTTCATCTCACGGCGCACGCCGGTGAAAGCGCCGGGCCGGATTCGATTTGGGGCGCGCTGAACCTCAAAGCGGAACGCATCGGCCACGGCCTTACGGCGGGGCAGGACCCGGAATTAATCGAAGAACTGGCCGAGAGCCAGGTTCCGATTGAAATCTGCGTGACCAGCAATTTGCGGACGGGCTGTTGCACCGATCTGGCGCAGCATCCGGTACGGCGCTACTTCGATCAGGGCCTGATGTTGACCCTGAACAGCGACGATCCGGCGATATTTGCTACATCGCTGGTCGCGGAGTACGGCCTGGTACAGGAGACGTTCGGTTTCACCGACGAACACCTGCGAGAGTTGGCGCGCAATTCGTTTGAGGCATCGTTTCTGGCGGCGGAGAAGAAAATTGAATTTCTGAATCTGTTCGACGCCGCTACCTTGCGGGCTTGAGACGCGCCGTTCGCCGTTCGCTATTCGGCCTTCGCAATTCTCTCCCCGAAGCCGAGAGCCGAGCAGCGAACAGCGAACGACGAATAGCGAATAGCGAACGACGGCCTATAATGTCTCCCTATGAAACTTGAAGAGAAAATTGCAGAACTGAAAAAACGAGACCAGATGGCCCAGGAAGGCGGCGGCGCACAGCGGCGCGAACGCCAGCACAAAGAGGGCAAGATGTCGGCGCGCGAGCGTATCGAATTTCTGCTCGACGAAGGCACGTTCGAGGAAACCGATAAGCTGGTCACGCACCGTTGCCACGACTTCGGCATGGCCGAGCACAAGTTCTACGGTGACGGTTTCATCACCGGCTACGGCCGCGTGGAAGGACGGCTGGTCTTTGTCTTCGCGCAGGATTTCACCGTGTTCGGGGGCTCGCTCTCCGAGGCCAACGCCGGGAAAATCGTTAAGGTCATGGATCTGGCGGCCAAGATGGGCGCCCCGGTCGTCGGACTGAACGACTCGGGCGGCGCGCGCATTCAGGAAGGCGTGATGTCGCTGGCCGGCTACGCCGACATCTTTTTGCGCAACACGCTGTACAGCGGAGTGGTGCCGCAGATCTCGGCCATCATGGGCCCATGCGCGGGCGGCGCCGTGTACTCGCCGGCCATCACCGATTTCATCCTGATGGTGGACCAGACTTCATACATGTTCATTACCGGGCCGGACGTGATCAAAACGGTCACCCACGAAGAAGTCACCAAGGATCAGCTCGGCGGAGCGCACACGCACAACGAAACTTCTGGAGTAGCGCACTTCATGTGTCGGGACGATGCCGAGTGCCTGTCGATGGTCCGCGAGCTGTTGAGCTTTATTCCGTCGAACAATCTGGAAGACCCGCCGCGCAAGCCCTGCAGCGATCCGATTGATCGTCTGGACGAGAAGCTGGACACGCTCATCCCCGATCAATCCAACATGCCATACGAGATGAAAGACGTGATTCACACGGTGGTGGATGACGGCTACTTCTTCGAAGTTCACGAGCACTATGCCAAGAACATTATCGTGGGATTTGCGCGCCTGAACGGGAAGTCGGTGGGGATCGTGGCCAATCAGCCCGCGATGCTTGCCGGCACGCTCGATATTAACGCGTCTGTCAAAGGGGCGCGGTTCGTGCGCTTCTGCGACTGCTTCAACATTCCCCTGGTGACGTTCGAAGACGTGCCCGGATTTCTCCCCGGCACCAACCAGGAATACGGCGGAATCATTAAGCACGGCGCCAAGCTGCTGTACGCCTTCGCCGAGGCGACGGTTCCCAAAGTCACTGTGATCACGCGCAAAGCTTATGGTGGCGCTTACTGCGTCATGGCGTCCAAGCACATCCGCACCGACGTGAACTACGCCTGGCCCAGCGCCGAAATCGCGGTGATGGGGCCGGAAGGCGCCGTGGACATCGTCTACAAACGCGAACTGGACGGAGCCAAGAATCGCGCAGCGGTTCGCCAAGAAAAGATCGAAGAATTCCGCGAGCGCCTGGCGAACCCCTACGTGGCCGCCGATCGCGGATTCGTCGACGCCGTCATCCAGCCGCGCGAGACGCGCAAGAAGCTGATTCAGGCGCTGGAGATGCTGGAGACAAAGCGGGATAAGAACCCGCCGAAGAAGCATGGGAATATACCGCTGTAGGCTAGAGCGGTCGATGGTTGTTCGTCGTTGGTCGATCGCCTTCCCGCACCGCATTCTACTTAGACCTCTGTAATCAGAGCGGGAGCATTGATCCATGCCGAACGTGCAATATATAAACCGATTTCTCTTCATCAAACACAACAAAGAGAAAACGATAGGTGCCGCGGTTGCCCGAGCCGAAGAGCAGTTCTCGGATGGGTTGGTCAAATGACGCGCTCTCGGGAGCCATGGGACAACGCTCGGGGTGGTGCGCAAGACTCTTGGCGGTCTGGCGCGCGCGCCGGATCCAATCGCGGGCCGCGCGGGGCGCATAGCTGCGGATATAGCGATAGGCAGCCCTGAGATCGTTCTCGGCCGCAGGAGTGATGATGACACGGTACGTCATCAAGCTGCGTCTTCGCGTTCCAGTTCGTCAAACACCTGATCTGCCGGACGGCCCGCGCCTTTGCGAGCCTGCGCCAGGCCACGGCGGATGCTCGCCACGGCATCCAGTTGACTGGCCACCTCCTGATAGGCCTTGGCATCGAGAACCACAGCCTCGGCTTTGCCCTTCACGGTGAGCACCAGCGGACGCCCGGTTTTCTTCATATGTTTCATCAGGCCCGAGGAGTTGCGCTTGAAGGTGGTCAGGGAATGAATGTCTTGTGTGACATCGATCATGATGCGATTATAGCACTGGTTTAGCATCTGATATGATGCTAAAGACTACAGCTTGCGAGCTTAGGGAAGTGACAGTGGTTCGGGAAGAGACTGAGAGCTGATAACTGACAGCTGAGAGCTGTCACAAAAATAGAGAGTCCCGAGGTGATGTTGAACTCATTCCTCTCGGCCAGTAGCTCGCGTTTAGACCCTTGCTGACCTTATTCCTACAACTCCCTTGCGGGTTTCATTGTAGGCCGATCTTGCTCGGGCTCCGGGCTCACCGCCAACCGGATAAATCAGTCCAACGCCTCGGGACTCTATCTTGCCTTCGACAGAGGCTCCTGTTCTCCTCGACCAGCGCTTAGCTATAGACCCTTGCTTGCCCTCCCAAACTCACCTCGCGGTTGTCTGAGTGACTTCGCTTGAGCCCCGGACGCTGCACCAAC
>Ga0074044_10001648_pt1 | contig 19980 bp, 29 predicted proteins | sample BogForMeECP23OM1_FD_94443 | JGI IMG/M metagenome (GOLD analysis project Ga0074044, IMG submission 94443) | Bog forest soil microbial communities from Calvert Island, British Columbia, Canada - Bog Forest MetaG ECP23OM1 | ecosystem: Environmental > Terrestrial > Soil > Wetlands ...
CCCTTCCTGTTGATCGCTTCGATGATACCAGAAGCTCTACGTAAAAGTATTCGCTTGCCATCCTTCTTTTCTTGCATGCAAAAGTCGGAATCATCGAAGTAGTCATCAAGATCTTCCTCCTCTATGAGGTTGAGCAACTGGGGGAGCACCCCTGTGATCTTATCCTCTTTAGTACTACCCACATAAGGCGATTGACCAGCGCCCTCGGTATAACCTTTGAGCTGCTTCTCATGAACCTGCTTGTCGAATATGGCGGTAGCCTTGTCCAGATCCACTGGGACAGGAGTTTTCGATCCACTTGTAAGCGAACTTCCACGGCGTCCATATTCAATCCTAACCACATAACCTTTTCCTTGTTCGACAAGGTGTACGTGGTACTCTTTATCGGAAGTACCTTCCTTGTAATAGAGCGCCACATGTTTCTCATTACTCATACTTCCTCTCGATGATCTCCTTCCAGTTAACATCTCGGTCGTACTGATGAACGATACAAAAAGGCATACTGCTTGATGTCATCACTGTGCCAGTCTTCTTATTGAAGAGAGGTATTTCATCTGTTGGCCGGCTAGGATATCCCTGGTCCTCAAGAGATTTGACTACTCCACTAGCAAAGTCATTGGTTCGAAAGGCGGCACAGGTAGCAGTAAAGCCCTCTCTATATCTCGGGATGTAGGCTATATCCTTAAATCTTGTGCGAATGAGATAGTTGAACGTTCCTTGATCAGCCAGGCCATCCCTTGTCTTCAATGCCATGTAAGTAAAAACCTCTAACATAGCTCTGCTTGTACCGGCAAAGGTGCCGCTACAAAGAGCTTCGCAGTTATCGAAGCCAGCATATCCCCCATCCCTCATCCACTTAGAGTTCCAAGGTTCATTCCTGATCAGCCAGCTTTCATGAGCACAGACTAAGTCGTGCTCATGGTTCGCCAACCAGACAGAAGGATCGGATTGGAAGATCACATCGCGCATGTCGGTAGCGACAATATACCTGTATTCATCGACATGATCGGCAAGGTATGTAGCGAGGATTCTAAAGCGAGATCTGCCCAACTCATAATAATCATTGAGCTCTCGAACTAGCTCATCACGCGTAGCGTAGTGGTCGATCAATCGAAAGCCCAGCTTGATCAGATTATCCCGAGCTTCCTGAGTGATGTTCCGAACGAAGAGGAGCTTCTCTCCTTGGAAGCCGCAGCGGGATAAAGAATTGGCATAGGCTCGGAATGCAGACCAATCATAATTGGTCACTACGGATGTAACCAAGTCTTTCATTCGTCCTCCTCAAATTCCACGCCATTCTTCTTCTTCTTTGGATTAACGTAGTGCCTATTCTCAGCGCTGAATCCTCTGAGCAACGGGTCAATGATGCAACAACTAAAAATATATGCAGCGGTCGTTAGTCTCATCAACCAGTTCGTTCTAGAGTAGCGACCTCTTTTCATTTCATCTCTTGGACCTTGAATATCCTAAAGAGTTCCCGCGGTGTGCCAGGATCTATTGCTCGATCAGATTCTCTCTGAAACTTATTTTTCATGCGCCTTGCTTCCCACAATGAGGTTGTACTAGTCGTAATCTCATCCGGATCGGCGGGAGAATCACCAATTGACTCCCACTGGCAAGTAATAAAATAGAAAGGTTTACTCACTTTACCTTCTTTAGTTCGTAGATTTCTAATGGGGAAGGGCAATCATCTTCCGCATCATAACCGAGCTCCTTGTTCCATCTCCTCAACGCTGTGCGCGCTTCTGACAGCGTGGTCAAGGCAGAGCCACCATCCTGGTTAAAAGCTTGATCATCCGGGAAACCCAGAAAAACATCTTCGCCATCAGCAATGACGTACATCTTTTTACTCATTTTCGCCCCTTTCTTTGTGAGCAGGAAAACCTATAGACAAAGGGAATGTCCCAGCTCCTCATGAAGTGGAACGCCCATCGTGCACACATTAGATTCATAAGTAGGAATCTTCCATACCTATTAGGTATCGCGTTGAAGATAGTACTTACCATAAGACACTCGGTATCGAAACACGGTATTGGAATGCATCAACCGATATGTCCAGGTTGCGGTATACAACCACTTGTTTGGACTCACCCCTTGTCTAAGACTAGACATTGAGGTACTCAACAAGCACTTTCAATCCAAAGGGCGGCTCTTGGTCGTAGATGGTCGCCCACATAATGGGATAGGAAGGCGCCTTCTCTGGGAACGTGCCAGCCATATCGGTTAGGTAGACACAGCAATCAATGTCTTCCTTCTCCAACTGGGCGATCGCCGGTCGAAAGTCAGTGCCGCCACCGCCTTTAGCCTGGTAGCTCTTCGTGATAGGCTCAGTAAACCTATCGATGCTATGGACTTCGGCGTCAGCGCAGATAACAACTACCTGACATCCAGTCTGCTCCATGATAGCATTGATCTCACTGATGAACTTCTTCAGGAGTTCATTGTCAATCGAGCCCGAGGTATCAATAACAATACCTGCAGTCTTTACTCCCAAGTCCCGCTGAATACCAGGCTCATAGTATCCCAGTCGTCCCTTGGAAGCGAGTAGTCTTCGTGATGGCCGGCTCCAATCCACCTGAGTGGTCGGCATCACGTGGGCAATCATGAACTCCCTGAAGTGCTTCTCCCAGGGAGTCTTAGATTCCGGTAGGTCCTTGTCAACTTCCCTAAGAATCGAACCCGGGAGGCTACCAGCAGCAGCACGTTTAAACCGTTCCCGCCATATACGCGTTTCCATCTCCTCGATGTGAGTGTTACTGCCTTCAGCAGGGCCGGGCTGTAAGTCCGGATTTGATAAATCTCCGAACTTACCGAGAAGTTTTCTGATAGCATCATCAACCTTTTTGTTTAGATACTCGTAGAGCAGTTCAAAGGTCCATTGCTGGGCGGGGAGCTTTTTGAGATCCTTCGCATCAACAATGTCTTCAGCGGTGATAACATAAGGATTGACCACGGAGAGAGGGCCAATCTTCGGCTGTTGTTTGATTGCTCGAATGACAATAGCGTCCGCGCAAATATTCGCGACCTTAGAATTGAATTCCCCGCCGTGGCGCATCTGGATCTGCTTGAACCGGACGGCATGTCGTAACACCACATGTAGAGTCTCGTGAATAACAACCGCCAGCTGTTGCTCCTCTGGTAGAGTGAAAAAGGGATCACAATAGAAGATGGTCTTACCATCTGTATAGGCAATAGCACCTACGTCCTCCCTTCCTAAACCTGTCGGGATCCATAACATCAAGCCAGCAAACCCGGAGTCTCTTGTAATGAGCTTCCGGGTTATGAGTTTGATGAGATCGAACTTCTGTTCCTTGTTGAATCCAGAGGGTTTACCCGTATTAACGGGCGATTTGCTTGGCGCGCGGAATATAGTTCTGATAGGCTGGCATCCTGACGACTTCACCATGCACCCCCAATCTGATTGCTTTATCGAGAAGCATTTCGTTAGCCAGAGTCTCGATCTCAGCCACCGGCTCATTAGTCTTGACCTTCCTGAGAGCGTCGAAGATAGCCATGGCTCCATCGATCTGCTTGGGCTTCGTGGCATAGGCCGCCATCGAATAGGCGAGCCCGTAGAGACACGATATCTTCAACGGAACCTTCTTGACCGCCAAACTCGGGTTGAGCTCCAACAGATAGCTCATCTCTGGCAGCTCGGAGATCTCTTCCACCGTATGCTTGAACTCCACGGCAGCAGCATCTCCTACTATCCCGTTGATAAGAATAGAGTTGCAGGTTTCATCCTCAACGTTCTGCATAACTTGGGATACTCTGTGCCAGCTGCGGGGAGAAGGACAGATTAGCTTGGCTCCCTTGCTCTGGCCTTGAACTGTCGTTAGATAGTCTGGCTTCACACGAATGAAGCTGAGTACGGCAGGATGAATGTCGTTTCTCAGTGCCCAGCTCAGCCAATCTTGGGAGTTGGCCACTACAAGAACATGCACGAATCTATCCGACAAAGCGGACCCCATCTTGTAGCTAATGGCACCATCGTCCGGGCAATTGCCGGCGCCCAGAACCATCCAGTTTGGTGGCAGAATATGAGGGCCAATCCTACGGTCTAACACCAATTGATAAGCTGTAGCCTGCATTCTCGGCTCGGCTGCCGTGAGCTCGTCAAGGAACACACAGCCCTTGACGTCCTTGATCGGAAAGAATTCAGGGCGGAAGGACTTGGTGATACCTTGTGCTTCATCCACCCACTGCAAGCCTCGAAGGTCTGGAGCGTCCATCTGTGTCAAGCGGACGTCTTCCAAGAGCATACCTTCTTCCGTTGTGAATTGCTGAACGCACATTGACTTGCCAACGCCCGGCTCTCCCCAAAGAAACGCTGCAAGCTTCAGCTTGTAGAGATACTTTAGGAGGCTCGGCAGCTGCCCGGGCGTGCAAGAGATAGTGTTAATCGCCACTGAGAGTCACCTCGTCTTTCATGAAGTAGAACTGCTCGAACATCATCTGCAGTACAACTAAAACAGCATAGAAGGAATGACCTGTGAAGGCCATTAAACAAGCTATGCTGAAATCGGAGAATATGGCCACTTGCTTTGGCACGGAGCGATCTTCAGTCTTAAGGGGTATCTTTTGTGCCCGCGCGGCAGACTTAGCCAGCGCAAAAAGACCCCAGGCAAGAAATAAGAACCAGGTCAAGAATGCAAATACCCAGAACCAAGGCTGATGATGATAGACGACGCCAAGAATGGCTGTCATCCACCATAAGGCATCCATCACTGCCCATTCAATTACTGTTTCCAACTTGTACTTCACGCTACTCCCTTCTCTTACTGCTTCTGGTCCATCTGAAACTCCATCCATCTTTGCGTGAACTGCCAAAAGAAAAACCAGGTAGGTGCACGCATTATCTGCGGGGAAAGTTTGGATCTCCGTAGGGCTACAATAGGAGGGTTAAGCTTTCCCATTCTCTTCTGACTCCCTGATCTTTCTACCGAGTATTCCAAAGAAATTAGGCCATCTGAGTGTGAATTGCCAGAAGACATACCAGGCAGGAGAACGTCCGCAACGAGTAGCAAACTTGATGATTCTGAACGTCTTGAATCCCATTAAAATAACGTTCTCCTTCCCATGAATTTCAAGAAAAGCTGATAAGCTAGAAAAAGTCGCTCCGGGGCTCTTGGCATTTTTGCCTCGCGCGTCTACTTTTGGCCAACGAGTTGCATCATCCACTTCTTGAAGTAGGTATGGCAGAATACGTAGTAAGTGCAAATATGAATCTTAGGCTTGATCATTGGCTTGATCATCACCATTTCAGGAACTCAATCCATCGCCAGAAGAACCAGTAGGTAAAACCACCTTCATATCTCTTGCGTTTGGTTGTATGTTCCACCATGCGGTCCACCGCCAAAAGAAGCAATAGGTAAAACTTCTATGCCTGACCATCGATTCCGCCACTGTCTTCCATCGTCTCTTCGACGTGATAAGCCAACCCAATGATGCGGTGTCGAATCCCCTTCTTATCGATGAAAACGAGTTCGTGATAGATTGGGTCCAACCTCTCCAAATACGAGACTTCGTATAAATGGGAAATGAAGTCCAATCCTTGCCATAGCACGGTTGAGCCACAAGTAGGATTTGGATAAAACACGCGAATGGTCATTTTCGCTGATGCGGGCACTTCGCCTTCTCTTGGCATGATTGTCCTTTCCTTCTAATTGACGTAAAACGGCTTTTTCGTCTTTGAGCGGAAGACGATGTCTTGCATGATTTTCTGGTCTGCGGCGATTTCGTCTATTGTCGAAACCACGCCTAAAACGGGTAAATCCTGAGGATTGCGAGAATACTCCGCTCTGTCGGGAACGAGATTCTCGCGAACGGTGGGAGAAAGGTCTTCCAAGCGTCCAGCAGACAATTGGGACATTATGTACATTGGGTCAGCGAGGTAGGGACCTGAAATATGCTCATAAGATGCCCAAACGTCCTTTTTAGCGGCATCCTTGATTTTAGGCAGGAGGTCTCCTCTCATATCATCGGGCTGTTCGGGGAACTCCCCGCGGGTGAGGTAAAAGCGGAAAATGTCGATGTCGTTGAATGGAACGTGGAGGCACTTATTGATATAGCGTTCCACGAAGATGTGATAAAAGGCAAAGAGCACGTCTTTATCGACGCTGCCGGCGAGCTGAACAGAGAGAAAGCGATTCGTGCCCCAAAGGAGCTCATTCTTCACTTTCCCATCTTGTAGCTTATAAGCTACACCAGGCCACATACCTGTTTCAGATTCTTTCGTCAGGACATACCGAGATGGGATAACTACTTCAATAGTCATAGGTTAACCACGCCAACGGTCAAAAATTGCTTGATAATGAGCACCAACCCAACTCAAGGTTCGTAAACGGCAGAAGCGGCGGAAGAATCGATTTACTAGGTATATGTACTCACGAGGTTTGCTCCCAGCAGTTCCGCACCTACTAGCTTTGTGGCGCCCCGTTATTACCGTCATATACAATCACCTCCTCCGAGAGTTTATAAGCGAAGATCGTTCTTTGCTCATAGTATTTCAATGTGATGTCGAGGATCTTATCTAACTGCTCCCGAGTACAAGCAACACGCACAGGGATCATTCTCTCCCGCTGGGTGACTTCTTCATTCACCCAATAACCTATCGTAGGGTGTAAGATGGTCAATCCACCGGAGATAGTTTTGACCTTCTCATCCCAGATCTTATGGAAGCGTGTATGTATGGGTCTTCCATCATTGTGTTGGGTAGGCACCTCCAAAAACGACGGAAGAATCGATTTACCATGTATGAGTAAAGACGCGGCCACCCACCAGGGATGGGACAGCGACTATTCCTCATTTGTGGTCCTTTCCTTGGTAACCACCAAAGAAGATATATCTGCTACAAAGCAGACGATATCTCCAGTGATGGGGATAGCGACTGAGTGTTCCTTTTTTGAAGGACTCGCGAAAACGCTTCATCCAGGAAATGTTCGAATCGATGAGATCTTGGAACGTATTCATGTTCATTGGAGCATAGGGTCGGGGTCGAACCGACTAAGAGCGGTTTTGCAGACCGCCGGCTCACCGTTTGCCATCCTATGCATAATCATATCCTTTTTCTTTTCTATACAGATAAGACCAACGGAGCCCAGCAGAGCCGCAATAGCGTATAGCCCAAATTGGACGAGAATGTCCTTGCTTAGGTCTCCATCGCTTAGGCACGCTTTCTACAGCCCAATAAGTACGACCATCAAGTATGAGTTTCATGAGTTGAATTTTCCATCCATGCCAGCCTTCTTCCGCCGGCCGTCAGGACAAATCCAATACCAGCAGCCTTCCTTCTCATCATAGACCGCTATATGAGAGCAGTAATAGCACTGCTTGCAATCAGAGCAAATCTTACGTTGATGATCACATCCAGCTCGCTTAGAGAGCATAATTGCCGGTCTTTCTATCCAATTTGGAAGGCATGGAACCATTTGTGGCTCCACTGCAAGGCATCGGAACTCCGATATCTTATTGCCCAGTACCGACGGCAGGTGTTGGTTCTGGCACAGAATTTCCACCAAGAGCGGGATTTATTTCGCATTCTACAGCCCCCTCAAGATTGGATACTCCCGGCGAACTTCCTCCCACTGTTTCCACCACTGCCGGTTCTGCAGGTAATGACTGAACCGGAAGATTCGCCGGGTCCAGTTCCAGTGGCCCATCAATGAGCCGGGGGATTCCCGTCTTCCTGTTTTGCTCAAGAGAGGCCTTGAGGATTTGGGCTTGGACTTTGATCCTTTTGCCCGGGTCTTTGATTCTTTCATGGGTAACAATGCCATCCATGTGGAAGATTTCGTGTTGAATAGCTTTTGCTGAAAGCCCCGCTTCAGTATTGGGATCGTCATCACCGAAGGTGGCTGTTCTTTCTTGCCATTGGCCATCGCGATACCTCACCGTAATGTACTTGAAACGCGGTACTTGAACCCAGAGACCGGGAAACGAGAGACATCCTTCCCCTTCTGATCCAACGAGGTCGTACTGCTCGACAATCTCAGGATTGTACAGAATCGGGAAATCTTTGAAGCGAGGATTGGGGATCGCGTACCGACGGGCGTCCCCCACCTGAATCCCAGAAAGGTAGACACCTTGTAGTTCCTCCACCATGCGTGTAAGCTCCCTGACATACATCTCGGGAAGCGGCCCAGTCAAAGGCCTAGACTTCTGTTTGAGACAGGACAAATTCCACATCAACAGCTTCGGCATTCTTTACTCCGGGCGATGATAACGAATCTCTGTCGCTAGATGCTCTGCGAGAATAGCATCATCATAAGCTAGTATTGCTATAGCATTAACAGCTGTCCTAACTGCCTTAGGACTTTTGCTGTTCGCAATACGATCGTTTATGCTCTGGAAAAAGGTGGCTTCGTTTAGATTGTTTAGATTGTTAACATTCCAATCTTCGCAAGTCTTTGGAGCAGCCTCTAAGACGACTGCAGTTTTCTTTGTCATACTCCTCCTTTCTGAGAGAAAAGGGGAGATCACTTGACCTCCCCTTAAAGATCAAATTCCCCTCAACTAAAAGGGGATGTCTTCGTCGCCCGGCACCGCAGGAGCCGGAGCAGTGGTGGAAGCAGGAGCTGCCGAGGCGCCAGCGCCGTTGGCAGGCTTAGCCTGCAGGTTAATCAGATTACTCGCGGTAATCTGAGTGTAAGTGACCTTCGTGCCATTCTTGTCAACCGTATTGTAGTCAATACGGCCTTCAATAAGGACTCGATCACCCTTGTGAAGGATCTGCTGAGCGATTTCTCCCAGCTTCTCCCACGCCGTGACCTGGTGCCACGCCGTTCGTGCATTGTCGCCAGTTCCATAGGAAGTGGCCACCGAGAAGGAGCTGAGGGTCTTTTCTCCCGCCTTCTTAGTTTCGGGATCACGCCCGACGCGTCCAACCAGGATCACCTTATTGTAGTCCATACTTCTCCTTTCTCCTGTGCCGATAGGCATTCAGGAGTTACTGCATTAGGGGCTATTCTATTCACCCCTAAACTGGTGGACTCGAGCGGAATTGAACCGCTGTAAGCACGTAGGTCTTCCTAAAGAATGTATCTTTCGATCACTCATGCTGGACAAAAGTAGCATTAGCTTAATGCACTGACTCCAGCTTCGGCTTTCTCTGTGCTTGCTCACCTGACGAGCCCTAAACTCATAAAATACCGGCTTCTACTCTACCCATACCTGGAAGGCTGGGGAACCCAGGCTTAGCGTAAGACAAAATGAATGTCTTTTCGCTTCTTGCCTGCGGCCGCGGGCAACGATACTCAGTTGATAGAACTTTGGCTGGCGGATGATCAGCCACATATCTATTCAAGTGGGACTCATCGTGCCAGATCGCTAGTACTCCGCGGGCAGCATCAGCGTCGATATTTCGATCGAGAACCTCACACATCTCGAGATACTCTTTGGTTCTGCCGCCCTGGAAGCTACCACCTACATACTGCTTGACTCTGTGGTGAGGCAGATAAGCAGTAGAGGCCGGATTTGTGTCTGGCGTGCCACTCGTCCCCACGTAGTGAGGACAAAGCGTGACCACAATGCCATCCGCGTAGATATCATCAGTGATAGGATTGACTATCTCTGAATCGACATCCATGTAATACATGTAATCATACTGAGATAGCCACTCTCTCTGCGTGAGCATCATCTTATATCGATGGAGAGTGACATTAGGCCAGCCCTCATGTTGGCAGTAAACTTGCTTTGCGACACCATGATTTGTCGGATCATCCGTGAATAACAGGATATCTGCAGGGAAGTACTTCTTCGCGGTACCAACTGCTATTGGGATGTATTTCCAGTACTTCTCGCCGGTGCAGATAAGTATCAATGCTGTCTTGTGATTGAAGACTGTTTTCCCCTGATACCAATAGCATCCCGCCGTTTTCAGGGCTCGTGGCAGCAATTCATCTACGGCTTTCATGAGCCCGGGGAAGGTGGCGCAATAATCATCGCCGCAGAGCAGCCCATCTGGCGCCACTAAAGGCGACCAAGCTAGGATATCAGCCTTTACGCTGTCATAATCATGGCTGGCGTCGATAAAGATCATGTCGAACTGCCTGCCAGCAAGATATTTGGCTGCTTCCAAGGAAGTCATGCGAAGGGCTTCCAAGTTCGTAAGATCCTTCGTGTTCTCCTTGAATATATCATAAGCCCAGTCCTTGGGCTTATCTTTGAACACTTCCTTCCAGCACGGCTCAGTGCCGCCAAGCCAGGTATCGACAGTCAGGACTTTGCCAGATGTATTGTCAGCCATCGCGCGCGTGGTACAGCCAAGCCACGCTCCTATCTCCACTATATCGTAATGCTTAGCAGCCTGCTCGGCTAACCAAGTGACTTGGGCTTCCCGGACTCCATTCCACCAGTTCGAGATCCTTCTGGCATTCTCTATGTTCATGCTCTCTCCTAATAATGTGGATAATGTAGCAGGTATTCTGACCGCGGCGGTATGTAAATACGATCAGGGACACAACCGGTCAGCCGATACCAAAATCTCATAGCATAGTATCGGTGATTGAACCAGGTTGACCATTCTTGGTAGGACGCCGTCTGGCGCTTGCATCTGCCACGCCACTCTTTGCTATACGACATTGGTGGGCTCCCGAACTCGCTTTTTACCGAACTTAGCGGTTGGACTCCAACTTGACCCGGAGGGAATATTTCCAAGCATCATGTACCAGAATCTAAGGCCGAAGTACTTGCCTTTGTGAAGCCATTCGAACCAGGCTCTTTGGACATAGGCTCGGCAATTGCGTCTATGCATTGGTGGGCTCCGAAAGACTCGAACTTTCACTCTGCCGATTATGAGCCGGCTGCTTCACCTTTAAGCTAGGAGCCCTTTGTAGTTCCGAGAGATCTGCGATGCCATGAAACAAATTCAGGAACTCCTGCAGCAAAGCACATCTGTTTTTGGTCAGCTCAGGAGAGACTTTTGGCCCGAGAACTTTAACCATTACTTTCTTTCCACCAGTCGCCAGAAGTATGTTCGGCCGAAATAGATAGGCTGCCAGCCATCATACCGCGCATATCTATTAAAGAACCAACGTTCTGTCATCACCTTCTCCAGATGCTTCGCCAAAAGTATCGCCAGCCGAAGAAACGGATCACACCATTTCTATCTCTCATCTTGGACCATACACGGGTAAAGTGCACAGATTCCGATCTTTGGTTAAAGCTTCCTTAGAACTTTATACCAAAACCAGTGCCACATAAAGTGATACTTTGTTTTTGGCATTTGGTTGGTGGGCCACCGGGGATTCGAACCCCGAACTCTCAGCTTAAGAGGCTGATACTCTAACCAATTGAGTTAGTGGCCCTAATCCTTACTTTGGTTCCAGATTAACAGGCGGTTCTGGCGCGCCATGGAACTTGCACCCACTTATGTAGTCTGGGCGCTCCTTCGTAACCTTTTCGCTGTATTCCACCGCGGCATTATGCAATGCCGTGATTTCATACATCACTTTGATCTTCTTCGCACGCAGATAGGCAACCAGTGCGTGCACCAAGTCGGCGATCATCCAAGTGTAGAGCAGGAAGATCATCCAACCAAGGATCATTACCCAAGTCGGTATATTTCCCATTATACTCCTTTTCTATGCTGGTGCCAAACTGGTGCGGGAAGAGGGAGTCGAACCCCCACGGGTTTTGAGCCCAGAGGCTTTTAAAGCCTCCGCGTCTACCAGTTCCAGCCATTCCCGCTAAAATCTTACCAATACTTCCGAGCGAAGTGAACGATGACCCAGGCTATGGCGCCCCAGAAGCCAATACCACCCGCTATTAAAAGAGCATAGAGGCAGATGACTGAGGCGTACATACGATTGATCTTCCGCCTAAGAGCTTTCTCTTTGGCTTCGCGAACTACGAGACTATCACCTAACATTGTTTTCCTTTCATTGGTATAGGCTCCATAAATATACGGGTTGCCAAGTGAATCTGTTGTCTCTATATCCAATATCTCTTCGTGCCGTGCGACAAAGAAAGGTTTTTTGTGTCCAAAAGAAGAAGCAACAAGGCACGCTAAATGGAACCAGTTTCACTGCTTCTCCTTTCCAAAATGGTGGTCGAGGTAGGATTCGAACCTACGACTTCGCGCTTATCGAGCGCGCGCTCTGCCAACTGAGCTACTCGACCTAATCGTTTGCTTGACACGAACAATATTTGTGTTGTTCGCATAAAGGTGTCTTACAATAAGGGCATACCACAATAGCTAACTTCCAGTCCTTCTTTTTGCTGTGCGGCCGCCCTTTACAAACTCTACACCATTTGACTGACATTCTACTCGACCTGAAGCCATGCAATAATATCATGAGCGTTGTATTCCTTATAACGCTCTTTGATTGCCACTTCGGGTACCCCGATGCGCTTGAGGTCTACAAGAATTTCAGCTATCGCTTTGCGCGTCTGCTTCAACTCATTGAGTATGGCTTCTCTTCTGGATAGCTGGTAATCGTATGATTTCTTTGCCGCTGTGAGCTCGATTCCGATTTCGTTTAGTTTACGTTCACGATCACCTAATCCCTCCCCGTAAGATGCACTCGAGGTTAGGCATGCTAATTTATCGAGCATAGCCCGAATGCCAGCCGTGGGAACATAAGGCGTCTCAGGCATCAATAATTTCACATACGTTGAGATCATTGACGAAAAGCCACTCATTACCCCAGCACCAATCCTCGTGAACTTCTAGCCACGCGCCTTTGTTGGCTGTGGCCATCACGGTGCCTTGATGAATGGGCGCGAATTCAGGTGATAGAGCAGTGTGACGCCAGATAACACGGTCACCCACTTTCACGAATGCTTGAATCATATTTCTCCAATCTAGTTTGGTGGATCTATAGGAATTTCAAGATCCTATATTTACGCTGGTATGCAGTTTTCACTCGATGATGATTAGCACAGAAGACGTCGCATTTAGCGACCTCTTTCATCAGCAATTTCAGGGACTTGCCCTGTCCAGCCAGAGCAGAAATATCATACTCTTTTCTGCTGCGACGCCTGTGGTGAAACTCTAACATTAAAATGTTATTTTCACCGCAGGTTATACAAGGGTGCTTCCTCAAATAATAAGCGAGCCAAGCAATGTTTCTGTTAGCCCTTTTATCTTGGCTCTTAACCGAGATGCTATAATGACGTTTGCGTTCTTCTGGTGTAGAAGATCTCCACCAATTAGAATGAATGATGCCTTCACATTTTTTACATTCGGATCGACGGAATTCTCTGCTCTTGTTGGACCAATGAAAGCTGGAATTGCGTTTTTTCTTACCGCATTTCGTACAAACTTTCATTGGTCCTCCTTGAGTTTGGTTGGATCTATAAAAGGGATCCTGTTCTTGCTTTCGCAAGTGCTGGTCATCCGTCTAAGCGCCCTACCCGATAGATACAACAACGAGCAGCTTATCTATCCTATTTGGGCTTGCACCGGAAGGGGATTAGGTTAGTTACTTCCCGTACCTCGTAGCCTTACGACTCCCGGCTTTCACCGGCTTCCCGCTCTGTGGTGTCCCTATTTTCCTCGAGCTTACGCCCGCGACCAACCGATCCACCAAATTCCTTTTATAAATCCGCGAATGGTGACCCTCTAGGCCAAATTCTAACGCGATGCCAGAACCAGCGCCAGGAGAAGTAACACTCAGGATTAGTCACTCTACGCCAGACAAATCCAGCTCTCCTACTCAGGTGATTTTGGTTCATACAGTTGGCCATCGGTACCATTTTCTGTTGACGAAATCATCAGGTCTTAAAACCCAAGCCCAAAAGTTTTTTATACAGAAGTACATACTTTTGGCCACAGGGCGATAGAAGAAACCACCGATACTTGCTCTCATACTTGCATTCCGTGGGATTTACGCCCTACTCGCCTCCACCAGGTCTCATACCGGCAGGTGGAATAGTGATCCCAGAATGACCAGGACCAGGAAAGTCGCGCCCAAATACCACAAAGGTACATCTGTTCCCAGCCTTTCATTTTGCCTCCATAAAAGAAAAACCCTTCCAGCGAACTGGAAGGGTTGGGTCCCGGTTCACCAGCTGGATTTATGGCCAGCGCTTCTCAATGATTGTACATAAGAATATCATACCATTGGTTAGTATAGTTAGCAATGGTATTTCTCTCTTATTTCGATGGCTTCTTTTTGAGTGAAAACCATCTCAAAATTGGTTAGTTCATGCCTAATCTGCATGAGGATCTTTCCTAGGTGGTTCTGGCCAGGTTCCTGTAAGTGCTTCTTACAAGTGCAGTTACCCCAGAACTGGTCATGCCAGTAATTACCTTCCTCGATATAACCCCTGACAGCTAATAGCTTTTCGAGGTATTCAGGGTGGAGGAACTTCTGGCGGACCAAAATCTCCATGATTGTGAGCTTAACATCCTCCCAATCAGCACGGAGGATAAGATCCTTGCCCATTCGTTTGGCTTCACCGGGCTCGATTGTGTCGTAAGTAAATTCCAGCCGGAGGTCACGATTCAATGTCTTGGCTGCTTGATAAGCATGCTCTACATGAGGGAATTTAATACCCTCGAATAGAACCGCGGGCCCTACGAAGTTGGATAGGAACCTATACTCACCTTCGAAGGATCTAACCTCATTCAGGGGAAAGGTCATGTGTGCCTTCCCTGTGAGGCTCAACGTAACCTTTCTTAGTCAGTTCCTCATTGATCAGCTCGAGCTGACGCGCGTGGACCTTCTTTGTCTGCTCACGAAAGCGCAGCAGACTATCCATAGACAGCGTCGGCAGGATAGAACGGAACAGCTCTTCGGACTTGCTCACATCGGATTTTGGGATGTCACTTGACATGGAACCTCCTTCCTCAAAATGATCTCTTTAACCAGATTTGGCGTCTGCGACGATATGCCAACCGCATACAGATAGGTGCACCTGTGCCATCACGATATAAATGCCACCAGGTCATGGATGTATATGCCTCATTGCGTTTCGTCTATCTTTAGGGGCCAACCCTTCAGAGAGACTAAAACCAGCCGTATAGGAGCGGTACTATTATAAGCATACCACCAACCAGGACCAGCGCTTGAAAGTCTCATCCAACGACATCGTAGCCACCATTTCATCTGCGGCCTCTATTGTAGTCACGGACACCAAGATAGAAACTATGTCGTAAGCGCCGGTGGCAAATCTTTAGCATGGGACCTCTTCTGGCTGGATCTTCTGGAGTTTTCCAAAATCCGCTCTGCCAGCCATAAAAGCGAAACCACCATTTCATAATGGTCCTATGTAACTACTGTTCCAGCGCCGCGAAAAGTGGGGCATATGGTAGAAATGCCAAAACAGCTACAAGCTCTAATTGCCGAAGCTACGTTATGAACGTACTTCGGATTGGATAGAATCACTCCCGGGGTTTGAATCACCCGCGGCCGCTGTGGCAAGATCACGGTCTTTCGCCTCCCGTTCAGCATCATCCTTCGCCCATTCAGTGATGGTCTCTTCGACCCACTTCACTGTGTCTTCGGGCTGATGCGGCTTCAAGAGAGTCCAAGGCACTGGAACCATCCAATCTGACCTTCGCTTTGACCAACACCATTGCTGGATAGGCCAGATGATGTATTGGTGGATCACGTTGCCGAAATCCCCTAGGTATTCATCGAGATTTGTCTCGCCGAAATCCTCATCCTTCCAAGTAATCCACGTAGGTAGTGGAATATCATGAAAGTTGTATTTCTTGCCCTTCCATTTGAACAGGGTTGTGCAGCATCGTGCTTCAACAATCCAGTTCAAAAAGAAAGACCACCAAGGACCCTCACAGCAACAGAGGTTAGTCCCGGACTGTCCTAGCGATACGCTCCAATCTTTCATATTCTCCCTCTTCTTGCCTTTTGAGCAATTCTGCTTCTTGGCCAGCCAGCCACTGTTCGTAATACCAATCGCGGTTCCACTTACACTTCTCAATGAGATGGAAAAAATTCCACGTAGCCCAGCCCATGGCAGTCATTACCACATACCTCTGCGGTTAATCGGTATGTGGAACAGAATCCAAAACAACCATCGGCTCTTCCTTCGAAGTATACTGGGGTAGTGGAATCCTTTGGCTAAGGTATTCTCGATCTTTTGTAAATACCGGAGATTGGTCATCTGTTATCCATTCCGATCGTGGGCCAGCTTCACAGCCGCCAATCACGTAACGCTTGACAATCGCTGAGCCCCGCTTGACCCGGGGAACGAAGTCCTCGGACCAGTTGACGCCCTTCTGGAACATCATCTCCTGTAAGTCATTGGAGTTCTTTCCAAGGAGCTCCTTGGGCGAATAAAGAGATTGTGCTACGGCTTGGATACTATTCCTGACGGCGTCTTGCTGGCGCCACACGAAATAGTTTGCGACTTCCTCCCGATCGGGTATCGTAAAAACCCGAGCATCAAAGAGAGCCGTTGGAGATAATCCAACTGCCACCGCCGATTGGTTGAAAGCCATAGTAGCCGTACTCGCAGCGACACTAACCATCTTTTGTAAGTTGCCATCGAACCACGCATCCGTTTGTATAGTAGCAAAGTCCGTCAAAAGGATTGAGATCTCATCTGACTGGACAAACCCAAGATTCGCCCCTTGCAAAGCCTTGCAAAGAGACACAGCCGTCCGATCCATACAGTCGACGAGACGGCTATCGAAAGGCCTTTGGAGACCTCGTGTATAGAAGTGGAAGGACTTCCCATCGGCACGGATGATGGTATATGTGCGTCTCGGGAGTAGATAATACGTTCTGCTCTCATACTGTTCCCTCATCCGATCGCCGAGACTGTCTCTCATACGTAGACTTGCACCATTTTGCCTGTGTATTCTGGCCCAGCTAGCATAGGAGGCCGTACTTCACAGCCTATTGCTATCAACGTCCTGGCCATGGACTCTTCAATCTTCTTCCAATCTATATCCGCAGTGCCGTACTTGACATAGTAAGCTCCTACGAGCTTTTCGTCAAGACGCCACTGCACGATTGGACTGTATTCAGCTTTTTGCGGTTTCATCATTCTCCTCATAAGCCCGCGGGACTTTGAAGACATTCAGCACTATCTGCGAAACCAGAATGCCAGCGAGGTGCCTAGGCTCAACACTATGCTTCTCTGCTGCAACCTTGATCGATTTCCTAACTTCCGGGAACAGCTCATGAATCGCTGCCTGGAACTTGGCACGATCAAATGCAGGTGCTTCAAATTCCGTTGTTTGTGTCGGCGTCACGAATGTACACTTCCTTTCCTTGAATCTTGGGCTCTAACTGCTTCCAAACCAGCTTTTTCCAGTCCTGGCCTGAAAGGCAAGCGAACAGTATCTTGTGTAGATTCCCCGGCTCCTGTTGTATAGCCAGGGCCCACACTTTCCTGGCAGCCCTCTCGTCAAGCTTGGGCGCCGTTGATCCAATGATCTGCGAAGCATTGATCGCCACCCGGCCAAACGTTCTAACAACCTCTTGTTCGGTTTCACCATACATTTTCTGGAATGTGTCTATCCAGCCCCTGCACCAAACCACGAACTGTTTGTTTTGGAGACCCGGGACCCAAAGAGCTTCAGGGCTCCCTCCCTCCGATAGATGTTCCCAAATGCCCTTAGGATTGAGACCAGTAATAATCTTATGAAGTCGGACATAGTCCTCGGTCTTGACTTTGAGCCTGAGCGGACGTTTTGTTGCTTCGTCCCAATATTGAAGGACGAACCCTTCGATATTCGACTCCACGTGCGATTTGCACGCTTCCACAGAAAGGGAGTCATACTCTCGGGCCACACGAAGTTTATTCCGATGGGCAACCTCTGAAACCTCCTCAGGCGATAACTCCATACCTGTATCAATATTGACGAGACCCAAAAGTACGAGAGCTTGATAGTCATAGTTCACCACAATCCTGTTTTCGTCGTAGATGATCTCAAAGAGAGGCGTATAGCCTTCTGGCCAGTTGATTTCAGGGAAATAAGGTCCGCTGTCTGTCGGCTGCCAAAGGGCATATCTTTCTGCACAATGCTGTTTATACCACTTGGTAGCCCATTTGGCTTGGTCTGAACCAAACGACCCGCGGGTAGCAATGATAGGTTCTTTCTTCCAGCCATGCCAGAATAGAATACCAAGGGAACCATCCAGCTTCTCTAATACGCGCGGCTTCTGGCCAAAAGGAAGATTTGCTTCCTGGGCCTCCGGCCGAAAGCTGGTGTTCAGATTGAAGAACTTGCGGAATGGACGAGCAACGACGACTTGGTGATCAAGAAGCCATATTGGCCAGTCACTCGTGGCTGTTTCCTGCCGGCACACAAGACCACGACATTGCTCCGTTACGTTATCCCAAACATTATCATGCTGGGCTACATGAGTGTAGTTATACACCCGAAGTTCAGGGAACTCGGGATGCTGTGCCACGGAGACCACACCATTAGTCATATGCTCCCACAAAAGCTTGGTGTCAAGTAACTTACTCAGCCTCAAAAGGACCTCCTCTCTCCACCATAAATATTATTTCGATGCTTACGGTAAATGATCGCTACTATGTATCTTGCTCCTATTGCTGTATAACGGCAACAGCGAAACCACCAGCTCAAAAGGATCTCCTTACAGAGTGCCAACGCATGCTGTGAGGCATGACAAGTATACAAGGTTTTTCGGTAAAGCAACGGTGCATTTTGCTCCACCACCAGTATCGCCAGATCCACCACTTCAAAACGACCTCCTATACAGCTGGCCATGATAGACAAAGCGGAAACTACGTAGGCGTATATGTACGCCACGAATGAATCGGATGCGAACCCACCAGCTCATACAAGCCTCTTATGAATCTTTATCCCTATTAGCCAATATCCCTCGCACTTAGTGATTACACTCTCCCACTTGCGGCGCATTCGGGGCATGATTACTATTTGCGTCTTTTGCGGCATTCTCCATCGAATCCACCATTTCATATGGTTATCCGCGAATAGGGATTCCTTCGCCACTTTCGGTGCCAGAGCACAACTCTACTCCCATAGTACTCGGGAAGTATGCGTACCCACCAGGTCATGGTTGTTTTCCTCGAATGGCGGCGTAGAAGTTATGACGGGACTCTCTTCCACAAATTGCTATGTGGGATCCATTGCGTATTATCATGCAATGGAGATTATTACCCCAAGCATTTGCTTGATACGACCTAAATCGGAACCACCATTTCATGTTAGTTCCCCGCGTTTGGATCCCGACGGATCTTCACGGTATCTAATTCCCTGGCACGCCATCTGCGAGGATCAAGAGTAATATTAGATCCCCACTTATAGGCACGTCTAATCCACCATTTCATTAGAATGCCCACCGCCATCTTGCGCCGATGTGCCGCCAATGAAGACGCGATCTTAGACATGTACACTTTGGGATGTCAAATCTAACCCACCATTTCATGGTTTCCAGTACCTGTACTTGATATTGCGTCGCAAATGGTCGATTGAAAGCAGCCGCAAAGTCCTGCGGATTGGTCTCGCGTGAGGACCGCTCCAATACCCAGGTATCCACCATTTCATATTGACGCCGGGTATGTATACGGATCAAAAGGACGAATCCAGCGTATAAAACGGCGGGGTTCAATGATAATGGAAGTCGTTTTATTGCTGGTGTAATAACAACGCACCCACCACTTCATCAGAAAGACCTTCTCTTACGAGTGCGGCAGAAGCTTCGAGGCATCAGCCAAATAAGATGGTCAACTTTATAGAAGTGCCACCATTTCATTGTTCTTCCTTCGGCACTACTTCTGGAGCGCCTTTATTGTAATCAAGATGATTGTTGGGTATGTCCAGAACCTCGGGGTCACCCTTGGACAAACCCAATACGATCAATACTCTGGCATCAGGCACGTGCCGTGTTTGCCAGTTATGATCTTTGGCGATCCCTCTTAGGATCTCCACGGTTTCATTATCCCACTTTCTAGAGGGCGGACCAAACAGAAATCCACATTCTATCAAAGCAGACTGGATCTGTAGTGTTCTTTTCTGGTCGGGGATGGTCTGGCCCTTTCTAGGGCCGGCTAAGGTAATGGACGCGAGTA
>Ga0074044_10001649_pt1 | contig 19978 bp, 19 predicted proteins | sample BogForMeECP23OM1_FD_94443 | JGI IMG/M metagenome (GOLD analysis project Ga0074044, IMG submission 94443) | Bog forest soil microbial communities from Calvert Island, British Columbia, Canada - Bog Forest MetaG ECP23OM1 | ecosystem: Environmental > Terrestrial > Soil > Wetlands ...
CGTGCGCGAGTTCCGCTGGGACCTCGGCCGCGAAAATGTTTTGTACGTGCATCTGACGCTGGTCCCGTTTATCCCGACCGCGGGCGAGCTCAAGACCAAGCCCACGCAGCACAGCGTGAAAGAGCTGACCGGCCTCGGCATCCAGCCCGACATCCTGCTCTGCCGATGCGATCGCCAACTCGAAAAAAAGCTCAAGGCGAAGATCGCGCACTTTTGCAACGTCGAGGAGAACTGCGTCATCGCGGCGCCGGATGTGCCGACGATTTACGAAGTGCCGCTGCGCTTTCACGACGAGGGTTTCGATCAGCGCGTGTGCGAGAAACTGAACATCTGGACCGGCGCGCCGAACCTCGCCAAGTGGCGGCGAATCGTCAAGACCGCGCAGAACCCCAAAGTTACCGTCAACGTCGCCGTGGTCGGCAAGTACGTCAACCTGCAGGATTCGTACAAGAGCCTGCACGAAGCAATCGCGCACGGCGCGATCAGCAATGAAGCGCGGGTAAATATCGATTACGTCGATTCCGAAGAGCTGGAAAAGCAAAACGTCGAGGAGCGGCTCGCGCAGGCACACGCGATCATCGTTCCCGGCGGCTTCGGCGAGCGCGGCACGGAGGGCATGATTCGCGCGGTCCGCTACGCGCGCGAGAACGGCGTGCCGATTCTCGGCATCTGCTACGGCTTGCACATGATGGTAATCGAGGCGGCGCGCGACCTGCTGGGCCTCAAGCGCGCCAACACTTCGGAGAACGCGCCCGACTCGCCCGACCCGGTCATCGACATCATGGAGTCGCAAAAGGACGTCGCGAAAAAGGGCGGCACGATGCGCCTGGGCGCGTACCCGTGCCTGCTGGCGTCCGGTTCGCTCGCCGCGTCTCTGTACCACCGGGCGCGCATCTCGGAGCGCCATCGGCATCGCTTCGAGGTTAACAACGCTTATCGCGAGCGGCTCGAAAAAGTAGGACTTATCGCGACCGGCACTTCGCCCGACGACAGCCTGGTCGAGATAATGGAGCTGAAGGGACATCCGTGGTTTCTCGGCTGCCAGTTTCATCCTGAGTTGAAGTCGCGTCCGCTGGATTGTCATCCGCTGTTTCGCGGCTTGATTCGTGCGGCTGTGCAGCGCCGCGCCGAGCTTGGGGTGAAGCGCCCTAAGGTGCGGGAGCTGAGATCGGTTTCGTGAGCGTGGCCCTGGTGAAAGCCGGCGCCGCCGTCTTTGGCGGCCCGGAGCTGGTGCTGATCGCGGGTCCGTGCGTGATCGAGAGTTACGACTCATGCATCCGGCACGCGACGCGGCTGGTCGAGATCGCGAGCCGCGCAAAGTTGCCGTTTGTGTTCAAATCTTCGTACGACAAGGCCAATCGCACCAGTCACAGTTCGTTCCGCGGCCCCGGCCTGATAAGCGGCCTCGAGATTCTGGCGCGCGTGAAACGCGAGGCTGGCGTCGCCGTGCTGACCGACATCCACGAGCCGTCGCAAGCGGCGCCCGTCGCACAGGTCGCCGACGTGATTCAGATTCCCGCGCTGCTCTCGCGCCAGACCGATCTTATCGACGCAGCCGCGAAGACCGGATGCGCCGTAAACATCAAGAAGGGCCAGTTTCTCGCACCGTGGGAAATGAAGGCGGCGGTGGCGAAGGCGGAGGCGGCAGGTACGCAACGAATCATTTTGACCGAGCGCGGATTTTCGTTCGGCTACAACAATCTGGTCTCCGACATGCGCTCGCTCGTGATAATGCGCGGCTTCGGCTACCCCGTCGTCTTCGATGCGACCCATTCGGCGCAGCTTCCGGGCGCGGGCGGTGAACGCTCAGGCGGTCAGCGCGAATTCGTGGCGCCGCTGGCGCGCGCGGCGGTCGCGGCGGGAATCGACGGGATTTTCATGGAAGTGCACGAAGACCCTGACCGGGCACTGAGCGACGGTCCTAATTCATATAGACTGGACGACCTGCCGGCGTTGCTCGATACGCTCAAGCGAATCCATCAGGCGGCTCACGAGGCAGGTTGATTGGCGGTAGCCGGGTTGGCGCGAAATTACAGGCGCTGACGGCGAAATAATGAACGCAAGTTCGTTGCGAAAGGCAAGTATGATGCCGTACCGCCCTTCGGTTTACTTAAAAAAAAGTCCTTGATAGCGTGAATAATTGGAGAGTTTGAACTTGAGTCCCAGGCGAATCGCTAAGGCGCTGGCCGGTTTCGGCGCAGTCGCGCTGATTGTCCTGCTGATCGCGACCGTCTGGATCGTGCGCCATCGCTCGGCAACCCAGGTGTTGCAGACTGCGGCCGGACTGGTCCCGGGGACTCTCCTGCGTGCGCATAATTTTCACTGGACACAAATGAAAGCCGGCGAGCGCCAGTGGGTGCTGACCGCGGGCGAGGCGGAATACACGGCGGACAAGTCCACGTTGAGGCTGACCGACGCGGTGGTCACGATGGTCTCGTCGGACGGCAAGCCGGTGGTTGTAAACGCACCGCACGCGGATTTGACCTTGAACGGAAATCATGTGACGCGCGCCTATTTGACCGGAGGCACGATCATCCACTTCGGTGATTATGTTCTGACCACGGATACGGCAACCTTCATGCCTGATGACGACAAGGTCGATGCGCCGGGTCTCGTGACGATCGTGGGTGACGGATTGAAAGTAACCGGGGTGGGATTGAGCGGTCATCCCAAGACGCGGGTCTTCCAGCTTCAGACGCAGGTTCAGACCGTGGTCCAGCCGAAGAAAGATAGTGAAAAACCCAAGCAAAGTTAGTCAGGCGTCGCGGATTGTCGCGTACGCGATAATCGCAGTCGCGCTCGCGTCGCCGCTGTGGGCTCAGGATGGCGCCCACGCGCCAATGTCATCGCCCGGTTCGGCGCCGGCGATCGGGACCGGGATGGGAACGGGAACGGTCGGAGATTCGATTCGCAACCAACCCGCAAATTCAGCGCCGCCGGCGGCGTCCGCTCCGCAGCCGGCCAACAGCGACGATTCAACCGGCGATTCGATCAGCGTGACCGGCGGAGTGCCGGGCGCGCCGCCTTCCGCGCCCACATCGGGCAGCGGCGGATCACAGGCGCAGCCGGCGGTGGCGACGGCTCCGCCAGAAGCGCCGGCTGTGGCGCCGGAAGTCGCAGTAGCGCCTGCCCCGGCATCTGTGCCGGCCTCGGTTCCTGACGTGCCGGTGACGGCGGCAGACGTCGCGCCCGCGGCCGCGCCGTCCATGGCAGTAGTGCCGATCGAGCCGCTGCCCTCGGCGCCGGCAGTTGCAGTTGCGCCCGCCCCTGAGGAACCGGTGCGGCCGGCGCCGGCAGTGGCGATCGCGCCCGCTCCGGAGCCGCCTTCGGCACCTGATGTGCCGATAACCGGGGCAGACGTTGCGCCGGAAGCAGCGCCGTCAATTGCTACGACCAACTCGACCGCTCCTGCAGCGGCTGCTCCGGAATCAACGCCGGTGACCACCGCCGCGACAGCGCCGCCAGCCGGCGCGATCGCACCACCGATGACGCTCGCGCCCGTGCCGGCTGACGTTGCCGCACCGGAACCGCCTAATCCCCCGACGAGCGCTCCCGCAGCAGCGACGGTTCCAGCGGTCGCCACTGCGCCGATAGCGGCCGCAGTCCGGCACAAAGCGTCCAGGACGCCGGCCGGCGGCGACACCAAGCTCGCGTCCATCGCGCCGCAGCAAGGCGGCGCGTTTGCAGGGATGCAATTCGGGAACAGCAAGGCTCCGATCTACATAAAGTCCGAGTCGATGTCGCTCGATTACCAGAACCATTCGGTCCTGTGGACCGGAAATGTGCACGCCAGCCAGGCGGACGCGCAACTTACCAGCGACCAACTGCGCGTAAATTATTTCGACAAAGACTTCAAACAGATGAAGGACATGGTCGCCGACGGGAACGTTCGGCTCAGTCAGGGCACGCGATGGGCCACTGGCAAGCACGGCGTCATGGACCAGACCAAGCGCACCGTGGTTCTGACCGGCAGTCCGGTTGCGCATGACGGCAACGATCAGATTACCGGGTGTAAGATCACCGTATTTCTGGATACGAGCCAGAGCGTGGTCGATTGCGCTCATGCGGTGCTTTTCCCTCATTCGGACGAATCACCGGGTGCGAGCGCGCCGCCGGGTTCTGCGGCGGATTAGCCAAACAATTTTTCGATGGCTCTGGAAGTAAAACTCGGACAGGATCTGCGGCTTCGCCAGCAACTGGTGATGACGCCGCAGTTGCAGCAGGCGATCAAGATTCTGCAGCTTTCGCTCCCTGAGCTGGAAGCTATCGTGCAGTCGGAACTCGAGCAGAATCCCATGCTCGAGCCGCTCGACCAGAGTCCCGCCGAAGCCGCTTCCGAATCCGGGACGTCCGACTCCGAAGCTGCCGCCCAGGCCAACGGCGAGCCGTTGCCGCCGGAGGCCGATGGCGTCGCCGGCGCGAACTCCGATGACGACTGGGAAACCGGGTCGCGCGAGGAAAAACCCGCGCCCAGCGTCGAGACCGAAGAGCGTGACGCCGCGCTCGAAATCAAGGAACTGAACAATCTCCAGAAGCTCGACTGGCGCGAATATCTCGAGACTTATTCCAACAACTGGCAGGAAAGCACGCCCGCCGATTCCGACGACGACCATCGCAGCGCTCTCGAAAACACGCCGCTGCGCCGAACTTCGCTCGAAGACCACCTGATGTGGCAGCTCAGGCTTTCGAACCTCACCGAATCCGACCAGCAGATCGGCGCGACCATCATCTACAATCTGAACGAAGACGGATACCTGGAAACCCCTGTCGATGAACTGGCGGCGCAGCTCGAAATCGCGCCGGCCGAAGTCGAGCGCGTGCTCGCGCGCGTGCAGCGCTTCGATCCGCCGGGCGTCGCCGCGCGCGATCTTCGTGAATGTCTGCTCGCGCAGCTGCTGAACCTTGGGATGGAAGAATCGCTGGCGGCGCGAATCGTCAGCAATCACCTGAATTTGCTCGAAAAGCATCGCTACGCGGAAATCGCCAAGGTCCTCAGCATGCCGGTCGAAACGGTCGGGCAGGCGGCCAAAATAATCTCGCTGCTCGAGCCCAAGCCGGGCCGCGACTACGGCGGCGACGAGCCGACTTACGTGGTGCCCGACGTTTATATCCACAAGGTCGGCGAGGATTACGTCGTCACGCTCAACCGCGACGCGGTGCCGCGCCTGCGCCTGGCGGGCTACTACCAGCGCGTGCTCAACGACGTGGACGTTGCGCCCGAGACGCGCGAGTATCTGCAGGAACGGCTGCGATCGGCGCGCTGGCTGGTCAAATCGATCTTCCAGCGCCAGCAGACGATCTTCAAGGTCGCAACCTCGATCGTGAAATTCCAGCGCGCGTTCTTCGATCACGGCATCAGCCTGCTGAAACCGCTGGTGCTCAAGGATGTCGCCGAAGATATCGGGATGCACGAATCGACCATCAGCCGCGCGACCGCCAACAAGTACGCGCATACTCCGCAGGGAATTTACGAGTTGAAGTTTTTCTTCACCTCGGGCGTCAAGGGCGCCGGCGGCGAAGACGTGAGCGCCGAAACTGTCAAGGAACAGATCCGCGGGATGGTGACGGCGGAGACTCCGCAAAGTCCGCTCTCGGATCAGGCGATCGCGGAGATGCTGCGGGCCAGGCAGATCAATATCGCGCGGCGCACGGTGGCCAAGTATCGGCAGGCGATGGGAATCCCGCCGTCGGCAAATCGCAAACAGATCGGATGACAGCTCCAGGCAGGCCAGGCAGAGCGAAAGAAGCAAATGAGTAAAATCGACAGACCGGGAAAGCGCGGCCGCGCGACGACCCGAAAAGTGCGGCGCGCCGCGCGCATCGCTGACGCCCCGGCGACCGAGGTGACGGTGACGTTCCGGCACGTGGAGCCAACCGAGGCGCTCCGGCTGTACGCGGAACGAAAATTCGCGCATGTCGGCAGGTTGCTCAAACGGACCTGCCAGGCTCACCTGATTCTCACGGTTGACAAATACCGGCAGCACGGCGAAGTTACTGTCAAATCAGGGCGCCTGTCGGTGAGCGCGCAGGAAGAGACCAAGGATCTTTACTCGGTGATCGATCTGCTCACGGACAAAGTCGGACGCCAACTGAAGAAGCATCTGGAAAAATTCAAGGCGAAGAAAGTCAGATCGCCCTCGACCGGCGAGGTCCTGAGCGCCAGCGATGAAATCTGACCCGCGGCAGTCTGCCGGCCGCGAGTTCGCCATTTTCGACCTGAGACGACCAAATGAAAATTACCGAGATCCTCAGCGCGGACATGGTCATCGCCGACTTGAAGGGCGCCACCAAGCCCGAGGTCCTCAATGAACTGGCGAAAGCGCTGGCCGCCAATTACGCGGAGATCAAGCTCGCCGACGTGACCGCAGTGCTTGCGGAGCGAGAGCGGCTGGGCTCGACGGCGATCGGCGACGGAATCGCTATCCCGCACGGCAAGTTGCGCGGCGTGACCAAGATAATCGGAGTGTTCGGCCGCCATGCCAGGGGCGTCGATTTCGATTCGCTCGACGGCGGCCCGTCGCAACTGTTTTTCGTGCTCGTCGCGCCGGAAGATTCCGCCAGCCTGCATCTGAAAGCTCTCGCGCGCGTCTCGCGGCTGCTCAAGGAAGGGTCTTTTCGAAGCCGCCTGCTTGCCGCCAGGGACAGCGCCGAGATGTATTCTCTGATCGAGGAAGAAGACAACAAGTACTGAGACGACGAATCGTGTCCGCCCCATACCGCGGCACAAACCAGAGCCAGATGAGCTCGCCTCAGCCACCTCGCCTGATAATAGTCACCGGCGTGTCCGGTTCGGGACGCGCGTCCGCGATGCGCGTGCTCGAGGACCTCGGCTTCTACTGCGTTGACAATCTCCCGGTTGCGCTCGCGCCCAATGTCGCGATGCTCGCCGCGGGACGCGATCCCGCGCTCAAGGGCGTCGCGCTCGGCGTGGACCCGCGCGAGCGGCTGTTCTTCCCGCAATGGCCCCGGATATTCGCGGAACTCGATGCCGACGGAATCCATCCCGAAGTGATTTTTCTCGACGCGTCCGACGACGTGCTCGCGCGCCGCTACTCCGAGAGCCGCCGGCCGCATCCGATGGCGGCGAGCGGAATGACTGTCGCCGAGAGCATTCGCCGCGAACGCCTCGCGCTGGCCGAGATGCGCGAGCGGGCCAATCGCGTGATCGACACAACCACGCTCACGGTCCACGAACTGCGCGAAGTGGTTACGGCGGCCGTGCTGGACGCGGGCGCGGGATCGCGGATGTCGGTCTCGATCGTCTCTTTTGGTTATAAGTACGGCTTGCCGGTCGGGATGGACGTCGTGTTCGACGCGCGGTTCATTCCGAATCCGTTTTTTGTCCCGGAACTGCGGCCGCTCACCGGGCAGGATCCGCGCGTGCACGAGTACGTGATGGCGCAGCCGGAGTCGCAGCGCTTTATCGACAAGATCGGCCGGCTTTTCGATTTTCTGATTCCGCTCTATCAGCGCGAAGGCAAGAGCTACCTGACGGTCGGTCTCGGCTGCACCGGCGGACGGCATCGCTCGCCCGTGCTGGCGCGCGAGTTGATGAAGCGGCTCGAGAGCGGCGGTTTCGCAAGCAGCGTGCGCGACAACGACATCGCGCGTTAGCCGCCGCCGGCCTCGAAAAGAAATATCAGCGGACATAGCTCGGCGGGGCATCGATCAGCACTTTCGCAGAGTCCTGCTTTCACCAGTCTTCCCTCTTCAGTAGGATCCTCGCTTACATGAGCAAGCCCGCGGCCCCGTCCGCCAGCCAGACGATCGAATACTCGAACTTCGCATCCGCCGTCACCGGCGAGGGCGATTGGATGCCCGCCGGCTTCCCGCTGCCCGACGGCGGTTTCTGGCAGTATCGCGAGCCCGACGCCGTCGTCATCGTGCAGGACGGGTTTCTCCGCGTCGCCGCGGTGCCCTACACTCGCGGCCACGACGCCATCCAGTTCCTCGACAACGCCAAGCACATGTACTTCAGCACGCGCACCTTCGCCTGCCCCGACGGCGGCACGATTACGTTTTCGATCGACCTCGCCGCCACGATCGTCTCCGGCACGCCGGGCGATCTCTACGACGGCTTCGTTTCATTCAACGTGCTCGATTTTTCGACCGGCGCCGCGCTCGACTTTTTCGTCGGCAACGAAACGATCGCGACGGTGTACGGCAAACTGCCGTTCCCCGGCGTGCCGCTCGTCGAGCCCGCGCACGGCCCGCGCCACTTCTGCCTGTTCGAGGAAATTCGCGACGCGACCTCGCAAGGCCAGCTTCATCATTTTGAAATCGCGTACGACTCCGCCGCCGACCGAGTGACGTTCTCGGTCGATGGCCGCCAGGTGCGCGAGTATTCCAACGTCCCGTTCAAGCTCGGGCCGTGCACGCTCGCGCTTGGCCTGATGAGCGAAAAAGACATCGTCCCCGGCAAGGGCAGCATCTCATGCCACGGCCAGGGCGCGGTCGGCAAATGGGGCAACATCCGGATTACGACCACCGCCCGCTGAGCGCCTGCAGCCGCCGCGAGTCGCTGTCATACTGAACGGAGTCTGCGGAGTGAAGAATCCCGGATTACAGCGCTGGCATACGCGCCGTTGCCGGGATTCTTCGCCGCAGCCGGCTCAGAATGACAAAAGAAGAGCAGCGCTGAGAATCGCCGCTTGCTCCGAGCGCCCGGCCGCGCGATGGATCCAAATTACGGCGCATTTTGCGAAACAGGGGTTATTTCTTAGGAACCAGACACGAATGTTTCACGTGAAACATTTTTAGGGGGAGTATCCGGCTCTTGACTGCCATGCGTTATTTTGCTAATCTCCCAATCATGCCGAATAAAAGCAATCCCCATCAGCCGCACTTCACGGTACAGATGACGCTCAGCGAGTTCGATGCGCTGTTTCCGAATGAGGAAGCATGTCGTACGTATCTGTTCAGTCGCCGCTGGCCGAATGGCGTCCGCTGCGCTCGTTGCGAGAACGATCATGTGTACGAGAGCAAAGCGCGCCCGTGGCACTGGCAGTGCAAAAAGTGCGGCAAGAACAATCGCGCGTCCTATCGGTTCGCGCTCACCACAGGAACCATCTTCGAGGAATCCAAGAAGCCGCTGCTCATGTGGTTTAAGGTTCTGCACTTGATGGTCACGTCGAAGAAGGGAATCAGCGCGCTCCAAATCCATCGCATGCTCGGAACCGGCTCGTATCAGACCGCGTGGTACATGTGCATGCGGTTGCGCGCTGGAATGAAAGACCCTGAGTTCCGGCAGTTGATGGGGATCGTCGAAGTTGATGAAACGTTCGTCGGCGGGAAAAACATCAATCGCCATTGGAAGGACCGCCAGAAGTATCAAGGCCGTGGCGGCCCGGCTTCCGGCAAGATAACTGTGGTCGGCGCAATCGCGCGCAAGGGTAACTTGGTCTGCAAGATAGTTGAGCGTACCGACACCGAAGCCCTGACTGGATTCGTTCGCGAAGTTACCAAGGCTCACGCGACGTTGGTTATCACGGATGAATGGCGCGGGTACGACGCAATCAGCGTTTACAACCGCGAGCATCAATTCGTCCGGCATACCGCTGGTGAGTACGTGCGCGGGAATGTCCACACGCAGAGCATCGAAAGCTTTTGGTCGTTGTTGAAGCGCGGAATCATTGGCACCTATCACAATGTCAGCAAGAAGTATTTGCCCTTGTATCTGAATGAGTTTCAGTTCCGGTTCAACAATCGGAACGAAAAAGACATCTTTGGCAAGGCCATAGCAGGGTGCTGAGACACGAACACTGGCGAATGTCTCAGCTATCTGAGCACGTCGCCAGCGAGCCCGTTCAATTAGAGCTTGATTGGTCATCTCCAGCGCTCGACCACAAGAGCGGCGATTTTATTAAGCACAAACAGCGTGGCCACGATCACGATTAAGCGACGCTGGGAGTGGGTAATTGTAGCGTTGGAAATTGCATCTGTGGTCGGCGGGATTCTGGTTGCCGTGGGACTATGGATCGAAGGGTGGAAGGGTTCCGGTCCGAAGTTGGTGATCGTTGGTGTAGTGATCGAAACCTTCGTTTCTGGCTGGGTGCTCCTCGCATCGCGAAAACTCCAAGCGATCCAAGAACGAGAACTAGAGACAATGCGATTGGAAACCGCTGAAGCGAACGCGCGAGCTGCCGAAGCGAACCTGGCGCTGGAAAAACTAAAGACGCCAAGAACACTGACGCCAGAACAGCGCGAACGAATTACGCGCGAGATGCGCACATATTTTGGCCAAGGGTTCGCGATAAGCGCCGCTCCCGATCCGGAAGCTAGGGAACTTGCTAGTGCGATAGAGACGGCCCTCATTTCTGCTGGTTGGCAAGTTGGGCACCCTCCCGGCGCTATCCAAGCTGGAACTATCAGTCTTGCGGCAGGCCGGGGAGTGCAGATCGAGTGGCACTCTTCAAGTTTGCAAGGAACCAAGGATAGTGGCACGGCGCTCGCCAAGGTTCTTGAAGAGCAAGGCCTTGCTACAACGAGTGGACCAAATCCGCGAAGCCGTCTTTTCCTTAATGCTCTCGGTATCGCGGTCGGCACCAAACCCCAGTGAGAACCATGCCATACGCTCAAAAAATCCTTCACTTCTACTGTTTCAAGTGCAAAGCCTACGAACTGAAAACCAGTCCGCACTATCGGAACCAGAAGCGGAAGTTCGCACGTCGGCGCAAGGCGGAGCAGGCCCAACCCGCCGAGCAGCAAGACCAAAAGCAGGGCTAATATAGCCGAGCCACGGGGACACCGGCCTGTCAGGCCAGAATTATGAGGATTTTCCAGCATGGCAGTCCAGAGCCGGATACTCCCCATTTTTAGTTCAGGAGAATAAAACGCGAATCGCCGGGATCACTTCGCGCCGGGGAAGCTCAACGTGAAGCCGCCGTCCACCACTATGGTTTGCGCGGTCAGGTAGCTGGCGGCGGGCAGGCAGATCAGGCAGGCGACGGCGGCGATCTCGTCGAGGGCTGGCAGGCGCTTCAGCGCGGAGCGTTCGGCCGATCGGCGCTGGAAATCCTCATACGAGTAGCCCAGGTAGTTCGCGTAAAAGCGCGCCGAGTCGGTGTCGATGTAACCGACGTTGAGGCCGTTGACCGTGATGCCGCGCGGGCCGAGCTCGAAGGCGAAGTCGCGCACCATGCTCTCCAGTGCGGCCTTCGCTGCGCCGAGCACGCCGTGGCCGGGCAGATTGCGAATCGAGTCGATGCCCGAAATCATCAGCACGCGCCCGCCGTCGCCCATCACGCGGCTCGCTTCCTGAACCGCCGCGACGAATCCGTTGACGCTCAGCGCAAAAGTGCGCGCGAGATTGTGCGGCTTGGTCTCGAGCAGCGGTTTGAACGCGGTCGCGGCCGCGTTCGCGATCAGTATATCGAGCCCGCCCAGCTCCGAGGCGGCTCGCGCGACCATCGCACGCACCTGCGCTTCGTCTTCGAGGTCGGCCTTGACGAGCATCGAGCGCGGCGCGATCGCGCGCAACGCAGCGAGCGTATCCGCGGCGCTCGCTTCGTCGCGGCGATAGTTCATCGCGACGGTCGCGCCCAGCCGCGCGAGCCCAAGCGAGATAGCGCGGCCGAGTCCGCGCGTGCCGCCGGTCACGATTGCTACCTTGCCGTTGAGGTCGTGCATCATCTCTATGAAACCAGACTCGCGTACAGGACCTGTCGAATATCTTTGGCGAGCGATGCGCCATTGGCCCGGATCACGCGGCGGTTGAACCCTTTCAGCTCGACGCTCACAGTCAGCTCGGCGTCGGAGGCGTCGGCCGGCGTCGCGAACGCGACCTGCCCGCTCTCCGGCGTGCGCGTCTCCGCTATGACGGTGTCGTTGTCGCCACCGCCATGCAATGCGACGCGCGCTCCGGCAACCGGCGGATGCTCCCCGTCGGGCAGGAAATCATTGTCCAGCACGGTGACCCGGATGCTGCGCAGATCGCGCGCGCGCTCGATCTCGACGCGCAGATCGCGCAGATAAATCATCGGCTCGGCAAACACTCCCTGGATTCCCGCCCGCGCCGCCTCGCGCACCGGGTTCGCCTTCAGCTCGACGCGCTGCGCCGCCATCCCATGGTCGGAAGTGACGACGAACAGCGTGGATTCGAACAAGCCGCGCGCGCGGAACAACTCGAGCACCGCGCCGATTCGCTTGTCGGTGCGATAGAGCGCCTCGCGCAGTCCCTCGTGATGGGGGCCGTAGTCGTGACCGGCGCCGTCGGTAATCACAAACTCGTGCGCGATAAATGCGGGAGCCTCGGCGCCGCAATGGTCGAAGAGGTTGATCACCTGCGCCATACCGCGGATGTCCACGATCTCCTCGCGAGTCATCGCGGGCATGTTGTCCGCCGCCCACCGCGGACTTACGTCGGAAACCATCTCTGCCGTGAGCGTCTTGAGGCGCGCCTTGTCGCCGACGATCCGCCGCTCGAACACCGCATGATCGGCGCCGCGTCCCTGCGGTTCATGGATCGAGGCCGTGATCGCGCTCCGGCCACCGGCGCGCTTGAACATCTCGTAGAGCGTCTCGACGTCGGGATTCAGAAAGCGCTCGGTCTCGAAGATGTTGCCCTGAATCGGCACGGTCTCGCGATGCTCGCGGAGGTGGAAGGTGGGATTGACGACGTCGTGATGCCCGCACCATGCGCCGGTCAGAATCGTCGAATGGCTGGGCCAGGTAATGCTCGGGAAATTGACGATCGATCCGTGCGAGAGCATCGCGCCGCGCTCGACCAGGGCAGCGAGATTTGGAATCGCACCGGGATTGTTGTCGAGCTGGTGGCGCAGTTCCGAATGCGACAGGCCGTCGAGCAGAAACATATAGACGTTGGTCGGGCGCGCGGAGTCAGCGGCGATTATTTCCTCGAGCGGATTGCCGTCCTGGCGCTTCAGGTAAACCTCGGCGGGTGAGCCCGACGCATCGCAGCCGGCGATTTTCGGCAACCCCATCAGGCGCGCGATCGTCGGCGCGACATCGACCTGCCGGGCATTCAGCTCGAACAGTCCGCGGCGGACGCCGGGACCGCTGAACACCAGCGGCGCGCGGCATTGCACAACGTCGAGCGCGCCATGCTGTCCGGGCTGGATTCCGTAGGCGTAGGCCTTGGGGCTGACGATCAGATCGGGAGCGCGCGGACTGTCGAAGAGCTGGGCGATCCGCTCGTAGGCGTAAGGATGGCTCAACACGTGGGGCTCGAACCAGGCGCGATTAGGATCTTCCGTGCGATTGCCGCTGCGGGCGGCGGCGTCGAGTTCCTGCTCGATAGTGGAAACGATGAATGGATCCTGGTTTGCGATCGGGTTGCGGCCGATTTGCTCGACGACCTCGAATGACAGCGCGCCGCTTTCGCCGGCGAAGCGTTTGAAGCGAACCATGCCGCGCTGCGACCACACTTCGTACGCGCCGGCGCGCCAGGTGATCACGAGATCGACGTGGTCCGCCGCCGCAGTCTCGGCGAGCAGCGCGAGAATCGTCGCGTCGCCGGAATCATACTGATGAGGATCGAGTCCCTGGCCGCCGCGGCGTTCAGGTCCGTATTCACGCCGCTGGCCGGATTTGCGATTCATTTTTTTGCCCCGAGTCTCCTAAGTTGAAAAGATTGCGCCGCGCTACATGGCGCGCGCAAGCCGGTCACGGCGCGCTACCTAATGTTTCGTTCACATTCGCAATCCGAACGACGAGATTGCGTGAGTTCGCGTATTCCCGCAATAGTGAAAGCCCAAACCAGGAAAGGCAAACAGGTATATGGCGCTCAACGAAGAATCGGGATTCGAGTCACGGATTGGAAAAGGCACCAAGATTTCGGGGAAGCTCAACTTTCGCGGTCCGGTAAAAATCGAAGGCGAAGCGGAAGGTGAAATCACCGGAGAGGAAGTTATAATCGCGACTGGCGCCGTGGTGAGCGCGAGGATTTCAGCAAGCAAGGTTACGATCGCGGGCGCGTTCAGCGGCGAAGTGACGGCGCGCGAACGCGTGGAGTTGATGGCGACGGCGCGAGTGCAGTGCACCATCAGCACGCCGAGCCTGGTGCTCAACGAGGGCGCGCAGTTCGACGGCGATTGCAAGATGCCGACCAAGAAGCTCGCCGCGTAAGCGGCGACTAACATCACAGAAGCCGCTGTGCACTAGCGGGGAGGCGGCGAGATCAGCACGGTTTCGACGCCGCGTGAATCGCGCCGGCGGATCACGAGTCCCGAGTCGTCGATCTCGATTTCTTCGGAATCGCCCATTCGTGTTTCGTAAATCCACAGGTGAGGATCGTTGCCGCGCTGGCGGCATGACTGTTTGACAGTGGCGGCGACGAGTGTATTCGGATCAATTGCCGCCACCCGTCCGGTCCATCGCGTCTGACCGCGTTCGCGAATGTGCGCGATGGTCAGGGCGCGAAAGACGATCAGGTCGGCATCGACTTCGCCGTAGCGGCCGAGCTTGGTGGTCAAGTTGTTGCGCCCGCCCATCGCGCTGACGTTCCCGCGCAGAAAACTGTCGGCTGATTCGTAGGTGGCGTTGCGAGTGAAGGGGCCGCGGCTGTAGCTCACGACTATGCGCCGAATGAGCCCGGCATCGTCGAGGTCGGCTGCGACTTCGTAAACGTTGGAGCCGCTCGCGGGACGCCGGATACCGTGAATTCTGCCCGCGGCGAGAGCTTCGTGCTCGACCGCGATCAACTCGCCGGCGCGGCGGATGTCGTAGTTGAAGTCACCGTCGGCAATGAGCATGCTCGCAAGCTAACCGCTCGGATGGGAACGAACAAGTTTGCCAGCGTTGACGAGTTGGGCCATTGTGGCGGCTCGAAGTCCCTGGCCGCCGGGGCTCGCACATCCAAGAGGAAGCGCTCAAATGAACTGGCAGGAGTATTACCGATCGCGCACGATTTCGCCTGACGAAGCAGCCGCCATGGTCAAGGCGGGGATGCGGGTGGATTTTCCGCTCGCGGCGGGAACCGTGATGCAGCGCGCGCTGGCGGCGCGAGGCCGGCAGATCGACGGCGCGGTCGATCTCAGGATGTCGTCGCCGCTAATCGACCCGGGATGGCTGAACGGAGAAGTCGCGCCGCGTTTCAAGATCGAGTTCGAGCTGTTCATCGGCAACCTGGGACGTCCGGCGCACGACCGGCATCAGGCCGCATACCTGCCCAATTTATTTTCGACCGGCTTCAAGCCGCACGACGAGCGGCCGGCGGAAGACAAGCCGGTAGATTTCGCTTTTGTCAACGTCACCACGCCCAACGCGAAGGGATTCGTCAGCTTCGGGCCGCATCAGTGGAACAAGCGGATGTACGCGCGGCGCGCGCGTCACGCGATCGCCGAAGTTGACGCGAGCATGCCGCGCACTTACGGCGACGTTTACATGCACGTTTCGGAGTTCGATTATTTCGTCGAGGGAACTCCGCCACCGCCCGACCTTGCGGCGATCGAGCAGGCGCTCGCGGAGATGGACGCCGAAAAGCGCGATGGCATCCGCGCGATAATCGCGGAAGTCGGAGTCGAACGCATCTGGCCCATCGTTCAGTATCTGCCGCGTACCCCCCTTGCGAACCTGCGCGTGCTGCTCGGCACTGCGCCGCCGCCCGCTGAGTTCAAGGCGGTGGCGGGACACCTGAGTGAACTCATCGAAGATGGCGTCACGATTCAGATCGGAGTCGGAGATCCCAGCTCGCAGATGCCGCGGCTGGGCGCGTTCGACGGCAAGCACGACCTGGGACTGCATACCGAGATGGTCGCACCGGGAATCGCGCGGCTGGTTGATGCGGGGGTTATCAACGGGCGGCGCAAAACGATACATCGCGGCAAGGCGGTGGCGGTCGCGTGGTCAGGCTCGGATCCCGACGACTTGCGGATAGTTGACGACAACCCGGCGTTCGAGCTTTACGATCCCGAGTATGTGCTGAAGCTCGCGACGATTTCCGCGAACTATCGGCAGACGTCGATAAACAACGCTCTTTGCATCGATCTGACCGGGCAGATTAACTCGGAGAGCGTACTCGGCGCGCGGATGATGAACGGGACGGGAGGACAACCGGAGACTCATATCGGTGCGTTTCTATGCCCGGGCGGCCGCGCGATTACGCTGCTGCAATCAACCGCGGTGGGCGGCGCGATTTCGCGCATCGTGCCGCAACTCGAAGCCGGCGCGTTGGTAACGGTGCCGCGCTATTTCGCCGATACTGTTGTGACCGAATTCGGAATCGCGCGGCTGCTGGGCAAGAACCATCGCGAGCGCGCCGCCGAATTGATCGCGATTGCCCACCCGGACCATCGCGCCGAGCTGAGGGAAGCGGCCAAGCGACTGTTCGGGTAGATTGTTCCAAATCATCAAAAACAGCCCCGTTTCAGTTATGAAGAGCACAAGGAGGCTCGGTAGATCCCGGTAAAAATTGATCTTAGGTGGGGAATAGTCCGGTAAGAGGGTCTTTAGCGTAGTTCAACTTTTGTGATAGCCTTTTTGCCAGCTTAAGAACGGATAGGCGTATTAAAGAGGAACTGAACGGATGCCAGCCTCGACCAAAGTGCTGACGGTCAACGAGCTAGCCGAGTATCTGCGAGTACATCGCTCGACCATATACCGGCTGCTCAAGAAAGGACGGTTGCCCGGTTTCAAGATTGGAAGCGACTGGCGCTTCAACGTCGAGGTAATCGATGAATGGCGGCTACGCCAGGGACCCGGCGTGCTGGAAGAGGAAGGGGTCGATTAGCGGACGGCCTGACAGCGCCGCAAGCATTTTTTTGGATCCGCCATTCGCGGTTGATTTTCAATTTCGAGCCGATATTCCATAGCGTAAGTTGTCGCGCGCCCACGTGCGCGGCTAGACTGCGAGCAATCCAGTTCAGGCGCGCATCGAATTTCCGCGCGCCTCGCGCTGTAATCGCGCCGAGTCATGCCGACTGATATTTCCGCCAAGACACGACTGTTCACCGAATCCGTCATCCGCGAGATGACGCGGCGAGCGCTCAAGTGCGGCGCGGTGAACCTGGCGCAGGGATTTCCCGACTTCGCGGCCCCGGCCGAGATCAAGGAGGCGGCGAAGCGCGCGATCGACGAGGAATACAATCAGTACGCAATCACCCACGGCTCGCCGAATTTCCGCCGGGCAATCGCGGACAAAGTGCGCAGCTACAACGGCATCGCGTGCGATCCCGATCGCCACATCACAGTAACCTGCGGCGCGACCGAGGCGATGATCGCGACGATGCTGGCGGTGATCAACCCGGGCGACGAAGTGATCATTTTCGAGCCGTTTTACGAGAACTACGGCCCCGATGTGATCCTGGCCGGTGCGACGCCGCGCTACGTGGCGCTGCGCGATCCGGATTTTTCGATCGATCGCGCCGAACTCGAAGCGGCCTTCGGCCCGCGCACCAAGGCAATCGTGATCAACACTCCGCACAATCCGAGCGGCAAGGTGTTCACGCGCCCCGAGCTCGAGGCGATCGCCGAGCTATGCCAACGTCACGATACGCTGGCGATCACCGACGAGATTTACGAGCACATCATTTACGGCGGCGCGCGCCACATCTCGATCGCGAGCCTCAAGGAGATGGCCGAGCGGACGGTTACGATCAGCGGGCTGTCGAAGACCTACTCGATCACGGGCTGGCGGCTGGCGTATGCGATCGCCAGCGAAAGAATCACCGCGGCGATTCGCAAGGTGCATGACTTTCTGACCGTCGGCGCGCCGCATCCGCTGCAGGAAGCCGGGGCCGTCGCGCTGCGCCTGCCGGAATCGTTTTATGCGGAGCTCACCGCGATGTACGAGCGCAAGCGCGGCGCACTGTACGCGGCGCTCACGCGGGCGGGGCTGGAATGCAGCAACCCCGGCGGCGCGTACTACATCGTGGCGGAGATCGGAAAGCTGGGATTCAAAGACGACTTCGCTGCGGCGGACTTTCTGCTGGACGAAGTGGGAGTCGCCGCGGTGCCCGGTTCAAGCTTTTACCATCGGCCGGAATTGGGGCGTGGGAAGATTCGATTCACGTTTTCGAAAAGCGACGAGACGATAGCCGCAGCCGCCGAGCGGCTGAGCCATATGCAGGAAAAGCTGGCGGCTCGGTCGAAACGCGGGGGAAGAGACTAAGTAACCTCAGATCGAGGCCCGAGAAAGCTGGGTCAAGAAGCCTTCTTGCCGCCCTGAATCGTGCGCAAGCGCGGGCGCTCGATTCCGCCCGACAGATAGACCAGCACGGTCCATGCACTCCGCGTGATCGGGTAACAAAGCAGTACGCTGCCGCATGCGATCGTGCTCAGGATAAGTATCTGGACGGCGTCAGAGAGGCGGGTGGCGATGGCGAGAATCGCCCAGCACACCAGGAACGAGCCGGAGGCCACCGCGAAATCGAGATACATCGCGCCCAGCGTCTCGCCCGGATCCTTCCAGAACACGACGTGGCATCGCGGACACTCGCGATTCATCCTGAAGTGCGATCGGAAAATCGCGCCGCCGCGACACACCGGGCATCGGCAATTGAGCACGCACTTGATCAGCGCAGATGCGGAATCACTCGCCACCATCCTGATATAATCGCGCGGCGCGCGTGAGGCCAGCGACTACATCACGCGAGATTTCAGATGCTCCCAATTTCACGGAAGGCCGGCCGCGGAAATTTTCACGATCTCCGCCATCGTCAATTTCAATCCCCGAGATAGCGGCGTCGCACGAAAACTTCTCCCAGGAACAGCATGATTACAAGAGGAATCAGCCACGGATCCGCGCTGCGGCGAAATGCGACGGTTTGACCGCTATGGCGGGCGATGGCCGCGGCGGGAGCGCCGAACGCGCCGTGCGTCGCGGTTGACAGCCGGTGCAGTAGTTCCAGGTTGGGCGGCTTGAGGCGCAGCTCGGCGGTGTCGGCCGGAATCGATCCAGCGGCGGCGAATTCGCGCTGCTCGAGGATTTTTTCGGAATCGCCTGCCTTGAGCATCAGCGTCGCAACGTATTTGCCGCGGGGCAGCGGACCGACTTCGCCGCGATAGATCGAGGCGTCGGCCTCGGTCATCGCAACGTCGATGGCTCGCCCAGGCCCGGTGATCCGGCACACCAGGTTGCTTACAGGATTGGGGTCGGCCTTTTCGGCCTCGACTGTTATCGATCCGTCAGCCGCTCCGTGGACGCGCATCGTGAACACCCCGGGGTCGCCCTGCCGCATCGTCCAGACGGCGAGCTGCGACCAGAATTCCACGTAGCGGTTCCATCGAATCCAGCTCAGCGTGGCGAGTGAGTCGGGATCGGCGGCGAAAATCGCGCTGCGGCCGAGTCCATATTGCCAAGCCGCGAGCAGCGGCGAAGTTTTGTCGGCGCGCGCTACCTTGAGCGCGACTTGTGCACCGTCCTTGGGCTCGGTCGCGGCAAAGAAATCTATTGGCGGAATCTCCTTGATGCCGATGCCGGAGAGCATCGCGCTGGCCTCCCCGGCTTCGACGGTGGTGCGATCCTGCTTGCGCCGGTTCATCGCCTGCCGGGTCAGTCCGACCAGCAGCAGCGGCAGCTTCTCGATATCCTGCACGCGATAGAAGATGCCGCCGGTCGCCTGCGCGAAGTCCTGCAGCAATTGCAGATTGGCGAGATCGGGGCCGATGCGGATGGTCGAGACCGGGATATGCTGGCGCGCGAATTCGGCGATCAGATCGTCGTGGTCGTGATACTGGCGGTTGGTGTCGCCGTCGGTGAGCAGAATCACCTGGCGCACCGCGATGCCGCTTTGCAGAATCTCGCGCTCGGCGATTTCGAGCGCGTCCTTGAAGTCCGTGCCTCCGCCGGGTTGCAGGCGGTCGATGCGGTTTTCGAGCTCGCCGCGATCTTCGCCGAGCGGCTGCAGATGCGCGAGCACGTACGGCTGCGAATCGAACGCAATCACGCCGGCGAAATCAGTGTCGTCGAGCTGGCGCAGCAGCGCGATCGCGGCTTGCTTGGCGTAGCGAATTCGCTCGCCGTCGCGCACCGCCGGATAGCGCGAGTCGTAACTCATCGAGTTCGATCGATCGATGCATA